>OBYM01000507.1_pt1 | contig 21354 bp, 19 predicted proteins | sample 1538191 | NCBI WGS metagenome assembly OBYM01 (sample SAMEA2580165, study PRJEB22360) | human gut metagenome | biome: human gut; feature: human-associated habitat; material: faeces | place: Denmark | collected 2008/2010 | reverse complement strand
ACAAGCGGCAGATGTCCACCGGGTACTGCGCCGCCATCTCGAGCAGCGATTGCGCCAGTAAATCAACATACGGCACCCAGCACTGGTTTTCCGGGCACTGCGGCGCGAGGACAAAGCACGGGTGCTCCGACTGCCACGCGTCCGTCATAAATGTGTCCGCGCCCGGCGTGAAATCGAGCACCAAATTTAAATCGTCCCCGCGCTCGCCTGCGCCGTGCAAAAACAGCACCAGCGGGTACGTTTTGCCCGGCTCTGTCTTCGGCGTGTACAGCGCGGCGTTTAAGTACCGCCCGTCTTTTTTCAGTTCTTTTACGGAAATGTTCTTCTTTTCAATACCGTTGATCATACAAAACAACCTCCTCTAAAGGGTTCATTCCTCCAGCAGATACGGCATCAGCTTTTCGAGCACCACCGCGTAACCGTTTGCGTACATGTGCATACCCTCAATGGTGTACTCCGCTTTCAAATTGCCCTTTTCATCCAGCAGACAGTCGAACACATTGATGTATGTGCAGCCGAGCTCCTCTGCCATTTTTTCCACTTCGGCGTTCACTTCTTTCAGCTCCGCATTCGTGCGCGCGCCGAACTGTGCCTTCACCGCTTCCGGGTCTGCGCCGGGCAGCTCGCGGTTCACGGGGTAATAGCTCATCACGTAAATTTTCGTCTCGGGCAGACGCGCCTGAATTTGCATCAGAATTTTTCTGTACTGGCTCATCAGGCGCTCGCGCTTATATTCCGGGCGGCTGATGTCATTTGTGCCGATGTTGATGAACACCTTTTTCGGCTCGAGATCAAAAATCGATTCATCCATGCGCTCCAAAAGTCCGTCCGTCACGTCGCCGCCGATGCCGCGGTTGTACACGCGGATGCGCGGCTCCACGTTTTGCAGCATCTCGCTGATCGGGAACAGCTCGCACAGCGAGGAGCCCGTAAATACGATCTCGCCCTTTTTCACGAATTTATTGAGGCACATAAAATTATGCACTTTCATTTCCCAGTCCGTCATATAAAGCACCTGACTTCATTCGTTTTATTTCACAGTCATTTTAGCACAAAATCCGCACAGATACAACCTGTATTCTAAACATTTTCCCCTCTTGACGTGAAAAACCGCAGCATATATAATAATCACATAGTAACACACTAACACACGAAAATTTACACTAAAGCGCTGTGGTGTAAGCACTTCAACGCACAAAAGCAGACGTTGTAAACCGCTTGCGCATTACCGAAAAGAGGAATATGAAAATGAAAATTGCCGCTTATGAAGTCCGCCGGGACGAACAGAAAGACTTTGCCTTCATCGCCGAAAAGCTTGGCGTGGAGCTCACCGAAGCAGAGGATAACCTGACGCTCGAAAACATCGATACGGTAAACGGGGCCGAGGGCGTCACAATACTCGGTCGCACACGTTTTGACCGCGCCCTGCTCACCGCCGCCCAGGAGCGCGGCGTAAAATACATCTCCACACGCACCATCGGCGCCGACCACATCGACCTCACCGCCGCAAAGGAGCTCGGTTTCAAGGTGTGCAACTCCAACTACGCGCCGAACGGCGTGGCAGATTACACCGTCATGCTCATACTTCTTAGCCTGCGCAAGTATAAGCCCGCCCTGTGGCGCGCACAGGTCAACGACTACTCCCTTGCGGGTCTTCAGGGCCGCGAGCTGCGCAACCTCACCGTCGGCATTCTCGGCACCGGCAAAATCGGCGCGGCGGTCATCAAAAATTTGAGCGGCTTCGGCTGCCGCATTTTAGCAAGCGACATCCGCGAAAACCCGTCGCTCAAGGGACTTTGCACCTATGTGGATAACGAAACGCTCTACAAAGCGTGCGACATCATCTCGCTGCACATGCCGCTTTTAGAGAGCACCCGCCACTTTGTGAACGCCGAGACCATCGCCAAAATGAAGGACGGCGTCACCATCATCAACTGCGCCCGCGGCGAGCTGATGAATATTCCGGATATGATCCGCGGCATTGAAACGCAGAAGATCGGCGCGCTCGCGCTGGACGTTTTCGATAAAGAAGACGGCATCTACCACGAGAACCGCCGCGACGACATCCTCTCGAACCGCGATATGGCCTACCTGCGCCAGTTCCCGAACGTCATCATGACGCAGCACATGGCGTTTTACACCGACGCCGCCGTGCAGAGTATGGTGTTCTGCGGCATAGAAGGTCTGTGCGATTTCGCCAAGACCGGTCACACCGAGACCGAGCTTGTATAAATGTCAAATATGACGATGAAATCGAGCTCGTGCTCAACCTCTAAAATCAAATAATGCGTATAGAAAAAGAGAAAACGTGTACCGAGCTTGCCCCGGCGCACGCTTTCTCTTTTCTTTTTACCTTTTCTGGTTATACGTGCGGACTAAGCGGTCCACGTCATTTTCGCTGTGAATTTCGTACTCGTGCTGTGTGAGGTATTCCTTCACTTCCTCGGGCAGGTCGTCGAAATCCTTGTGCCAGTCGAAAAGCGCCGCGCCCAAAACGTAGTTTTCCGGCCCCCAGTAGCCGTTCATGCCAAAACCGTTCGGAAACATAAAATCACCCCCGGCGCTTAGTATGCGCCAAGGGGTGACTTCAAATTCATTTCCCTACAATTTCAAAAAATGCCGTGCGTGTTTACGTCAGCTCACTGACCGATCTGCTCAAAGAACTTCGCGTGGATGGCGGCAACCGCCTTGTTCGCGTCTTCCTTCTTGATGAGCACGGAAATTTTAATCTCGCTCGTCGAGATCATCTGAATGTTCACGTTCGCCTCAAACAGCGCCTCGAACATATCGGAAGCAACGCCCGGGTGAGACTCCATGCCCGCGCCGACAATGGAAACCTTTGCCACGTCGTCGTCAAACACAACGCTGCTCGCGCCGATGGTCTCTACGTAAGACTGCATGAGCTCGATGGTTGCATCCATCTTGTCCTTTTCCACGGTGAAGCTGATGTCCTTCGTGCCGTTTCTGCCGATGGACTGCAAAATAATATCGACGTTTACGTTCTTCTGTGCAAGCTTAGAGAAAATGCGGAACGCAAGGCCCGGCTTATCCGGCACGCCGATGACAGAGATTCTGGCGACGTTTTCGTCCTTTGCAACACCGCTGATGAGCATTTTTTCCACGTTGGTAGCCTCCTTAACGATCGTTCCCTTAGCCCGTGTCAGGCTGGAAAGAACCTCTAATTCAATATGATATTTTTTAGCCATTTCAACCGAGCGGTTATTCAGCACCTGCGCGCCCAGCGTCGCAAGCTCCAGCATCTCGTCGTAGGAGATGACGTCGAGCTTCCTCGCCGCCGGAATTTTGCGCGGGTCTGCCGTGTAAACGCCGTCCACATCCGTATAGATCTGGCACAGGTCGGCGTGCATGGAAGCTGCAATGGCCCCCGCGCTCGTATCGCTGCCGCCGCGGCCCAGCGTCGTCATGTCGTCATACTTGTTGACGCCCTGAAAGCCCGTTACAACAACGATGTTGCGCTTTGAAAGCTCCGCCTTAATACGTTCCGGATTCACACGCTTAATGCGCGCGCTGCCGTAAGCCGTAGAGGTGGAAAAGCCCGCCTGCCAGCCAAGCAAAGAGACCACCGGGTAGCCCAAATCTTCAATCGTCATAGCAAGCAGCGAAGCAGAGATCTGCTCGCCCGCCGTCAAAAGCTGGTCCATTTCGCGCTTAGACGGGTTTCGGTTGATCTCTTTTGCTTTATCAATGAGGTCGTCCGTTGTATCGCCCTGCGCAGAAACCACAACGACCACGTCGTTGCCGTTCTTATATGTGCCGGTCACGATATCGGCGACATTTCTCAAATGCTCGGCGTCCTTAACGGAGGAACCGCCGAACTTCTGAACGATCAATGCCATAGAAACACTTCCCTTTCCATAACCCCTGTGGGATAATTCTCGTTATTCAATGATGATGCGCGCGCCCTGCGGGTCGGTATGCAGAAGCTCCACACGCCAGCCGTTGATGCCGCGGTCCTGTAAATGTGAATCGCACGCGCTCATAAACTCCTCCGCGCCCTCTGTGGGGATCATGGAGATGATGGTCGGGCCTGCGCCGCTCACATACGTGCCGAGCGAGCCAAGCTCGTAGCTCATGCGGAACACCTGGTCGTAATTTTCGATGAGGCCCGAGCGATACGGCTGATGGATCCTGTCCTGCACCGCCACGCGCAGGTTCTGCAGATCGCCGGAGAACAGCGATGCCGTCATTAAAGCGGAGCGCGAAAGGTTAAACACCGTGTCTTCGCGGGAATACTCCGTCGGCAGCACGCCGCGGGCTTTCTCCGTTTTGAGCTCGAACGGCGGGATCATCACCGCAAAGCTGATCTTGCCGGAAACCGGCACGGAAACGCTGTACACGCGCTTGCCCTCCATGGCAGAAGCGACAAGACCGCCGGAGATTGCCGGGCTCGTGTTATCCGGGTGCCCTTCAATCTGCGCCGCAAGGTTAATGAGGTCGCTCTGCGACATCGGCGAGCCAAGCATGCGGTTCGCGCCCAAAATACCGGCCACGATGCACGCCGAAGAACTGCCGAGGCCGCGCGCCATCGGAATGTTGTTTTCCTGAATGATATGCAGACCCGGCAGCGTTTTGCCGCAGATCTGGTACAAATGCCGCGCCGCCCAGTAAATGAGGTTCGTCTCATCGGTCGGCACTTTGATCTTGTCCGTCGTCGTAATCTTCAGCTCGTCCGCTTCTTCCATCCACACGCGGTTGCACATGGTCAGCGCAATGCCGAGCGAGTCAAAACCGGAGCCAAGGTTGGCACTGGTTGCCGGAATATCGATTCGGATCATAAAGCTTTCCCCTTTCCGCTTTTATCAATAATCGGAGATGCGAATGCGACCTTCAACCTTTACGCCGCGCGCTTCCAGCGCTGCCAGCTTATCGCTGAGTTCCTTCTCCGTAAGGTTTTCCACCGTAAAGCCCGCTTCGCCCTGTACCGGTCTTTTCGCGAGCAGCGGCGTGATCTTGCCGAAGACGTCCGCCGCCGTGTTCAGCGCCGTATCGCTGTCCTTGGCGGAAACGCGCACGAATGCAGACGTTTCCATGCTGCCGAAATCGGCCACGTAGTTCGGCTTCGCATCCTCCCAGAAGAGGTACTTGCGTGCCTTAAAGTGCTTCACACAGTCGATGACGTCCGCCACAACGGCACTCGCCGTGGGCAGCTTGCCCGCGCCTTTGCCGTAGAACACCACGTCGCCCGTCGCGTCGCCGCGCACCATAATGCCGTTGAATACATCGTCCACGCTCGCAAGCTGGCTGCCGCGGTGCACGAACATCGGGCAAACCATAATATGCACCTGCCCGTTTTCGAGCTTCTTCACAGAGCCGATGAGCTTAATGACACCGCCCCAAACGTCTGCAAAATCGACGTCCTGCAGCGTGATCTTCGTAATGCCCTCTGTGTAAACGGAATCCGGGTACACGTGCGTGCCGAACGCCAAAGACGCCAAAATGCAGATCTTGCGGCAGGCGTCCAGACCCTCCACATCGGCGCTCGGGTTGCGCTCCGCGTAACCAAGCTGCTGTGCAAGCTTCAAAGCGTCTTCAAAGTTCATCTGCTCGCGGATCATCTTCGTCAAAATGAAGTTCGTCGTGCCGTTCAAAATACCGGCAATCTCCGTCACATCGTTTGCGGCAAGGCACTGGCTGATGGGGCGAATGATCGGAATGCCGCCGCCGACGCTCGCCTCAAACAGGAAGTTGAGGTTATTCGCCTGCGCGATTGCAAGGAGCTCCGCGCCCTTTTGTGCCACAAGCTCTTTATTGGAGGTCACAACGCTCTTGCCGTTTTCCAGACACGCCTTCACAAAGTCATACGCCGGGTGCAGACCGCCCATCACTTCCACGACGATTTGCACCTCGGGGTCATTTAAAATGACGTTGAAATCCTTCGTAAAGCGGTCGCTGTACGGCAGGCCCGGGAACTCCTTTAAGTCCAGAATATACTTAACATGGATCTCTTCCTTCGCGCGCTTCGCGATGCTCGCCGCGTGAGAGGTAAGCACCTCCAAAACGCCGGAGCCGACCACGCCGTGGCCGAGAACTGCTATATTTGCCATTTCCATTTTCCTTTCCACGCGGATTTAACCGACGATGCTGTCAATCTTAATAACGCCCTGCACCTCAAAAAGGCGCTTCAAAAGCTCATCAATCTCAATGCTCATATTTTCGCTTCGCGCCGAGACCGAAACGAACGCTTTGCCCTTTACCGGAATATTCTGGTTAATGGTCAGAATGTTTGCGTTCGCCTTATAGAATACCGTCAAAAGGTTCACAAGCACACCGGGCTTGTCGTTTAACACGACCTGTACCGTCATAATGGAGCCCGTTTCCTTTTTTGTATACGGAAAAACGGCGTTTTTATACTTATAATATACACTGCGGGAGATGCCCGCCATCTTGACCGCCTCTGAGGTGTTTGAGGCTTCGCCGGTCTCCAGAAGCTGGTTCACGCGGATGACCTTCTGGTATACCTCCGGCAGAACGGATTCGTCGATCAAAAGAAACGATGTGTTTTCCATTGTCCACCACCTAAGTACGTTTGTATTGCGTCGATAAACAGTGTAGCACACTTTTCGGCAAAATTCAACCCAAATTTCTTTCCTTTCCCCCTTTTTCTTATTTTGGTCTATCTCATACAAAAAGCAACAGGACCCACTCTTAAAATGAGTGAGTCCTGCATAATACGCGTTAAATTTTTATCGTGGTCCGCATTCTGCAAACCGCTTTACGCCGCCGGTGTTTCCGGCTCTGTCGGCGGTTCCGGGGTCGGCTCTACCGGCGGTTCCGGGGTAGGCTCCGGCGTCGGTTCCGGGGTAGGCTCCGGCGTCGGGGCCGGCGTTGCGGTCGGGGCCAAGGTCGGCGTGGCCTCCGCCGTCGGCGATGCCGTAGGCTCCACGCTCGGGGACGGGCTCGGCTCTATGCTCGGCTCTATGCTCGGCGACGGCGTTGCCGTGGCGCTCGTCCTTGCAATGTGGTCGGATCCTCCGTCACACGTCCTCGGAATGTTGTTCTGCGAATACCAGCCGTTTGCAATGTGCACGCAGTTCGGGCCGGGGCGCAGGCCGCTGTCGCGGCAGTAGGAAAGCTGCACCACGTTGTCGCTCAGCACATAGCTGCCGCTGTGGAGGAAGTCGTAGTAGTTCGCTTCCATCCAGTCGATGATGCCGTTATACATCTTCTTTGCGCTGTTCGTGTCGTAGATCTCTTCCTTATATTCGTGGCCGTTCCAGATGCCGCACACGAAAGCGGTTGTGCCGCCCATGTACCACACGTCGTTGCTGTCTTCGGTCGTACCGGTCTTGCCGATCTGGTCAAGGTCATCGCGGCGCACCATATTTGCCGTGGGGTATGCATCCGTGTCCGTACCGTTGATCGGCAGGTGCAGCAGCTTATTCATAATGGTCGCCGTATCAAACGAGATTGCCTGCTCCTCGCTGTGATTCTGCTGGTAATCGTAGATCACGTTGCCGTCGTTATCCTCAATGCGGTACACGGTGTACGGGGTGTAATACTTGCCGCCGTTGCCGAAGATCTGGTACGCGCCGGTCATCTCGCGCACGGAAATACCGTTCGTCAAACCGCCGATGGCCACGCCGCCGACGTTGTAGGAGTCTTCCTCCGAAAGCGATGTGATGTGCAGGTTCTGCGTGAGGAACTGGTAGCTCACAAGCGGCGACATCTGGTTGATGAGCTGCGCCACCGGGGCGTTCAGCGATTCCGTAATGGCCTGATCCACATTCACCGTACCGGCGAACGTACCGTCAAAGTTGTTCGGGCCCTCGCTGCCGTCATCAAAGTAGTTCGGCAGCGGCTCATCCTTCAGCACGGTGCCGTACGTGATGAGATTGTTCTCCAACGCCGGCGCATACACGCTGATGGGCTTAATGGAAGAACCCGGCTGGTTCGTGGAGTACGAAACGTTGTTCTGCACGCGGTTGCCGGTCTTTTTCAAAAGCTCGTTGTCATCGTTTGCCTGGTTCGTGTTCACGCAGAGGATTCTGCCGTCATACTCCATCAGGCACACGCCGCTCCAAATGCCGTTGTCGCTCGTAAACTCCTGCCAGTTGTTTTTCAGGTAGTTTTCAAACGCCTCCTGCATCGGCACATATTCGGCGGAGTAGATCTTGAGACCGCCGTTATAAATGAGGTCGATTGCCATGTCGCGGTCGAGGTTTGCATACTGCATAAGCAGGTCAACGGTGTCGTTGAACACCTCTTCCTCGTACCAGTTCCACACCTCGGTGGAAACACTCTGGGTATCGGTCTCCTCTTCTTCGTCGTCCATTTCAAAGTCCACGCCGCGCAGCTTCAGGTTTGCGGATTGCTCCATCGCCTCGTCGTACTCCGCGCGCGTGATGCGCCCTTGGTCGTACATTTCGGAGATGACAAGCTCGCGGCGCTTGCGGTTCGCCTCCGGGTGGTAGAACACGCACAGCGCGGCCGGGTTTTGCGTCGTCGCGGCAATGGTCGCACACTCCGCAATGTTGCAGTCCCAAATGTCCTTGCCGAAGTAGCCCTTTGCCGCGGCCTCCACGCCGTAATAGCCGTTGCCGTAGTTGACAAGGTTCAGGTATGCTTCGAGAATTTCATCCTTAGTATACTTCTTTTCAAGATTCAGCGCCATGAAGATTTCCTTCACCTTACGCATGACGCTCACCTGATTTTCGCCCGTCAGGTTCTTGATAAGCTGCTGCGTGATGGTGGAGCCGCCGGCGGTATCGTTGCCGGTCGCCATGCCGTATACCGCGCCTAACGTGCGCTTCCAGTCTACGCCGTGGTGCTCGTAAAAGCGCTTATCTTCGATTGAGATCATCGCTTCCTTCATAATGTCCGGAATCTGCGTGAAATCAACGCGCGTGCGGATCTCTTCGGCGTTATAGCGCAGGCGCTGCGTCCATTCCGCATTGTCCACGCTGTCTATGTGCAGGGAATCCGTCACATACATAAAGCTCGATTCCTTCAGTTTAAAGGAAGCAAGGCTTGCGTTCATCTCCACACCGTGGTAGCTCCAAATGACGGCCGCCACGCTCAAGCCCACAAGGCAGCCGGTGATGATGCAGATGCAAAGCACCGTCTTGAGGAGCTTGCCGAACATGGTAAGCACCGCATGTGCCGTGCCGCCGGCCGCGCGGGCCGTTTCGCCGTCTGTACGGCCCATGGGTCTTCCGCTCGGCTGCGCCGTGTTGTACTTATTGATGTCTTTTTTCAGCACGTTTGACCTCCTGAAAAATCAAATTGCGCGGCAAAAGCGCACTTTGTCTGCATAAATTGGCAAACCTTGGCGATACTAAAGCCGCAGGGCAAATCCTACTTAGAAAGGATGTATAGTCATGAAAATGCGTCTTGAGTCCCTTATGCACGCCGCTCGGCAGCGGTACGGCGCATGGGCGGCGATCTTTATCCTTTTCGCCGCGCTGTGCACGCTTTCCGTGTTTTCCGCACGCGATGCGCGGGAAGCTGTGGCAGACCCCGCAAAAGCAGAAAGCGACTCTTCCGTTTATTATAGCCCAAACGATGCGGCAAGTCAAGAAACCGACCGGGAGAGCGCCGCAAATTCAGCAAATTTTAAGGAATACGAAACATTCTTCACCGTGCGCGCCTATAACGGCAGCGTGGCTGTTTTCAAAGACGGAAACGATGTGCCCCTTTACTGCATTGAAACGCCGCTTAGCAGCCTTACGGAGGAAGACCGCCGCCTGCTCGCCCGCGGCATTCGCGCCGAAACGCTCTCGGAAGCCTGCAAGCTGATTGAAGACTATGAATAAAAACGCAAAAAGAGGACGCCCGCTGCCGGACGTCCCCGATTTGCCTAAATGTCTTTTACTTCATGCTTTCTTCGTAGGACTTGATCATCTTTTTGACCATCTGGCCGCCGACGGAGCCCGCCTGGCGGGAGGTGAGGTCGCCGTTATAGCCCTGCTTGAGGTTGACGCCGACTTCGTTTGCGGCTTCCATCTTAAAGCGGTTCATCGCGTCCTGTGCTTCCGGTACCATCGTCTTATTGCTGCTGTTCATGTTTCATTCTCCTTTTTTCGGCGGCGCTTAACGCTGCGCCGCACTGCTTTTTTCGCGTTTGTTGTTCTTATTGTGCATGATGAAAGGAGCATTATGCGTGTCAATTTTTGCAAGAATGCGCAGTTTTTTGCGCCGCGCGGGAGAGAATATTCTCTCCCCTGTCCTTCTCCCGCTTCTCATTTTCGCTCTGAAAAATGAAAACTGAGATGCCGCATGCAGCTTATGCGGTACCTCTCTATTTCTTATTATAAGGATTCCGCCGCAAATGTCAAGTCAATTCAGAACATTTGTTTGTGGTTTTGGCGGACATCTTTTCAAAAAAAGACCGCGCAGGGCGTTTTCGGCGCTGCGCGGTTCTTGAAATCCTGTTTGATCGATGTGTATTGAAATAGAAATCACTTGCCCCAGACTTCCTCGGCGATCTCCTTTACAAGCGCGAGCTTTGCCCACTGCTGCTCTTCCGTAAGCTTGTTACCGACCTCGCAGGAAGCAAAGCCGCACTGCGGGCTGAGGCAGAGGTTCTCGAGCGGCACATACTTTGCAGCCTCGTGAATGCGTGCGATGACGGCGTCTTTATCCTCAAGCTCCGGGCGCTTGGACGTAATCAGTCCCAAAACGACTTTTTTGCCCGGTGTGACGAAACGCAGCGGCTCAAAACCGCCGGAACGCGCGTCATCGAACTCCAGATAGTAGGCATCGACATTTTCATGTGCAAACAGGCGCTCTGCGACCGGCTCATAGCCGCCCCGGCTGGCCCAGGAGGAATTGTAGTTGCCGCGGCAAATGTGGGTTGCAACGGTGAGATCATCCGGTTTGCCCTCAAGCGCGAGGTTGTTGACCTTCAAAAGCTGATCCATGATGTCGCCCATCTTTTCCGGCTCCACGCCGAACACAAACGGCGCGGCGGGGTCTACGCAAACGCCCCAAGAGCAGTCATCAAGCTGCAGGTTGCGGCAGCCTGCGTCGTAGAGCTGCTTGATGAACGCCCGATAGATCTTTGCAACGTCCTCGAGCAGCTCTTCGCGGTTCGGGTAGATTTTATTCGTCGTCTCCGCGTTCATCGGGAAGATCATCTGCTCGTAGAACTGTGCCGGAGACGGAATGGTCTGCTTTGCGACGGTGTTTTCGTCCTCAAGCGCCTGCACAAACCGGAAGTGCTCCACAAAAGGGTGCGTACCCGTCAGCTTTAATTTGCCCGTAAGGTACGTGTCATCGACGACCGCAAGGACATCGTGGAACGGGATGCCGCCCCTCGGCGCGGCGTGGCTGACGCCCTCAAAACCCCACATAAAGTCGAGATACCATGTCTTGCGGCGGAATTCGCCGTCGGTGAGCAGCTTATAACCCGCCGCCTTCTGTTTTGCGACAAGGTCGCGAACGGCGGTGTCTTCGGCTTCCTTCAGTGCTTCGTAAGTGGTTTTGCCGGCTTCATAATCGGCGCGAATCTTCTTCAAATCATCCGGGCGCAGAAAGCTGCCGACATAATCGTAACGGTACGGAAGTTTGATATTTTTCATGTTGATCACCTGCTGTTTGAGTTTGTGCTTACAGTATACAGGCAAATTTTCGCCTTGTAAAATACAAGAAAAAAGCGGTTTGCCATAGGTTTTTACTATGGCAAGCCACTTTCGGTTTGCATTATTGCATTGTGAACTTCTTTAAAGCGTCGATATAATATTGCGCAAACAAGCTCGGCTCCACGTTTTCGCGCGTGAGATAGCCGATTTCCATGTAATCGTCAAGATTGAGCGGCACGGCGACGATATTTTTGCCGTTTAGACTCTCGTTGATGACGCCGCTGCAAATGGTGTAGCCGTTCAGCCCGATGAGCAGATTGAACAGCGTTGCGCGGTCACAGACGTGGATGTCTTTGGCGCACTCAAGCGTGCTCTGAATTTCCTCGGAAAAATAAAACGCATTGTGGTCGCCCTGCTCATAGGAAAGGCGCGGGTACGGCGCTAAGTCCTCCAGTGTGATGCTTTTTCGCTTTGCAAGGGGATTTTCTGCACCCAAAAACACGTGCGGCTGCGCTTTGAACAGCAGATGAAATCCCAGCCCGTGCGCCTTAATCGTCTTTTTTAAGACCGTCTCGTTGAACGGGCTTAAATACAAAACGCCGACTTCGCTTTTTAATAACGCCACGTCCTCGATGATCTCATACGTCTGCGTTTCGCGCAGGTGAAAATCGTACGTTTCGCCGCCGTGCTCCTTTAAAAGCGCCACGAAGGCCTCCACTGCGAACGAATAGTGCTGCGTGGAAACGCAAAACCGTCTGCGCACGGGCGCGCCGCCGAAATACCGCTCACGCATAAGGTCTAATTGGCTGTTCACCTGCCGCGCATAGCCGAGAAATTCTTCGCCCTCCGGCGTTAAGGTCACGCCCTTGTTCGTGCGGCGGAAAAGCGTGACCTGCAATTCGTTTTCGAGTTCCTTAATCGACGCGGTGAGGCTGGGCTGCGCGATGAAAAGCCGCTTTGCCGCCGCGCTGATGGTGCCCGTTTCCGCCACGGCAAGCACATATTGAATTTGCGTAAGCGTCATGCGTTCTCCCCGCTTTCGGTTCTGTTTTCCGCTTCCAGCCGTTTTAATACGCCCAGAATATCCTTGTAGCGCGCGATCACCTTTTGGTAGTTTTCGCGTCGGTGCGGAAAAAGGCAGTTCGTGCAGTCCTTGATGCCGTTTTCTTTATATTGAAACGCGCCGCCGCAGTTGCGGCCCAAAGCGTAAAGCGGGCAGTAGCAGAAAAGACAATTGAAATTTTCCGGGTCCGCGCCCTTGTGGCAGGGAAAATACTCGCATTCTTTATGCGCAAAATAGCTGTAATTTTGAGACATATTGGCTCCTTTTAAGCGTGCAGGGTACGCGTTTACGTGAACGTGAAGCTCGGGTTATGGTCACGTTTATCGCCTCTTATGCTTTGTCTTCCATAGTTTTCACCATGTTTTTGATGCGCTTTGGGTCGAGACGCGGGCTGCCGTAGGGGCGCAAGGCCAAAGCCATCAGCTTCATGGGGTTATCGTCCGCCGCAATGCGGTTAGAGCCCATTTTGCCGCACACCGTGCAGCGGTGAATGACAGCCCACTCCCCGTTTTTGCGCACCCACACGCTGATGGGTTCCATGACGCCGTGGCACGCGGATGCGCGGTCGCCGGGCTCGTTATCCACATGGACGCTCGAAAGGCAGTACGGGCAATGGTTGCGGTGGTCGCTGCCTGCGCCCTCGGGCAGAATTTCGCGCCCGCAGACCTTGCACGTGAACGGGTCTAAGCACGCATGTTTTTTGTAGTAGCCTTTTTCGTATTTTCTGCGCTTATTTTCACGGTTCACGGTCATACCCTCCTTTGTCGCCCGCGCCGCCCATCATGCGGGTAAGCTCCTCTATTTTTTCCAGTGGGAACGGCGGCATGGAAAGCGGCCGCCCGGCAATGGAAAGCAGCAAAACGGGGTCGTCCTCGTCCGAAACGGGCGTAGAGGCAATCTCGCCGCAAAGGCTGCACCGGCCTAAAATCTCCCAGCTGTCATCGGGCTTCACCCAAATGGAAATGGGCTGTAGCTTGCCGCCGCATTCGTAGCCCTCGCTGTCCGCTTCATGGATGGCGGTAAGGCAGCGCGGGCAGTGGGCATATTCTTTTTCGGACACGTTTTCCGCCGGCTCAAAGCCGCAGGCAGGGCAGTGAAAACGCTTGGGGGTATATTCCATAGGGTCGTTTCCTCCTTGTTTTTCGGGAAAATATCTATAAAAACAAGTATAATATGAATCGCCGCATTCGTCAATTCCGTAAAAGGAAAAACGCCTTGCATTCCCGATAAAAAGGGACAATACCGCACATAAAACTTTCGACAGTGCGCGGTATTGCCCTTGACAGATTTATCAAATTGGAATAGATGAGATCAGAATAACCGCTTACGTTCCCATAGAAATTTCTTCTGGCCTCATAGTTTTTTAAAAATTGTATTGATTTTAGCAGGGCGTTGCAATATACTTTAATAAATACAACTTGTTTTTCGACAAATAAGACGTTTTTTTGCGAGGTGCACTATGACTACACAAGCTTTGCTGCAGCTTTCCGCCGACATTATAACGCGGTATTACAATAATGAGATCGAGCCGTTTCTGGCGGCCTGCCACCCGGACGTGCTGTGGATCGGCCCGGCAAATACACAGATTATCCGCACGCGCGAAACGCTCATCGAGACGTTTGCCGAAGAGCACCACAACCTGCGCTTTGAGATGCACGACCTTGTGACCGTGCCGCTCATGACGCCCAGCAGCAAGGTACTGGAGGTGCTGCTGTTTTATGACGTAGACACCATTTGGCCGGACAACAGCATGCAGCGTGTAAAGCAGCGCGTTCAGCTTTCGTGGGTGGTGGAAGGCGGGCAGCCGTTCATCCGCGTGTGTCACGTTTCCAATGCACTCGATTACGATGACCGCGATGTGATTTACCCCGTGCACTATGGAGAAGATCGTGTGCGCGTGGCAGTGCTTTCCGGCGAGGACCGCGCGCCGCGCATCGTTTTAAAGGGCGCGAACAAGGCCATGCTGTACCTGCGCCCCGCGTATATCGATTACTTAGAAACAAGCGGCATGCACACCTATATTCACACACAAAACGACATACGGGAATCGACCGAGCGACTGACGGCGATCGATAAGCGTTATCCGGGACTGTTTCTGCGCTGCCACGAAAGCTACCTTGTGAACCCCGACCGCGTGACGGAAATCACCCGCTTTCATTTGACGCTTATAAACGGCACCACTTTGCCCATCCCCGAAAAGAAGTACACGACCGTGAAAAAGCGACTCTCGGAGATGCTGGCGAAAGAGAAATAAATTTCCTGACCGTTCATGTGGTTTCCCTCACCCCTATGGGCTCCCGGTAACACCGGGTTATTTTTAACCTCTCGCACATAGGCAAAGCCTTATAAATCGTCCATGTGTTCGACCTCCTTTACCGCGCTTTCATGCAAAATACAGCAATTTACGAATTTTTAAATTTTTTTAAAAAAACACTTGCTTTTTTCGTTTAGCTGTTGTATAATAATTGAGCACTTGAGAAGTGAATATATCGCGGGGTGGAGCAGTTCGGTAGCTCGTCGGGCTCATAACCCGAAGGTCGTAGGTTCAAATCCTGCCCCCGCAACCAAAGAAACTCAGTTGTTCTTTTGAACAACTGAGTTTCTTCTTGTTTGGGCAAGTTTATGCCTGCGACTTTTCATTTATGCACCCGCGGCTCATAACCCGAAGGGGGCTGGTCGCCGGTGGCGACCGTCCAGCCCCGACCGAGCCGGCAGGTGAGAACGTAGGAGATTATAGTGAAATTTGCCTTACGGCAAGTGAACTGTTCGCTCCGTGAACGTTAAAACCCCGATTCCGCACATAGACGGATCGGGGTTTTGTTCTGTACTTATAAATCTCTGTATTTCTTTACGCGGCGGACTTTTTTGTTTTTACGGTTCATCAGGATGGCAAGGATAGCATACGCGGCAGCCAAGACCAGCAAAATGGTGGCCGTAACGATAAACCACGTGGAGGTGAGCACCTCCTGCCCCTGCTGCAAAACCTGCACAATCTCGCTGCGCTCCACGCTTTCCGCGGCGACGAGCGCAACGGTGGAAAGCTCCGCGCCGTTATAATAGAACGTGGCGGTACCGACGTAATCGCCCTTTTTGATGGGCGCTTTCACGCTTTCGGGCAGATCGAGCTTTGTGGTGATGGCGCCGCTTTCCAGACTGCTCGGCAGTGTTGCGGTGAGATTGCCCTGCGCCAGCACCTGCAGGCGGTCTTTGCCCCACGCGTATTTGAGGCCCACCTCGCCGAGAAGCTCGCCGTCTGTGACGAGCGTTTTGTTTTCGATATTCAAAAATGCCCAGCGGAACAGCGTCGCGGCATCGTACATTTCGCCGTGATAATCGATATGGTTGCCCTCGCTGTCGATATACGGGCTGCCCATGCACACGACAAGGTAACTGTACCCGTCATACGTAGCCGTGGCGGAAATGCAGTAGCCGGATTCATTCAAGGAGCCGGTCTTTACGCCGGTGGCATAGGTGTAATACTCATCGTCATAGCTCAAAAGCATACGGTTCGTCGTGGTGACGGTGCGTTCCTCGCTTGTCATGTTCGTCGGCGGCTGCGTGTAATACGTCTGCGAGGTGACGTCCGTAAAATACGGCATTGTCAGCGCATACTCCGTAATGGTCGCCATCTCGCGCGCGGTGGTGTAGTGGTTTTCATCATGCAGGCCGTGCGGGTTCACAAAATGCGTGTTCGTGCAGCCGAGCTCCGCGGCCTTCTTGTTCATCAGCTCCACACAGCTCATTTTGCCGTCACCGTCTTCGTCGTACTGCGGGTCGTCGGCCGTGATATTCAAAGAATCCACATATTTTGCAAGCGTCAGCGCGGCATCATTGCCGGATGGCACCATCATCAGGTTCAAAAGCTCATAGATGGTAAAGCTTTCGCCCGTTTGAATTTCCGCCAAAGACGAGCCCGTGCCCTCAAGCTCCTCGGCAACGCTTTCCGGCACCGTAGTGCGCGTGTTTTGCAGGTCGCTGACCGTTTCCGCCGTGACGATATACGTCATGATCTTCGTCATGGAAGCCATGGGGCGGCGCTCGTCCGGATTATATGTATAGACAACGGTATCGGTATCGAGGCTCACCATATAGATAGAAGCACTGTTCGGGTCTGTGAGCTTATCGCACGGAAAGCCCATTTCGCTGCTTTGGGCCACGACCGTGTTTGTCGTTGTGTCGGTTTCCGAAGTCGAGGTATCGGAAGCTGTGGAATTTTCGCTCGCAGTGCTTTCGGCTGTATCGGCCAAAACGCCGGTCGTCAAAACGGAAAGCGACAGCAAAACGCTTGCGCATATCGATAAAAATTTATGTTTTCTCACTGTTTATCCTCCAACGGACATGATATAATACTGTTAACTATTTTATTATTATAGCACGGTTTGGCACCCCTGAAAAGGTGCTCGCCGGCAAATTCAGAAAAAAGTCAGATTGAAAATTTAAAAGGAGACGCTATGCAGCTTTTACATATTGCAGACCTGCACTTCGGCAGGCTTTTGTACGGTCGCAGTTTAATGGATGACCAGCGGCATTTTGTGCGGCAGTCGCTTTTGCCTGCGCTGGATGAATATAAGCCCGATGCGCTGCTCATTGCGGGCGATCTGTACGACCGGCAGATTGCCTCGGTCGACGCGATTCATTTATTCGACGAGCTCATCGATGCGCTGTGCGAACGGAGCATCCCCGCCGTCATCATTTCCGGCAACCACGACAGCCCGGACCGCATTGCGGTGGGCAAAAGCCTGCTTGCGCGGCACGGCATCCATATCATCACGGAGCTTAAAGACACGTTTACGCCGGTCGAGATCGGCAACATACAGATTTTCCCGCTGCCGTACTTTGAAAACGCCCAGATGCGCGAAATGCTGGGCGATGAAACGCTGCGCGGTGCGGGGGCCTGCATGCGCGCGGCGGTAGAAAAAATGGAAAAAGCGTTTGACCCCGCGAAAAAGCACGTTTTGGTCGCGCACTGCTTTGCGGCGGGGGCCTCCACCTCCGATTCCGAAAGCCGCCTTTTTGTCGGCGGCGCGGGCGATGTGCCGACGGATGTCTTCTCCCCGTTTGACTATGCGGCGCTCGGGCACCTGCACGCGGCGCAAAGGGCAGGCGACACGGCGCGCTACGCGGGCTCACCGCTCAAATATTCCGTAGACGAAGCGCACCAGAAAAAGAGCATGACGCTCGTCACGCTCGGCGACACGGTGGAAACAACGTGCATCCCCGTAACCCCTCTGCACGACGTAAAGCGCATAGAGGGTACGTTTGCGGCGCTGCTCGAAAACGGGCAGGCGGCGCCCAATGAAGACTATGTGGAAATTCTGCTCACCGACGACGAGCCGGTTTTCCGCCCGGCCGACCGACTGCGCCCCTATTACCCGAATGTACTCGGCGTGCGCAGCACGTGGTTTTTAAAGCAGCACGCAGGCACGCAGGCGGAAGCCGATCTGCACAGCCGCAGCCGCGCGGAGCTTTTCCGCGGCTTTTTAAAGGAGGTCTGCGGTGAGGAAGCGCAGCCGGAGGACGAAGCGCTGCTGGCGGAAATTCTAAAGGAACTGGAGGGCGATGCAACGTGAGACCGATCCGTTTGGAGCTTTCGGCGTTTGGGCCGTATCTGGAGCACACCGTCATCGATTTTGAAAAGCTGAACGAAGCGGGGCTGTTCCTCATCACCGGACAGACGGGCGGCGGCAAAACGACGCTGCTCGACGCCATGAGCATCGCGCTCTTTTATAAATCGACGGGCGGGCGGCGCACGTTTCAAGATATGCGCTGCCTTGCCGCCGTGGACAGCGACCGCACCGAGGTCGTCTATCATTTTGCGCTCGGCGAAGACGAATATTGCTTCCGCCGCGCGCTGTACCGCCGCAAAAAGCGCGGCAGCGACGATTTTATCACCGAGGAAGAAAACGAGTGCAAGCGCCGCACAGCAGACGGCTGGGCGCTTGCCGCTTCGGGTGCGGCGCGCAATGTGACAGGCTACGCGGAAAACCTGCTTTCCCTCACCGCCGAGCAATTTTCGCAGGTCATCGTGCTGCCGCAGGGCAAATTCATGCAGCTTCTGCGCGCGAATTCTACCGAAAAAGCAGCCATTTTGAAAACGCTTTTCTCCTGCGAGCTATGGGAACGCATCGCGATGAAATTTACGGAGCGGCAAAAAAAGCTGTACGCAAAGCGCGAAACGTGCGAGACAAAACTGAAATCGCTGCTCGAAAAGCATGGCGCGGAGACCGCCGAGGCGCTCGCCGTGCAAACGGAAGCGCTTCGATCAGAATGCGCACGGACCGAAAAAGCGCTCGCCGCCGCGAAAGAAGCACTGACGCTCGCACAAAAGCAATACACCCGTGCACTGCAATTTGAGCAGTGCCAAAAAGCTGAGACCGATGCCGAAGCGCAGCTGAAAACCGCCGAAACGCGGGCAGCTTCCGCCAAAGCGCAGTATACGCGCGCCGAGCAGAACCGCGCGGGACTTACAAAGCTGACCGCCGAAAAGGACACACTTTTAAAACGAAGCGAACAGCTGCGTGCGGAGCAGGAACGCAGCCTGCAAAAGGAGCAGCTTTTAAAAGAACTGCGCGCCGAGGAGGAGCGCGAGCGCGCCGTGCAGAAGCAGGCAGAGGACGACCGCCAAAAGCTGCCGGTGGTGCTGCGGCGCATCGCGGTAGGCGAAGCATTCACCGAAAAGGCCGATGCCGCAAAAGACCGGCTCGCGTCGCTCTTACAGACGCAGACCATCTTAAGCGAACAGCTTGTCGCGCTGAAAACGCGCAGTGACGCCGCCAAAGTCGAAGCGCAGTGCAAAAAATTGTGGGGAGCTGCCGAAGACGCGGCGCGCACCGCGCGTCTGACCGTCGTGGGGCAGGATAAGCTGCTCTCGGCGGCAGAAGCCAAATGGAACCAAAACAGCGCCGCCGCGCTCGCCACTGGGCTCACGGACGGCACGCCCTGTCCCGTTTGCGGCGCGGTGCACCACCCCGTGCTCGCCGTGCCGTGCGCAGGCGAGACGACAAAAGAAGAACTTGATGCGCTGCGCAACAAGCTTGAAGACCTGCGGCAGGAGCAAAGCCGCGCCGAGCAGACGGCCGCCGTGCATAAGCGCCGCAAAAGCGCGGCACGAGGTCGCTTTCGCACAATTAAACGCCGCAAACGATGCCGCAAAAAGCATCACAGAAAGCGAAGAAGTGCTCACAGCGGCCTATACTGCGGCGCAAACGGCGCTCAACGAAGCACAAAAGCTTGCAGCGCAGGCGCCGGCCGCACACAAGAAACTTGAGACACTCAAAGCGGAACGCGAAGCGCTTATGCAGGTCGAAAGCCGCCATAACGCTGCGCTTGCCGCCTGCCGCGCCGCTTTAGAAGAAAAACGCCGCCAATTAAGCGCCATGGACGCCGTACGCGATGCGGCGCAAATCACATTGGAGATGACCGAAATACAAAAGCGCATTCGCGTGCTCGAGCAGGAGACCGCAGCGCTTGAGGAAGCGTTCCACGCCGCGGAAAACGCGCTTTCTGCCGCAAACGAGGCCGTAAAAGCTGCCGCACAGCAGATGTTCGCCGCAAAGGAAGCGAAAAATGCCCTCGGCGCAGCGCCGGAAAAGGACCTTCCGCAAAGCAAAGCGGAGCTGGACGCAAAAAGCACCGAAACGCAGACGCTTTCCGTGCAGCTTGGACGCTTTGGCTCCGACCTGCGCACCATTGCGGAAAGCGCCGCCGCCGTGCAGCAATACACGGAGGAAGCCGCCGCTCCTTTGCGGCAGTACAGCCGCGCAGCAAAGCTTGCGGGGTACGTGACCGGCCGCAGCAACGCCTTGCGCGTGCCGCTTTTGCAGTACGTACTCGGCATGATGCTCGACGAGACCATCCAGAGTGCAAACCGCTTTTTCTCCGTTTTAAGCCGCGGGCGCTACGCCTTGCAGCACAAGCAGGGCAAAAGCGGCGCGGGCTACGGCGGGCTTGACATTGAGGTTTTGGACGGCATGAGCGGCACGTGCCGCTCCGTAGAGACACTTTCGGGCGGCGAGCAGTTTTTGGCATCCCTTTCCCTTGCGTTCGGGCTTTCGGACGTGGTGCAGAGCTACTCGGGCGCGGTGCGGCTTGATTCCATTTTCATCGACGAGGGCTTCGGCTCGCTCGATACCGACACGCTCGATACCGCCATGCGCGCGCTCGAGAGCATCCGCCAAAGCGGGCGCGTCGTCGGTATCATCTCTCACGTTTCGGAACTGCAAAGCCGCATCCCGACGATGATCCGCATTTGGAAGACCGCTTCGGGCTCCGCCGCAGCAAAAGTCATCGCGGAAGACTGAACCGTTTTTGAACAAAATGAAAAAGCAGAAATGCAAATTGCAAATCCGCCTTTATTATGCTATACTGAAAGCAACTAAGCGCAGGATTTTCTGCGCGGCCATGCAATGCTAAAAGAAAGGATTGCTTCCGGGCTCCTTCGGAAGTTTCGGTGAATGAATATGGTAAAGCTTTATGACGGCGGCGTTTACCTTGTGAACGGCACAGAGATCGTGCCGGAAGCCGCTGCACCCGAGACCTATCAAAAAGACACGGCAAAACAGGGTACCATTGCCTATTCCATTTTAAAAGCGCACAACACCGCAGAGGATATGCAGAACCTGCGCTTAAAATTTGATGCGCTCGCCTCGCACGACATCACGTTCGTCGGCATCATTCAGACGGCGCGCGCCTCCGGCATGGAGAAGTTCCCCATCCCCTACGTGCTCACAAACTGCCACAACAGCTTGTGCG
>OBYM01000506.1_pt1 | contig 21474 bp, 20 predicted proteins | sample 1538191 | NCBI WGS metagenome assembly OBYM01 (sample SAMEA2580165, study PRJEB22360) | human gut metagenome | biome: human gut; feature: human-associated habitat; material: faeces | place: Denmark | collected 2008/2010 | reverse complement strand
AGCCGAACCGCTTCCCGGATGTGATTGCCCTGCGGCAGCAGCTGCTGCCCGCCGGGGAGCGGGAACAAAATATCCCCTGCGACCTGAAAGACCCCGCATGGTTTGACCGTATCGATGCCTCCGGCGGGGCGGTGTTTTTTGCCTCCGGGGTGTTCTATTACTTCCTGACCCGGCAGGTCAAAGCGCTGGTGCAGGGGATGACAGACGCTTTCCCCGGCGGGGTACTGGTCTTTGATGCCGCCAACCGCACGGCGGTGAAGATGATCGCAAAAACGTGGCTCAGGACGGCAAAAATCAAGGATGTAGGGGCATATTTCGCGGTTTCGGATGCCCCCAAGGAGATTGGCGAGTGGGACAGCCGGTTACGGGTATCCAGCAGGGGCTACATGTTGGGGTACAACGATTTGAAAGAACCTTCCGTCAGCGGCTTTTTCTGGTTTCTCGCCAAGGTCGGGGACAACGGAATGAAAATGCAGATCGTAAAGATCGGATTTGGAGACAGACAATGAAATATGTCGGAATGCCCATGGGGATGTGGATGCTGTTTGCCGGTTCCTTTCAAAAGCAGCTGACCGCTGTGCTGGGCTATGATGCAGCCAACGCAAGAGCCATCACGAAAAAGGCAAAGCCGCAATACCGGCAGATCATCCGCAGTCTGCCGGAGTTTGAAAAGGCCGACCGCTTCAAAATGAATCTTGTCAACTGCGCCATGGTCGGCGCGTTCATTCTCTCCATGCCGCAACGCCCAGAGGTGGACAGGCTGACGGATTACTATGCAAAAGCCATGATGACAAAGCTCATGCAGTGGTTCTGCCGCAAGAGCGGAAAAAGCAAGTTTACCCCAAAGGACATTGCCGCCATGAAGGCCACCGCTGCTCTGAAAGCCGCCGACCGCAACCCCTATTCGTGGAACATGGAGTTTTACGAATACCCGGACGGCAGCGGCTACGAGGGACGCTTTACAAAGTGCGGCATCTGTGTGCTGATGAAGGAGCTGGGGCTGTACGACCTGACCCCCGCCCTGTGCCATCTGGACTACACCATGAGTGAAGCGGGCGGCGTGACAAATTTTGTGCGGCAGTACACCCTTGCCTCCGGCGGGCCCTACTGCGACTGCGGGTATAAAAAGAAAATAAATTAGGAGGAGTGTGCGATGCTTGTCCAGTCGATGACAGAGGAAGAAATTTACGGTATCGGCCATTCTTTCGGCTATTATGATTACGGAGAGGAAACGGGGATGTCCGCTGCCTTTTCCGGGAAAGAAGCCACTGCAAACTATATCTGCGCTTATGTGCGCGGAGTACTGCGGGGCGGGGCCTCCCTGCAAGACCGCATGGACAAGGAAAGAAAGCCCTACATTTTCGTTGGGCTTGTCTGTGTGCGGGAGAAATATCAGGGGCAGGGCTATATGCGTAAGGTTTTGGATATCGCCTTTGCCGAGGGTGACCGGCTGGGCGTGCCGGTGATTCTGGAAACGGATGCAAAAAGCAAGTGCGACAAATATGTGCATCTGGGTATGGAACTTGCCGAAACGCATGATCTTGGCGCCTTTGGCAAGCTGTATGATTTGATCAGGTACCCGGAGCCATCGAGTGAAAACAGAACAGCGTGAGGAGCGGCGGCGCAATGAAGAAAGAAGAAACAAAACCATTCATCCGCTGGTGCATACGATAAACGCAAAGGGAGCTCTGCCCGGACCTTCGTCCGTGACGGAACTCCCCTTTTTTAGCTTTATAGAAAAAACATAAGTCATCTGCCGCGCTCAGCGGAGCAAAAACCACACGCCCAGCAGGATCGCAAGGAAGATCAGGTTGGACAGGGTGAACAGCCCAAAATACTGCTTCTTCCCCTGTGGCAGCTCCCGTGCAATCTGCCGGTAGGAAATAAGACTGGCCATGGATGCGATCAGAGTGCCAAGACCTCCCAGATTGGTGCCGATGATGAGGGCTTGTGTCTCTGCCGTGAACCCGGACAGCAGCAGGGCGGCGGGAACATTACTGGTGACCTGCGAAGCAAGAACCGCCACCAGAACTTCCCGGCCGGTCAGAAACTCCTGCAGCCAGCCGGAAAAGGCCGGAATGCGGCCAAGATTGCCAATGAAGATGAAAAAAGCCACAAAGGTCAAAAGCAGGGAATAGTCCACTGCCCGTAAGGTGTGCGGGTCTGCAAAAAGGGCGCAGACGAGCACGGCGGCAAAGGCAATGCCATAGGGCAGCACCCGAATCACGGACAGCAGGCAAACGGCAAACAGAACCAGATACAGCAGGTTGATCTTCTGATCTCCCTGAGATGCAGAAGAAGAAACAAGCTCATCCACGGAGAGGGCGGCAGAGGCTTTTCGGCAGACCATTGCTGCCCAAGCCAGCAGCAGAAACAGAGAGACCAGTGTGTAGGGCAGCATAAGAAGCACGAAGCCCCCGATGCTCATGCCGCTTTTTCCGTAAAGATAGAGGTTCTGCGGGTTGCCGATGGGGGTCAGCATACTGCCAAGGTTTGCCGCAATGGTCTGCATACAGACCACCGGGACCAGAAGGGAGCGACGGACATCCGCTCCCAGACGGCTCAGGACCACGAACGTAAAGGGAACGAAGGTCAGCAGGGAAACATCGTTGGTGATGAACATGCTTCCGAAAAAGCACAGCCCAACCAGTACCAGCGTCAGCTGAAAGGTGCTGTGGGTACGGGACAGCAATGCCCGGCCCAGTCCATCAAAAAAGCCCTGCCGCCGCAGCCCGGCCATGACCGTCATCAGGGAAAACAGGATCGCCAGCGTGCGCAGGTCAATGTAGCCGAGATACTGCACATCCGGCGGAACAAAGAAGGCGGAGACAACGGCCAGCACAGCGGCTGCGGTGAGGACCGTTTCCTGCTGAATGAATTGTTTGAGTTTCATAGAGACACATCCTTGTAGTTGTAAAGGCAGCCCTGCTGCGATGCCGGGCGGCCTTTTTCCGTATTTCAGAGCAACAGCTCAAACAACCCGATCATCAGCGGCATGGTCAGGATGGAAAGCAGCGTGCTCAGGACATAGATCGCACTGGAATGAGAAGCATCCCGGTCATAGAGCTGTGCCATGGAGGTGACGGTTGCACAGGCAGGGGTAATGGCAGAAAGGTAGACCGTCATCAGGATGGACTTGCCGTCCGGGATCCAAAGAGATGCGTGAACTGCCCAAAGCAGCAAGACGATGACCAGCGGAACACCCAGCAGACGCAGAAATACCGGCAGATAGTTGCGCGGGGTGCAGAAAACCTTTTTCAGGGGGACTTCCGCAATGGCCATGCCCGCCAGCAGCATTCCCATGGGGCCGATCATATTGCCGACACTGCTGAGTGTGCTGGTGATCGGGGTAGGCAGCGAGACGTGCAGCAGGTACAGCAGAGCACCGGCTGCAATGGCGATCAGGTTGACATTGGTAAGGAGCTTGCGCCATTCCAGCCGGGCAGAGCCCTGCAGGCAGGCACTGGCATGGGTCCAGAGCAGCACCAGCTGTACAATGACAAAGGCGCAGGAGTAGACAACATATTCCTCCCCCAGCAGGGCCTGCACGATGGGAATGACCAGCGCGGCGGCATTGCTGTAAATGACATTGACCTGCTCCACGGCGTCCAGCTTGAGAGCTTTGCGGAACAGCGCATTCAGAAGCAGAAATACAACGTGCATTCCAACGGCGATGCTCATGGAATAAAGCAGTCCGGTGCGGATCTCCGGTGTGTCCTTGATCTGAAAGGCGTTCAGAACGACACAGGGCATGACCAGATAGACAAAGACCACAGACAGCACCTTACTGTCCGATGCCTTCAACAAGCCGGTTTTTACAACGGCATATCCCATCAGCAGAATCAGAAATAGCTGCGCGATCTGCTGCATCAATAAAAGGCTGATTTGCATTTGGATCTCCTCTTTTGCAATTCATTTTTTGCAGCACCATCCTACTCCATTGGCGGGGCATCGTCAAGAGAAAACAGAAAAAATACGATCTGAGTGTTTTGGGGATTGCTATGAGTACAAACATGAAGGCGGAGTTGTGCGTTCAGACATTGGACAACGCAATGGCTTCTTATCCGGCTTTGCGCGGTACTATCTTTCATTCCGACCGGGGTGCTCAGTATACAAGCGATTTGTACCGCAGAGCAATCACACGGTATGGTATCCGGCAAAGCATGAATCGTGCAGACGGGCGCTGCCATGACAATGCTCGCTGCGAAAGTATGTGGGCCAGAATGAAGACAGAATTACTATACGACCGCTACGACCCGGAACAGTTAACCGTGGAGCAGCTGAAATCGCTGGTCTGGAGATACTTTATGAGCTATTGGAATAATCGCCGCATTTGCTCCGCCAATGGTGGCTTACCACCCATGGTGAAGCGCAATAGATTCTATGCTGCTCAGACAATGGCTGCATGATGTGGTTACTCTTTGAGTTTTATCTGTCAACTGATATTGACAATATCAATTTTCGCTGCACTGACACAGTGCAGGATGGACAAAATTTCATCGTCGGTAAGCCCGGTAAAGAAGGGGCAGTTCCGCAGAACAGGCAGATAGTTTTACATAAAGACTCTCCTTGTTGGAATTCAAACAGACAAGATGGCTTTAGTATACTATAATAAGCCTGCAAATGCAAAAACACCCACAACAGGAGAGTATCGATATGATTCGGAAGATCATCCATATTGACGAAGAAAAATGCAACGGCTGCGGCTTGTGCGCAACCGCTTGCCACGAGGGAGCCATCGACATCATCAACGGCAAGGCAAAGCTGGTGCGGGAAAATTTCTGCGATGGCTTTGGCGACTGCCTGCCGGGCTGCCCCACCGGTGCTATCACCTTTGAGGAGCGGGAAGCCCCCGCCTACGACGAGGCGGCGGTGCAGGAGAACAAAAAGAAAAAGGAGCTGCAGGAAAAGATGAAGCATCTCCACGAGGGAGGCTGCCCCGGCTCCCGGATGCGGATGCTGGAACAGCCGGAGACCGCTGCCGAAAGTGTGGCTTCTGCTCCCGTACAGCCGGTCTCCCGGCTCCGCAACTGGCCGGTGCAGATCAAGCTGGCACCTGTCCATGCGCCTTACTTTGAGGGTGCAAAACTCCTGATCGCAGCGGACTGCACGGCCTATGCCTACGCCAATTTCCATCAGGAGTTTATGCGCGGCAAAGTGACCCTCATCGGCTGCCCGAAGCTGGATGCTGTGGATTACAGCGAAAAGCTCACCGAGATCCTGCGCAGCAACGACATCCAGAGCGTGACCATCCTCCGCATGGAGGTGCCCTGCTGCGGCGGCTTGGAGATGGCAGCGAAAAAGGCACTGCAGACCAGCGGAAAGTTCATTCCGTGGCAGGTGGTCACCATCTCCATTGACGGAAAAATTCTGGATTGAATACACCGGGCAGACCGATACCGCTTTGGCGGGAAACGTGGTATGATCCTTGCAGGAACTGGTTCGGACACAGAAAAACGTAGAACGATTTTTTGCGGAGGAAAAGAACACCACCGAGAAAACCCAGACCCACTAGACGAATCCCGCCGAGGTGCTTTCCCAGTTGGAAGGCTCCTCGGCGGATTTTTTGTCAAGCACGAACAAGCACGGATCATAAATAATAGGTAGTATTCACAAACATAAACTCTTGAAATGCTTCTGTCGGAATGTTACAATACATACTAGATACGTTGGTATATACTGTTCAAAAAATTGCTGACAACAGGGCATGAATCATGCTGCAATGAACTTCTTGAAACCTGTGCAATGGAAATGAAACCGGAATGAGACCGGAATGAGACCGTCTGGGGCGGAGAAAGATTGGGAAAAATGAAAAACTCTGGAACGAGCGAAACCATGCAGACGCTGATGCGGAAAAGCGTCTGTGCGATGCTGAGTCTGCTGCTGTTGCTGTCAGTCGTGCTCCCTGTGAAGGCTGCCGCAGAAACCGCCCCTGCAAAGGTCGTCCGTGTCGGCTCGTTTGAGGACACCTTCAACTATGTCAACGAGAAGGGTGCAAGAAAAGGCTACGGCTACGAATTGCTGGAAACACTATCCGGCTATACAGGCTGGCAGTTTGAGTATGTGACCTGCGATTGGTCAGACTGTTTTGAAAAACTCAAGAACGGCGAGATCGACATCATGGGCGATATTTCCTATACGGAAGACCGCGCTGAGGAGATGCTGTTTTCGGACGAGCCGATGGGGGAAGAAAAATATTACCTCTATGCTGATTTCTCGCGCACAGACATCTCCGCCTCCAACTTCAAAACGCTGAACGGCAAAAAAATCGGTGTCCTGATGGGAACGGAACCGGAAGAGATGCTGACCGAATGGGAGGAAAAACACGGCATAAAAACGGAACACGTCAACATTTCCAACAACGAGGATGTGAAGCAAAAGCTGGCAAACCACGAGATCGACTGCTTTGTTTCACTGGAAGAGTCCTTCTGGGCAGAGCTTGGCATCTCGACCATGACCCGTGTGGGAGAATCCGGCATCTACTATGCGATCAATAAGGACCGGACTGATCTCAAGGAAGAACTGGACAATGCGATGCGCGCATTGGACGAAGCGGATCCTTTTTATACGGCAGATCTGTATAAACGGTATTTCTCGTTGGATTATACGCCCATCCTTACGAGTGAGGAAAAGGCGTGGCTCAGAAAGCACGGCGCGATCCGGATGGGCTTTCTGACGAGTGATAGCGGCGTCAGCACCTACGACCCTGCCACCGGGGAGCTTACCGGGGCGATCACAGACTATATTCAGTTTGCAACAGGTTGTCTTGGAAATCAGGATCTGGAATTCCAGATCGTCGGCTATGACAGCAAGGAAGCGGAATTGGATGCGCTGAAATCGGGCGAGATCGACATGGTCTTCCATTTCGACCAGAGTCCCAATCTGGCGGAAGAGTATCGTGTTGCCTGTACCAGCACAACGTGGATCACAAACCTGATGGCGGTCACGAACAAAGAGCACTTTAACGAGAGCAAGGCAAACCGCATTGCCGTTCCCCAAAACAAGCTTTCCCTGAAAAAGTACCTTGCATTTTATTATCCGCAGTGGGAGATCGTGGACTGTGATACACAGGAGGATGCGGCAAAGCCGATCAATCTGCTTGCCGGTTCCATTGCAATGTATCAAAGCTCCACGCGGAAGGTTACCCTGAGCGAGTTTATAAAGGATAACTTCTTTATGGTTCTGCTGATCGGCAGCATTGCCGTTGCAGCTGTTCTGCTCACGATCCTGAAGCTGCTCCAGAAGGCGCGTAAAGCCGAAGCTGCTGCAAAGAAAGCCGCAAACGATACGCAGGAACTGAATGCAAAATTGCAGGTCGCTGTGGAAAACGCGGAGAGCGCGAACCGCGCCAAGTCCACCTTCCTGTTCAATATGTCTCATGATATCCGTACGCCCATGAACGCCATTATCGGTTACGCAAATCTTGCCTCCCGGCATCTGGACGACCCTGCAAAGCTGGAAAAATACATGGAGAACATTCAGGTGTGCGGACAGAACCTGCTGATGCTGCTGAACAATGTTCTGGATCTCGCCCGGATCGAGAATGATAAGACGGAGATCGAGTATTCGGTTTCGGATGTGGAGAAGGATTTCCGTAATTGCATTGCGATGTTCCAGAATCAGGCAGACAGCAAGGGGCAGACGCTTACGGTGACAGCACAGCTGCAGCATCCGTATGTCTATGCGGATATTCCGCACTTGACCGAGGTCTGTACGAATCTTGTCAGCAATGCAGTTAAGTACACAGGTGCCTGTGGCACGATCCACTGCGATATCACGCAGAAGCCCGGCAGGAAAGAGGGCTGGTGCGATACGGTGATCACGGTTGCCGATAACGGCATCGGGATGTCGCAGGAGTTCCAGAAGCATATCTTTGAACCCTTTGAACGGGAGCGCACTTCCACCGTCAGTAAGGTGGAAGGCAGCGGCATCGGGATGGGCATCGTGAAAAAGCTGGTCGGGCTGATGGGCGGCACCGTGGAAGTGGAGAGCAAGATCGGTGTTGGCTCCACATTTACCGTTACCATTCCCTGCCGCATTGCATCGCAGGAGGAAACACAGGCGAAACGGGATACCACTTCTTCGGATAAAAAGAGCCTATCCGGTACAAAAATCTTGCTGGCCGAGGACAACGACCTGAATGCGGAAATCGCCGTCGAGCTGCTGCAGGAAGAGGGCTGCACGGTAGACCGCGCCAAAGACGGCGTGGAATGTGTGGATATGCTGGAAAAAGCTGCGAACGGAACCTATCAGCTGATCCTTATGGACATCCAGATGCCTGTGATGAACGGCTACGATGCAGCAAAAAAGATACGGAGGATGGATGATCTCCCAAAAGCGGATATCCCCATCATCGCCATGACTGCAAATGCTTTTTCCGAAGATAAACAGGCGGCATTGGATGCCGGGATGAACGACCATGTTGCAAAGCCGATCAATATGAATGTCCTTGTGCCGACCATCCAGAAATATCTCTGACGCTGGGCTTCGTCCTTTGTGCGGCAGGTGCAGTTGAAAAGATTGCATAGAGTATGATAAAAGTATTATTTTTTTGTGAATTTTAGCACTCTATACTTGACAGTGCTAAAAATGCGTGGTATAACTAGGCCGTGCTCAGGAGGAAGGGCAAAGAAGAGAGCCGCAAGGTTCCCCGGAAGGCCCCGCCGAATGGGTAACATAAAGATTTTTGACCCGACCCGAACGCCGGGATTGGAGGAATGATTTATGTTTATGCCGACTATTTTCCATGAAAACCTGTTCGATGATCTCTTTGACCCGTTCTGGAACGATGGCGCGCTGGAGCGTGCGATGAACCGTGACGAGCGTGAAACCTTCGGCAAGCGCGGTGCAAACATGATGAAGACCGATGTGAAGCAGACCGCCGATGGCAGCTATGATGTTGCCGTTGACCTGCCCGGCTGCAAGAAGGAAGATGTTCAGATGGAGCTGAACGACGGTTACCTGACCATTCAGGCCGTCCGCAGCCACAGCAATGACGAGAAAGATCAAAATGGCCGCTACCTGCGCCGCGAGACCTTCTCCGGCACCTGCGCCCGCAGCTTCTATGTGGGGGACGCCGTGAAGAAGGAGGACATCCACGCAAAGTTCGAGGATGGCATCCTGCACATCACGCTGCCCGCACCGCAGCAGCAGAAGGCTCTGCCGGTGAACCCCAACCTGATCGAAATTGAATAACAGCCGTGCATCGGTGTGAGGAACATCGGTGCCCAGTGTATAATGCAAAGCCCCCGGAGAGCTGTGAAAAGGCTCTCCGGGGGCTTTTTGCGTCTGCTTCGACGAAATAAATTATTTCCGGCTGGTCAACCGGTTCAGCAGCATCACGGCCAAAACAATGACGCCGATGACGAGAATGATGCCGACCATGCCGATGAACATCATGGGCAGCGTGGTCATCCACGAAGAAAGATGAAGCATATGCGTACCTCCGTTAAGCCATCAGGGTCAGGATCAGGCCGCCGGCAATGACGGATGCGATCTGCCCCGAAACATTGACGCTGATGGAGTACATCAGCAGGAAATTCTGAGAATCCTCTTCCAATCCCATCTTATTGACCACACGGCCGCTCATGGGGAAGGCCGAGATGCCGGCCGCGCCGATCATCGGGTTCAGCTTTTTGCCTTCCGGCAGGAACAGATTCAGCAGCTTTGCGAACAGCACACCGCCCGCCGTATCAAAGACGAAAGCCACCAGACCCAGTGCAAGGATGAGCAGAGTGTCGGGACGGACGAACTTGTCTGCCGTCATCTGCCCGGCCACAGTCAGGCCCAGCACAAGGGTGATGAGGTTTGCCAGAACATTCTGTGCCGTTTCACTGAGCGCATTCAGCACGCCGCATTCCCGCAGCAGATTGCCGAACATCAGGAAGCCCACCAGAGCCACACTGGCAGGAGCCACCATACCGGCGATGATGGTCACCACAACGGGGAACAGAATTTTCGTCAGCTGGCTGACATTGCCTTTTTCGTAGGGCATTCGGATAAGGCGCTCTTTCCGGGTGGTCAGCAGCTTGACGACCGGCGGCTGCACGATGGGCACCAATGCCATGTAGCTGTAAGCTGCCACCATGATGGCACCGAGGTACTGGGAATTGAGGGTGTTTGCCACAAAAATGGCAGTGGGCCCGTCCGCTGCACCGATCACGGCAATGGAAGCGGCGTCCCTCAGGTCGAAGAAGAAGCCCGCCAGAAACAGGGTGAAGAAGATACCGAACTGAGCGGCGGCACCAAAGAGCATGAGCCACGGTTTTTCCAGCAGGGGGCCAAAGTCGATCATGGCGCCAATGCCGATGAAAAGCAGCAGGGGGAACAGCTCGTTGGACATTCCCGCTTCAAACAAGGCGGAAATGGGGCCGACGGTGTCCCCCTGCGTGATGGCACCCGACAGCGGCAGGTTGACCAGAATGGCCCCGAAGCCCATGGGCAGCAGCAGACTCGGCTCCATCTTTTTGGCGATGGCGAGGTAGATGAGCAGCGCACCGATGCCCCACATTACCACCATCTGCCACGTCAGGTTCCCAAAGTTGGAAAACAGACTTGCGAATGTGTTCAGAAAGTTCATTTTTTCTTACCTCCTTGTGTTCCGGTACGGCGGCAAGAAAAAAGAGACCTCTGCCACAGTACCTTGTCTGTGACAAAAGTCTCAAGCGAACACATGACATCGGGCATTTCTGCCGTGATGACGCTGCCATGCAGCAGTTTCCCGAATGAAAAAACGAAAACTGCCCTTTACTCCCTTTTATCAAAGGCATTAAAACAGAATAGGGGAAGGCTGTCAAGAGGGATACGGAAATCTTTTCTGAATCTTATCCGGTCTGGGATCGCGGCTGGTCAAAGCAGGGAAGGAAAGATGACCGTGTCTGCGTGCATCGGCTGCTGAAAACAAACCGGCTGAAACACGATTTCGTTCTCACATCACGCCTTGAAGCATCGGAGCGGATGGGCAGATAGAAGTGGAAATGACGGTTTTGTTGTATAAAGCAAGCGGATCTGTCCTATGGATTCCTCCCTTTGTGTGATATGATTGCATCAATGAAAAGGAGGAATGCAAGATGATCCACCTGTTGCTGGCCGTGATCTATGTCTCGTTTATCAGTCTGGGTTTGCCGGATTCCCTTCTGGGGGCGGCGTGGCCGTCCATTTATCAGGGGCTCAGGGTCCCGGTCTCCTATTCCGGCGTGATCTTCTGCATCATCTCGGTGGGGACGGTGATCTCCAGCCTGCAAAGTGACCGACTGATCCGGAAATTCGGGGCGGGCGGCGTCACAGCCATCAGCGTGGCCATGACGGCGGCGGCGCTGTTCGGCTTCTCCGCCAGCAATTCGTTCTGGGCTTTGTGCCTGTGGGCCATTCCCTACGGCCTCGGTGCCGGGAGCGTGGATACGGCCCTCAACAACTACGTGGCGCTCCACTTCGCCAGCCGCCACATGAGCTGGCTCCACTGCATGTGGGGCATCGGTGCCTCAGTCGGGCCGTACATCATGGGGGCTGCCTTGACGCGAGGCGCCGGGTGGCAGATGGGCTACCGTATCATCAGCGGGATGCAGGTGGTACTGTCGATGATTATCGTTCTGAGCCTCCCGCTCTGGAAGGCCAAAACGACTGCGGACGCAGGGGAGCAGGAAGCGGCCCCCGCAAAGGCTCTGACCCTGAAACAAATCTTCCGCATCCCCGGCGTGAAAGAGGTTCTGATCACATTTTTCTGTTACTGCTCGCTGGAGCAGACCACGAGTCTGTGGGCCAGCAGCTATCTGGTGCTGAACAGGGGCATCTCCCCGGAAACCGCCGCCAGCTTTGCCAGCCTGTTTTTCCTCGGCATCACTGCGGGCCGGGCCCTCTGCGGCTTTTTGACCCTGAAGCTGAACGATGCACAGATGGTTCGGATGGGCCTTGGCTTGATCGCGATGGGGGTGGTGCTCCTGCTGCTGCCGCTGGGGGAAACGGCGGCCTTGGCGGGGCTGCTGCTGGTCGGCTTCGGCTGCGCACCCATTTACCCCAGCCTGATCCATGGGACGCCGGGCCGTTTCGGGGCGGAAAATTCACAGGCGATCATCGGGGTGCAGATGGCAAGCGCCTACATCGGCAACTGCCTGATGCCGCCGCTGTTCGGCGCGGCCGCAAACCATACCACCATCGCCATTTTTCCCTATTATCTGCTGGTGATCCTGATCCTGATGGGGGCGATGCACGAGAAGCTGCAAAAGGGAACGAAAGCGGGGCACTAAAACATCCGACCGGCAGATACGACCGGCTCTGAAAGACAGAGGGCAAATCAGGCCGCCGGATTTGTGCAAAACAGCTCTGGCCTTTTTCTGCGGGGCGTGATACACTAAAGCCATCCAGAATAGGGAGGTCAAGACTATGGAATTTCATGAAGTTGTGAAAGAGCGTTATTCCTGCAAAGGGTTTGGCCCCGGCAAAGTTCCCGCCGAGAAGCTGAACGCCATCCTCGAAGCGGGCCGCCTTGCGCCGACGGCCAAGAACCTGCAGGAGCAGCGGATCTATGTGATCCAGTCTGAAGAGGGTCTGGCAAAGATCGACGCTGCCACGCCCTGCCGCTACGGCGCCACCACCTGCGTGGTCGTGGCCTTTGACCGGAACAATACCTTTACCTACCCCGGCGGGAGGCGGAACTCCGGTGTGGAGGATGCCTCCATCGTGGCGACCCACCTGATGCTGGCCGCCGCCAACGAGGGGGTGGACAGCTGCTGGCTGAACTTCTTCGACCCGGACAAGCTGGCCGAGGCGCTGGGGCTGCCGGAGAACGAGGAGATCCTGATGATCCTCGACCTTGGCTACGCTGCCGAGGGCACCAAGCCCCTGCCCAACCACGGTTCCAGAAAGCCGCTGTCGGAAACGGTCGCGTACCTGTGATCCGGCCATGAAGTGCACGGCGTATTATCATCTGCCCGGCCTGTTCGAGTTTTATGAGCTGTACCGCGTCTTTCTGCCGTTGTTCCGCACCCATCGGGAGTATTTTTACGATTGGTGCGAGATCGGTTCGCTCTACGGTGCCCCGTCGGACTGCATCTGGGGCGGGGGGCGCACCGGCTTCGGCAGCGCCGACCCCGGCGAGGTCCTTGCTTTGACGCAGGAGTACGGCATCTCCGCCCGCCTGACGTTCAGCAACTCTCTGCTGCAGGAAGAGCACCTTGCCGACCCGAAGTGCAATGCCCTTTGCGCCCGGTTCGCGGCCGGCGGCGGGGTGCAAAGCGGCGTCATCGTCCACTCGGAATTGCTGCTGGATTACCTGAAACGGACCTATCCGGCGCTGTACTTCGTCTCCTCCACCACCAAGGTGCTGACGGAGTTTCCCCGGCTTTTGCAGGAGTTGCAGCGGGAGGAGTTCCGCTATGTCGTGCCGGATTTCCGCTTAAACAAAGCCTTTTCGGAGTTGGACGCTCTGCCGCAGACGCTGAAGGACAAGGTGGAGTTTCTCTGCAACGAGTGCTGCTGGGTCGGCTGCACCGACCGGAAACGGTGCTATGAGAATGTCAGCCGCAAAAACCTCGGTGAGCCCTGCCCGGATCACCGCTGTGCCGCGCCGAAGGCGGCAGAGGGCTACCGCTTCTCCAAGGCGATGGCAAACCCCAGCTTCATCGGTGTGGAGGACATCCGGGACTGCTACCTGCCCATGGGCTTTTCGCAGTTCAAGATCGAGGGCCGCGGCCTTGGCAGCGCCCTGATCTTGGAGTTTCTGCTCCACTATCTGACCAAACCGGAATACCAGCTCCACGTCCGGGAGGCTGTCTATCTGGACAACATGCTCGATCTGTTCTGAGCGGTCGTCTGCTTTTATAATGTAAAAGAGGCTGTTGCACATCGTTTTAGCCGAACGTGCAGCAGCCTCTTTTTATTCATCGAACACGGCGTCCTCAGGCTAGGTCGGCGAGAATGCCCGGCCAAAAGGCTTCCTCCTGCCGCATGACGGCGAAGGCACAGTCCAGATACATCTTGTTGGCGGCGGAGATAATGGTGCTGCGGAGCAGCAGCTTTTCCTCCCCGGCGTCTTCGGCAAGGTCACGGATGGTGTGGCGCAGGCCGAAGACGTAGGGCAGACAGTTTTCCAGCTCGTCGCAGAAATAATCGTAAGCCTGTGCGGCGGAGAAGTGCTGCCGCTGCATTTTGAACAGGGTGTCGATGTTTTCCATCGAGAGGACGGTTTTGGAGACGACGATGTAGATCAGGCTGGCCAGTTGCTCGCGGGTGTATTTTTTCTTGACGGGGTGGCTGATGATCCCTTTCTTGACATAGTTGCTCACCATGGAGGCGGTGAGCTCCACTCCTTGAAACGAACGAAAATACCCGTTGACGAACTGAACGGTCTGGTCGAGATACAGCCCAACGGAAGGCAGCTCCTCGTACCGGGGCAGGGCAAAATCCACGGCACAGGCCGCAATGCGGCGGTTCGATTCTTTTTTCATGCGGATAGTATAGCGTATTTTTCCAGCGGGGTCAACAGGTGTGTGAAATCTTTTAAAAGAATTTGCAAAAACAGTTGACAGGTTTTTGAAAAACTGATATCATGTCTCCGACAACCATGAAGACGTGGCGGCGCATCCGGCCGCTGAAAGGGAGAGATCGCTTATGAAGACCAAGATCGTTGTGGACTCCGCCGCAAACCTGTATGCGCTGGAGGGCGTGGACTTCGCCTGTGTCCCGCTGAAGATCATCACCGACCATGAGGAGTACCGCGACGACGGCACGCTGGACGCTGTGGGCATGGCAACGACCCTGCGCACTTACAAAGGAAAGACCTCCACCTCCTGCCCGAACGTCAGCGACTGGCTGGAGGCTTTCGAGGGAGCCGACGAGGTGTATGCCATCACCATCACGGGTACCCTGTCCGGCTGCTACAATGCGGCCCAGTTGGCGGCGGAAGAATACCAGCAGGAGCACCCCGGCAAGCGGGTCTTCGTGCTGGACAGCCTGTCCACCGGCCCGGAGCAGCAGCTTCTGGCCGAGCACCTGCGGGACGAGCTGGCGGCTGGGAAGGACTTCGACGCCATCTGTGCGGAGATGCTCCGCTACCACGAGCACACGCATCTGCTCTTCTCGCTGGAATCGCTGGCGAATCTGGCCCGCAATGGCCGGGTGAAGCCCGCCGTCGCCGCCGTGGCGCGGGTGCTGGGCATCCGGGTCATTGGTCAGGCCAGCGCGGCGGGAGAGCTGGACGTTATCTGCAAAACGCGGGGGGAGCACGGTGCACTGGAACGCATCGTGCTGGAACTCAAGGAGCACGGCTATGCCGGTGGCCGGGTGATCGTCTCCCACTGCGGCAACCCCGCAGCCGCCGAGCGCCTCAAGCATATGATCGAGGCGGTCTTCGAGGGCGCACAGGTCGTTGTGAACCCCTGCGGCGGCCTGTGCAGCTACTACGCTGAGCTGGGCGGGCTGCTGGTTGGGTATGAGGACGCAGAGGCGTAAGAAAGCCGCCTTGCAAACCGAGCCAAGCTGCGCTATACTATCTCCATCATAAGAGCCGCGGGGCGGCGGGGGAGGGGTGCAGCGTGTTCAGACTGCCATTCGTCAAATTTTTCAGCCGGATCATCAATCGGGCCACCGTCACCATTGCACTGGTGCTTTTGCAGGCGGCGTGGCTGCTGTGGGCGTTCTGGGCTTTCACCACGGGCCGGGTCTGGCTGAACGGTCTGCTGAAGGCGCTGAGCATCTGCATCGTGCTGTACCTTGTCCGGAAGGACGAAAACAGCGCTTACAAGATCGGCTGGATCGTTCTGATCGGGCTGCTGCCGCTGCTGGGTGGTGCGCTTTACCTCGCCTTTGGCAATAAGGCCCCGGCCAAGGAGCTGCGCACCCGGATGCAGAAGGTGGAACGGGCTCACACCGCCGACCTTGCCCCGCAGGAGGACCAGACCGACACGCTGGAACGGTCGGCCAAAAACCTGAGCCGCTACGTGGAAAAATACGGCCCCTACCCGGCGTGGAAGCACACGGACGCGGAATATTTCCCCAGCGGCGAGGCCATGTACCCCAAACTGCTGGCCGACCTCGAACGGGCGGAAAAGTTCATCTTTCTGGAATTTTTCATCGTTAAGACTGGCATCATGTGGGACGGCGTGGAGACCATCCTCAAGCGGAAAGCCGCCGCGGGGGTGGACGTCCGGCTCATCTACGATGATTTCGGAAGTCTGCTGGGGCTGCCGACGGATTTTGTTGTTCGGATGGAGCGCAGCCGCATCCGCTGCATTCCCTTCAACCCGGTGGTGCCGCTGGTGTCGCTGGTCATGAACCACCGCGACCACCGGAAGATCGTGGTCATCGACGGCAACATTGCCTACACGGGCGGCGTCAACCTTGCCGATGAATATATCAACGCCGAGCACCGGTTCGGCTACTGGAAGGACGCCGCCATCCGGCTGGAAGGGGCGGCGGTCTGGAACTTTACGGTCATGTTCCTCAACAGCTGGAATGCCTTCCGCCCGCAGGAAACGGATTACGCTCCCTTTGCGCCCACGAAGCTGCCCGAAACCTCGGACGGCATCGTGCAGCCTTACGCGGATAGCCCGCTGGACGAAGAGCCGCTGGCGGAGACGGTCTACCTGAACATCCTGAACCAAGCGCAGCAGTATATCTACATCTATACGCCTTACCTTGCGGTGGGCGAAGAAATGCTCGATGCGCTGAAAAATGCGGCCAAGCGCGGGGTAGATGTCCGGCTGGTGCTGCCCGGGATCCCGGACAAAAAGCTGGTGTTCCGGCTGAGCCGATCCTACTATGTGCCGCTGCTCCGGGCGGGGGTGCGCATTTATGAGTTTACCCCCGGCTTCCTCCATTCGAAGTGCTACGTCAGCGATGACCATCTGGCGGTGGTGGGCAGCATCAACATGGACTACCGCAGCCTGTTTCTGCATTTCGAGTGTGGGGCGCTGCTCTACAACAACAGTCAGGTCATCGCCCTGCGGGACGATGTGCTGGCCACGCTCCCCCGGTGCCGCGAAGTGAGCCTCTCCGACTGCCGCACCTCCCTCGTCGGCACCCTGTTGGATAGTGTGTTGCGGCTGCTCAGCCCGCTGATGTAGGGGAGGCACCCCTTTGTACAACCTCTCAGTCTCGCCTACGGCTCGCCAGCTCCCCTAGCAGGGGAGCCCTTGGCATAACGAGAAAGTTCACCTCTTTGCCAAAGCCTCCCCTACAAGGGGAGGTGGCATTGCGAAGCAATGACGGAGAGGTTGTATGAAGAAAAACATATCCTAGAATGAAGACACTATAATAAAAAGCAAATCATAGAGCATACTATTCCTAAACCTATCCGGAAAGGAAGCGTATCTATGAGAAAACCAAGGGTTCTTTGGAGCTGTGCGCTGGCGGCGGCGCTGCTGTTGACTTCCTGCGGGAAAAACAATGCAGGGTCGTCGGGTTCCGGCAGCATGAGCGGGGCGGCCAGCGGGAGCAGCTCGGCGTCCCAGACAACGGCGGCGTGGAAGACCGGCCTCGGCGTCATCACCGAGGCATCGGAAGAGGACCGCACCGGGAGCATCGAGTTGGTGGCGGCAGCGGTGCTGCTGGATGGCGACGGTAAAATTTCCGGCGTGAAGCTGGATGAGCTGGAAACAACCTTTTCTGCAGGTGGCGACGGCGCTGTGAACCTGCCCAAGGATTACCGCACCAAGCGCCAGAAAGGGGACGACTACCCGCTGGCGGCGGCGTCCTCCCTGAAAAAGGGTTGGGCAGAACAGGCCGATGCCTTTGCGGATTACCTCATCGGCAAAACACCGGAAGAGGTGTCCATGCTGAAACTGGACAACGACGGCAGGGGGACGGACCCGGACCTGCTGTCCGGGTGCACCATCGCAGTGGACCGCTACCGGGATGCTATCTCGAAAGCGTGCAGCAGCGCCAAGGTGCTGGGCGCGGCCAAGGGAGACCGGGTCTCGCTGGGCATTGAGGCCGTGAATGCGACTTCGGATGTGACCGCCACCGATGACAAGGACGTGAATGCGGGGATCGACGTGAGCATGGTGGCCGTGACGCTGGACGCCGACGGCCGCGTGACCAGCGCCGTGGCCGACATGGCCGAACCGGCCCTCACCGTGATGTCCGACGGCGGCATCAAGGCCCCGGACATGGTGGAGACCAAGCTTGAACAGGGCGACCGCTACGGGATGCGGGGGGCCTCTTCCATCGACAAGGAGTGGTATGAGCACAGCGAGGGCTTCTGCAGCTACCTCAAGGGCAAGACCCGCGCCGAGGTGGCCGACATCCCCTCCGACGGCTCGGACGCCGACCTGATGGCCCTCTGCACGATCTCGATTGAGGACCTGCAGAAAGCCGCTCTGGACGCTATGGCGGCGGTCAACTGAGCGAAGACGAGCAAAAGAAAATCGGGCTGTTGCAAAACTCCCTCAGTCACGGCTTCGCCGTGCCAGCTCCCTCTCGGAGGGAGCCTTGGCGTAACGGTGAGCTGTGAAAGCCTCCCTCATTGAGGGAGGTGGCATCGCGTCAGCGATGACAGAGGGAGTTCCGCAACAGCTTTTTTGCGCAAAACGCCCAGAAAGAGCGCCGAAAGACAGACGTCTTCCGGCATTCTGCGAAAAATCCCGTTTTCCTCTTGCCAAACGCGGCAAAACGCGCTATTCTATAGTCACGATTTAGCTCTTTAGCATGATAAAGCAATAAAATAAGCTCGTTGAGGAGGGCTTCTGGGATGAGGATGAAACGTATTCTTTCGATGATGGTGGCCGGTGCGCTGGCACTGGGCCTTGCAGCCTGCGGCGGTGCCGCTTCCACTTCCACGGCAGCTTCGGCTTCCGCATCTGCGGCGGGGTCCGCTGCTTCCGCTTCGGCAGACAGCGACCTCGATTACATCAAGGGCAACGGCAAGATGGTCATCGGCTACACCGTGTATGAGCCGATGAACTATACCGACGACAACGGCACCTTCACCGGTTTCGATACCGAGCTGGCTACCGCCGTCTGCGAGAAGCTGGGCGTTGAGCCGGAGTTCGTGGAGATCAACTGGGATACCAAGGTCGTGGAGCTGGACGCCAAGAGCATCGACTGCATCTGGAACGGCCTGACCCTGACCGATGACATCAAGGCGAACGCCGCCACCACCAAGCCCTACGCCAAGAACGCGCAGGTCGTGATCGTGAAGGACGGCACGGAGTATTCTTCTGCCGCCGACCTTGTGGGCAAGACCGTGGTCGCCGAGGCCGGTTCCGCCGGTGAGGCCGCCATCGAGGGCGACGAGAATCTGGCACAGGCTGATTATATCGCCAAGAACGTCCAGACCGACTGCCTGATGGAGGTTGCCGCCGGTACCGCCGACGCTGCGGTTCTGGATATGACGCTGGCCAACGCCATGATCGGCGAGGGCACCGACTATGCCGGCCTGAAGATCGTGGACGAGCTGAACGCCGAGGAATACGGCGTGGCCTTCCGCAAGGGCAGCGACGCCGCCGAGGCTGTCAACGAGGCCTTCGATGAACTGAAAGCCGACGGCACCCTCGGCGCTCTGGCTGAAAAGTACGAGCTGACGCTGGCCGACTAAGTAAAAAACTCCTTCCGTCATCGCTGCGCGATGCTACGGTCCCCTTCTGACACGATCGTGCCACCTCCCCCGGCCGGGGGAGTCTTTCTCTGGGAGGGGGCTGGCTGCGAAGCAGACTGGGGGAGTTTTGCCGTCGAAAAAACTGATGGATAGGTGTGTTTTTGTGTCTGTGATTCTTGAGCGCCTTTCCGGCGCGTTCCTGCTCAACTGTGAGCTTTTTGCGCTGACGCTGCTGTTCGCGCTGCCGCTGGGCCTCGTGGTGGCCTTTGGCTCCATGAGCCGCTGCAAGCCCCTGTCGGCTGTGGTCAAGACCTTCGTCTGGATCATCCGCGGCACCCCGCTGATGCTGCAGATCATCGTCATCTACCTCGGCCCCGGTCTGCTGGGCATGACGAACCCGTGGCCTACCGGCTCCGGCGGGCGGATGGTGGCAGCGGTGGTGGCCTTTGTCATCAACTATGCGTGCTACTTCTCGGAGATCTACCGCGGCGGCATCGAGGCTGTGCCCAAGGGCCAGACCGAGGCCGGGCAGGTGCTGGGCATGACCAAGTCCCAGATCTTCTTCAAGGTGACCTTATTACAAGTGATCAAGCGCATCCTGCCCCCCATGGGCAACGAGATCATCACCCTTGTCAAGGATACCTCGCTGGCCAACACCATCGCCAACAAGGAGATCATCATGATGGCGAAGGAGTACAGCGCCAAGGGCCTGATCTGGCCGCTGTTCTCCACGGCCATCTTCTTCCTCGTCTTCGTGGGCGTGCTGACCATCCTGTTCAACTGGCTTGAGAAAAAGCTCGATTATTTCCGCTGCTAAGGAGGAACGATATTATGGCATTGCTCGAAGCCTCCGGCATCGGGAAAAATTTTGAGGAGACCCATGTCCTGAAGGACATCTCTCTGACCTTGGAAAAAGGCGAGGCGCTGGCCATCATCGGCTCGTCGGGTTCCGGTAAAACGACGCTGCTGCGCTGCCTGAACTTCTTGGAGCGCCCGGATACCGGCGTCATCAAGGTGAACGGCGAGACCATGTGGGACGCCGCCGACCCCGCCACCCAGAAGGAGAGCGAGATCCGAAAAAAGCGGCTCCACTTCGGCTTGGTGTTCCAGAACTTCAACCTCTTCCCGCAGTACACCGCCCTGCAGAACGTGATGCTGGCGGGGGAGCTGCTGGCGAAGGAGCCCCCGGACTACAAGGTCAACAAAAAGGCCATCCACGCCGAACTGGAGCAGCAGGCAAAGGAGCTGCTGGGCCAGATGGGCCTGTCCGAGCGGGCGAACCACTACCCGCACCAGCTCTCCGGCGGCCAGCAGCAGCGGGTAGCCATTGCCCGTGCGCTGGCTCTCCACCCGGACATCCTCTGCTTCGACGAACCGACCTCGGCCCTTGACCCGGAGCTGACCGGTGAAGTCCTGCGCGTCCTGCGGGACCTTGCCGACCGCAAGACCACCATGATCATCGTCACCCACGAGATGCACTTCGCCCGCGATGTGGCGGACCGCATCCTCTTCATGGATGGCGGCGTGGTGGTGGAAGAGGGCCCTGCCAAAGAGCTCATCGACCACCCCAAAGAGGAGCGCACCAAACAGTTCCTTGCCCACTATTCTGAATGACCACATCTGCCCCCGGAGAGGTTGCCTTTCCGGGGGCGTTTTGCGTCTTTTCGTGGATTCTACTACTGGTCGGTTGCGGTTTGGGCGCGGTTTTGCTACACTGGTACCAACAAAACCGGACAAAGGGGGCAGCAATGTGGAACAGCAGAACTTTGAACTGAACAAGCAAGCGTTTGGATCATTTCTTGCGCAATTGCGGCGGGAAAAGGGCTGGACGCAGAAGGACCTTGCGGAGCGGCTGTACGTTTCAGATAAGGCCGTCAGTAAGTGGGAGCGGGGAGTTTCCCATAGTTAAAGATACCACACCAAATATGATGAACCCACGCTTATAC
>OBYM01000504.1_pt1 | contig 21531 bp, 18 predicted proteins | sample 1538191 | NCBI WGS metagenome assembly OBYM01 (sample SAMEA2580165, study PRJEB22360) | human gut metagenome | biome: human gut; feature: human-associated habitat; material: faeces | place: Denmark | collected 2008/2010 | reverse complement strand
GCCGTATCCCCGCCGTATTTTCCCAGCTGGCCGTTATACACCAGGCTAATCAGACCCATGGCCATTTGTGCAATCCAAAAGGCAAAGCCGCAGGAGATGATTCGTTTGGAAAGACCCAAGTCCAGCCGGAAGGTTTCCTTTTTCATTTCCACTTTGGTATAGCCCTTTCCAATCAGGAAAGCCCCCAGCAGGGTGGAGCAGATTTGCCCGATGACGGTTGCCCAGGCTGCGCCGACAACGCCCCAATCCAGTACGGCCACAAACAAGGCGTCCAAGATGATATTGACCACTGCGCCAATGCCGGTAACGCACATTCCCAAAACCGGCCGTCCCGAAACACGCACGAAGTCACAGAAAACCTGGGTAAGGCCCTGGAACAGGCATCCCAGGGACACGATTCTGTAATAAGCCGAGGCGTACGCATAGGAGGTCTCCGTGACGCCGAACACGGTGAGGATGGGTTTTTCAAAAATCAGCAGCACCACCGTGAGGAAGATTTCAAAAATCACCACGGCTATCAAAGCGTTTCCAAAAGAACGGTTCATGTTGTCCTGCTCTTTTTTCCCTGCAAACAGGCTGAACAGGGAAGAGCCGCCGGCGCTGCAGGTAAGCCCAAAGGCCATCATCATGTAGGATAGGGGGAAACAGATGGACAGCCCTGCCAAGGCCGAGGTACCGTTGCAGTTTCCCACGAATATACGGTCTACAATGTTGTAAATGGCCGTAATCAGCAGCGAAATAGCGGCCGGAATGGAGTACTTTAAAATCATGGGAAACAGTTTTCCCGTGGCGAAACGATTGCTTTCTGTCATAAACAGAATCCCTCTCTTTCCTTACAAAATGCTTAGTTTCCTAAGTATGTACCTAAAAAATCATGGATAACACCTCTGCAAGGTCATTCAGAAAGGTTATCCATCATTTTCTCGATGACTTCAAAAAATATTTGCAGCTTCTCCTCGGGAATCCCCGCTATGAGGGATTCTTCCAAAGCCGTGAGGTTTTCCACCACCTGCTGTTGATAGGTCAAGGCCTTTTCCGTCAGGACAATTTTCTTCAAGCGATTGTCATACGGCACCGGCTGGCGGGTGATAAGCCCCTTTTTTTCCATCTGCTTGAGCAGTTCGGTGGCGGTGGAGGGGCGCAGGCTGTACTCTTCCTCAATATCTTTTTGAAAGACATCGCCGGTTTGTGACAGCAAAAAATACAGGGTCCTCCCTTGGGAGCCGCTGAATTCATTGCGGAAGGTAAACATATCCAGTCTCCGGCGGAGCTTGTTGGAAAGCTTGCTGACATATCGGGTGGCGTTCCGGGTAAAGGAAATCGTACAATCGCCTCCATTTCCTTAGGTTCCTAAGTAATTGTAATCCATCCATCACCTGCTGTCAAGCCCATTCCTCACAGGGAACCTGAATCCCCGCTCAAAATAGGCCTGACCAGACCGGTGTTTTAGTCAAACAGTAGGATGATGGATTGCCGGAATCAAAAGAGGGTTATCCCGGGATTTTGGCGGTGGGGTTGACGTGAATCATAATATGCTTAATATCCGGGAATTGCTGTTCAACCCCGGCGTGGACATGTTCGGCGATTTCGTGGGCTTCGCGTAAGGATTTCTCGCCGTCCACCTGGATTTCCAAATCGATATACACCTGATTTCCGAACATTCTGGAACGGAGCAAATCAATACAGACCACGCCGTTTTGTGAAGAGATATAGTCCCGCAGCTTGTTTTCATAGTCCTCTCCACAGGAAGTATCCAGCAGCTTGGTCACCGCATCTTTCATGATGTCGTAGGACACTTTGACGATAAACAGGCAGATGACAACACTGGCCACCGAGTCCAGCACCGGGAACCCCATCATAGCGCCGGCAATGCCGATGAGGGAGCCAATGGAAGAAAAAGCATCGGAGCGGTGGTGCCAGGCGTCGGCCATAAACGCGCTGGAGTTGATTTGTTTGGCATAGTAGCGGGTGTACCAATACATGGCCTCTTTGCCAACAATGGAGATGACCGCGGCTACCAGGGCGATGGCGCTGGGAATGGCAAGGGTTTCATAGTTTCGGGACAGGATGTTTTCGATACCCACTTTGCCGATGCCGATTCCCGTTATCAGCAGGACAGCCCCGAGAAACAGGGAAGCTATGGATTCCAAACGTTCATGCCCATAGGGATGGGAGGAATCCGAAGCCTTTTTGGAAATCTTCACGCCCACCCAGGCAATGAGGGTGGTCAGCACATCGGAAAATGAGTGGATCGCGTCTGAAATCATGGCGCTGGAGCTGCCCACGACGCCCGCAAACAGTTTAAATCCCGAGAGAACGGCATTCCCGATGACGCTGACCAGGGACAGGTTTCGGATAACGGCCTTTTCGTCAAGATTGGTTTGTCGGGTGATGGATGATGTCTTCTTTTCTTTTGCAGTTGTCATAAAAGAAATCCTCCTGTCAGTACCATATCCAATGGCATTCATTTTTCTCTTATGAGCACCTCATCGAGACAATCTGTTCCCCAAAAAGGTATAAAAAAAGCATCCGTGGAACATACAACTGTCCCACAGATGCCGTCTGTACATCTGCTGCCGTCAAGCAACGGCCCGGCCCCATACCCTTGACAGGGTATCGCCTGCTCAGTTTGTACTGTTGATCTCGCATCCTTAAAAGGATGTAATGCAGTGCAAAGAGTTTATTTACTGTACCATATAATATGCACGCTGTCAAGAATCAGTTCCAAAATGTAATGGTCCCCTATCAATTTTTCAAATGTGTCCTGATAAAATCGGGAAAGTGTCAGGCTTTTTGACACTTTTCGGGATTTATCAGGACAAACATAAAAATTTGAGAGTGGTGGAAAGGGGCAAAAGCTGGTATAACGAAAGAGGATTCCAGACAAGGGGAAAAATCCTGCTGCAGTTTCTTTTTCCATGTGACAGAGGGAGGAGGAAGATGCCCTATGAATATCAATCAGGAAATGTTCGCCAGTAAGCTTTGTGAAATGGAGCGGCAATATGGGAAGCTCCAAAGCCGGATTCACATTTGCGGGCAGGAAAACCGGGAAAAAATACGGCAAGAGCTGGAAAAAGCCAAAGAGGAATACCGGGAACACTCGCTGTTCCTGCAAAAAAGCGTGGAGGGCAGCCGCTCACAGGCAGTGGCGGAGCTTGCCCGGGCACAGCTGGAATGCAGCCAAAAAATGGAAGGCCTGATGAAGGATGGCAGATTGGAAGGATATCTTCACACAGGGGCGTCCAGCCATCAGGAAGACGAGTCGGAAGCCGCTGCTTTGTACGCGGAATTTGCCATCGATTCTGCGGTGCAGTCCATGCAATACGCATTGATTGCCGCCCTGTCTGCCATGGATTTGCAGATGAATACCGACAAAACGAAAGGAGTGCTTTGAATCATGCAGGAAGTACGAAAACCGAAAAAACCGCTGATTTTCTACTATGGAGTGGTAATGCTCATTTTGCTGCTGTTCAATTTTCTGGCCATGCCGTGGCTTGCCCAGCGCCAGGTACAGCAGGTGGACTATGGGACCTTTATTGAGATGGCCGACAATCAGGAATTGGGGCAGGTAGAGGTTCAGCAGCAGGATAACCAAATCCTCTTTACCAATAAAGACAATACCGCTATCTACAAAACCGGTATGATGCCTGACCCCGACTTGACCCAGCGGCTAAAGGATTCCGGCGCCAAGTTTTCGGGGGAAATTATAGAGCAGACCAACCCCATTCTCAGCTTTTTGCTCAGCTGGGTGCTGCCCATTGTGATTTTCGTTGCCATCGGGCAATATATGTCCAAAAAGATGATGGAGCGTGCCGGAGGACCCAATGCCATGGCCTTTGGAAAATCCAACGCCAAGGTCTATGTGAAATCTTCCCAGGGCATCAAATTCTCGGATGTGGCTGGTGAGGATGAGGCCAAAGAGAGCCTGTCTGAAATTGTAGAGTACCTTCACAATCCCAACAAGTACAAAGAAATCGGCGCATCCATGCCGAAAGGAATCCTGTTGGTGGGCCCTCCCGGCACCGGTAAAACCATGCTGGCAAAAGCCGTTGCCGGTGAAGCAAACGTCCCGTTTTTCTCCATGTCCGGCTCGGAATTTGTAGAGATGTTTGTGGGTATGGGCGCATCCAAAGTCCGCGACCTGTTTAAACAGGCAAAGGAAAAAGCACCCTGCATCGTGTTTATCGATGAAATTGACGCTATCGGCCAAAAACGCGACGGGCGTATCGGCGGCAACGACGAGCGGGAGCAGACCCTGAACCAGCTGCTGACCGAAATGGATGGCTTTGAAGAAAATACCGGCGTGATCATTCTGGCAGCGACCAACCGGCCCGAATCCCTGGACCCGGCTCTGACCCGTCCGGGCCGTTTTGACCGCCGGGTCCCGGTAGAGCTTCCCGATTTGAAGGGGCGCGAGGAAATCCTGAAAGTACACGCCAGAAAAATCAAGCTGGACCAGCAGGTGGACTTCACCAAAATTGCCCGGATGGCTTCCGGTGCTTCCGGCGCAGAGCTGGCCAATATTATCAATGAGGCTGCCTTGCGTGCGGTGCGGGACAATCGCCAGTTTGTCACCCAGGCCGATTTGGAAGAAAGCATAGAAGTGGTCATTGCCGGGTATCAAAAGAAGAACGCCATTTTGACCGACCAGGAGAAGAAAGTCGTCGCCTATCACGAAGTAGGCCACGCACTGGTGGCGGCCAAGCAGTCCAATTCCGCCCCCGTGCAAAAAATCACCATTGTGCCCCGGACTTCCGGCGCCTTGGGCTATACCATGCAGGTGGACGAAGGCAACCATTATTTGGTGAGCCAGCAAGAGCTGGAAAACAAAATTGCAACCCTCACCGGTGGCCGTGCTGCCGAAGAGCTGGTTTTCCATTCTTCCTCCACCGGCGCTTCCAACGACATCGAACAGGCGACCAAGCTGGCCCGTGCCATGATTACCCGATATGGCATGAGCAGCGATTTCGATATGGTGGCGCTGGAAACCGTCAATAACCAATATCTGGGCGGGGACGCCAGTCTGGCCTGTTCCGCAGAAACCCAGACGGAAATTGACAGGCAGGTAGTGGCGCTGGTAAAGAAGCAGCATGAGAAAGCCGCCAAAATCCTGGAAGAAAACTGCCAGAAGCTGGATGAAATCGCCCGGTATCTGTATGAGAAAGAGACCATTACCGGAGAAGAGTTTATGCAGATTCTCAATCGCTGACCAATAACCAATCGGAGCTGTACAGGGAATGAACCTGTCCAGCTCCTTTTTGTTTGTCTAAAGAATCTATCAGGGAAAAAACAGGGGAAGCCCTTGCAATTTTCAGACGGAAACGATATGATGAATGTGCAATATTTTGGGGCGGGCGAGAGGGCAGTTTTATGGCTTTTGCCCAGAGTTTGTGGAGCTGTCCCCATGGGAAAAAGGAGAGCATGATGAGATTTATCATTGAACATTTGGAAAAGCATTTTGAAAAAAAGGAAGTCCTGCGGGATATTGAGTTTACCTTTGAAGAGGGGAAAATTTATGGCCTGTTAGGGCGCAACGGCGCAGGCAAAACCACGCTGTTTAATTGCTTGAACCGGGACATCAAAGCCGATGGCGGCAGCTTTTATCTGGAGGAGAACGGTGTCCGCCGGGAAGTGGCAGCCGAGGATATTGGCTATGTGCTGTCCACCCCTACGGTCCCCGAATTCCTCACTGGCCGGGAGTTTTTGAAGTTTTTTATAGACATCAATGAAGCCTCCATTGGAACCCCCAAAACCCTGGACGAATATTTTGAGATGATGAGCATTGCACCGGAAGACCGGGACAAGCTGCTCAAGGACTACTCCCACGGCATGAAAAACAAAATGCAGATGCTCATTAACATCATTGCTCAGCCCAATATCCTGCTGTTGGACGAGCCTTTGACCTCTTTGGATGTGGTGGTGGCGGAAGAGATGAAACAGCTGCTGCGCTCCCTGAAACATGGCCGGATTACGATTTTTTCCACCCATATTCTGGATTTGGCGCTGGATTTGTGCGATGAGATTGTGCTGCTGAGCCACGGCGAACTGGAAGCGGTGGAAAAATCCAATTTGGACAACCACGAGTTTAAAGAAAAAATCATTGCGGCATTGCGGGAGGATGGACATGCATAAAACACTGCGCCTTTCATTTTCCTTACAGAACACCTACCGGGTAAACAGCATCCTGTATTCCCTGAAACAGGTGCCGGTGCTCAAAAGGATATTGCCGGACGCGCTGTATCAGGTGCGCGGGCTGAAAATCCTGGCCAACATCCTTTCCGCTATCTGGGAAGTTGTCTCCATTTTTTTGGGAAAGTTCCTGTATTTTGCCGTGATGGTTTACGGTATCGGGGGATGGTATGAAAAGACCCCCGCCGGCCCGACCTTCCTGCACATTTTGTTTTTCCTCACCCTGATTGGCTCTTACATGAATACCAGCCTGTTCAACCCCACCCGGGACAAGTATTACGCCATGATTTTGATGCGCATGAATGCCCGGGAGTATACGCTGGTCAATTATGGCTATGGGATGATAAAAGTACTCGTGGGGTTCCTGCCGTTTTCCATTCTGTTTGGCCTGCTGCGGGGCGTGCCGCTATGGTTCTGCCTGCTGATTCCCTTTTGTGTGGCGGGGGTAAAGCTGGCGGCGGCTGCCTACTCGTTGTGGGACTATGAAAGAAGCGGCTTTGTCCACAACGAAAATAAAATCAGCAAGCATCTTTGGCTGTGTGTTCTGGTGTTTCTGGCGCTTGCCTATGGGCTGCCCGCGGCGGGAATCGTCTTACCGTCAGCGGCTTCCATGGGTTTGCTGCTGGTATGGATTCCCGTGGGGATATATAGCGTCCGAAAAGTGCTCTCTTTCCAGCACTATCGGGAAATCAATCAGGAGCTTTTGTCCCAAATCACCAACCAGATGGACGACATCAAGCTGGCCGCCAAAAAAAGCAGCGAGCGGGCCCTTTCCACCGACACCTCCCTGACCAGCAAGCGCAAGGGCTTTGAATATTTAAATGAAATTTTCATCAAACGGCACCGGAAAATCCTTTGGAAATCCGCGTTCCGAATTGCCGGGGTTTGTGCGTTTCTGGCCTGCGGCGCCCTGCTGCTGCTGTACTTTTTCCCCGAGATGCAAAAGGATACCAACGAGCTGATTTTGAACTGGCTTCCCTATTTTGCCTTTATCATGTACCTTATCAACCGGGGGACCGGGTTTACCCAGGCTTTGTTTATGAACTGTGACCACAGCCTGCTGACCTATTCTTTTTATAAGCAGCCCAAATTCGTGCTCAAGCTGTTCCAAATCCGCCTGCGGGAAATCATGAAAATCAACGCCCTTCCGGCCGCGGTCATTGGGGTAGGGCTGGCGCTGATTCTGTACGCTTCGGGAGGGACGGACAACCCGCTGCATTATGTGGTGCTGGTGGTGTCCATTCTGTGCATGAGCCTGTTTTTCTCCACCCACTACCTGACGATTTATTACCTGCTCCAGCCCTATAACGCCGGGACCGAGATGAAAAGCGGGACCTACCGCATCGTGATGCTGGTGACCTATTTGGTGTGCTATGGCTTCATCTATCTCAAAATGCCGGTGCTGGTGTTTGGAGTGGCCTGTATCGCCTTTTGCCTGTTGTATTCCATTGCAGCGTGCGTCCTGGTGTATCGCTTTGCACCCAAGACTTTCCGGCTGCGGAAGTGAGTTCAGAAGCTTTGTAAGGGGTATCCTTATGAAGCTTCTTTTGTTTTTAGAAGGGGAGTCGGAATTTTTCAAACATGACAGACAGTTGTCCGGTTATCATGGTATCATATAGGTGATGGGAAACAGAGGAAAGGAGGTGGGTGTATGAAAATCGACAGGCTTATCGGAATCCTCTCGGTTTTGCTGCAAAGGGAAAAGGTGACGGCGCCGGAGCTTGCGGAAAAGTTTGAGGTTTCCCGCCGTACTATCAATCGGGACATTGAATCCTTGTGTCAGGCGGGGATTCCCATTGTCACTGCCCAGGGGCAAAACGGCGGGATTTCCATTATGGAGGGCTACAAAATAGATGCTACCCTGCTAACATCCGCCGATATGCGGGAAATCCTGGCAGGGCTTGGCAGCTTGGACAGTGTCAGCGGTACCAATCGGGTGGCGCAGCTCATGGAGAAGCTTTCCGCAGGCGCCTCCACCCTGATGCCGGGCAGCCAAAATATGTTAATTGACCTTTCTTCCTGGTATAAGGCGTCCCTGGCCCCGAAAATTGAATGTATCCGGGAAGCCATGGAACACCATTTTACCCTTTCCTTTCGGTACTACGCCCCCAAAGGGGAGAGCCAGCGGAAAATAGAGCCCTACTATCTGGTTTTTCGGTGGGGGAGCTGGTATGTGTGGGGATATTGCCAAAATCGGGAGGACTACCGACTGTTTAAGCTGAACCGGATGGAAGACCTTGCAAAAGGGGAAGTCTTTGCAGCGCGGCGGGTACCTTTGCCGGACTTGAGCAATGAGCGGATTTTTCCCGGAGGAATTCGGGTGAAAGCCTTGTTTGAAGCGGAGTGCAAGTGGAGGCTGGTAGAGGAGTTTGGAGCCGGGTGTTTTGAGGAATTGGAGGACGGAAGGCTGCTCTTCCATGGGGATTATACGGATTCGGAAAACCTGCTGACATGGCTTTTGACGTTCCGGGACAAGGCGGTTTTGTTAGAACCGCGGGAACTGCGGAATGAATTGATGGAATCCCTTGAAAAAATGAAAAGAAGATATGGGGAGGAATGAGGATGCGTTATCTTTGGATGGACGAATATTTATTGAGTAAGCGCAGTGTTACCAAGGATTTTCAGCCGCTCTGGAATTGGATTCGCTATCACGTTGGCGGAAAAATGTTTGCCGCTGTCTGCCTGGACAGCCAAAGCCAGCCTTACTATATCAATTTGAAAGTGGACCCGGCAGAGGGGGAGTTTCTGCGGGGACAGTATGAAGACATAATTCCCGGCTACTATTCGGATAAACGGAACTGGATTTCCATAAAGCCGGACGGGGCAGTGCCGGACGAGCTGCTGAAAGAACTTTTGGACAAGGCCTATCATCTGATGCTGCAAAGCTTTAGCAAAAAGCGTCAGCGGGAGGTTTTGGGGTTGAGCTGCTGCGGGACAGAATGTACCGATTGTGGGTTTTATCCAACGGAATGTGAGGGCTGCAACGAGTGTCAGGGAAAGGTATTTCATGCACCAAAAGGGAAGGCCTGTCCGATTTACGCCTGCTCGGTACAAAAGCATCGGTATGTCACCTGTGCCGGTTGCCCAGAGCTGCCCTGTGTCATCTGGAAAGCTATCCGGGACCCCCAGCTTTCCGAGAAAGAATTTCAGATGTCTGTCCGGGAAAGGATGCAAAAGTTAAAGGAGGTATAGACATGCCGTTTGATTACAAAAAGGAGGATAAAGAGTTTTATCTGCCGCCAAACAAGCCCCAGATTGTCACCGTCCCCTCTATGAATTTTTTGGCGGTACGGGGGAAAGGCGACCCAAACCGGGAGGGAGGACCTTATCAAGCCTCTATCGGCCTGCTGTATAGTGTTGCCTATACCATTAAAATGAGCAAGCTGGGAAAACACAAAATCGACGGTTATTTCGATTATGTGGTGCCACCGTTAGAGGGACTGTGGTGGCAGGAAGCAGCTTATGGCGTGGACTATGCCCATAAGGAAACCTTTTGCTGGATTTCCCTCATCCGGCTGCCGGAATTTGTGACGAAAGAAATTTTTCAATGGGCAGTAGAAGAGGCCTCGGAGAAAAAGCAGGCTGATTTTTCAAAAGTAGAATTTTTCACCTATGAAGAGGGACTCTGTGTCCAGTGTATGCACGTGGGAGCTTATGACGATGAGCCTGAAACCATGAGGAAAATGGAGCAGTTTGTAAAGAAACAGGGATATGTGCTGGATTTTGAAAATGGACGAAGGCATCATGAGATTTATCTGAGCGATGCCCGAAGGTGTAAGCCCGAAAACCTGAAAACCGTCATTCGCCAGCCCTTGCGATAAGGAGAATGGTGGGGATTCTTTGGCTGCGGAAGTGACAGATATTGTCAATTTCCCGCGGCTATGCTATAATGGCTATGAAAAACGGAATCATTCCATTGGGCAGAGAACGTGAAGGAATGAACATACGCCCGGTTACATCCAAACAGCCAAAATTGCTGTGGCAGCGGTTTTGGCTGTTTTTCTGCGCTGAAAGGGGGATTCTTCGGGCGTGGAGGGAAAACAGGTGACGGATAGGGAGGAGTTATAATGGAAAAAACCAGGAAGCCCATGACCAGCGGCTCCATTTGGAAACAGATGACTTTTTTTGCACTGCCGCTGATGCTGGGCAATTTGTTCCAGCAGATGTACAATACGGTGGACTCGCTGATTGTGGGAAACTTTTTGGGAAGCAGTGCTTTGGCGGCGGTAAGCTCGTCGGGCAGCCTGATTTTTATGCTGATTGGCTTTTTGAGCGGCATTTCTTCCGGCGCCGGCGTGATTGTCGCCCGTTTTTTTGGCGCGCAGGATGACGAGAATTTACACCGGACTGTCCACACCACGGTGGCCTTTGGACTGGCTGCGGGGCTGCTGATGACGGTGGCCGGTGTGCTTTTGTCGCCGCAGATTTTGATTTGGATGGGCACGCCGGAAAGCGTGATGGACAACTCGGTCGCCTATTTGCAGATTTATTTTTCCGGTTCCCTGGGGTTTGTCATGTACAACATTTTTGTAGGCATTTTGCAGGCCGTGGGGGACAGCCGCCATCCGTTGTATTACCTGATTGTGTCGTCGGTCATCAACCTGGTGCTGGATGTGGTGTTTATCGAGTTCTTTCACACGGGAGTCGGCGGGGCGGCACTGGCAACGGTGATTTCCCAGGTGGTCAGCGCCTTGCTGTGCCTGGTGGAATTGATGAAAACCAAGGAAAACTACCGGCTGGAGCTAAAGAAAATCCGGTTTTACCGGGGGTTCCTGGGGCAGATTATCCGAATCGGGCTGCCTTCGGGGGTACAGAACTCGATTATCGCCTTTGCCAATGTGGTGGTCCAGTCCTACATCAACGCTTTTGGCGAAATGGCCATGGCAGGATATGGCGCATACAGCAAGGTGGAGGGCTTTGGCTTTCTGCCGATTAACAGCTTTACCATGGCGCTGACTACCTTTGTGGGACAAAATCTGGGGGCCAAACAATATGAGCGTACCCGGAAAGGGGCGCGCTTTGGAGTTTTGGTGACCATTACGCTGGCAGAGCTCATCGGTGTTTTGGTGTTTATCTTTGCGCCCCAGCTGATTGCCGCCTTTGACTCCACCCCGGAGGTCATCCAGTTCGGCATTGACAAGGCCCGTACCGCCGCCTTATTCTATTGCATCCTGGCCTATTCCCATTCCATTGCCGCGGTGCTGCGGGGCGCCGGCAAAGCCATGATTCCCATGATGATTATGATGATTTTCTGGTGTGTGGTGCGGGTGGCTTTCCTGGCGGTGATGATTCCCCTGACCCACAGCATCCAGGCCGTCTATTGGGTGTATCCGCTCACGTGGGCATTGAGCTCGGTGGCGTTTTTCTTCTATTATCAAAAGGCCAACTGGGACGGGGATTCCTAAAGGGATATGCCGCAGGCAGCCTTGACAATGGGAAAATAAGAAGTATATACTAATCAATAAGATACCCAGGGAGCCAAGGCTTTCGGGGAGAACACCCAAAGGGAAGAATCAAGAGAATATTCGCCACCCCGGGAAAGCCTATCGGGGTGGCTTCTTTCTGGGCGGAGGCAGGGGAAACACAAGAAAATTCGGAATCGAGGGATGGTATGGATACATTTTGGACGCTGCTGGAGCAGATTGGCCTGTTTGTGATTTATATTATAGTAGGCGTGATTCTGGTCAAGACGAAGGTGCTCAGCCGGGACACCTTGGAGACGCTTTCCCGGTATGTGTTAAAGCTGGCTATGCCGGTGATGATATTTGTCAACACCATAGACGGGGTAGACCGGCAGTCTTTGATTGAAACTTCGCCCCTGCTGGGGATTACGGTACTGTTTTACTGCTGCACCTTCCTGCTGGCCAAGGGGCTGGCGATGGTTTTCCGGCTCCGGGACAACAAGGAACAGGTATACCGGGCGCTATCCATGTTCGGAAACATCGGGTTTATGGGAATCCCCATTATCAGCAGTATTTTCCCCCAGCGGGGGATGCTGTATATTGCGGTGTTCACCATTATTGACCAGCTGGTGCTGTGGACGTTGGGCGTAAAACTGACCACCCCTTCTGGCGGAAAGGGGACGTTTACTCCCAAAAAGCTGGTGAACCCCTGTACCGTGGCCATTGTGCTGGCGGTGGTGTTTGTGGTAGCGGGCGTCAGGATGCCCTCCCTTTTGAACACCGCTTTGGACAAAATCGGTGGGACTGCCACCCCTCTGGCCATGATTTATCTGGGCGGCGTGTTTGCCTGTATGGACATCCGCAAGTACATTCGTTTTAAAGAGTTCTATGGCATCGTCGGGGTAAAGATGGTGATTTTCCCCATCCTGTTTTATTTGCTGGTAGGGCTGTTCCCCATCAGCGAAGAAATCCATCTGACCATTGCGCTGCTGGCCGCTATGCCTGCCATGTCCTCCATTGTGATGATGGCCAAGGCTTCCCACTCCGAAGGGGACTATGCCATGGGGGGCATTTTTGTCACCACGGTTTGTTCCATTATCACCCTGCCGGTGGTATGCTGGATTTTGCAGTCGGTGTTTTAAGGATTTAAAGAGAATAGAAAGCAAATTGAAACAGCCATTCAATAACGGGATTCCGGGATTGGACGGCTGTTTTTCTGTATGTTTTTCATTTTTCGGCGAGTCCGTTTTCGTAAGAGTGCGCCCTCTTTTGACACCGTAAAGTTACAAAATTTGACATTTAGACTTTACTTCTTCGTATATTATGCTATAATATTTCAAATAGTATTTTTAAAAATAGTAACAATTTTTAATACTCGTATTTTTGATAAGGAGGGCCGATTTTGATGAGGGTTTTACTGATTCTTGAGGTTTCCCGAAAACAGGATTATATCTTTTCCACCAAAAGGCTCCGGGAAAATGCCCAGCGTTCTGCGGATATCAGCTATGTCACCAGTAAGGAATTTTTTACAGAGGCGGCTGCCGGACTGTTTGACGAGGAAAAGAATTTTATCTATGCCGGCGGCGGGCATACGGTCTTGCAGTTTGACGGACGGGAACAGGCGAAAGCGTTTGCCCAAGCCGTGACCGAAACCGTTTTGCGCAGATGGAAAGGGTTGGAGCTGTTTGTCAAAATCTCCCCCTATGAGGAGGCTATGACCCCCGGGGAAAACCTGAAAGAGCTTTCCAAAGGGCTGGAACGAAAAAAGGCGCTGCGGAAAACCTCCTTCAAACAGGCGGATATGGGAATGGAGCTGCTGGATTCAGAGACCTTCCTGCCCCAGCGGAAGGAGGAGCCAAACAGCCGCGCCTATCATGTTTCCCCGCTGCCCGCGCCGGAAGGATGGGAATATCCTTCCCAGCTGGAGGAACTGGCCGGTGAGGATAACTTTATCGCCGTTATCCACATTGACGGGAACGCTATGGGCAAACGGGTGGAAAAGATTTATCAAAAGCAGGCGGAAAGCTGGGATGATTGCTGCCGGAGTATTTCCCGGTTCAGCGAGGGGATTCAAAAGGATTTCGAAAAAGCTTTCCGGGATACTGAACAGGAAATCATCCTGCGGGGGGATTGGGCACCGTCCAAGATGCCCCTTCGGCCGGTAGTGCTGGCCGGGGATGACGTGTGTTTGGTAACGGCGGGGAACCTGGGGCTGGAATGTGCTCGGATTTTTTTGCAGAAGCTGGCGGCCAGTACCAATGAGGAGGACCAAAAGCCCTATGCCGCCTGTGCCGGCGTTGCCATGGTCCATGTCAAATTCCCCTTCCACCGCGCTTATGCCCTTTCGGAAAGCCTGTGCTCCCAAGCGAAAAAGTATGTGGCCCAAATCGACCCCCAAAGCCGGATTTCCGCCATGGACTGGCATATTGAGTTCGGCCAGATGCGGGACAGCCTTTCCAAAATCCGGGCGGAATATGAAACGGAGGACGGCAGACGGATGGAATTGCGGCCGGTCGTGGTGTCGGTGCCCCAAGAGATTTCCCTTCCGCCGCAGAAAACGTACCGGTTTTTCAAGGCCCTTTGCGGCTCCATGCAGAAAAACAGCAGGCAGATAGCCCGCAGCAAGCTCAAGGAGCTTCGCAATGCTTTGCGGCAGGGCGAGGTGGAAAGCCGGTTTTTCCTCCAGGACAAACAAATCAGCGATTTGCTGTATGACGGAATCGAAGCCCAGTTCCACACCTGGGAAGAACGCCGGGAGCAATATGAGAATATGATTTTCCGGAATGCGCGCCTGCAAAAAGAGGCCTTTGCGGAAACGGACGGCCAGGTGCGGTGCCTGTTTTTTGACGCTTTGGAAATGATGGACCACTGTGTATTTTTGGAGGAGGGGGAAACGCCATGAGCGGACAAGTCATTCTGAAAATTACCATGCGCCTTCTGTCAGACGCCATTTTCGGCTCGGGGTTCAGCACCCCCGGCGGCGACGATATCGGCGTTTATCAGGATTCGGACGGGTATCCTTATCTAAAGGGAAGCACGCTCAAGGGGCTTTTGCTGGAAAGTATGGAGAACCTGTCTGCTTGGGAAGGCAGAGCGAAGTCCGATGTAAAAACCATGATGGGCGTGGAAGGCTGGGAAGGGGAAAGCAGCGAGCGCAGGATTCATGTGTCCTCCCTCCGGCTGGAAAACCGTCCCCGGATTCCGGAAGACTGCTATACTTCCCGGGTGTTTACGGCCCTGGAAAACGGGGTCGTCAAAGACAAGACCCTGCGCAGCGCTATGTGTATCCGTTCCGGGCTGTGTTTTTCGGGGGAAGTGGAATGTGCCGGGCAGGACGAAACGTTTGTAAAAGAAGCGCTGTGCTGCATCAAATGGGCCGGCACCCTTCGTCACCGGGGATTCGGACAGGTAAAGGTCACGACAGAGCCGGTGAAAGAGAAAAACACCTCCTTTGCCGTTGAGCCGTGTACCTGTATTTGGTACAGGATGAAAACCCAGCTGCCTCTGATGCTGGTAAACCTGCAAAAAAGCCGCGGGAACCAAATGGAAACCCGGGGCTATGTCCCCGGCTCCTCCATACGGGGCATGGTAATCGAGAACCTTTCCCGCCAGGAGCCGGAATGGTTTGAGGGGCAAAAAGAACGGCTGCTGTCCGGCAAGGTGCGCTTTTTAAACGCCGTCCCCATCCCCGCGCCCGACAAAAACCATCAGGACGTCCCACAGGCAGTGATACCGTCCCCCATGGGGTTTTATGAGGACAAGGCCGAAACGGTTTTGACTTCCGTCATCATTAGGGACGTGGATTTTTCCGGCGGGGAAAAGCGGGCAAAGCTGGGAGAGTTCTGTTCCCTCAGCCAAAACGTCATTTCCTATTGGAGCGCAGACGCCGAAAGCCGGCTGCGGATTCAGTGCAGCAAAAAAGGGACCGCGGATACCGAGATGTTCCAGACCCGGTGCCTGGGCGAAGGCCAGTATTTCGAGGGGTACATCCTGCTGGACGACCCGGCTTTAGCACCTGCCATCGCCCGGGGGCTTTCCAAGACCGTGTGGCTGGGGGCGGACCGGTATGAGGGCTTTGGAAAATGCCTCGTCACCCATTGCCAAGCAGCAGAAGCTCCCGCCTGGGTGCAGTATGGGTATCAGGATGGGGATGAGATTGACAGGGATTTTTATTTGCTGGCCCTCGCCCCCTTTACCATGTCCAACGGCTTGGGCGCCCCCTGCGGCATTGACGAAGCAGCCCTGGCTTCCCTGATGGGGGTGCAGGAAGTGAAAATCGAATATGCCAGCACTTCTTTGTGTGAACAGGGCTCCTTTAACCGTACTTGGCACTGCCGCACGCCTGCCGCCGTGATGTATGACAAGGGGAGCGTTTTCCACATCCGGTGCAGCGAAGCGCCAGCGTGGGAGAAGCTGCGGCAGCTCCAGCAGCGGGGGATTGGGATGCGCCGGAGTGAAGGCTTTGGGCAAATCCTCTTTTTGCGGAAATCCCTTTTGGAGGGCATCTCACAAAAGCAGGAGCTTTCCCTGGAAAACGCCTCGGAAAAGCAGGCGAAACAGGAATCCAGCCGGAAGCAGGCGCAGATTCGCCGTGCGGCTTATGGCTGGGTGATGGAGACGGAAAAACAGGTGCAGCATTTCGGGCTGTCCAAAAGCCAGCTGGGCACAGTGCAGGCCCTGTGTGAAAAGGCCATCTCCCAAAAGGGCGACACCAAAGAACTGGAAACCTTTTTTGAGAAGAACTTGGAAAAGCGGGGCGTGCGCCATGGGGACAAGTTTACAAGTTTGGATGCGCTGTTGCGGCAGGTGCTGGAAACCCGGCTGACGGATACCTTGCAGACGGACTGTGAGGATTCCATGGAAGCCCGGCTGCGGCTGTTGTGCCTGCTGTTTAATTATAGCCGGAAAACACAGAAGGAGGGGAAAGCATAATGTCGGCAGCATTTTGGTATGCGGTATGTTATGAGGCCGAGGGGGTTTGCGAAACCCCGTTCCGAAGCGGCAATCAGGAGAACGACCCGGAATCCATTTTGAGGACCCGTGACGGGCGGCCGTTTTTACAGGGGACCTCTCTGGCCGGCGCCCTGCGGCAATGGGTGGAGGAAACTCTTCCCGATAAAGCGGTCCCCCTGTTTGGAAGCCAGAAGAATGGCGGCAGCCTTGTGGTGTCGGATTTGGTCTTTGAGCCGGACGCGGCAGAAGGGGTGCGTCCCCGGCTGCGGATTGATTCCAAAATGGGTGCAGCTGACGATGGCGGAAAATTCGATATGGCCTATGTACAGCGGGGGTCCCGGTTCCATTTTGAACTGGTGTGGCTGGGGAACAACGCCGTCAGCCCGGAGCTTTCGGCCATTGAAGCTATACTTTCGGCTCTCCATTTCGGGCATATCCGCCTGGGCGCCCAAAAAACCAACGGTTTCGGACGGGTATCCCTTTCCGTAACCAAAACCTTGTATGACATGAAAAACCCGGCCCACCGGAAATGCTGGATGGAGAATCGGAGCAGCGGGGAACAAAATACCCTTTCCCTGTCCGAGCCTGCCGCCTCTGGCCGGGTGACCTTTGTGGTGGAAGGGATGGCCGAGAACCTGCTTGTCAAATCGTCGGTGGCTGAGCATCGGGGGAATAGCAGCGAGATGAAAAACCTGATGGAAGGCAATTCCCCTGTGCTGCCCGGCTCTTCCGTCAAGGGCGCGGTGCGCAGCCGGTGCGAAAAAATCGCCCCCCTGCTGGGAATTTCCAAAGATAGGACGGACAGCCTGTTTGGCCGGGGCATAGACAGGAATGACGGGAAATCCGATGACAATGGGGTTTCGGGAACCGTGTATTTTGAGGACGTTTATCTGGACAACGCGGTGGAAAGCCCCATTGCCCGTATCCATATCAACCGTTTTACCGGCGGCGTCATGCGCAAGGGCTTGTTTTATGAATCACCTTTGACCCGCAGTATCCGGCTGCAAATCACCGTGCCGGCTGAGCGGAAAGACGGCTGCCTGCTTGTGTTATACGCTTTGCGGGATTTGGGGCTGGGCCTCTATAATCTTGGCAGCGGCGGCTCGGTGGGAAGAGGGTTTTTGCATGTGGATTCCATTACGGTCCAAGGGCCTGATAACCAGAAAAGCTGCCTGCGGTTCCAAAACCGGGAGCTTGTAAAGACAGAGGATGAAACCGGCCTGTTGGCAGGATGGCAAAAAGCCGTGGGAGGGATGAATCATGAAATGTAAACCTGTGCAGCCCGAAGAAGCCTTGCAGCAGGGGAAACGGCTTCCCTATCTGCTGTATTATACCTACAGCCAGGCGTATTTGGGGCCTGTCCCCCAAGAGCTGCCGGACCTGTCCCAGGTGCTGCGGCTTTCGTTTTTTGGCCCCCGGGAAGAAATCCGGCTGTTCCGGCAGGACGGGGAAACCCTCTGGGGCGTCTTGATGGAGGAAGAAGAAGGGGATTGCCCCGTCCGGGAAACCTTTGTGATTGCCAACCCCCAATTTGGCGGGAGCATTACCGTTGCAAACTATTTAACAGCAGACGAGGATGGGCAAAGCAGCTTTTATGCCTCCCGTTTGACAGACTGGGAAGGGAGTGAACACCGTGCCTGATTACCGCACAAAAAAACCGGTTTCGGATACCGCAAACCGTCCCGAGGAGATTTATGCCCCCTATAATTTCGCCCCGTTTTCCCCAAAAGTGATCACGCGCTATCATGGGGAAGAAGAGCTGCCCGGGCATGACCATATAGACCCTCAGCTGAAAACCGGGGAAATCCATGTGACTTTTATCAGCGAGACCCCGGTGTTTGTCAGCGACGGAAAGGGCATGGACAATATGCAGTCCCCAAACTTCTGCAAAAATGCAGACGGTCGGTTTATCATCCCCGCTTCCAGCGTCCGGGGCTTGGTGCGGGAAAACATGCAGATTTTAGGCTTTGGCCTTGTTCGGCCGAAAGAGGATTTGCAGGACCCACAGTTTTATTTCCGGGAAATGGCCGCCGGCAAAAATACGGTGCGCTCGGCCCTGCGCGACCACTATACTGCCATGCTGGGGATTGACCCCCAGGAGAAAAAGAAAGCGGTCCCACACTATGTCATGGGAGGCCATTTGTTCTGCCAAAACGGGGAGTATTATATCCTGCCCACCAAAGAGCCGTTTTTGAGGGTTTCCCGGGAACATCCCGATGTCAGGCAATTTGGAGAAGGCCACGCCCGCACCGTGGAGGTGGCTTATACCGCTTCCGATACTGAGGTAAAGGAAATCTGCCCCCGGGAGAAAGCTCGGGAAGATATGAAAAAGGGCACATTGCTGTATACCGGCCGCCCGGTGGGAAGGTACCCGAACTGCCTGTATCTGTTCCCGGAGGCGGACGATTCCCAATCCCCCATTTCGATTTCCAATGAGGAAAAAACAAATTATATAGAAGACCTGGAAGGGAGGAAAAACTCCCTGAAGCACTATTATGATGTGAGCTTTTGGGAACTGCCCAAAGAGGGGAAGTCAAAGCCGGTATTTTATGTGCACCGGGAAGGGTATACCTACTTTGGCATGACCCGTTATCTGCGTATCGGGTACCGGTATCCCCTTTCCCACGGCCTTCCGCAGCGGCACCGGGACCTTTTTGAACAAAACCCGAATCTTTTGGACTATCCTTCCGCTATGATGGGCTATGCCCGCGGTAACAAGAAGGCCTATCGTTCCCGGGTCTCCTTTGGGGACTTTGCAGCGCCTGTCGGGGTGCGCCCCATGGGAAAAGTCACCAATGCTGCCGGGGAGCCTAAAGCCAGCTTTTTCCCCGGCTATGTGAAGGACGGGAAGCATTATTCCGAAGAAGATTTCGAGCTGCGGGGCTATAAGCAGTATTGGCTCAAACCCGCCAAAGCATCCCCGCCGCCCAATGCCAACAAAAATGTCGGATATTCCATGTACCCGCTGCCGGAAAAAACAAAATTTACCGGCGTTATCCGTTTCCAAAACCTGCACGAGGATGAGCTGGGGCTGCTGCTGTGGTGCCTCAGGCTGGAAAAAGGCTGCTTTCAAACGCTTGGCAAGGGCAAGCCCTATGGCTATGGCCGCATGAGCGTGAAAATCACCGGGTTATACGAATACGACATGAAGAAGCTGTATAGCCTTCAAGGGATTTACAGCGGAAAGACCCCCATCGACGCTGCCAAAATTGACCAGTATATCAATGCATATGTGCGCTATGCTTCTCGGGATTTGTCACTCCCAAATGAATCCACTGTCCGAAATTTACCGGAAATCCAGGATTTCTTTTATCTGAAACAGGACCACAGCCGGGAAAGGAAGAATCCCGAAGAAGTGGCCTATATGAAAATTGAAACCAGCAAAAACGTCCCCAAGCCCCTGCCCACGGTGCAGGCAATCAGAGACCCGCAGGAGATGTCCCCCGACGAGGAGGAGAAGTATCAGAACAATTTACAGGCCCTGCTCAAAAAATTTAATCCCCATTGACGGGTTTCCCTGGAAAGGAGTATGCCTATGTCGAAAAAGATAATTTTGTTTCTCAGCGAAATGCATCCCGGTTCTGCGCCTGCGGAATATACCTGCCCGAACGGCGGTACCGTTACCGGCGTCCAGACCAACGAAGCGCCGGTTTTCTATTTGCTGCGGGAACATCCCGATATTTCCCAAATCATCTGCATCGTGACAACAAAGGCCAAGGATTCTTTTAAAAGCTTTGAAACCGTTATTCACGAGCAGTATCCGGCGGCAGAAATCGTCTCCGTTTCATTTGAAGAGGAAAAAGGCTTTGACGAAATCTTCCTACAGGAGTTTTTTTCCTATATCCAAACCGGCAAGGACGAAATCCTGCTGGAAACTACCGGCGGCTTCCGCAATGCCGCCATGTATCTTTTGCTGCTGAGCCGGATGCTTTCCTATACCGGCATCAAAACCATCGGCGCCGTATACAGCAACTACTATACCCACCAGATTGAAGACGTGTCCCATTTGATTAGGATGTTCGATTTGGTGGGCGGTTTGCAGGAACTCACTTCCTTCGGCAGCGTGCGCACCCTGCGCAGTTATTATGGGGAAACTCCCGACGACCCCAGGATTGCCCGGCTGCTCAGTGCGGTGGAACAGCTGAACCAGGCCATTACCCTGTGCCGTACCGGGCTGATTGACGCCAAAATGGAGGAATTCAACACGGCCCTGCAGGAAGCCCAGGCGTGCCGGCAACGCGCTGGTGCGGCAGCTGCTGCCGGCATTCCAGAAAAAATATGTGTCCAATAAGAATCATAAAATGACCATCCCCAGCCTCATCCGCTGGTGCTTGGACAGCGACATGATTCAGCAGGCGCTGACCGTATATAATGAGCGGATGCCCAGTTATCTGATAGAGAAAAGCACCCTGCTCAAAGTAGAAAAATGGGTGCGCCCATACCGAATGCGGGACTATGAGGACAAAAACTATGTGCTGTTCTGCCGGGGGCTGCTGCGCCTTGGAGCACAGGATTCGGAGGACAGGCAGTATCAGGTGCGCAGTATCCGGAATTTGGAAACGCTCCTGCCAAACAGCGGTTTTACGCTCCACTGCCCGGTTGCGCAGATGCAGGACATCCTGCGGGACTACCTGTATATCAAGGCCCTGCGGAATATGACCAACCACGCCCATCACGAAACCTCCCCGGGGCAGCAGGACGTGGAAGAATATCTGTGCGGGGAATGTGGCTATAAGCCCCTAAGCCAAATTACCCTGGAGGACATTCGCAGCGCCATTTATCAGGGGCTGGAGCATATGAAGCCCATCCCGAAAAAAGAGAGAAAATAAACAGAAACTGTCATTTTACAGGGAGCTGATGCTGTGACACAATATCGAATGACCCTTAGGCTGCCCGCTTCGGCCCGGCTGCGGCCGGAGTGGGCCTACCGGCTGTATGGGGCGCTGCTGGAGTCGGCGCCGGAAGAATTTGGAAAACAGGTACACCG
>OBYM01000503.1_pt1 | contig 21531 bp, 17 predicted proteins | sample 1538191 | NCBI WGS metagenome assembly OBYM01 (sample SAMEA2580165, study PRJEB22360) | human gut metagenome | biome: human gut; feature: human-associated habitat; material: faeces | place: Denmark | collected 2008/2010 | reverse complement strand
CGTTTGCCCTCCCCGCCGTGCTTGGCGGCGTTGTCCAGCACATTCAGGAACACCTGCCGCAGCCGCTTGGCGTCGCAGGGAATTTCCGGGATGTCCTGATCGTTTTCTTCCAGCTCCAGGGTTATGCCCTCCTGGACCAGGCGGCTGGAATACATATACACCGTATCCTCAAATTCGCTGCGAATATCCGCCGGTTCCACATTCAGCGTCATGCGCCCGTCCTGCATCCGGGTGAAATCCAGCAGGTCCACCACCATTTCGGTGAGCCGCCGGGCCTCCCGCAGGATAATGCGCATTCCCCGGGCCGTCTCCGCATCCAAGGTGTCGCCGCCCAGCAGTGTCTCGCTCCAGCCGGTGATGGCGGTCAGGGGGGTCCGCAGTTCGTGGGACAGGGAGGAAATGAATTCGCTCTGCATTTTTTCGTTCTGGCTCAGCTGGTTGGACAGGTCGTTGATGGCCTCCGCCAGCTCCCCCAACTCGTCGTGGGAGAGAATCTCGATTTGAATGCCGTAGGTCCCGCCTGCAATGCGCCGGGCCTTCTGGGTGATTTCCGCCACGCTGAGAAGAATAGAACGGATGCAGTAATTATTGCTCAGCAGCGTTGCTCCCGTCAGTCCCGCAACTGCCAGCAGACTCACCGCCAGAACAGCACCGATGTGCTGCTCCATCCGCCGGGTAGCCGTCACGAAGCGCAGCACGCCGATGACCTCGCCGTTCCGGTAAATAATGGGCGCAGACACCGCCAGAATACGCTTGCCCGTCTCCGGGTCCTTGCCGAAGTAATCCTGGGCTCCACGGGTCCGGACCGCCTCGGCAATTTCCGGGGTCTCCAAGGCAGATGTGGTCGGAATCCCGTAAGAAGTGGAAAGCACGTTCCCCTCCGGGTCCACGAACTGGACCTCCAGGGTATTCCGCTGGGAAAAACTCTGGACCGCATCCAGACAGGTCTGGTAAAAGTCCTCGTATTCCTGATTCTGCACGCCGTTCAGGGCTTCCGCCGCCGTCTCTGCCCGCAGGCGCAGGTTGGCGTGGAGATTGCTGTAATCCGTCAGGGCGAACAGCACCGTCACCGCCAGGGCGCAGACCAGTCCCACTGAGGCCACCACCGCCGCCGTGTTCCACAGCCAGCGCCGCCGCAGGCCCATCCGCCGTTCTTTTATGCGCCCCATTTATACCCGAAGCCCCAGACCGTGGTGATATAGGTGGGATTGGTGGCGTCGTCCTCGATTTTGATGCGCAGGCGGCGGATATTCACGTCCACGATCTTCAGATCGCCCTCGTAATCCCGTCCCCACACGGAGCGCAGAATGTCCTCCCGGGACAAGGCCCGTCCGGGATTCTGCATGAATAGCTTCATAATGGCGTACTCCACCTGGGTGAGCCGCACTCTGTTCCCGGCCTTTTCCAGCGTATGGTTCCGGGTGTCCATGACGAAGGGTCCCTGCCGCAAAAGGTCCTGGAAGGCCATGCCGTCTCCGGAAATGCGCCGGAACAGGGCGTCCACCCGGGCGGTCAACTCCGCCGGGGAGAAGGGCTTGGTCACATAGTCGTCGGCCCCGGTCATCAGCCCCGTGACCTTGTCCATTTCCTGGGTCCGGGCGGTGAGCATGATGATGCCGATCTGTTTGTTAGCCGCCCGGATGCGGCGGCAAACCTCAAAGCCGTCCATATCCGGCAGCATGATGTCCAGAATGGCCACGCCCACGTCCGGGTTTTCCCGGAGCCGGTCCAGAGCCTCCTGACCGGCCCCCGCCTCGATGGCGGCGTACCCGGCCCGCTGCAAATTGATGACCACAAAGGAGCGGATGTTCTCCTCGTCCTCCAAAATCAGTACCTTTTTCATATCGTCCCTCGTTTTCCTATGTTTCCGAAAATCCGGTGAAGCCTGCAATCAGCCCCTCCTGGGTCAGCTCCAGCCGCCCGGAGGCCACTTCCAGTCGGGCGCAGTAGGTGGTCCCGCCGGTCCGCAGTAATACAAATCGGTTGCTCTCCCCGGCCTGTTCCTCCCGGTCCGCCCCGGTAAAGGCGTAGATCGTGAGAATTTTCGTCTCGGTCCTATCCGCCGGGTCCCAGAGATAGAAGGCGGTCTCCGCCCCTTCCCGGCCGGCCGTCACCCGGCCGATCAGGTCCCGGCCCAGCAGAATTTCCCACCGGCCCTCCGGGTCCACATACATACAGTCCTTGTTTCGCCGCTGCCCGGCGGCGTCCAGGCTGTACCAACACACAAAGCCCTGGCCCGCCGCCTGCCTGGGCACCGTGACCAGCTCCGGCAGTTCCACAATGCCGTCCCCATCCAAATCTCTGGGGTACAGAGTCGTTTCCTGGCCCTTGGGGCTGCCCAACAGCTGAACGTGCCGGTCCAGCACATCGTCCGCCATGAATACAACGTCCGTGACCATCCGCTCCCGGCTGTCCAGCCCGGTAACGAACAGGGCGGGCGTTTCATCCCGCAGGACCCCCGGTAAAATCTGCCGGTCTTTGTAGGCAGACAGTGGCGTTGTCTGCTCCGACCGAAGCCGCCCGTTCTGCCAGTCATAAAGAGACAGGGTGTCCTCCGTCAGGGCCAGCAATTCCGCCTGAGAATCCCCGTTCAGGTCCAGCCAGGTAAAATCCTCGCAGGAAAATTCCGCCAGCCGCTCCTCCGCATCCCCGGAAAAGCCGTAGGCCCGGACCTGCTGCCAAGCTCCGTCGGCGTCCGACGTGCTGAGCAAAATTTCCAGCCCCGGCAGGCCGTCCAGAGGCGCATAGCCCACCTTCGTAAATTCCTCTCCCGGGCAGGTCAGGGTCCGCCACAGGCCGTAATCCCCATTTTCCGCCCGGAAAATCAGGACCCGCATAGGCTCCGCCCCATCGCCCTTGGCGAAAAGCAGATATTCCTCCGCCCCGTCCCCGTCCAGATCGGCGGTCTGGACCGTCTGCCGGTGGTCTCCGGCGGTGGGTGCGGCGTAGGTAAGCCCCGCCATGGAAGCATCCATCGCCGCTTCCAGCCGGGCAAAGCCCCTGGGCCGCCCCGGCAGGGCGTACAGGGATTCGGCGGTCGGCACGGCGCAGCCGGAAAGCAGCAGCGCCAATATCAGCGCCGGGACCAGTCTCCTCAATTTCCGCACCCTCTTTAACCAAGTAATTATAGCATATTTCCGCAGAAAAGGAAAGCTATTTCACCACGACATTTTCGTTTCCCAGCAGCCTTTGCAGCTCCATGAGCATCCGGCTGTCCAGGCTGACCCTGGCCCCCACCCGGCGCTTGGTGTCCGCAAAATACACCACCATCTGGCTCTCGCCGGGGAACATCTTGGCGATGGCCTTGATTTTCCGGTAACGCTCGTCGCTTTCGCCGGGAAGCCGCAGATACAGGGTCCCCTGGGCAACGGTGGGCTGCTCCGGTTCCTCCTGAGCCGCCTGCTCGAAGTCCGAAATGGGTCGCACCCGGTTGATGACGATCTGGGGTTCCTTGTCCTCCCGCAGGGACAGCCGCCCCGCAATGACCACGGCGGCATTTTCCCGCAGATAGCCCCCATACTGGCCGATCACGTTGGAAAAAGCGATCATTTCCATGCTCCCGGTGTCGTCCTCCACGGTAACGTAGGCCATGGCGGAATTATTCCGGGTGGTTTTCATTTTCGTGTCCTGAACGATGCCTGCCACGCTGACCATCTGGTCGTCCTGATAGGGACATTCCTCCCCCAGCAATATCCCGATGGGCACCACACGGGTTTTTTTCAGGTATTGCCGGTAATCGTCCATGGGGTGGCCGGACAGGTAAATGCCCGTGGTCTCCTTCTCCATGACCATCAATTCGCCCTTGCCCAATTCCGGCAGCTTGGGAATGGGGATAGAAGCCGCCGGAGCGTCCTCCTCCAGCATGGCGAAAAGGCCCATCTGGCCTTCCAGATTTTTCTTCCGGCTGGAAGCCACGCTGTCCATCATGGTGTCGTAGACTGCCAGCAATTCACTTCTGTGGTTGCCGAAGCAGTCCAGGGCTCCGCATTTGATGAAGTTCTCCACGGCCCGCTTGTTCAGTTCGCCCTCGCCCATGCGGCCCAGGAAATCCTCCAACGACCGGAATGGTCCGTCCTCCTGCCGCTTGGCCACAATGGACCGGATAAGGCCCCGGCCCACGTTCTTCACGGCTCCCAGGCCGAAGCGGATGCCGTTGCCTTCCACGGTGAAGCAGTCCTCGGAGTGATTGATGTCCGGGTTGAACACCGGAATGCCCATTTCCTTGCACTCGGCAATGTAGCCGGAGATTTTCCCGGCAGAATCCAGCACGGAGGTCATCAGCGCCGCCATGTATTCCTTCGGATAGTGGCACTTGAGATAGGCGGTCTGGTAAGACACCACCGCATAGCACACGGCGTGGGCCTTGTTAAAGGCGTAGTTGGCAAAGTCCACGATCTCGTCATAAATGGACTGGGCCACTGCCTCCGGCACCCCCCGGGCGATACAGCCGGGGATATTCCGGACCGGGTCGCCATACACGAACACCTTCCGCTCCTCGGTAATAACCTGCTGCTTCTTTTTGGAGATGGCCTTCCGGATGTTGTCCGCCTGGCCCATGGTATAGCCGCCCAGGGAGCGGAAAATCTCAATGACCTGCTCCTGATAGACGATGCAGCCGTAAGTAACCTTCAAGATAGGCTCCAACAGAGGCGTTTTGTAGGTGACTTTCTCCGGATGCAGCTTGTTTTCAATGAACCGGGGGATCGATTCCATGGGGCCGGGCCGGTACAGTGCCACGATAGCGGTAAAATCTTCAATGGACGTGGGCCGCATGGATACGCACACCCCGGTCATCCCCGCGCTTTCCAGCTGGAACACGCCCTGGGTCTTGCCCTCGGCCACCATGGCGAAGGTCTCCGGGTCGTTGTCGGGAATTTTCGCAATGGCAAAGTCCGGCTCCCGTTTGCGAATTTCTTTTTCCGCATCGTCAATGACCGTCAGGTTCCGCAGACCCAAAAAGTCCATTTTCAGCAGGCCCAGTTCCTCGATGGTGGTCATGGTATATTGGGTGACGATGGTATCGTCATTTTTCGACAGCGGCACATAAGTATCCACCGGGTCGGCGGTAATAACCACGCCCGCTGCGTGGGTGGAGGTGTTCCGGGGCATTCCCTCCAGCTTCATAGCCGTGTCGATGAGTTTTTTGATTCGGGGGTCGCCCTCGTACATTTCCTTCAGCTTCGGAGAAACCTCCAACGCTTCCTTCAGCGTAATATGCAGCGGCATGGCCGGCACCAGCTTGGCCACCACATCCGTCTCCGCATAGCTGAAATTCAGCACCCGTCCCACGTCCCGGATGGCCCCCTTGGCGGCCATGGTGCCGAACGTTGCGATCTGGGCCACATGGTCCGTTCCGTACTTCCGCATGACGTACTCAATGACCTCGCCCCGGCGCTCCTGACAGAAATCCGTATCGAAATCCGGCATACTTACCCGTTCCGGGTTCAGGAACCGCTCGAAAATGAGGCTGTACTTCATGGGGTCCACTTCGGTGATATGCATACAGTAGGCCACAATGGACGCCGCACCGGACCCACGCCCCGGCCCTACGGGAATGCCCGTGACCTTGGCGTAGTGAATGAAATCCCAGACGATGAGGTAGTAGTTTACATAACCCATCTTGCTGATAACGCCAATTTCATATTCCAGCCGCTGCCGGTAGCTTTCCGGCGGGTTCTCATAACGCTCTTTGAAGCCGTTTTCGCAAAGCTCCCGGAAAAAGGCCTCGTTGGTGTAGCCCTCCGGCACAGGGAAAGCGGGCAGATGATAGTCGTGGAACACGAACTCCACATTGCACCGCTGGGCAATGTTCGCCGTATTTTCCAACGCCTCCGGCTGATTGGGAAACAGCGCCGCCATTTCCCGCTCGCTTTTCAGGTAGAATTCCTCCGTCTCAAAGCGCATCCGGTTGGGGTCATCCACAGTCTTGCCGGTCTGGACGCACAGCAGCACGTCCTGCATGGCAGCGTCCTCTTTCCGCAGATAGTGGGCATCGTTCGTCACCACCAACGGCAGTCCGGTCTCCCTAGCCAGCCGCAGGATGCCCTGATTCACCATCCGCTGGGCCTCGATGCCGTGGTCCTGCATTTCCAGATAGAAATGCTCCGGTCCGAAGATACGGGCCAGATTCAGGGCGTAGGCCTTGGCACTGTCGTAGGATTCGTCCATGAGATACTGAGGAATGGCCCCCGCCAGGCAGGCGGACAGGGCGATCAGCCCATCGTGATATTGTTCCAGCAGAGCCAGATCGACTCTGGGCTTGCTGTAAAATCCATGCAGAAACGCCTCGGACACCAGCTTGCACAGGTTCTTGTAGCCCTGATTGTTCTCGCAAAGCAGCACTAGATGATAGGGATCATTGTCCAGCCCATGGACCCGATCCTCCATACCCCGGCGGGCCACATAGACCTCGCAGCCGATAATGGGCTTGATGCCCGCCGCCTTGGCGGCTTTATAAAAATCGATACAGCCGTACATGACCCCGTGGTCCGTAATGGCCACGCTGTCCTGACCCAGTTCCTTCACCCGGTCCATCAGGCCGCTGATGCGGCAGGCCCCGTCCAGCAGGCTGTATTCCGTATGGACGTGCAGATTGACAAAGCTCATTTGTTCTCCTCCGCAGCAAGGCTGACGATCTTCTTCATCCGGTGGTTCATGGCGGGCTTGGTGATGGGCGGCTCCATCATGGCCGCCAACTCCGAAAGCGATGCCTCCGGGTTCTCCTCCCGAGCCTTGGCCGCCAGCCGCAGCTTTCCGGGCAGATGCTCCAGCAGCCCCCTTTCCCGCAGGATGCGAATGGCGGAAAGCTGCTCCTGAGCCGCCTCCACCACTTTGGAGGTGTTGGCGTCATCGCAGTTGCACCGGCGGTTCACCTGGTTGTTCAGGTCCTTTTCCAGCTTGGCCTCCATAATGGCCATGGCGGACAGGGGGGCCCCTAAGTAGGTCAGGCAGTCGCTGATCCGGTCGCTCTGCTTGAAGTAAAGCACCTGTGCCCCGCCCCGTTTCGTGACCTTGGGAGGAAAGCCCAGTACCTCCCGCATAAGCACAAAGGTCTCCCGTGCCACACTCTGGTGGGTGGTGGTGATCTCCAAATGGTAATCCTTTCCAGGATCCGTTACAGACCCGCCCGCCAGGAACGCCCCCCGCAGGAAGGATGCCCGGCAGCACTCGTCCTCCACCACGGAAAAATTCACATGGAGGGACACGGTGTCCTCGGCGCTGAACCCGTAGGCTTCCATCAGTGTCTGGATTTTCTCCGGCTGGGTCATGGCGAACACCAGCTTGCCTCCGGCCTCCGGGGACGGTGCCAGGTCAAATTCCAATTTCAATGCTTTCAGAAAAAGCCGGGGCAGCATGGCCGCAAAATCCCGGCTCTCGGTGATGATGCGCAGACCCTCGGCGGAAAAGCTGTTGCAGAACAGCAAAATTCCGAATACCTCCGCCAGGGCGCAGCATTTTTTCTGAGGGGCCAGGCGGCAGGCCTCCGTCTTGGCCCCGGAGGAAAAGGAAGTTCCCATATCTCTCTCCAAATTTCCAGAAATTACCAGATACGGACCTCCGGCTCCAGCCGGATGCCCGTTTGTGAAAAGACCCGGTCCGACACCTGGCTCAGCAGCCCCCGCACGTCCGCCGCCGTGGCCCCGCCCAGATTCACGGCGAAGCCTGCGTGCTTGGTGGAGATGGCCGCACCGCCCACGGCGAAGCCCTTCAGCCCCGCCCCATCGATGAGCGCCGCCGCATAGCCCCCCACGGGCCGCTTGAAGGCAGACCCGGCGCTGGGCATATCCAGAGGCTGGGAAGCGGAGCGCTTGGCCATCAGTTCCTTCATCCGCTCCCGGATGGCGCTTTCAGAATCCGGGGTCAGGGCAAACCGGGCGCTCAGCACGATGTCCCCGGTGTCCTCCAGGGCACTGTGCCGGTAGGAAAAGCCCATTTCGGCGTTGGACAGGATTTTTTTCTCCCCGGTCCGGGACAAAACCGTCACCCGGGAGCAGACCTGCCGGATTTCCCCCCCGTAGGCCCCGGCATTCATATACACGCCGCCGCCCACGGTCCCGGGGATGCCGTGGGCAAATTCCATGCCGGAAAGGCCGTTCTTGGCGGCAAATACCGCCGCACGGGTCATGGTCACGCCCGCCATGACCTCAATTTCCCGGTCATTGACCCGCTTCATGCCGTCCAGGCAGTCTTTCAGGCAAATTGTCAGCCCTGCAAGCCCTTCGTCCGGGGCCAGCACATTGGTCCCGGCCCCCAGGATACGCACCGGCCAGCCCTCCTTGGCTGCCAGAGCCAGCAGAGCCGAAAGCTCCCCTTCGTCCTTGGGAAAGGCCATGGCCTGAGAGGGTCCCCCAATGCGGAAGGAGGTGTGGGAGGCCATAGGCTCCTGATATTTTACCAGAATCGTCGGGCAAAAAGTGGAAAGAATCCCGCAAAAATCCGTTTGTTCCATCATCAACGCCTCCGGGTGTATGATTGGTTACAGTATAGCACGATTTTTCTGTTACCGCAATGAAATTTTTTACCAGCGGGCATAAAAAACCGCCGGACAGGGACCCGCTTCCACAGCAGCCCCCCGCCCGACGGCGATATTTAAGAAATCAGGCCCGCTTCCGGCTCCAGATTCCCCGTTTTTTCCGTTTATTACTCCGCCCGGGCCGTACAGACCTGCGGAAATTCCGGCACGTCCTGCCCCAGGGCCTCCCGCAATTTTGCCCGCAGCTCCGGCGTGTCCGGCAGCAGCACGCCCCCTTTTCGGGCAAGGAGAAAAATCGGAAGGGTCTCTGGGTCCACGGTCCGCTCCCCCGGCTTCCAGAACACCAGGAAGGATTCCCTCCGCCAGTAATGGAACCGGCTGGGCAGCCGCAGCTTCATCGGAGTAATACCCTTGCACCCCGGAAACGCAGCCCCCCCCCCGAAAGGCGATCTCCCGTTCCAGCCATTTTCCGTGTAGGCGCACCGCCGCCGGGGTCCATTCATAGGTGATGCGTGCTTTCCGGAACCGGTCAAACGCATACAGGTCCAGCAGCGCCAGCACCCCCAGGAGAACGCCTCCTCCCGGTGCCAGCTTCCGGTCCCGGAACCCCAGCAAAATCAGGGATGCCGCCATCATCGTCCCAACCACAAGAAGGAATGCCAAACACGCCAACGACATCTGCCGCTCCCGCCAGTCAAAGACGAATTTTTCTTCTTGTTTCATTCCCGGTCCGCTCCTTCCAGTTTCTTTTTGTTTTCCTTCGCCTGTTTGAAGAATCTCCAAATGCAGGTCACAAATAACGTCGGAAATCCCACGAGCCACGCAATATTGGCAACATTCTCGATCACGCTGTCATAGAGTACGGTTTTCGTGCCGTCCGCATCGATCCGGACCAGCTTGGAATAGGTCCAGGCCAGCCACCCCAGGCGGCTTTCCAGCCGGTAGGTGCTTCCCTGAAAGACCTGTTCCCGCTCCCTGGAGAACTGCCGTTCGCCGTTACGCACCTGATACACCCCGGAAATAGTCCCGTCCGGTTCTACGCTTACCGCCGTGTCTCCCCGGACACTGTAAGCAAGCAGATGGTCCCCGACCCAACCCACATTCACGTCTCCCTGACTCCAAATTGCAAAGCCGGTCAGAAAATTTCCGTCTCCGTCCATGCGCCAGATGGTCGTTTTATCCATTCCATGGAAAGCAACGGCAATCATTCCGTCTTTGGAAATGGCAAAACATTCTATGGTCCGCTGGACGGGCAGTTCCGTGACCGGTTCCAGACGGCACACATCAAGATAATGTTCCAATTCGTCCCCTTCCAGCGGTTCCAGCCACGAGACCCGGAGCGGCGATGTCTGCGCCCCGGTGTCCGCCCAAGCGGTTTGTCCCGCCGCAGCCGCCGGAACACGCAGCATGGAAAACAGCAAAATCATCCCCAGAAAGGCTGACAATCTCTTGATGTTCCTTTTATCGAAAACATGGGGCAGATTCTGCTTCATTCCCGCACCCGCTCTCCTGTTTTTCTCCATCATACCCCATCTCCCACCATTTTTCAAGCAATATCCGCAAATATTCCAAACTTTTTCGTTGCTGTGCCTGCCGGTTTCCTGTATAATAAGGTCAAATTCCGAAAAGGCGGCGGTTCCATGACTTTTTACGAGAGAATGCGGCTGGTGTGCCTGTCCATTCCGGCGGGCCGGGTGGCCACCTACGGGCAGATCGCCATGCTCTGCGGAGCGCCCCGGAACGCCCGTCAGGTGGGCTATGGCCTCCGGGAGGGCCTAGCCGGGGAGGACATTCCCGCCTTCCGGGTTGTCAACGGCAAAGGGGACCTGACCGGCGCAAATTCCTTCCCCCAGCCGGATATGCAGCCGGCCCTGCTGGCCGCCGAAGGGGTCATAGCCCATTGGAACGGCCATTGCTGGCATGTAGACCTGAAAACATACGGCTGGCCCACCACCCCCGCCGACCTGGAAGCCTTCCGGCTGGCATTTGAATCCTCAGAAGCATCAAATCGCCCTTAACCCCGCAAAAGCCCAAGAGCCGGAACGTCCCCGTTCCCGCCCTGGGGCTTTGATTTTGACTTACAGCGTCTCCAGCAATGGCCGATAGTTTTCTCCGAAGCGAATTTTGTTCTCTTTTGCCAACTGCGTGTTCTTCTGCAGATTCTCCAGAAAATACATCCGAAGTTTCTCTTTTTCACCCATTGCAGCCATCCACAAGAACTCGTATATCTCCTTTATTCGCATTTCGCAGTCATGTTCCTCGGCCAGGTACTCGTCAATTTTTCCTTCGCTTTTCAAATGATCGCAGCAGTGGTGAAAATTTCTCCATTCTCGTCCATAGAGTCCATATAACTGATCGATTGCAGCGGATTCTTCCCCACGTAGCATCATCGGAGCACCTAGCGTAAACTGATAACGGTCATGGCCTAGGTCAACGATGTACAGCCTGCGGCTTTCTTCTACAAGCCGTTTCTGCGTCGTGATGGAATCCAGCAGCGGAAATCCCTTCTCCTCCATGATTTGGACCTGAGTGGGAAGCCCCATAAAGATGTCTGTACGGAAGCGTTCTCCCAGGAGATTTTCTGGGTAAAATGGCCCCAATACTCGTGGTTCCTCAAAATACAATTCATGGATAGCAGAATACATTGACCAAAAGCCAAAGTGTACACAGGGAGACTTCCTCTGTGCCGCAGAGTATTCCGGCGAACTGGGGGACATATAATCCTGGCAAGCCACGGATATTTTCTGGAAGATACCATCACCGATGCATCGGCAGAACATCTTCCCCCGCCTTGAAAATCCGTGCTCCTCACACATCGCTATAAAAGTTTTCATGGATTCGGATTGTTTCACAAGGGCTCTCCCCCTTCTGCCTGATTCTCCCCCGGCAGATATGCCGCATTGGGATACCTCGGTGGGTCGATGGGGAGCGGCTTTTCTTTTTCGTAAGCCTCCAAGGGAATCAGGCAAATCTCCCTTTCCCAGGCGCACTGCATCCAGCGGACAAGATCTTCCGAATACTGCCAAAGGTCTGCGGGAATGGGTTTTCGGGAAATCAGCACAAACTGAACGGAAAAGCTGAATTTTCCGGACGCTCTCAAATCCACTTTACTTACAAAAACATCCCCTTCTAACCGGCATTGCCGACACTGTTCTCCACAGTAATTATACAATACGGCACCCGAAAGTGCGTATCGCATATTGAGATACTTCCGGTTCCGGATGATTTGTACCGCACACAGGCCGCTTCCGGCCAGAAGCAGCACCGCAAAGGCGATACGCCGCCCCGGCTGCGCCGTCATCTGAAAAACAGCGAGCAGGAAGAACGCCGGACAGACCAGGCATACGCCGCAGAATTGAGCCACCGCAACAGCCCTGCCGTGGCTGCAATACTTCCCCGGGATCAGGAACTCACTGGCCTGTTCCATTTCTTCGGCTTGATTTTCCCGCTTCCCTGCCATTCTCAACGTTCCTTTCCCCTTTTAATCTCTTGCTGTCCCCAAATTGGCCTTCCTTCTCACCCGCACCAGATATGGATTTCCGTTGTTGGCCGCTTTTGCCTGTCCATCCTCTGTATATTCCGTCCCCGTATAGGCGGTCAGGTAGCCGTTCTCCCGTAAAAATGTCAGTTCAATGGTCCGCAGGAAGTGGTCCTTGCCGTGCACGAATCTTCGTGCCTTCTCTGCCACCGGCGTATAGTCCTGCCAAAGGCCACGGAAAAGGCCCTCCGCATCGTATTGGTATTGCTCTGCGGTCAGGTAATCCTCCCTGAGATAGGTGTATTCGGACAATCGACCGTCCACAAATTGTTCCAAGGAAACGGCCATCAGCTTTCCGGCAGGGTCCAGCGTCACGCCAATTCGGCGGTCGCCCTGCTGCTGTAAATACTCCGTTTCGAAGCATTTTCCATTCCAGAGGGATTCGACCAGCACCAGCTGTCCGGCAATGTCGAAGCCATACCGGTAAAATAGAGCGTTCTTGCCAGGGGCCTTTCGGACGCTTCCTCGCTTCACGTTTCCAATGAACAAATCCCGTATCAGGCTCGGGCAGAGCGCTCCCCGCTCCAGATCGCTTCTCGTGCCGTACCGGTATTCGGAAATTTCCGGCAAGGCCGCAGGAAGATTTCCCGCCAGCTCCCTGCCCATTTGCCATAGGCTGCCGATCACTTCCACACATTTTCCTGCATCATAGGTCCGAAAATATCGGGTCTCCATCCGCTCGCCTCCCATAAAAGAGCTTTTTCCCGCCCCCAATATACACCATTTCCGGCCTGCTTGCAATGGTTTTGATGAAATTTGTCGCCTTTTCCACCCCATAAATGCACCGCTGCCCCCGGTGTGCCTTTTTCTGATATGTACCCTGCCTTCCCCACAAAATAGTGGACCTTGTGGGGCTTCTTCCTCCACCGGGGTCTTGACGATGACCTGCTGCTCCACCCCGGCCTTGCGGATTTCTTGCGTGATGCCCGGCACGTCCATCCAGAACTTGTCCACATTGATATAGGCCCGGCCCTTCAGAAGCGCAAAGACCTCCTGCAGCGTGAGGACCCGGTAATGGGTCGGCGTCCGGTCCTGATTCAGCAGGGGCAATTCCCGGACCTCCGCCGCCGTCATTTCCGGGATATATTTCCCGCAGTTCAGGAACACCGGCTCCATGCCGGGATGAAACACAAAAAATTCCCCGTCCCGGCTTCTGGTCACGTCAATTTCGACCACATCCGCCCCCTGGTCCAGGGCGATCTTATAGGCCGCCAGGGTGTTGCAGGGGATGTTGGCCCCGCAGCCCCCGATGGGCCGCCAGGAAGGGCCGCCCCAGGGCCGCCCGGTTTTCAAAAATGGAACGTTCAAAGTCCATGAATTTTCGCCTCTTGGGGCCATTATGATGTCCGTCCGCTTTTCTGTCAAGAAATACCTTTTTCTTCCGGAAATCCTCCAAAAATTCTACTATTTTATTCCAGGAATCCCATATTCCGGATAAAAATTATCCGTCCTGCGGGATAAAACCCCAGGACGGACAATTTCTTATTTCGTGGTCAGGCCCTGATTGTTCCGGGCCTTCTTCTGCTGGTTCAGCCAGACCTTCATCACCAGGCTGTGGGGCAGCAGCTTCACAAGCCGCACCTGGCGGCGGACCGGAGCACCATGGATGGACACATCCTTCTTGGTCTTGTACAGGTCATGGAGGCCGGTGGCTACCACGTCCCTGGCCTCGTAAAGCCGGTCGAAATACTGGACCTCGTTGCCGCCGTTGGTCTGGAAGGCATGGTTGAAGAACTCGGTCTTGACCCAGCCGGGGTTCATGGCCATCATCCGCACCCCCTTGCCCTTCAATTCCTGATTCATGGCCCGGGTATAGCTGAGGACGAAAGCCTTGGTGGCCCCATAAGTGGTGATATACGGCACCGGCTGGAAAGCGGACAGGCTGTCCAGCTGCAAAATGTGGCTCCCGGCGGGCATATAGGGCAGGGTCAGCCGGGTCATCATCAGCAGGGCCTTGCAGTTCAGGTCGATCATCCGGGCCTCATCCTCGATGGGTATTTTTTCAAAGCTGCCGAATTTGCCGAAGCCTGCGGCGTTCACCAGAAGCTTTACCTCCGGCTTTTCCTGTTCCAGCAGGGCGGCGTACTCCCGGAAGCTTTCTTCCTTGCCCAAGTCCAGGCACACAGGACGGACCTTGGCTCCGCACTGGCCGTTCAGGGCTTCCAGAGCCTCTTTCCGCCGGGCGATGGCCCAAATCTCATCCACCTGCTCATAGGCGGATAATTGCAGGGCAAACTGCTTTCCCATACCGGAGCTGGCTCCGGTCACAACTGCGATCTTCATGGTCATTCCTCCATTTTATGTTCCTGCCGCCACCGGAGTGCCGCAGCGGCCAGGGCAATTTTGTCGTTGGGCAGCGTCTCCTCCACCACGCAGGAGAGCAGGTAGTCCAGGCACGCCCCCAGTTCTTTTCCCGCCGGGAAGCCCAGGTCCATCAGGTCTGAGCCCTTCACGGCCAGGTCCCGGAGACTCAGGCAGGCGTTTTCCTGCCTGATTTGGTCCAAAACCGTCTCCACGGCATCAAAATCCGGCTCCGGGTCGCCCATTCCGGTGCCTTTCCCGGAGAAATCCGCCTTTTGCAGGGTCAGAAGCCGCTCCACGGTCTCCATGCCGTACCGGCTCACCCGGCGGCGCAGGACCTTCCGGTCCGGGGGCATGGGGGTCATGTGCAGGCGAATCAACGTCACCACCTGCTCCCGTAGGGCCGTGGGGGCTTTCAGCTCCCGAAGAGCCTGGTCCGCCAGGTCGGCCCCTACCTCCGCATGGCCGTGAAAATGGCCACGGCCGGTCTCGTCGGCGGTGAAGCAGGCGGGCTTGCCCACGTCATGGAGCAGCGCCGCCCAGCGGATGACCAGTTCCGAGGAGACCTGGGCCACCACCCGGGCCGTATGGCCGTAAACGTCGTATGCGTGGTGGGGGCTGTGCTGGTCGAAGCCCAGGGTGGGCTTCAACACCGGCACAGCCTCGGCCAGGATAGGCCCGTAGCGGAGGAGCAAATCCGTGTCCGCCAGGGTGATGAGTTTACATAATTCATCAAATACCCGTTCCCGGGCCAAAAAATTCAGGTTTTCTTTCAGGGAAAACATAAATTTTTCCGTATTTTCTTCGATTTTTAAGTGTTCTCTGGCGGCAAACCGGACCCCCCGTAAAATTCGCAGGGCATCTTCCGTAAACCGCCGTTCCGGGTCCCCCACGGCCCGCAGGACCTTCTTTTTCAAATCCTCCGCCCCGCCGAAGGGATCTCGCAGGCCCCGCTTGGGGGAATAGGCCATGGCATTCACCGTGAAATCCCGGCGGGCCAGGTCCTCATCAATATCCTCCACAAAGGCCACCCAATCCGGGTGCCGGGCGTCGGAATAGGTCCCTTCCGTCCGGAAGGTGGTGATTTCCACAAGGCCAATGTCCGTAGAAATACTCACCGTGCCGTGCTTCAGGCCGGAGAGGACCTGGGTCCGGTCTGCGAAAATTCGCTGAATTTCGTCGGGTTTTGCCGCCGTGCAGAGGTCATAGTCGTGAGGCTCCCGGCCCATCAGGGCATCCCGGACGCAGCCCCCCCCGGCGTAGGCGGAAAAGCCGTTCTTTTCCAGCCGGTCCAGACATTCCTTCACCGGTCCCGGCAAGGTCACCACGGCATCTTTTTTCCCGTCGTCCAGCAGCATCCAAAGGGCCATGGTCCCATAGAACGGGGCCGACTGGCCGGGAATGGCCATCAGGCAGGCCCCGGCGGCCAGGAGGGAGAACACGTCGGTCCGTTTCCGGCTGCCGCCGCCCAAAAGCAGGGCGCAGCGCTGATAGCAGGCCACCAGCAGTGCCGCCGAGCCGATGACCGGCAGGGCATACTTCACCAATTGAGGACACCAACTCCACTGGCGGTACTGCCAGATAAGATGAGCCAGGAAATACACATTCACCATCAGCAAGGCTCCGGCGGGGGTCCGCCGTCCGGTGAACCGGGTAAAACCTGCGTAGAAAAGGCAAATTGCCGCCAGAACGCCCAGCACCCCGGCCCACAGGGACAGGCTCCCCGTCTCGCCCAGGTATCGGCCGATCTCCGCAATGCCCAGGCCAATGCCGGCGGCCATGGCTCCGAAGCCCGCAAATTTTCGGCTGTCGTCAGTCTCCACCGGCTCCGGCAGTCGCAGGCCGAAAATCAAGGTCAATACCAGCACCAGCAGCGCTGCCCCGAAGGTCAGGCCGTTCATCAGTGGTGCATTCATCACCAGGCCCCGGCTGTCCACATGGGACAACACCATGGCCCGGCAAATGCCCCCCGCCACGCCCAAGGCCATGACGGCGGCTTTCAGAAGAACTCTTTTTTTCATACGGACCGCCTCCTTCCCTCAGCGTTTGACAAGGAAATCCAAAATCCACAAAATTCCGCTCAGCACCGGCTGGTGCAGCAAATAGATCCAAAGGGAATTCCGGCCGCACAGGCACAGGAACCCCAGCACCGGCTCCTCTCCGGTGCATTTGGGGAACCGGCTTTTCCGGTCCCGATAGGCCGTCTTTCCCAGCGCCCCGCCCATGAGAAAAAAGCCCAAATGGGGAAGCAAAGGAAAATAATCGCTGGAAGCGAAGGTCGGCGTCAGGAAGCCCAGCGGAATGAGCCAGGGAAAATCCACCCGGACGGAATAGCGAAGCCATACGCCCAAGGCAGCCAGCACAAGGCCCAGACCCAGCAATGCTTTCCAGTCCCACTTTTCAAAAAGCGGCCACAGGAGCATACAGATGCCCAGGCAATGCAGCACGCCAAAGTAAATGATAACACCCCGGTCTGCAAGGCCCAGTGCCGCCATGGCCCATGTGACCAGGAAGCATACGATTCCCCCGGCCAGCACCGTCAACCCCCGGCGCACCGGGCGGCTGCCCAAAGTAGCACAAAGACCGGACAAAATCAGAAACAGACTTCCGGCCCACTCCTGAAAGTCCACGAACCAAGCCGGCAAATTCCAGCTGACAAAGCCGTACAGCTCCGTCAAATCGTAGATCAGGTGGATGAGGACCATGCCCAGCAGGCACAGCCCCCGGAAAGCATCCAATTCCCAGATGCGCTTTTTCAATTCTGGTGCTCCTGCTCAGCGGCCTCTTCCTCCAGCACCCGGTAAGCCACCTTACCCACCAGGGTCTTGGGCAGTTCCTTCCGGAACTCCAGCTCTCTGGGCATGGCGTACTTGGCAATATGATGGCTGCAATAGTCCAGAATATTCTTCTTCAATTCCTCCGTGGGCTCCACGCCGGGCATGGGGACCACATAGGCCTTCACCCGCTGGCCCCGGTAATCGTCCTTCACGCCAATGACGCAGGAAAGCAGGACCTTCTCGTGTCCGTCGATGATGTTTTCCAGCTGAGAGGGGTACACATTATAGCCGGAGGTAATGATCATCCGCTTGATGCGCTGGCGGAAGTACACAAAGCCGTCCTGGTCCATGAAGCCCAGGTCGCCGGTATGGAGCCACACCCGGCCGTCAAAGTGCCGCCGGAGGGTCTGGGCCGTCTCGGTGGGATTATCCATGTAGCCCAGCATGACGGTGGGACCGGACACGCAAATCTCGCCCTCGGTGTTGGGTTCCACTTCCTCGGTAGTGCCCACCTTGACGATTTTATAATAGGTATCCGGGAAGGGTACGCCGATGGAACCGGAACGGGCATAGTCCTTGGGGGTCAGGCAGGAAGCGGTGACGCATTCGGTGGTGCCATAGCCCTCCCGGATCTGCTCGGTGCAGCCGTGCTCCTTCAGGAAAGCATCTACCTTCTTCTTCAGTTCCGGGGACAGGCTGTCGCCACCGGAGAAAATACCCTTCAGAAAGCTCAGGTCCGCATCCTGCAGGCCGTCCGCCCGCAAAAGAGCTTCAAACAGCGTCGGCACGCCGGGAATCAGCTGGGGCTTCTGCTTGATAAGGATGTTGGCATACTCCTTGATGCTGAACTGAGGCACCAGAATGCAGGTAGCGCCGCCAATCAGCACCGTGTGGATGCCAATGCCCAGGCCGAAGCCGTGGAACACAGGCATGATAGAAAGCATCTTCATGCCGGCAATGGACTGGAAGCCGGAGGCGGCGATGGTCTGCAGCCCCAGGGCGTTGAAGTTCAGGTTGGAGAGCATGATGCCCTTCGTCGTTCCGGTGGTGCCGCCGGAATAAAGGATTGCGCCGCAATCATTGGCCTTGCCGGTGTCCTTGGGCAGGGTCACGTCCTTGCCGGAGCTGGTCAAATCTGTCCAGAGGGTATAGCCCTTCTTGGGCAGCTTGGGAACCTGCCGGGCAGCCTTGGTCATGGGGTACAGCACACTCAGGGGGAAGGGCAACTCGTCGGCGATCCTGGCAATAATGACCTTGCAGTCGTCATCCAGCTGGGGCAGGATTTCCGCCACTTTCCCGTAGAACTGATCCAGGGTCAGCACGGCCTTGGAATGGGACACATTCAGGTAAAAAGCAATTTCCTGGGCAGCGGACAGGGGATGGATCATGTTGGGGATGGCTCCGATGCGGTTCAGGGCATAGAAGCAGTCCAGGGCCTGGGGGGTGTTGGGCATACAAATGGTCACCCGGTTGCCCTTGCGGATGCCCAACTTCGCCAGGCCCTTGGCGGCCCGGTCGATACGCTGGACAAATTCTTCATAGGTGGTTCCCTTGCCCATAAAGGTATAGGCCAGGGTCTTGGGATATTTCTTAGCGGTCTCCGCCACCATCTGATACATGGTCAGACGGGGATAGTCCAGAGAGGCCGGTGTATTGCCGTAGTAAGCCCGCCAGGGGGCGGTCAGTGCGATTCCCATAGTTTTTTCTTGTATCCTTTCTTCGCCGTCCCAAGGACAGCATGGGTCATTTTCCTGCCTATTATAACAGGCTGCGCCGGGAATTTCCACCCCTGAAACGAAAAAACTCACGTCCGGGGGCTTGTTTCTCCGGGCAAAGGCCGGTATAATAGAAGGCAAATCGAAAATTCGGAGGTTTTGGAATGTTAATGGGTACGATTGCCGTATTGTCGGCAATTTTTTCTGTGCTGATCTGCTTCGGCGCAAATGGGTTTGGCACGCTTGCCTGGCTGTGGATATTGCCGGTGAGCTTTGTGGGACTGTTCCTGGGGCTGGCCATTCTGGCGTTTCTGGCGCTGTGGGGGCTGACGGCCATTGTGGACATGAACAAGCCACAGGATACGGACAGCAAATTCTACCGCTGGCTGACGTATCTCTATATTGATGCAGTCTTTGTGATCTTGCAGACCCGGTTCCACACCACCGGGCTGGAAAATGTACCCAAGGACGGCCGCTTTCTGCTGGTGTGCAACCACCTGAACGACCTGGACCCCCTTTCCCTGCTGAAGCACTTCAAAAAGAGCCAGCTGGCCTTCATCTCCAAGCGGGAAAATGACGAAAAATTCATCGTGGGCAAGCTGATGCACAAAATTCTCTGCCAGCCTATCAACCGGGAAAACGACCGGGAGGCTCTGAAAACCATCGTCAAGTGCATTCAGATTCTGAAAGAGGACAAGGCCTCCATCGCCGTGTTCCCGGAGGGCTACACCAGCCGGGACGGGAAACTGCATACTTTCCGCAGCGGCGTGTTCAAAATTGCCCAGAAGGCCAATGTGCCCATCGTGGTCTGCACCATTCAGAATTCCCAATATGTTTTCCGCAACGCCAAACATCTGAAGCCCACGGACGTGTACCTGCATCTTCTCACGGTGATTCCCGCCGAGGAGGTCCAAAGTTCCAACACCGTGGAGCTGGCCGAGCGCATCCACGACATGATGGCCGCCGATCTTGGAGAATAATTGGCGAAAAGCCTTGATTTCCCCGGCGATGCCATGTATAATAAAGTGAATTTTCCCGGAAAGAGCCAATTGGGAGGTAAAAAATAATGAAAAACAGTGAAAAGACTCTGGACATGATCGTAAATCTCTGCAAAAACCGTGGATTTGTCTACGCCGGTTCCGAAATTTACGGCGGTCTTGCCAACGCCTGGGACTACGGCCCCTTGGGCGTGGAATTTAAGAACAACGTAAAACGGGCGTGGATGAAGAAGTTCGTCCAGGAAAGCCCCTACAATGTGGGTCTGGATGCAGCCATCCTGATGAACCCCACCACCTGGGTCACCACCGGCCATGTGGGCAACTTCTCCGACCCTCTGGTGGACTGCAAGGCCTGCGGCGCCCGTCAGCGGGCGGACAAGCTCATCGAAGCCAGCGAAAGCGGCAAGGGCGTGAATGTGGACGCCATGAGTTTCGAGGAAATGGACAAGTTCGTGGCCGAGCATGAGGATGTGGTCTGCCCCAACTGCGGCAAGCACAACTTCACCCCCATCCGGAAGTTCAACCTGATGTTCAAGACCAAGATCGGCGTCACCGAGGACTCCTCCTCCGACGTGTATCTCCGGCCGGAGACCGCTCAGGGCATTTTCGTGAACTTCGCCAACATCCAGCGGACCACTCGGAAGAAGCTGCCCTTCGGCGTGTGCCAGGTGGGCAAGGCCTTCCGGAATGAGATCACCCCGGGCAACTTCACCTTCCGGACCCGGGAATTCGAGCAGATGGAGTGCGAATTCTTCTGCCAGCCGGGCACGGACCTGGAGTGGTTCGCCTACTGGAAGGATTTCTGCAAGAACTGGCTGATCTCCCTGGGCATTAAAGCGGAGTCCCTGCGGCTCCGGGACCATGAGCCTGCCGAGCTTGCCTTCTATTCCCGCGCCACCACCGACATCGAGTATCAGTTCCCCTTCGGCTCCGGCTGGGGCGAGCTGTGGGGCATTGCCGACCGGACCAATTACGACCTTGGCCGCCATCAGGAGGCCTCCGGCAAGAGTCTGGAATACTTCGATCAGGAGAAGAACGAGCATTATATCCCCTACGTCATCGAGCCCAGCCTGGGCTGCGACCGGGTGGCTCTGGCCTTCCTGTGCGAGGCCTACGACGAGCAGGTGGTGGGTCAGGACAAGAACGGCAAGGACGACGTCCGCACCGTGCTGCACCTGCATCCGGCCCTGGCGCCCTTCAAGGCCGCCGTGCTGCCCCTGAGCAAGAAGCTCTCCCCCAAGGCCGAGGAAATTTACCATGAGCTGCAGAAGGATTTCATGGTGGACTTCGACGATTCCGGCTCCATCGGCAAGCGTTACCGCCGGGAGGACGAGATCGGTACGCCCCTGTGCGTCACCGTGGACTTCCAGACCGTGGGTGATGACAAAACGCCCGCCGACAACTGCGTCACCGTCCGGGACCGGGACACCATGGAGCAGGTCCGTATCCCCGTCGATCAGCTGAAAAATTATATTGCCGACAAGTGCCGGTTCTAAAAAAGCAACTCCGGGTCCCCAAACAGGACCCGGAGATGTTTGTTTTGCCAGGGCAGGCGGAGGTGGGGGCGGCAGACACCTCCGGCGAGACACGGTAGGGGCAAGGCACGCCCCGCCCGCCGGGTTGCAATGCCAGAGCGGTAAATATCGACGTAAACGCCCGCCGGAACAGAAAAAAGGCTCCCCTGTGTAGGGGGAGCTGTCACGGGCCATTGCCCGTGACTGAGGGGGTG
>OBYM01000499.1_pt1 | contig 21561 bp, 13 predicted proteins | sample 1538191 | NCBI WGS metagenome assembly OBYM01 (sample SAMEA2580165, study PRJEB22360) | human gut metagenome | biome: human gut; feature: human-associated habitat; material: faeces | place: Denmark | collected 2008/2010 | reverse complement strand
ATGCAGATCGTGTTCCAGGACCCCTACGCAAGCCTGGACCCCCGCATGACCATCGGCGACATCGTGGGTGAGGGCATCGACATCCATCACCTGGCCGAGAACGACAAGGATCGCCACGATAAGATCATCGCCCTGCTGGAGCGCGTGGGCCTGAACAGCGAGCACGCAAACCGCTACTGCCACGAGTTCTCCGGCGGCCAGCGTCAGCGCGTGGGCATTGCCCGTGCACTGGCTGTGAACCCCGAGTTCATCGTCTGCGACGAGCCGGTCTCCGCACTGGACGTGTCCATTCAGGCACAGGTCGTGAATATGTTCGAGGACCTGCAGCAGGAAATGGGCCTGACCTACCTGTTCATCGCCCATGACCTGAGCGTGGTCAAGCACATCTCCAACCGCATCGGCGTCATGTACCTGGGCAAGCTGGTGGAGCTGGCCGACAGCTACGAGCTGATCGCCCACAGCATCCACCCCTACACCCGCAGCCTGATCTCTGCCATCCCGGTGGCAGACCCCATCACGGCACGCCAGTCCAAGCGCATCGTGCTGCAGGGCGATGTGCCCAGCCCCCTGAACCCGCCGTCCGGCTGCCGCTTCCGCACCCGCTGCCCCTACGCAGACGAGCGGTGCGCCGCCGAGGTGCCGGAGTTCAAGGAAGTGACCAGCGGCCACTGGGCAGCCTGCCATCATCTGGACAAGGTGAAGTAAAAACACTTCATTCTCCTGAAAGATGAATACATCTCATCTTTCGGCTGAAATATTGTAACGAAATGGTTACAGACACCCGTTGGGGCTTGTAACCGGTGCGAGAACGCATTATACTATTCGTGTTCCTCCGGAGGACAGGCTGTTTTGGCAGACCGTGCTCCGGATCGAATATAGAGGCGGCTGGGCAAAAACCTGGCACACTCAATTTGATTTAAGGGAAGGATAATTATTATGAAACGCATTTCTCGTCGTAATTTCCTCAAGGTTGCTGGCGTGGGTGCCGCTGCTCTGGGTCTGGCAGCCTGTGGCGGCAGCAAGTCCGGTTCTACCGCAACCTCCGGTTCTGCTTCTTCTGCTGCTGGTTCTTCTACCGGCAGTGTCAACACCGCTGGCTTCACCGTCCAGTACGGCCCCAACCCCGAGACCCTGGATCCGGCTCTGAACTCCGCTATTGATGGTGCCAACACCATCATCACCATCTTCGAGCCCCTGCTGCTGATCAACGAGAACAACGAAGTGATTGGCGGCCAGGCTGAGAGCTGGGAAGCAAGCGAGGACGGCCTGACCTGGACCTTCACCATGCGTGACGGCCTGAAGTGGAGCGACGGCACCGACCTGACTGCTAAGGACTTCGAGTACAGCTTCAAGCGTATGGCAAACCCTGATACCGCAGCTCCCTACGCAGCAACCTGCCTGGGCATGATCGATGGTTTTGACGCAGCACAGGCCGGTGATACCGATGCTCTGAACGTCAAGGCAAGCGACGACGGCAAGACCCTGACCATCGTTCTGGCTTATCCCTGCTCCTACTTCGACAAGATGGCTGCTTTCGCAGCTATGAGCCCTGTGCAGCAGGCAACTGTTGAGGCAAACGGCGACAGCTGGTGCACCTCCGCTGAGACCTTCGTCTCCAACGGCCCCTACATGATCACCGACTGGACCCCGTCCGAGCGCATCGTGCTGACCAAGAACCCCAACTACGTTGGCGGCTGGGATAACTCCAAGATCGTCTCTGACACCATCACCCTGCTGCTGCTGGAGGACTCTTCCGCTGCCTTCGCTGCTTACAACAGCGGCGAGGCTGTCCTGATCAAGGACGTGCCCACCGACGAGATCCCCAGCCTGACCAAGGCAGAGGATGGCGGCGACTTCTATGTTGACACCATTCTGGGCACCTACTACATCAGCATGAATCTGCAGCATGATGCCTTCAAGGAGGCCAAGGTCCGCAAGGCTCTGGCTCTGGCTATCGACCGCGACTACATTGCCAACACCATCATGCAGGGCACCTACTCTGCTGCTTCCAACCTGGTCGGCCCTGGCATCGTGGACGAGAACGGTTACTTCTACGACAACGCAAACGGCGGCTCTCCCTACATTGCGGATGACTACGAGGCAAATCTGGCCGAGGCTAAGAAGCTGCTGGAAGAGGCTGGCTACCCCAATGGCGAGGGCTACCCCACCATCGAGTACAGCACCAACGATGCCGGCTACCATGTGCCTCTGGCAGAGTACCTGCAGCAGGCTTGGGGCGATCTGGGCATCACCCTGACCATCAACAAGATGGAGTGGTCCTCCTTCACCCCCGCTCGTCGTGCAGGCGAGTACGATGTTGCCCGTAACGGCTGGGTCATGGACTACAACGATCCTTCCAACATGGTCGAGCTGTTCTGCACCGACAACGGCAACAACGATGGTAAGTACTCCAACCCCGACTTCGATGCTGCTGTTGAGGCTTCCAAGGTTGCTGATGCTGCCGAGCACTTTGCACAGCTGCATAAGGCTGAGGACATCCTGATGGAGGATATGGGCTGCATCCCCGTTGCTTACTACAACGACTTCTGGCTGCAGAGCCCCGCTCTGAAGGGCACCTGGCACAGCCCCTACGGCTACTGGTACCTGCAGTACGGCTACATCGAGGGCTAATCGCCCCGGTGCGGCGTACAGCGTGAGCTGAACCGTAAATCACAGGCACCCCGCTTACCGGAAACGGCAGGCGGGGTGCCTTTTTGCGTGCAGGACCGAAAAACGGACGTCTTGCACACCCCGGTGGGCTATGATACAATAAAAGATGATCAAAGCACAAAGGGGAGAGAAGAATGGAGCAAAAACGCCTGTGTCCGTACTGCATGGGGGAGCTGCCCCCCGCCGCCGACAGCTGTGTGCACTGCGGCAAGGTGTTTGCGGGGCGCAACCCCGCCGGCTGCCTGCCCGTGGGCACGGTGCTGGCCGGGCGCTACACCGTGGGCGAGATGCGGAGCCTGGACGGGGAGGGCATCCTGTACCGGGGCGTGGAGAACCTGGGCTGCTTCCGGGTGACCATTAAGGAATATCTGCCGGTGACCCTGTCTGCCGAGCGGGGCGCGGACTGCATCCTGCAGCCCAAGACCGGCAGCGAGGTGCTGTTCAAGACCACCCGCATGGACTTTGCCGACCTGTACCGGGCGCTGGAGCGCATCACCCCGGCCACCGGGCTGGAAGCCGTGCTGGACGTGGTGGAGGCCAACAACACCGTGTATGCGGTGATGGAGAACCTGGGCGGCACCCCGCTGGACCAGTGGCTGGAAGCGCAGGGCGCGCCGCTGCGCCCGGACGACGCCTGTGCCATGCTGCAGCCGGTGTTTGAGGGCGTGGCCGCCATGCACAAGATCGGGCTGGTGCACCGGGGCATCTGCCCGGAGAACCTCCGGGTGATGGCCGACGGCCGGTGCCGTCTGGCGGGTTACGCCACGGTGGGCCTGCGCACCGCCGGAAGCGGCCTGCGCGAGCAGCTGTACGAGGGGTATTCGGCCCCGGAGCAGTATTCCACCGCCGAGTTTGAGGGCCGCTATACCGACGAATACGGCCTTGCAGCGGTGTTCTACCGCATGGTGTGCGGGCAGGCCCCGGTGCCGGCCGCCCAGCGTATGGTGTCGGACTCCAACCCCCGCGCCCGCACCGTGAACAGCGCCGTGCCGGGCTATGTGTCGGACGTGCTGCAGATGGGCCTGCGGCTCAAGCCCATGGAGCGCATCCAGACCGTGCCGCAGCTGGTGCAGGCGCTCTCTTCCAAAGAGTACACCGAGGAGCTGGGCCGCACCATGAAGCCCGAGACCCCGGTGGGCCAACCGGAAGAAAAGGCCCATCTGCTCAGCATCAAGGGCCTGCTGGCGGGCATCCTGATCCTGCTGGCCATTCTGCTGGTGCTCATGGTGTGGACCATGGTGAGCCACAGCCTGCCCTCGGCGTCATCGGGATCGGTGGAGTCGGAACCGGCCAGCAGCGAGGTGCTGGAGCCCCAGAATCTGGTGCCCAGCTTCATCGGCATGGATTACGCCCAGGTGCAGAACAACCGGGAGTACACCGGCATGTACCTGTTCTACGTCACCGAGGAGTACAGCGACACCGTCCCGGCCGGGCAGATCATGACCCAGGAACCGGAGGCGGACACGGTGCTCAAGGCAGGGGAGACCATTCGTCTGGTGGTCAGCAAGGGCCCGCAGAAGGTGGAGATGCCCAGCATCATCGGTTTCAGTCAGGACGCCGCCGTGCAGACGCTGCAGAGCCGCGGCCTGCTGGCCAGCTGCTTTATGGTGGTGAACGACGGCTCCTATGCCGCCGGATGCGTGGTGTCGGCCAGTGAACCGGCGGGCGCACAGGTGGACGTGGGCACGGTGATCACCGTGTATATCGCGGCGGACCCCAGCGTGGAGATCACCACCCAGCCCGAGGAACCGGCAGCCACCGAACCCACCACGACCCCGGCTGACCCGGAGACCCCCGCAGACGGCGGGGACCCTGCCGCCGACCCGGAGCAGGGGACCAAGTGAGCACGGAAGGATCGTTTTAAATCTGCAAATCCGGCAGGGCTGCGGCCTTGCCGGGTTTGTTTTTTGCCGGAGGGGAGCGCCGTTGCTGCGGCAGGCAAAACGGTTTCTGCGCGCAGAATGGGCGGCGGCCCCAGTGCTCCCCATAGTTCCGGGGTGGGAAACTGCGGCGGGCCATTTGTCCGCTCTTTTGTGTTTGCAGTGCAACAAAAACGTTCCCGTCCGCAACAAATGTGCAATTCAAAAACTGCGAAAATCGTTCTTTTTTTCGTGCAATTTTGCCATTTTGGGGCCGGTCTGTCCGTCAATCAGCCGAAATTTCCGTGCAGGCTTTTTTTCGTGCAATTTGCCCCCTTGAAATTTTTGGAAAACGTATATAATATAGGATTATAAGGACTGCCCAGCGGGCGTCTATTTTGTGCTGTAGTTTCTGAAAAGTTGCGCGAGGAACACAGTCTCTAGTGAAGTGAGGATGACGATTATGAGAAAAAAGTCCAAGAAGAAGCAGATCGTTGCGATGACCCTGGCCCTTTCGGTGCTCAGCAGCTCGGTTGGCATGTGCGGTGCCTCCGCAGCCGAAGCCCTGTCCGACACGGATGACTCCGGCCTGCAGGTGACTGTTGTCCCACTGGCCGACAGCAATGCGGACACCGACACCCCTGCGGATGACACTAAGACCGAAAAACAGCCTGTCGCTTCCACCGGTGACAACACCGACCAGCCCACCGACGGCGAGGGCGACGGTGACAATACCTCTTCTGACGATAAACCCACCATTGAGCGCCCGGAGCAGTCCGAGACCGTAGAGACCCTGCCCGGTACCGCCAAGGACAACAAGGACCACATCAAGGGCGAGGACAAGGACGACACCGAAGATAAGGGCGAGACCGGCGAGGAGACCCCCGGCACCGGCGATACTGACACCGGCGACACGGAGGAAAAGGGCGATTCCGGCGAGGAGACCCCGGAGGAAAAGCCCGAAGAGACCCCCAAAGAGGATGACACCGACTGCAGCTGTGCCTATGACCCGGACACCGGTCACTTCAAGATCACCTTCAACATCAAAGAGGACGCCGAGGGCGACCAGACCATTGAGCTGAGCAAGGTGCAGGAAGTCGTGGATAAATACGGCGAGAAGCAGTTCGACGAGTGGCTTCAGACTGATAAGGGTGCCAAGTGGATGGATGACGCCCTGTGGTACGCACAGTACGGCGAGTCCAGCAAAAAGACCGTTGATTTTAACGGTGCATCTTACACGCTCTATGTCTACTACGATGAGAAAACGGATTCGGTCTGCCAGCGTGTTGCTTTCACCAACGAGCCCGGTTGCACGACCATGTTTGATATTTCCCTGTCCAACGGCTCCAAGCATACTTATGTGTACAAGGACAACAGCCTGACTGTTGCCACCCCTGACGTGAGCAATACCGACAAAACTGGCGTCACCGGCTTTGACGGACAGGAGCTGCCGAAGGAATATGCTGGCAATACGAACCTTGAGCTGAAGTACGATAAAAACGCTGCGTCCGGCTGCATGGAGGACTTGGTGGATGCTGCGCTGAAGGAGTACGGCGGCAACCATGATCAGAACCAGTTCCTTGATTCGGAGGGCAACCTGACCACTCAAAGCACTAAAACCAATGTACCTGCTGGTACCGAGGTGGAACTGATCGACGGTAAATATTATGTAAAATCCGGCGATCATTACTACGGCGGCTTCTACAAGAGCGATGTTCAGACCACCGAAGATGGAAAGACTGTTCTGATCAACGACAAAAACACTTACACCCTTGCCTACAAAAAGACCAAGAACGGCAAGAAGGTTGAAAAGGATTATTACAATGGTCCCTTTACCCACTCCAGCAGTGCCCTGATGAACCAAGATATCCAGGATGCTCTGGAGCAGTATATGCCTGCCAAGGGTTATAAGACCTACGATGACTACATTCTGGACTACTACCGGAAACCCGATGGCTCCAAGTATGATAGGGTAAGCGACCTGCTGAAAAACGATCCCAAGGCTCTGAAGGAGCTGAGCCGTTCCGGTTCTTCTATGCCCAACGACCCCAATACCGGAAACAACACCGTTAAGATGGACCCCTCCACCCTTTACGACAACTTCTACAAAAACGTTCTCAGCTTCAAGGTCGGCAATCAGGATACTGTGGATTCTGAGGCAGGCGGCAATGTTGACCACAACCACAGCCACGGCCAGTGGGCTGCCGACGGCACTCAGGAAACCATCGGCGATTACATGGCCGACAAACTGAACGAGACCCCCGGTGCATGGGACAAAGCCAACAGCTACTTCAATACCCTGCTGGCCAGCGGCCTGACCTCTGAGGAAGCCACCTGGGCAGCATTCGCCATGGCCACCAACATCGACTTCCAGAACGCTGGCAATGACTACCAGAACACCGCCTGGAACTGGTACGCCTCCATGGTGCTGCATCAGGCAGACGGCACGCTGGATTTGACCAAGACCGACAAGAAAACCGGCGAGATCATCGGCGATGACGAGGGCGAGGGCCAGACCAGCTTCTACCTGTGGAAGTACGAGACCGACAAGAAAACCGGTGAAAAGGACACCATGTACTGCACCTATGTGGAGCCCACCTACACCACCAACGAGGCAGGCGAACAGGTGCTGGAGAAGGACGGCTTCTACTGCTGGGTCAAGTACGACCCCTCCAAGGATAAGCTGACCTACACCGTCACCACCACCAACGGCAAGCTGAACATCGACTATGCCCTGCTGGAAAACGTGGTGTACTACCTGCAGGAAGCCATCGCCCCCGACGGCTACGATGTCGACCCGGAGATCTATGTGATCTGCGATGAGGAGTCCTACAAGGAGCTGGAGGGCACCGAGGTGACCAACCCCGCTACCGGCGCCACCAGCAAGGTGACCGAGTCCAGCTGGCTGGGCAGCATCCTCGGCGGCAAGACCCTGTCCATCAACTTCATGAACACGGCCACCGTGGTACCTGACCCCGATCCGGAACCCACGCCGGATCCGGACCCCGTGCCGCCCGTTGATCCGGATATCCCCGTGGACCCCGCCAACCCGGACAATCCCCCGGTGAAGGACGCTGACCCGGATGAGACCCCTGTGGACCCGGAGAACCCCCAGAACCCCGCCGTGCAGGACGCTGCCCCGGACGCCGCCGCCCTGCCCCAGACCGGCACCACCAGCTGGATGGCCGGTGTGCTGGCAAGCCTGGGCTCCCTGCTGCTGGCCTGCGGATGGTTCTTCACCCGCAAACAGGTTTCCCCCAAGCACTGAGCACCCCTGAACCGCAGGAATCTCCGCACTGACGCATAAGAACCGCCGCATCCTGTGCCTTGCAAAAGGCCGCCGGGTGCGGCGGTTTTGGTTGTATGCCGCGCACAGCTGCGGGGGTTCGCGGCGTTTCGCACAAGAAGCGGTGCAAAGCGGCTGTTATATTTGGCGCAGCTGTCACTTGAACATTTTTCAGCGCAGGGTATAATAAAGCTATCGGAACAAAGGCGTTCCGCAGGGGCATCGTCTGCCCTTGCGGGGCGCTTTTTTTCGTTTTCCGGGGTGCGGAGGGTGCCGCGCCCGGCAGAGCACAATCTGGAGTGTCAAAAGGATGGGAAAGACTATGCAAAACTTTACAGAGCAAACGCACACCCTTGGCCTGTACGATCCACAGTTTGAGCACGATGCCTGCGGCATCGGCGCTGTGGTGGACATCAAGGGCCGCAAGAGCCACCAGACCGTGGACGACGCTTTGCGCATCGTGGAGCGGCTGGAGCACCGCGCCGGTAAGGACGCCGAGGGCAAGACCGGTGACGGCGTGGGCATTCTGCTGCAGATCAGCCATAAATTTTTCTCCAAGGTGGCCGATGAACTCAACATCCGCCTTGGCAACGAGCGGGAATACGGCGTGGGCATGTTCTTCTTCCCCCAGAACGAGCACATGCGCGCCCAGGCCATGAAGCTGTTCGAGGTGGTCACCCGCAAGGAGGGGCTGGAGTTCCTGGCCTGGCGCAAGGTGCCCGTGGACCCGGACGCCGTGGGCCAGAAAGCCCGCGACTGCATGCCCTCCATCTGGCAGTGCTTCATCAAAAAGCCTGCCAAGGTGAGCAAGGGCATCGACTTTGACCGCAAGCTGTATGTGGTGCGCCGCGTGTTCGAGCAGGCCAGCAACGGCACCTATGTGCCCAGCCTGTCCAGCCGCACCATCGTCTACAAGGGCATGTTCCTGGTGCACGACCTGCGCCTGTTCTACGCCGACCTGCAGGACCCCGACTACGAGTCCGCCATCGGCATGGTGCACAGCCGCTTCTCCACCAACACCAACCCCAGCTGGATGCGTGCACACCCCAACCGGTTCATCCTGCACAACGGCGAGATCAACACCATCAAGGGCAACACGGACGCCATGCTGGCCCGCGAGGAGAGCATCTCCAGCCCCATCCTGCAGGACGACATGAACAAGATCCTGCCCATCATCAACACCTCCGGCTCGGACTCCGCCATGCTGGACAACGCGCTGGAATTCATGGTGATGAACGGCATGGACCTGCCCCTGGCCGTGATGATCACCATCCCGGAGCCGTGGGAGAACAACAAGAACATCAGCCCCAAAAAGCGGGACTTCTACCAGTATTACGCCACCATGCTGGAGCCGTGGGACGGCCCCGCCGCCATCCTCTTCTCGGACGGCGACGTCATGGGCGCGGTGCTGGACCGCAACGGCCTGCGCCCCAGCCGCTACTACATCACCAAGGACGGCCGCATGATCCTGTCCTCCGAGGTGGGCGTGCTGGAATGCGCCCCGGAGAACATCCTCGTCAAGGACCGTCTGCGCCCCGGCAAAATGCTGCTGGTGGACACCGTCAAGGGCGAAGTGGTGGATGACGAGAAGCTGAAAGAGTTCTACGCCAGCCGCGAACCCTACGGCGAATGGATCGACCGCAATCTGGTGGAGCTGGCCAAGCTGCGCATCCCCAACGTGAAGGTGGATGGCTACACCGGCGACCAGCTCACCCGCCTGCAGAAGGTGTTCGGCTACAAGTACGAGGACGTGAACACCCTCATCCTGCCCATGGCCCGCACCGGAGCCGAGCCTTCCGGTGCCATGGGCACCGACACCCCGCTGGCCGTGCTCAGCAGCCAGCACCCGCCGCTGTTCAGCTACTTCAAGCAGCGGTTCGCCCAGGTCACCAACCCGCCCATCGACGCCATCCGCGAAAAGGTGGTCACCTCCACCAGCGTGTACATCGGTGCCCACGGCAACCTGCTGGAGGACAAGCCCGAGAACTGCAAGGTGCTCAAGGTGCACAACCCCATCCTCACCAGCACCGACCTGCTCAAGATCAAGTACATGAATGTGCCGGGCTTCAAGGTGGCCACGGTGTCCATCAACTACTACAAGAACACCAGCCTGGAAAAGGCCATCGACCGGGTGTTCCTGGAAGTGGACCGCGCCTATAAGGACGGTGCCAACATCATCATCCTGTCCGACCGCGACGTGGACGAGTACCATGTCACCATCCCCAGCCTGCTGGCCGTGTCGGCGGTGTCCCAGTACCTCATCCGCACCAAGAAGAGCACCGCGCTGGCCCTCATTCTGGAGAGCGCCGAGCCCCGCGAGGTGCATCACTTTGCCACCCTGCTGGGCTACGGTGCCTGCGCCGTCAACCCCTATCTGGCCCACGAGACCATCGGCCAGCTCATCGACGAGGGCCTGCTGGACAAGGATTACTATGCCGCCGTGGAGGACTACAACAACGCCATCCTCAACGGCATCGTGAAGATCGCCTCCAAGATGGGCATCTCCACCATCCAGAGCTACCAGAGCAGCCAGATCTTTGAGGCCGTGGGCATCTCGCAGGAGGTCATCGACAAATACTTTACCGGCACCGTGAGCCGGGTGGGCGGCATCACCCTGGCCGACATCCAGGCCGACGTGGAGGCCACCCACAACGCCGCCTTTGACCCGCTGGGTCTGGACATCAATATGGAGCTGGCCGACGGCGGTGCCCACAAGTTCCGCAGCGGCAAGGAAGAACACCTGTTCAACCCCCAGACCATCCACCTGTTCCAGAAAGCCTGCTGGACCAACGACTACGGTGCCTTCAAGCAGTTCACCAACACCGTAGACAACATGGGCAAGGACGGTGTGCACCTGCGCAGCCTGCTGGACTTCAACTTTGACCCGGACGGCGGCATCCCGCTGGACGAGGTGGAGCCGGTGTCCTCCATCGTCAAGCGCTTCAAGGGGGCCGCCATGAGCTACGGTGCCCTGAGCAGCGAAGCCCACGAGACCATTGCACTGGCCCTGAACCGTCTGGGCGGCCGCAGCAACACCGGCGAGGGCGGCGAGCCGGAGGACCGCTACCACAGCGAGAGCAATTCCAAGATCAAGCAGGTGGCTTCCGCCCGCTTCGGCGTCACCAGCAAGTATCTGGTGTCCGCCGAGGAGATCCAGATCAAGCTGGCACAGGGCGCAAAGCCCGGCGAGGGCGGCAACCTGCCCGGTGCCAAGGTGTACCCCTGGATCGCCAAGACCCGCCACAGTACCACCGGCGTGGGCCTCATCTCGCCCCCGCCCCACCACGACATCTACTCCATCGAGGACCTGGCCGAGCTGATCTACGACCTGAAGAACGCCAACCGCAGCGCCAACATCAACGTCAAGCTGGTCAGCGAGGCCGGTGTGGGCACCATTGCGGCCGGTGTGGCCAAGGGCGGTGCCCAGGTGATCCTGGTGTCCGGCTACGACGGCGGCACCGGAGCCGCGCCCCGCACCTCCATCCAGAACGCGGGCCTGCCCTGGGAGCTGGGCATCGCCGAGACCCACCAGACCCTGATCCTGAACGGCCTGCGCACCCGGGTGCGCATCGAGAGCGACTCCAAGCTGCTCTCCGGCCGTGACGTGGCCATCAGCTGCATGCTGGGCGCGGAGGAATTCGGCTTTGGCACCAGCCTGCTGATGTGCGAGGGCTGCGTGATGATGCGCGTGTGCAATCTGGACACCTGCCCCATGGGCATCTGCACCCAGAACCCGGAGCTGCGCAAGCACTTCCACGGCAAACCGGAATACATCATCCACTACCTGACCTTCGTGGCACAGGAGCTGCGGGAGTACATGGCCAAGCTGGGCGTGCGCACCGTGGACGAGCTGGTGGGCCGCACCGACCTGCTGCGCGTGAAGGACGCCGCCCCCGGCAGCCGTGCTTCCAAGATGGATCTGGACTGCATCCTGTACAACCCCGCCATCGCCAACAGCAACGTGCACTTTGTGCCCGCTGACACCTACGACTTCCATCTGGAGAACACCCTCGACATGAAGGTGCTCATGAAGAAGTTCAAGCTGGGCAGCAAGGCACCCCAGAGCGTGACCCTGAACGTGTCCAACACCGACCGCGCCTTTGGTGCCATCTTTGGCAGCGAGATCACCCGCAAGTACGGCAGCACCCTGCCGGATGACGTGTTCACCGCCCACTGTGTGGGTGCCGGCGGCCAGAGCTTCGGCGCGTTCATCCCGGGTGGCCTGACGCTGGACCTGGTGGGCGACTGCAACGACTACATGGGCAAGGGTCTGTCCGGCGGCAAGATCGTCGTCCGGCCGCCCCAGGGCATCTCCTTCAAGCCGGAAGAGAACATCATCACCGGCAATGTGGCCCTGTACGGTGCCACCAGCGGCAAGGCCTTCATCTCCGGCGTGGCCGGTGAGCGCTTTGCCGTGCGCAACAGCGGTGCCACCGCCGTCGTGGAGGGCGTGGGCGACCACGGCTGTGAGTACATGACCGGCGGCACCGTGGTGGTGCTGGGTTCCACCGGCAAGAACTTTGCGGCCGGTATGACCGGCGGCATCGCCTATGTGCTGGATGAGAACTGGGACTTCTACCAGCGGGTCAACAAGGAGACGGTCAGCCTGGAACCGGTGGAGCACAAGTACGACGTGGCCACCCTGAAGGAGCTGATCCGCGAGCATGTGGAGCTTACCGGCTCCCCCCGCGGCAAGGAGATCCTGGACAACTTCAGCGAGTTTTTGCCCAAGTTCAAGAAAGTTCTGCCTTACGACTACGACCGCATGCTGCGGGTGATCGCCTCGGTGGAAGAGCGCGGTCTGGACGGCGAGCAGGCGCAGATCGAAGCATTCTACACGGTGCAGAAGAACAAGTAAGGAGGGGAACATCATGGGCAAGACCACAGGATTTATGGATTATACGCGCAAGACCAGCACGGACGTACCGCCGCTGGAGCGCATGGAAAACTTTGACGAATTTCACATCTGGCTCTCCCGCGAGGAGCAGCAGACCCAGGCGGCACGCTGCATGGACTGCGGCGTCCCCTTCTGCCAGGCGGGCATGATGATCGGCGGCATGGCCTCCGGCTGCCCGCTGAACAACCTGATCCCGGAGTGGAACGATCTGGTGTATCACGGCAAGTGGGAGCTGGCGCTGCATCGGCTGCTGGCCACCAACCGCTTCCCGGAGTTCACCAGCCGGGTGTGCCCCGCCCTGTGTGAGGCCGCCTGCACCTGCGGGGACGTGACCGGCAGCAGCGTGACCGTGCGTGAGAACGAGCACGCCATCATCGAGACGGGCTACGCCAAGGGCTGGCTCCACGCCGCCCCGCCCCCGGCCCGCACCGGCAAGAGCGTGGCCGTGGTGGGCAGCGGCCCGTCCGGCCTGTCGGTGGCCGAGTACCTGAACAAGCGCGGCCACGCCGTGACCGTATTCGAGCGCGCCGACCGGGTGGGCGGCCTGCTGATGTACGGCATCCCCAACATGAAGCTGGACAAATCGGTCATCGAGCGCCGCATCAAACTCATGCAGGCCGAGGGCGTGGAGTTCCGCACCAACATGGATGTGGGCGGCATCCTTGCCGCCGAAGAGCTGCTGAGCAGCTACGACGCCGTGGTGCTGTGCTGCGGTGCCAAGCAGGCCCGCGACCTGAACGTGCCCGGCCGGGACGCCAACGGCGTCCACTTTGCGGTGGACTACCTCACCAGCGTGACCAGGAGCCTGCTGGACAGCAAATTTGCCGACGGCAAGGCCATCGACGCCAAGGGCAAGAACGTGCTGGTCATCGGCGGCGGCGACACCGGCAACGACTGCCAGGGCACCGCTCTGCGGCAGGGCTGCACCGACCTGGTGGCTCTGGAAATGATGCCTCAGCCGCCCAAGGAGCGCGCGGCCTCCAACCCCTGGCCGGAGTGGCCCCGTGTGCTGAAGGTGGACTATGGCCAGACCGAGTGCCTTGCCAAGTTCAACAAGGATCCGCGCATCTACCAGACCACCGTGAAGGAGTTCCTGAAAGACGATGCCGGCAACCTGACCGGCGCGGTCATCAGTTATCTGAAGCCGGAGCGCGACCCGGAGACCGGCCGCACCAGGATGGTGCCCACCGGCGAAGAATTCACCTACGACTGCCAGCTGGCGTTCATCGCCGCAGGCTTTACCGGCTGCGAGGGCTATGTGGCCGACGCCTTTGGTGTGGACCGCACCCCTCGCGGCAATGTAGCCGACCAGAACTTCAAGACCAACGTGGACAAGGTATTCGTCTGCGGCGACATGCGCCGGGGCCAGAGCCTTGTGGTGTGGGGCCTGCGCGAGGGCCGCGACTGCGCCGCCGCCGTGGACCGCTACCTGATGGGCTACACCAACCTCTGATCAAGCCATTCTCTTTCCTATCCTAAACAAGCAGAAGCGGGAGCCTTACAACGGGCTCCCGCTTCTGCTTTTGTGCGGAGGAAAACAAGAAACCGCCGCACCCGGCGTTGTGCACGCGGGTACGGCGGTTTGGAGGAATTTGCCCTGAGTGGTGCGGAACACTCAGAACTCAGGAACGCTTTGCTTTGCACGTCAGGCGCTGCCCGGCGGCCAGCAGGCCGGTGCCAAAGGCAGCCAGTGCGGCGGCGGCCCAGCCGGTGGTGCCGGTCTGGGGCAGGGTGGGCACTGCCGGGGCAGCGGGCTGTGCGGCGGCGGGCGCTTCCGTGTGGGGAGCCTGAGCCGGGGCGTCGGATGCAGCGGCAGCTTCGGTGCCGTTGGTGTCGTCAGAGTCAGCCGGGGCTTCCGGGGCGGAGGCGTCTGCGTCGGGGTCCGGTGCCAGAGAGATCTCTTCCACCGGCCGTACCTCGGCCACTTCCAGCTCCAGGCCATCCTCCTCCCAGGCAAACCCGATCTCTTCCGGGGTGGTGTAGCTGATCTGGATGGGCGGCTTCTCCGGCAGGATGGGCACCTCCACGGTCACCGTCACTTCTTTGGTCACTTCTTCGGTCAGGGCCTGCCCGGCGGGCTCAGCGGCGTCCGGCGCGGCTTCCTCAGCGGGAGCGGCGGGGGTGTCGGTCTGCGATGCGGCAGCAGTGTCCGGGGCGGGGGCCTCCGGCTGGGGTTCCAGCGCGGCGACCGACGGGGCGAGACAAAGCAGGGCACCCAGTGCCAGCGAGAGCGCAAACATTCTGCACTTCATAGCCTTGTCCCCCTTTCATAAGAATTCCTACTATTATAATATGCATGGCGGGGATGGAATGCAAGCTCTACCGCCATTTTTTGGTGGAGTGAATAAAAACCGGAAAAATTCCTTGGGCAGAATCGCTAATTTTGAGTTGCGTGTTTGTTGCAAAATAACCAAACGAAACCTCACCCGCCCAGAATGGCTCGCAGGTCGGCTTCCGGGGTGGCAATGGGCTTGAGGCCGTACCGTTCCTGCAGGGTGCGCACCACCCCCGGCGAGAGGAACGGGGGCAGGGTAGGCCCCAGCCGGATGTTCCGGATGCCCAGCGCCAGCAGCGCGATGAGGATGCACACGGCCTTCTGCTCAAACCAGCACAGCACCAGCGAGAGGGGCAGGTCGTTGACGCCGCAGCCAAAGGCGTCGGCCAGCGCCAATGCGATGCGGATGGCGCTGTAGGCGTCGTTGCACTGGCCCACGTCCAGGATGCGGGGCAGGCCGGTGCCCGGCACGGTGCCAAGGGGCAGGTCGTTCAGGCGGAACTTGCCGCAGGCCAGGGTCAGCAGGATGGTGTCGGGCGGGGTAAGGCGGGCAAACTCGGTGTAGTAGCGGCGGCTGGGCCGGGTGCCATCGCAGCCGCCCACCAGAAAGAAGTGCCGCAGCTTGCCGTCCCGCACCGCCTGCACGATCTCATCCGCGTGCTGCAGCACGGCGGTGCGGGCAAAACCGGTGGTCACCGTGGAGCCGCCGTTCAGGCCGGGCAGCAGGGTGTCCTGCGCGTAGCCGCCCAGCTCCAGCGCCTTTTCGATCACCGGGGAAAAGTCGCGCCCTTCGTCGATGTGGGGCACGCCGGGGTAAGCCACCACCGAGGTGGTGAACACCCGGTCGGCGTAGCTGGCGCGCAGGGGCATGATGCAGTTGGTGGTGAACAGGATGGGCGCGGGGATGTCCTCGAACTCCCGCTGCTGGTTCTGCCATGCGGTGCCAAAGTTGCCCTTGAGGTGGGGGTAGCGGCGCTTCAGCTCCGGGTAGCCGTGGGCGGGCAGCATCTCCGAGTGGGTGTAGACGTTGACGCCCCGGCCTGCGGTCTGCTCCAGCAGCTGCTGTGCGTCGTAGAGGTCGTGGCCGGAAATCACGATGAACGGCCCCTTTTCAATGGTCAGGGGCACCTGCACCGGTTCCGGATCGCCAAACGCGCCGGTGTTGGCCGCGTCCAGCAGCTCCATGCAGCGGTAGCTGGCTTCTCCTGTGGCCCGCACAGGGCACCGGCCGGAGCTGAAGCTCTGGTTGCCCCGGCGCCCTGCACCAGCTGCCACAGGGCGTCGGTGGTCTGGCCGGGGTCGCCCACGGCCTGCAAGGCGGTACAGAAGAACCGGTCCAGCTCCGGGTCGATGCGGCCCAGCACCCGGGCGTGGTAGTTGTAGGCGGCCATGCCCCGCAGGCTGAACAGCACAAAGCATTTCAGGCTGCGCCGGTCGGCGTCCGGTTCCCGCCAGAGGGCCTGCATGTCGTAGTCCGGGCCGGTGCCGGGGCTGGCGTCGTGCACCCGGCGGGTCAGCGCGTCCACGGCGGCGGGGTCAAAGTTCACGTTGGTAATGGTGGTGAACAGCCCCTGCATCAGCAGCCGGGCCTGTTCCGGGGCCGGGCCGCGCCCCGCCGCGATGAGCTGCCCGGCAAACGCGATGAGCGCCCCGGTGAGCCGGTCCTGTGCGGCGGCTGTCTCGGCCGACTTGCCGCACACCCCCGCTGCGCCGGTGCAGGCGGTGCAGCCCGCCGCCTGCTCACACTGAAAACAAAACATCTGCTCGTCCATACAAAGCTCCCTTTCTGCCATGAGATACTGTCAGTGTGGGCAGAGCGGGGCGGGGTTATACCCAAAAAGAGCCGCACCCCTGCGGGCGCGGCTCTGGTCGTGTGGGTCAGTAATCCAGCGGGAGATAGAGACAGATGCATTTATCCTCCCCGTGAGAAGGGCTGAACGTGATGTCGGCGTCCAGGTCCTCGAAGTCGTGGTGGCGGTACAGGCGTTCGCCTGCCTCGGAGGAGGCCAGTGTGACGAACGACACGCCCACCTGCTGGCTGCGGATGGCTTCAATGCGGCTCAGGCATTCCTCCAACAGGACATCGCCCCAGTACAGGTGGATGCCGTTGGGAGTGGTTGCCTGCAGCTGATGCTGGAATTTTTCGTCAATGGCAAAATAACCGATGTGGATGGTGCCGCCGATCTTGTAGCGGACATCACCCTCGATCTCGTCCAGCGAGCCGCAGCTGAGATTGTAGTAACCGACGATGCTCTCGGCATTTTCGGTGAGAAACACAAAGGTCTTGCCGACCCCGGCATCCAGCGCATCCGGACTGCGCAGAAACTGGTTCAGGTAGGAGTTCCCGCAGTCGAACTTGGCTGCAAGTTTCTGAAGCGCAGGGGTATAGGGTCGGACGTTCAGCATTTCCGGTTGACCTCGTGCACATGGTCGACAATCTCTCCGTCGGCCTTTTCTTCCACGGAGAACGTGTGTGTACGGCAGTAGTCCCGGATCTCCAGCGCTTCGCGGGAGGGCGTGCGCTTCTTCTGGATCTTTTTCCGGCTGCAGAACGTGCCATTGTAGGGAACCGTATAATTCACAAGACACACCTCCTGTCAGCATCAGTATAAACGATGGAACGTGGTTTGTCAAATACCAAAAAGAGCCGCATCCCTGCGGGCGCGGCTCTTGGAAGATGCGGTATGACTTAGTAGGTGATGCCCTGTGCCATCATGGCGGTGGCGACCTTCAGGAAGCCGGCGCAGTTTGCACCGACCATCAGGTTGCCCTCGGAACCGGCAGCGACGGAAGCGTCGTAGGAAGCGTGGAAGATGCCCTCCATGATGCCCTTCAGCTTGGCATCCACTTCCTCGAAGGTCCAGCTCAGACGCTCGGAGTTCTGGCTCATCTCCAGGCCGGAGGTAGCCACGCCGCCGGCGTTGGAAGCCTTGGCAGGTCCGTACAGGATGCCGTTGGACAGGTAGACCTCGATGGCCTCCGGGGTGCTGGGCATGTTGGCACCCTCGCAGACCACGGTGCAGCCGCCCTTTACCAGAGCCTCGGCAGACTCCTTGTTGATCTCGTTCTGGGTAGCGCAGGGCAGGGCGATGTCGCAGGGAACCGTCCAAACCTGGGTGCAATCAGCCACATAGGTAGCACCGGCGTGGGTCTCGGCGTACTCCTTGATGCGGCCGCGGCGCACTTCCTTCAGGTCCTTGACGTAGGCCAGGTCGATGCCGTTGGGGTCGTAGACGTAGCCGTTGGAGTCGGACATGGTAACCACCTTGGCACCCAGCTGGGTTGCCTTCTCGCAGGCGTAGATGGCCACGTTGCCGGAACCGGAGATGACCACGGTCTTGCCCTGGAAGCTGTCGTTCCGCATGCACTTCAGGGCCTCAGCGGTGAAGTAGCACAGGCCGTAGCCGGTAGCCTCGGTACGAGCCAGAGAACCACCAAAGGTCAGGCCCTTGCCGGTGAGCATACCGCCCTGGAAGCTGTTGGTCAGGCGCTTGTACTGGCCGAACATGTAGCCGACCTCACGGCCGCCGACACCGATATCACCGGCGGGGCAGTCCACGAACTGGCCGATGTGGCGGTACAGCTCGGTCATGAAGCTCTGGCAGAAGCGCATGACTTCCATGTCGCTCTTGCCGTGGGGGTCGAAGTCAGAGCCGCCCTTGCCGCCGCCCATGGGCAGGGTGGTCAGGCTGTTCTTGAAGGTCTGCTCAAAGCCCAGGAACTTCAGGATGCCCTGGTTGACAGAGGGATGGAAGCGCAGGCCGCCCTTGTAGGGGCCGATGGCACTGTTGAACTGCACGCGGTAGCCGCGGTTCACCTGGACCTTGCCCTGATCATCGACCCAGGGCACACGGAAGCTGATGATGCGCTCCGGCTCCACCAGACGCTCGATGAGGGCGGCCTTCTCGTACTCGGGGTGCTTTTCCACCACGGGCTGGATGCTCTCCAGCACCTCACGCACAGCCTGCAGGAATTCCGGCTCGTTGGCATTGCGCTTTGCCAGGCCGTCGTACACGCGCTTCAGGTATTCATTCGTCAGCATAGTAGAATACTCCTTTTTCCCAATTACTCTATAAATTTTGAAAAAGACGAGGCCGCTCTGCCCGCCGCAATGCGTGCAGGGAACCGTCACCGGCTCCGGGCGGCCCCGGATTTCCATTCTTACACCGGCAGTCCGCAGTGCAGACTGCTTACGCTTTATTATTATAAAGCCTTGCCTGTGGATTTACAAGAGCGAAAAAGCAGAAAATGTTTCAAAAAAACAGATGAAAAGTTGAACTCGCTTCACAAAACGAAAAATAAAACCAAAAACCGGTGCAGAACCTTGTTTTTTAAAGCGGCAAAAGAATGTCTTTTGGAGGGGAGTTTCTCACATCCCGGCCAGGATCTCCCGTACAGCATCCACAAAAGGGTCCAGATCGGAAAAGACGACTTCCACGATGATGGTCCAGTTGATACCGTCGTAATCATGCACAAGGCGGTGCCGCAGGCCGGCCACCATGTTCCACGGCTGGTCCGGGTAGGCGGCTTTGAACTCGCTGCTCAGCTGGTAAACCTGCTCCCCGATGTTGTACAGCGGGGTAGTGACAGCCCACTGGGCAAACTCGTCCTCCAGCAGAAGCTCCGGTGTGATACTGCGCTGCTGCATCTGGCGGGACAGGTTCTCCCAGGTGGAAACGATCTTTTTCAGACGCTCTTTGTCCGACTTTTTCACGCGATGCGCACCCCTTCCTGCATAACGGTGTTGTAAAACGGGGTGCCGGTGTTCAGCTCCCGCAGCTCAAAGACGTCGGCGTCCTTCCGCGTCAGCTGGCGCAGCTCTTCGCCCAGAGCAAAGATGTCCCGTGCACGGAAGCCGGGGCCGCCCACCACCACAAGGTCGATGTCGGAGTTGGGGGTGGCTTCGCCGCGGGCATAGGAGCCGAACAGCAGGGCGTATTCGGCGTGGTATTTTTTCAGCAGCAGCCGGATCGTAGCTTCCAGTTCCGGGTAAGAAAGGGTTCCCATAAACACACCTCCTGTGTCCTCTTCTGAGTCCATTGTACCATACTGCCTCCAAAAAGCAAGAAAAACCATCGGCCGGTTGTGCAAAAGGCTAGCCTGTGCGGGGAACTCCCTCAGTCAATGCCTGACGGCATTGCCAGCTCCCTCTGGGAGGGAGCCTTATCCTGTGACGGCAAAGTTCACCGTACTGCCAAGGGCTCCCACTTTGGGGGAGCTGGCATCGCATAGCGATGACTGAGAGGGCGAGCCAGCTAAAACAAGGACAGGACGGATGCATTACAGAAAAGGCTGCCGCACAGCAGGTTGTGCAGCAGCCAAAGGGTCAGATCATTTCAGCAGCTTCTCGCAGGCGTCGGCGGCACCCTCCAGGTACTCGCCGCCATAAGTCTCGATCATGCCGGCGTCCGACAGCTCGGCCAGCTTCGGGTCGATGGGGCACTTGGCCAGCACGGGCAGATGGTGCTTTGCCGCCACCTCGTCCACATGGCTGTTGCCGAACACGTTGATGTGCTTGCCGCAGTCCGGGCAGACGATGTAGCTCATGTTCTCCACGATGCCCAGCATGGGCACCTTCATCATCTCGGCCATGTTCACGGCCTTGGCCACGATCATGCTCACCAGCTCCTGGGGGCTTGCCACCACCACGATGCCGTCCACGGGCAGGCTCTGGAACACGGTCAGGGGCACGTCACCGGTGCCCGGGGGCATGTCCACGAACAGGAAATCCACGTCCTTCCAGACCACGTCGGTCCAGAACTGCTTGACCGCCCCGGCAATGACCGGGCCGCGCCACACCACGGGGTCCTCTTCGTTTTCCACCAGCAGGTTGATGCTCATCACGTCAATGCCCATGCGGCTCTGGATGGGCCAGCAGCCCTTTTCGTCGGCCATGGCGCGGCCATGGATGCCGAACAGCTTGGGGATGGACGGGCCGGTGATGTCGGCGTCCAGGATGCCGCAGTGGTAGCCGCGGCGGGCCATGGCACAGGCCAGCAGGGCGCTGGTCATGCTCTTGCCCACGCCGCCCTTGCCGGAAACAACGCCAATCACTTTTTTGACGCTGCTGTTGGGGTTGGGGGCGTCGTGCTGGGGCGCTGCATCGCGGGAAGAACAGGCTGCACTGCAATTGGAGCAGTCATGGGTGCATTCTTCGCTCATTCTCTTTGTCGCGCACGGCAGGGGCAGGACCCGGGCCGTGCGCTTCCTCCTTGCTCAATATGCGGGCAGGGGCGTGCCCTGCCTGACCACTGTTAACTATACCATAAAAAGTGCGGCAAAACAACCCATGCCGCCGCTCATGTTTTGTGCCGGGGCCGCATAGGCTGGCAGCAGGGCAGAAAACCGGCGGGAGGGGTGCGCATGGGGCAGAAATACCGGCCAAACTACTGGAAGAACGCGGCCCTGCTCACCGGGTCGGACGTAGTGCTGCGTCTGGCGGGGCTGGGGCTGCGCATCGGGCTGGCCAACGCGCTGGGCGGCGAGGGCATGGGCCTGTACCAGCTGGTGCTGGCGGTGTACGGGCTGTTCGTCACGCTGGCTACGGCGGGCATCTCGGTGCCGGCCTCCCGCC
>OBYM01000497.1_pt1 | contig 21602 bp, 24 predicted proteins | sample 1538191 | NCBI WGS metagenome assembly OBYM01 (sample SAMEA2580165, study PRJEB22360) | human gut metagenome | biome: human gut; feature: human-associated habitat; material: faeces | place: Denmark | collected 2008/2010 | reverse complement strand
ATGACCTTCTAGGAGGCCCACCAGTCCCTCATACCCGGCCACTGTCCGCCTGCTCCAGTCCCATGAGGATGCGCAGCAGGGTGGTTTTTCCTGCGCCGGAAGGGGCCATCAGCCCGGTGATGCAGCCGGCTGCCAATGTGCCGGAGACATCCCGCAGCACCGATTTTTCCCCAAAAGACTTGCATAACGCATGCATCACAATATCCTGCATGACTCACATCCTCTCCAAGTGGTGCGCAGCCTGTTTCAGCACTACCAAAAAGAACCGCTCAAATAACAGGCTTACCAGTACGATGACCAGTGTCCAGGCAAACAGGTCCGGCGTATCCAGATAGACCTTGGCCTGCTGGAGCCGCTCACCGATGGAGCCTGTGGGCATACCGATGACCTCGGCAGCGATTCCCGACTTCCAGCATAGGCCCAAAGCGGAGGCGCAGGCCGCCTGAAAATAGGGCAGCACCTGGGGCAGATACACATAACGGATCCGCCGGAGCGTGGGAATCCGGAACAACTGTGCCATCTCCAGCATCTGACTGTCCATGGCACGGATCCCGCCCAGAACCCCGGAATACAGCACCGGCAGAACCATCAGAAACGAGATCAGGATGGACAGATTGCGGGAAGAAAACAGGATCAGGGACAGAATGATAAACGAGGCCACAGGGATGGACTTGATGGCCAGCAGAAGGGGGGCCAGCAGCTCCTCCACCAGGCGCAGCCTGGCAGAGAACGCTGCAAGAACGGTACCCACTGCTGCCCCAAAAAGAAAGCCGCCGGTAATCCGCAGCATGGAAAATCCCACGGCCTTCCAGAACGACCCCTGAAGGGCCAGCTCCCCCAACCGGGCCAGAACCTGTATGGGCGAGACCAGTAAGATTTGCTGATCCAGCGCCATGGCCCCTATCTGCCAGACCAGAAGCCATACAAACACCGCCCAGGGCCGTAGTATTCCGGCGCGTTTCATCTTCCTCAGCGGCTGTAGTAGAAGTCGTCAGCGGGCAGAGTGCCGCCCACAGATTTGGCGTTCTGGTCGAAGAGAACGGTCAGATAGCCGGACAGCTTGTCCTTCATCTCGGCACCCTCTACAAAGACGATATTGCAGGCGGGAATGGCTTTCTGGGCAACCTCCGCGGTGACGATGTCATAGGAACCGACCAGCTGTGCGGCATCCGCGACATTGGAGTTGACAAACTCCACGGAAGAGGCATAGTGATCCAGGAAGGAGGAGACAGCCTCGGGATGCTCCTGGACAAACTCTGTCCGGGCCACTACCACTCCGGTGACCAGAGTAGAGGGTGTTTCGCTGTCCGCCTGCAGCTTGTCCCATTCCTCCGTCAGATCCAGGGCCACCCGGATGCTGTCGCTTTTGCTCTGGGCGGTGGTAACAAAGGGCTGGGGCAGCATGGCGATGGAATTCTCCTGAGCGGTCAGCGCAGCCAGGCATTCTGCCTGTTCGCTTTTCCACTCGATGGTCACATCACTGGTGGGATCGATGCCGTTCTGGGCCAGCACATAGTTCAGAGCATATTCAGGCGTGCCGCCTTTCCCGCTGGCATAGATGGTTTTGCCACGCAGATCCTCCATGGACTGAACGGTATCCCCACTCTCGACAATGTACAGCACACCCAGCGTATTGATCGCCAGAACCTGTACGCCGCCCTCGGTGTTGTTATAGAGGACGGAAGCCAGATTGGCCGGAACTGCGGCAATGTCTGTGGTACCCTGGGAAAGGGCCGCGGAGACCTCATCTGTCATGGCTGTGATGGTAAAGTCGTAGTTGTTGTCGGTTATGGAGCCGTTATCGGTCTCACACATGAACTGCACCATTCCCATGGCGGTAGGACCCTTGAGGGCCATCACCTTCACATCCACAGCTTCCGTCGTGACCAATTGACTGGTGGTGGGAGTTTCCGAATCAGAGGGTGTCTGAGAGACGGTGGGCTCCTGGGGGGGGGAGGAGCAGCCGGCAAGAAGCGCCGCAGACAGAGACAGAGAACAAATGAGAGACAAGAACTTTTTCATGATCGTATTCCTTTCTGGGTGGTCTATTTGGTGTTGGATGGATGATAGAGCAGATCTTCCAGCTGGCCCGGATCCATTACATGGAACAGATTCCCGTGGGACTCGATAGCTCCCATGGTCTGCAGCGCTGCCAGCTCACGGAACAGGGCGGCACGACTGATGCCCAAATGGCGGGCAAGATCCTCCCGTGAACCACGAAAAATTACCTCGCCGCCTTCATTGCTATGGGCAAGGAGAAAGGCGATGACACGCCCCCGGCAGGACTGCATGGTGAGTAGCTCGATCCGCTTCAAGAGAAACTGGATTTTCTCACTGCAAACCGCAGCAAAGCGAAGGGCAAGTGTGCCATTTGCAGCCATGGCTTCCTGCAGTACGGCTTTGGGAATATAGAGGATTTCCGTTTCCACGCTGCATCTGAGCACAGTCTCCAGTTCGCACTGAGTCAGGAGATTGCAGATACCAAAGCATTCTCCAGCCGACAGCTCGTTGAGCAGGATATCCTTTCCGTCCAATGCTACGGAATAGACCTCGATCCTGCCCCTTGTGATCAGACCGATGGATGGGATCCCCCGGGGAATGTCGCTGACAATCTGTCCGCTCCGGAAAATCTGAGTGGACACCTTTGTCCCAGGCAGTGTAACATCTGCCAAAAAAGCAGAAAGTGCCAGCTTGTGAGATAGCTCAGTTTGTTCCAACACCTCACCTCATTTCAATGGGTTAGCTTTCGCTAACCGTATAATATTGTACATGCCGAATATCGCTTTCGTCAAGGAAAAAAGCTGCGTTCTCAGTCTCACTTGATACTGACAAGTGGCTCAGTCAGGTGGTAAGCTGATGCTAACTGCATGACTGGAGAGGAGCACACGCATGCCAAATCACATTTTCTTATTCTCTGGAGCTTCTGCAGTAGGGAAGACCTCTGTTTTGCGATCTCTTCTTCCGCTGCTCAAGCAGAGCGGGGCAACCCCCTGCGTTTGCAAGATCGACTGCCTGCAAAGCGGAGATGCCGCAGTCTTTGAGGAACTGGGTTTACCCTGTGTCACTGGCCTGAGCGGGGATATTTGCCCGGATCACTTCCTTGTGTCCAATTTGCCTGAGCTGTGGAATTGGGCGGACGGACAGCGCTGCGATACATTAGTGATTGAGACAGCGGGCCTGTGTCATCGCTGTTCCCCTGCCACCATCCACATGGTGGCGGGATGCGTCCTGGACTGTACTGCCAGCTGCAAGGCGCCGGGACAGCTTGGCCCCATGCTCACCCAGGCGGACTTTGTGGTGCTGACCAAAACTGATATGGTTTCCCAGGCTGAGCTGGAGATCATTTCCTGGCAAATTGGGGAACTGAACCCCAAAGCAACTCTGTTCCCGGTAGATGGTTTAGCCGGATATGGTATCGACCGCCTGGCGCAGTGGCTGCTGGAGCAGCCCACCAACTGCGGCTCCGAGGAGGATGTGCTTCGGCATACCATGCCAAGCGGGGTATGCTCCTATTGTGTGGGAGAACGCCGGGTAGGCGGAGCGTTCCAGCAGGGCGTTGTGGGTAAGATCGACTTTGGAAAGGAGGCGCCGGTATGGAGTGCCTGACCATTTTGCCGGGGCATGACAAGGGCGGAAGGGTGGAATCCTTTTTGCCTATTCATCTCAAACGTGGTCAGCTGTACACCATTGTGGGGAACACAGGGTCAGGGAAGTCTCGGCTGATCAAAGATGTGGAGCAGCTGGCCCAGGGAGACTCGGTTACCGGACGCACCATTTTGCTGGATGGAGCGCCCGTATCCCGCTGCCATCGGCAGAGGCTGTCGGGTCAGCTGGTAGCCCATCTTGGACAGAACATGCGCTTTGTTCTGGACACCACGGTGGAGGACTTTTTACGCCTGCACGCCCGCTGTCGCAGCCGGGAGATTACCCCGAAGGAAATTCTGAAATTGGTGAACGAGATCACGCCAGAACCCGTAACATTGGGTCAAAGCCTCAACCAGCTCAGTGGTGGGCAGTCACGGGCCCTGATGATCGGGGATATCGCCCTCGTTTGTGACAGCCCCATCGTACTTATTGACGAGATTGAAAACGCCGGGATCGACAAGCAGCGGGCGCTGCATTTGCTTCGCCGTCAGGACAAGCTGGTTCTGGTGGTCACCCATGACCCCCATACAGCGTTGATGTCGGAGCGGCGGATCGTACTTGGCGGCGGCGCAATTACCGCGGTGGTGGGACGTTCTCCGGCTGAAGCGGCCCTCTATCAGCAATTAGAAGCCGAATACCAAACCCAGCGTCGCTATCAGACGTTGTTACGGAAGGGAGAACTCCTGGCATGACACATATTTTGCTCTACTGGAATCACATCTGCGTACTTCACCGACAGGAGAAGGCGTTCCTGGATGGGCTGACGCAGAAACTGCTCTCCGATGGGATCCAATTGGAAGTGCGCTATTTCGGCTTGGGATATCCGGAGCACATGTCTGAATATCTGGCCCGGCCGGATGCCGTTCTTCCCGACCTCATCGTTTCTGCCGATCTGGAGGTATTCGAAGATCCAGACATTTTCTGCAAACTGAAAGATGATCTCTATCCGGTGCGAAGCTGGATGTCCCTGCGTTCCGGTCCTATGCTGGATGCTGTGGAGCGAGGGCCGTTTCTGCTGCCGTTCCTGTCCATTCCTCTAGTCTACTATACCAGGGAACCGGAGGTCTGTGGCCATACTGCCCTGGCTGACTGGAACGGTTTGGCATTTGGCGGCATCAACAACTCGGCGGTCAAGACGGTGGTGAAAGCGGTTTGGGAACGATGGGGACATCAAGCAGCAGAAGCATTGCTGGAGCGCAGTCTGGTGACCGATATGCCCATTGGCGCCTTTCAGGCTGTGCGCCAGGGGCAGGCGTCCACTGCCCTTGTGCCTTCTCTATATGCCCTGCGGGCAGACGGACAGGAGACCTTCCTTCAGATTCCACGGGAAGGTCCGGTTCTGATCCCGTCCTACTTCTGTGCCCGCACTTCTGTTCCCCAGTCGTTTGCTTGCCGTATGGTGAAAGAGATTTTGTGTCAGGAGCTTTGCTCCTTTTATGCTGCCAACGGAGATCTGATCGTTTATCCCGAGCACGCCCAGGGAAAAAGCCAGCAGGAGAGTCCCAGCGCCTGCTGTCCTTCTACTGAGTGGCTTGCATCCTTGACACACGATGAATTTTATGGACTATACTGCCAAAAACTTTTGAAGGCAGCAGATTGGAAGACTGGCAACAATCTGCATGTTTAAGTACTGATTTGTGGATATATTATGATGCCCCCCGGCCACACAGTTTCTGGTTGGGGGGCTTTATGTTCTCTTGTTATATCTAATGTCCATCAAGTACTGGAGAAGGTGCGGTATCAACAATTTGCACTTAATTGTATGTTACATGCTGATAGCTTTTGTTTCAGACTGTTGAAATATAGGAAAAACAAGTGTATAATCGGTTAGCGATAGCTAACCGATAGAATGGGAGAAATAAAATGGATATTAAGCAACTTGAATTTTTTTCTGTGGCCTGTGAAAAAGGAAGTCTTTCTCAGGCGGCTGCTTGCCTCTACACATCTCAACCACATATCAGCAAAACGATCCGTACATTGGAAAATGAATTGGGGCGGCCTCTATTATCTCGAAGCGGGAAGGGGGTTCGCCCTACAGCATATGGTGAGACGGTTCTTGAGTATGCGAATCTAATATTGAAAGCGGCTGCGACAATTTCAACACTCTCCCTTCCTGATACCTATAACAGCCTGCGGTTATCCACATATCCCAGCAATATGATTTCAAGATTGCTGGTCGATTTTTATAAGGAGTGGGGGACGCAGTTTCACATCGAGTATCACGAAGGAAGCGTGGAGGAGATTACCGATCATGTTCATCAAGGCATTTCTGAGATTGGGATTGTATATGTTGCACTCAAACAGGTTCAAACCTTTCAGCACATTCTTACTCATAAAAATTTAGAATTTGTACCTCAGGATGTTAAAAAAATCTGTGTCTATGTTGGACCAAATCACCCGCTTTATCATACGGAGAGTATCGATTTTGAGGATCTTTCAAGTCTGAAATTCATGCGGGGTGTGCGAGACTTCTTTTCTATGGAACACCACCTCGAACGGGTCAGTATGGGTGTCATCGATAACGAAAAGCTCCATCATGTGGTATATACCAACAGTGACCATCTGATCATTGACCTGTTGCTTCATTCTGATGTGTGTAGTCTGGGATTAGATTTTATGCATGAACCGTATACCCAGTACGCAATCAAGTCTCTTCCTATTAACGGGTGTGAGCCATTTTTACAAATGGGGTATGTATTTAACCCGGAACGGGCACTCTCTGCCCAGGCAAGATGGGTGGTAGAGCGCTTCCGAAAGATGCTGTGAACAGCGTAGTGCCATAACGATTTGTTATGGCACTCTATGAAAATTTGCACTCTGGTAAGCTGTGGCTAACCGTTGTATACTCATTTGCGGTCGACTGAAACTTCAACACTGCTTATCGGAGGACATGATGAAGAAAAAATTACTTTCCGCCGTGCTGAGCGGCGCACTTGCACTCACCTGTCTGGCTGGTTGCGGCCAGACCTCGGATCCCGGCCAGACCACATCCAGTACTGAGGGAGAGGCAAAAAATGAGCTGGTCTTTGTCAACTATCGGGACATCCGGGATTTGAACCCCCATCTGTATGCCGGTGAGATGTATGCCCAGAGCATTCTCTACGATACCCTGGTGAGTATCACAGATGACGGCTATGAGGGCTGTCTGGCAGAGAGCTGGACCATCAGCGAAGACGGTTGCGTCTACACGTTCAATATCCGTGATAATGTTTATTTTTCGGATGGAACGCTGTGTGATGCCAATGCTATTTTGGCAAACTTCAATGCCATCATTGAAAACAAGGAGCGGCATACCTGGCTGGAAATGATGAATCTGCTGGTGGGAGTTTCTGCGCCGGACAGTGATACCTTCGTCATCGAGCTCAGCGAACCTTACTACCCCATGCTCACTGAGCTGGGCTGTATCCGCCCCTTTGCCATGATCTCCCCCAACTGTATGATCGACGGCAGCACTAAGGACGGCGTGGACGGCTACATCGGCACAGGACCCTATGTGCTCACAGATTTTGTCACAGATGAATACGCCGTATTTGAGCGTAACGAGAACTACTGGGGCGAGGCTCCGGCCATTGAGAAGATCACCGTCAAGGTCATTCCGGACAACCAAACCCGCATCATGGCTCTGGAAAAGGGGGAAATTGACCTGATCTTCGGCAAGAACATGCTGGATGCCGACGCAATCAGTCAGTATGTGGACAGCGATCAGTTTACGGTGAGCCTGTCTGAGCCTACCTCTACCCGCCATATTGTTCTGAATACTACGCACGAGATTCTGGGTGATAAGGCTGTCCGTCAGGCTCTCCAGCACGCCACCAACCGGGAGGCCATCTCGGAAGGCATCTTCTACGGACTGGAGCAGCCTGCTGACACACTGTATGCCACCAGCGTTCCCTACTGTGATGTGGATCTGGAACCCTATGTCTATGATACGTCTATTGCGGAGCAAATGCTGGATGAAGCCGGCTGGGTGATGAGCAGCGACGGCATTCGTGAGAAGGAAGGTCAGAAACTGGAACTGGATCTGCTGTACAACAGCGACAGCGTGACGGAAAAGACGATTGCCGAGTACCTGCAGAGCGAGTATCAGAAGTTAGGTATTTCTCTGAATATTCACGGCGAGGAAGAGCAGTCTTATCGTGACAATATGAAGGCGGGCAACTTTGACATGGTGTTCAATATCTGCTGGGGTATGCCCTATGATCCTCAGTCCTCTCTGGCTGCAATGCGCGCCCCGGTTTACGGCGATTATGCTGCACAGCTGGGTCTGGAGGACAAGGCGGAAATTGACCAGGCCATCACCGATATTCTTACCTCCACAGACGAAACCGAGCGTCAGGAACTGTATACCTTCGTGCTGACTCACCTCCACGAGGATGCCGTCTACATCCCCCTGACCTATGAATGCAACAAGGCCCTTTATACCTCTGAACTGCAGGGCGTCCATTTTGGCTCCGATCAGTATGATGTTCCCTTTGCGGACATGTATTTTGAGTAATCACCTGTGTCACAGAAGGGCCGCTTCTTCGGGAGCGGCCCTTCTGCTGGAACTGGATCACCATAAAAGAAAGGGAAATTTATGAAACGCTATGTCATCCGCCGGCTGTTGCTGGCGATTCCGCTGTTGCTGGCAATTTCCTTTGTTTGCTTCGTATTTATCAATCTTATTCCATCAAATCCGGCCGAGGTAGCACTGCGAGTCCAACAGATGCCGGTAATCACGGAAGAAGCAATTGCCGAAATGGAGGAAATGCTGGGTCTGAACAAGCCGTTCATTGTCCGGTATTTTGACTGGGTGCTGGGGTGTCTGCATGGTGACTTTGGCATCAGCTATGTCAATCCTGCCCGTACTGTAGCGGGGGAACTGGTGCGCTGCCTGCCTGCAACATTGCAGTTGGCTGCGGTATCCTTTGTGATTGTGCTTATACTGAGCGTACCCATTGGCTTTTTGTGTGCGGTTTACAAGGACGGATGGTTTGATAAGATTATGCGGGCCATTATCTTTATTTCCACTGCTATGCCCGCCTACTGGGTGGGACTGCTGTTAATGTGGGGTATCAGCGTAAAGCTTGACCTTCTGCCCACCAATGGAAGTGGCACTTGGCAGCATCTCATCCTGCCGGCTTTTACTGTAGCGCTGAGTTATATTTCTACCTATATCCGGCTGATCCGAAATAATATGCTGGAAAATATGAATCAGGACTATGTGCTCTATGCCAATGTGCGCGGTCTGCCTCAGAAGTCTATTATGGTCAAACATATCCTGAAAAACTCCATGCACACTTGCATTGTGGCTATGGGTATGAGCATTCCGCAAATGATTGCGGGCACCATCGTAGTGGAAAATGTGTTCTCCTGGCCGGGGCTTGGAACTTTGTGCATCAGTTCTATCTTTAATCGGGATCTGCCCGTCATTCAGACCTATGTGCTGCTGATCGGCGTGTTGTTCGTGGTGTTCAATCTGGTCTTTGATGTGCTCCAGACCGTATCGGATCCCAGACTGAGAAAGGAGAGCTGAGCAGTGAGAGAACGCTTTTTTCATAATCGCACAGCAGTGATGACTGTGCTTTTTGTGCTGATCATTGCCGCAATTGGGATTCTGGCTCCGGTTCTGGCCCCTCATGATCCCTATGAGACGGATATCCTAAACAAATTTGCGGAATACAGTTTGGAATATCCCCTTGGAACGGATCACTTGGGACGGTGTGTTTTGTCCCGGCTGATTTACGGCATCCGCCCTACCTTGGGCCTGGCGCTGCTGACTATGCTGGGAACCATCGGTTTGGGCGCACTCTTAGGCATCATGGCTGGATATTTCCGGGGCGTAGTAGAAGAAGTTATCATGCGTGTGGTGGATGTGATGCTTTCTTTCCCCAGCCAGATCATGGTATTTGCCGTGGTCGGGCTGCTGGGTATCAGCGTACAGAATGTAATCATCGCCAATGTGTTCATCAAGTGGGCTTGGTATGCCCGTATGATTCGCACCGGTGTCATGCAGTATCGAGATCGGAACTTTGTACAGTTTTCCCGCTGTGTAGGCATGCCTGAGCGATTTATCCTTTTCCGGCACCTGCTTCCCTCCATTACTTCAGACCTGGCGGTGCTGGCCTCCCTGGATGTGGGCTGGGCCATCATCAACATCTCCACCTTGTCTTTCCTTGGGCTGGGTGTACAGGCTCCTACCCCGGAATGGGGCGCCATGCTGAACGAGGCTAAGGAAGTGCTGACCAGCAATCCGGTCCAGATGATTGCACCGGGTGTGGCCATCGTGGTGTTGGTCTGTTGCTTTAATCTGATGGGTGATGCGTTGCGGGATGTGTTGGATCCCAAGGAGGTGGAAAAATGATTCCAGTTCTGGAACTAAACGATTTGCATGTGACCCTTCGTCAGCACCGCCGAAATGTTGAGCTGGTCAAGGGAGTATCCTTTTCTGTCAATGCGGGTGAGTGCTTAGGCGTTTTGGGCGAATCAGGCAGCGGAAAATCCATGTCTATTAAAGCTGCCATGGGTTTGCTGAATAAAAGCTTCCTGGTTTCCGGCAGTGCTCGTTTTCAGGGTGAGGAGCTGCTGGGGAAGAGTGCAGAGGAACTGCGCCGTCTGCGGGGCGGCAAGGTGGGTATTGTGCTGCAAAACCCTATGACCTGTTTTGACCCTCTCTACCGCATTGGACAGCAGATTTCTGAAACCTTCCTGGCTCACAACAACTGGAGTGCGGATGAGATTCGTAGCCGCTCACTGGAACTGCTGGAAAAAATGCAGATCCGGAATCCGGAGGAGGTCTTGGAAAAATATCCCCACCAGCTTTCCGGCGGTATGCTTCAGCGCATTATGATTGGTATCGCCACCTCCATGGAGCCTGCTCTGCTGGTGGCAGATGAACCCACCACTGCAATTGATGCAATTACTCAGTTTGAAATTCTGGATGAGCTGATTCGTATCAAAAAGGAAGCGCAAACCGCGATGATTTTTATTTCCCACGATCTCAATGCCATTTCCCGGGTGGCTGATCGTATTGTTGTGCTCAATCAGGGGCTGGTAGTCGATCGTGGAGATTTTGAGCATATCCTTCACCACGCCTCAGATCCGTACACAAAACTGCTGGTAGAAAAACGAGCCGATGTAATGCGCCGATACTGCCAAGTGCTGCAGGGAAAGGAGAAACGATATGCTTGAATTGAATAAAATCTGCGTCAGTTTCCGCAGTGAGCGTCAGGATAAGATCTTTGGGCATACACGCCAGCAGGTTTTGTTTGATGTTTCTCTGCGGGTAGAAACAGGTACTTGCCTGGGAATTCTGGGAGAATCGGGCAGCGGAAAATCTACCATGGGACGAGTGCTGTGTGGTTTGCTCAAGCCTGACAGCGGAGAAGTTCAGCTGGACGGCGTATCCGTTTATGCGTCCCGCGCTGGCCGGCGCAATCTGCAAAACAAGCTCAGTGTCGTATTTCAGGACTATACCACCTCTGCCAACCCCCGTTTCCGGGTGAAGGATATCATCGGCGAAGGACTTACGGTACGGGAGCGCCGGGAAGGTAATAAACTGGATCGGGAGAGGGAGACTTCCGCTTTGCTGGAGCTGGTGGGTCTGCCCGCTCATTTCGCAACGCGTTTTCCCCATGAACTCTCTGGTGGACAACTCCAGCGGGTGTGTATCGCTCGAGCTGTGGCCTGTAACCCGGAGATCATCCTGTTTGATGAGGCTATTTCCTCCCTGGATGCCCATACACAGGTTCAGGTGATGGACCTGCTGCGGGAACTGAAAGAGAAGTTGGGGCTTACTTATATCTTCATTACCCATGATCTGACCTCGATCACCTATCTGTGCGATGATGTGCTGTTCTTATATCAGGGGCATGTGACAGAATATATGCCGGTCAGCCGGATCAGTCAGACCAGGGACGAGTATGCCCGCCGTTTGCTGGAGTCCATCGTGGTCTTTGATGCCGACGAGGAGGTAGCCGTATGATTTTTTGTGGTGAGACCATTTTGCCCGGTCAGCGGAATTGGGTGCAGCTTCCGGTTCCGGATGCTAAGCCGCTGGAGTGTGTCTGCTTGTGTGGCAAAAATCCTGGTCGGACGTTGGTGGTGACCGCCGGTGTGCATGGCTGTGAGTATGTGGGTGTACAGGCACTTCGAATCTTGGCCCGGGAGCTGGATCCAGATGCCATGACGGGAAATGTCATTTTGCTGCCGCTGGCAAATCCCTATGGATTTTATGCCGGGGCGAAGCGCGTGATCCCTGAGGATGGTGTGAACCTTAATGGGACATTTCCGGGCGACAGAAACGGCAGTCTTGGCCGACGGTTGGCCTTCGCATTGGAGGATGCTCTCTATTCCGCAGCCGACTTTCTGGCAGATCTGCACAGTGGAGACTGCAATGAGTCCCTCCATCCGCTGGTCTTTTTCCCGACAGCCGGTGAAAAAGATGTCAATGCGGCAGCACTGGAGGCGGCAAAGGCGCTTTCTGTAGACTATCGAGTGCGTTCCACTGCCAGAAACGGTTTGTATAGCTGGGCGGTACAAAGAGGCGTTCCTGCATTGCTCATTGAACGGGGAGGCCAGGGGCGATGGTCTCAGCCGGAGGTGGACGCATGCAAGGCGGATGTCTATGCATTGATGGGACACTTGGGTATTCTGCCTGGAGGCGAGAAAAACCGGGTTCAGCAGGAAATTGTGGAGGCCAACTATGTGGAATCTGACGCTGACGGCTTTTGGTACCCTCTGGTGGCGAAAAACCAGGATATTTGTATGGGAGAGGTTCTTGGACGTCTGGAATCCTTGACAGGGGAACTGCTGCAGGAGGTGCGTGCAAAATTTGACGGCGTTGTTCTCTACCATACGGTTGCATTGGGTGTTCATATGGGAGAAGCGTTAATTGCCTATGGGCACACATAAAGCTTTCTGGAAATTGGCCTGGCCGGCAGCGGCTGAAGGGCTGCTGCTCATGCTGCTGACCGCTGCTGATCTGCTGATGGTCTCCGCTTTGGGAACCACAGCAGTAGCGGCGGTCAGCATTTTTTCACAGCCCCGTATGGCGATCCTTTGTCTGACGCGATCTTATTCTGTCGCATTGAGCGCCTATGTGGCTCGACTGCGAGGACAGGACCCGGACTGTCCGCTGACCTCTTGTGTACGAGCCTCCCTGATTCTGGGCTTGGGCCTCTCTTTTGGAGTCCTGGTTCTTACATGGATCGGTGCAGTACCGCTCTTAGAACTGGCAGGTGCTCAGGAAGATTACTTGCTATTGGCCCTTCAATATGCCCAGCCTGCATTGGTAAGTCTGGCCTTTTCTGGCCCTGCAATTGTTCTGCATGGTATCCTGATCGGGTTAGGCGATACGCGTAGTGTTCTGATTGCCAATGTGGTAGGAAACGGCGTTAATGTTGCACTCAATGCGTTGCTGATTCACGGAATAGGGCCATTTCCAGCCCTGGGAGTTTTGGGAGCGGGTATGAGCACTGCCATTGGTACTGGAGTAACATTGGTATTTACACTGTTTATATTTTGGGGTGGAAAACATGGCGTATCCCTGCGAGGATGCGGCACATGGCTCCCGAAAAAAAGCTACATCAAAATGATCATCCCTTTGGCTACCGGGGTATTTTGCGAACAGGCTGCAGAGCGGTTTGGTATGTTTGCCTTTTCCAGACTCGTGGCAGACTTAGGAACTGTCGCCCTGAGCATACATAATATCTGTGGCGGCTTGTGTGATATTTATTACAGCTTCTCCCAGGGGCTTGGCAAAGCCAGCTTGGTACAGGCAGGTCAGGCATTTGGAGGGGGGCAGAAGGAACAGTTGCGTCGAATAACTGTAGTTTCACGGTGGGCCGCACTGTGGACCGGCGGGGCGGCAACCCTGTTTTATTTTCTGCTGCGAATACCACTTCTGCGGTTTTACCACCTGGATGGGAACGATCTCCTGCTGGGCAGCCAGATCATGCTGTTTGTTGCGGTCATCAATATCCCGGAGGCATGGGCGATGATCCATGCAGGAATGCTGCGAGGGATGGGACGCACCGGATTTGTTGCAGTCTATTCCCTTATTAGTATTGCAGTGATTCGTCCTATCCTGACATATATTCTGATCTATTCATTGGAGTTGGGACTATATGGTGCATGGATTGCGCTGTCCATTGATCAGTTCAGTCGAGCAATATGTTCTGATTTTGGTGTATATAGAAACCTGTATCAGGCAAACAATTGCCTATTTAGAAAAAACTAAAATAAGGAGAGGCGATCTTGTAGATTGCCTCTCCTTATTTGTCATGGTGTATTCTTTTTGCCAACTGGTAATGCACTCATGCTCCGTAAGCTAACACCCAAAGTGGAAAGATTGTGCAGCGTGGCAGAGGTGGCGGGAGGAATGATCCCGGCCATGCCAAGGGCGATCAGAGCGCCGTTAAAGCCGATAACAAAGCGGTAGTTGGAATGGATGCGGGCCATGAGCGCCATAGCAATCCGGCGCAGTTCCACCAGCTCCCAAAGGCTATCGGCAGCGATGGTGATGTCCGCAATCTCCCGGGCGATGGCGGCGCCATCGCTGCCACTTTGGGCGGCCTCTGCCTCAGCCAGGGCGGGGGCGTCGTTGATGCCGTCGCCCACCATCAGAACGGTATGCCCCTCCCGACGAAGCTGGGCCACATAGTCTGCCTTATCTACCGGGAGCACCTCCGAACGGAAATCGTCCACCCCCACCTGGGCGGCAATGGCTGCAGCGGTACGGTGACTGTCTCCGGTGAGCATGACTGTGTTGGAAATTCCCAGAGCGCGGAGTGTGGCGAGCACATCTTTTGCTTCCTCCCGCAGCGGGTCGGAGATGCATATCACCGCAGCCAGTTCTTCGCCGATCGCCAAATACAGGTGGGAATACGCAGGCGACAGGGATTCAAAGCGTTCTGACTCTCCTGCGGGGATGCGGCAATGCTCGTCCTCAAACACGAAGTGGGCGCTGCCGATCAAGACCCTCTCGCCGTTGACGGTACTGGCGATCCCGTGAGCGACTAAATACTCAACTTTAGAGTGGTATTCATCGTGGGTCAGACCTTGGCGCTTGGCTTCCTCCACCACGGCGTTGGCCATGGAGTGGGGGAAGTGCTCCTCCAGACAGGCAGCCAGCCGCAGCATCTCCTGTTCCTCTTTGCCGCCGAAGGGAATTACCTGCGCGACCTGAGGGCAAGCGTGGGTCAGGGTGCCTGTCTTATCAAATACAATGGTATCGGCGGCGGCTACAGCCTCCAGGAATTTACCGCCTTTGACGGTGATATGGGAGCGACCCGCCTCCCGCATGGCGGAGAGAACGGCCAAAGGCATAGCCAGCTTCAGCGCGCAGGAGAAATCCACCATCAGTACCGAAAGAGCTCTGGCTACATTGCGGGTAAGGAGATAACTCAGCAGGCTTCCCGCAAAGGTATAGGGGACCAGCTGATCGGCCAGATGGGCAGCCTTGCTCTCAGCGGCAGACTTCATCTGTTCCGATTGCTCAATCATGTGGACGATCTGGTCGTATCGGCTCTGTCCGGAGGCTTTCTTGACCTCCAGCACACATTCGCCTTCCTCTACCACAGTTCCGGCATAGACCGCTCCGCCGGGACGTTTGGGCACGGGGATGGATTCACCAGTCAAGGATGCCTGGTTAACGGTGATCTCGCCCTCCAGTACCACTCCGTCCACAGGGATGATTCCGCCGGCCCGCACGACTACTGCATCCCCAGGCTGAACCTGGGAAATAGGAATCAGTACCTCACCCTCGGCGGTCCGGAGCCAGACTCGATCCACATTCAGCGACATGCACCGGGCCAAGTCTTCCACGGATTTTTTCCGGGTCCACTCCTCCAGAAGCTCTCCAAGCTCCAAAAGGAACATGACCGCACCCGCAGTTCCGAAATCCCCACGGCAGGCGGAGATGGAAATGGACAGGGCATCCAGCAGCTCCACCTTGATGCGGCGGCGCAGTAGGCAATGCAGACCGCGGCGCACAAAGGGGATCATATGCCACACGATCCGGGCAATGCGAAGCGGGGAGGGCAGAAACAGTGTGCAGGCCGCCTTCATCATGACCTTGCTGACCAACTTCTCCTCAAATTCTCGGTTAAGCGCCCGGGTGCTGTGGGCGGGCAGAGAGATTTGCTGTTCTGCTTTCTCCCAGGAAAAACAGCGGACATCGTCCAGAACGGCCTGCCGGTCTCCTTCGTACTGTAAAATGATGCAACATGTCCGCTCGTGGACAGTAACACGGCGAGCCCAGGCTTTATTCTGCAGCCAGAGCTCCAGCCGGTCGGCCTGCTCCAGCGTCATGCGATTCTGCTTCAGCCTGATTCGAATACGTCCCCGGCTTTCATGCAATATGGTTGCGTTCATAGGTTCCTCCTTTACGAAAAGAGGGAGCCGCACGGGCGGCTCCCTCTGCTGTCATCAGGCTTCCACGCTGTCCAGATTGGCAGCAGCGGCATCCTCTGCCTCTTTGGCAGCCCGCGCCTCATTCAGGTCCTTGGCAGAAGCGAGAATGTCGGCGGCATTCTCCTGCACAGTAGCGACGGTTCCCATGACGGAATCCTTCATACGCAGACCAGCAGCAGTCGCATGGACATATGCATTCTTAGCGTCCTTGCTGGACAGCAGCTTGATTCCGAAAGATCCAAACAGTGTGCCGCCCACAAAGCAGGCCAATTTCGTATAGACACTCATTCTGATACTTCCTTTCTGTTATTTTCGTTTGTAGCCGGTAACCATGACCATGATCATGCAGATTACCGCGCCCCAGGCCCAAAAACGATGCTGTTTCATCGCGATCACCCCTTATATCTCAGGATAGCGTTGAGCGTCCAATCATTATAGCCAACTAAATTCACTTTGTCATCACTGAAAAAGACAATGCATCCCGGCTTTCGACATTTTTTTGAACTGCCCTGGTGTTACTCCATAATAGCGCTTGAAGACAGAGCTGAACTGGTTCATTCCTGCATAGCCTACTTGCTGAGCGATCTGATAGATCGGCAGATCTGTGCAATGAATCAATTCGGCGGCCCTGCACATACGCAGATCCGTGAGACAGCCGTGAATAGACGTTCCATATATACGTCGGAACTCTGCTTTTAGGTAGGTGGGTGAGACAGCAAGAAGCCGGCTCAAATCTGCTATTGTGATTTTCTCGGATAAATGCGACTCCATATATGTCCGTGCATCCAAAAGACTTTTGGGCACTTGGTTTGCTGTGGGGTATGCGGAACTATGGTCTTTTACCGTGAGGATATAAAGCAGTTCCATAGCTTTCAAGAGGCAATATCTTCCGCATGCCTCTTTCGGCAGATGCGCCAAGAAATCAAATATGGCCTGGCCCCAGCAACGATTGCAAAGCGTGGTGTAGCCATAGTGTGCGGCTAATTTGGAGGTAAGTTGACACAGGTCTATAGGGAGCCCCAAGGAGGTGAAGACGGAAAAAAGTCCGTCATGGGATAGGTTTGGGTCGATCGTGATAAGGATTCCTTGCAGGTTCCCACTGATTTTTACTGAATCGGGCGCGCAAACACTGGAAAGAACGAGTACATCATATTTTTCGATTGTATGAGATTTTGCGTTTGGTCGCTTGGCAACGACCTGCCCACCCAAGCAAAAAAAGATTTCGTATATCTGGCCAGGGGTGTGTGCCGGAAGCGTGGAAAGGTCTTCCCGCGTCGATCCTGACAATGTGAATTGGCAAACATGCGCACCTGGGATATCATGAAGCCATTGCACATATTCCGGATATTTGGTTTGCAAATACTCGATCAACATATCCAACACCTATTTTCAGAGAGAAAGCCTGCGATCAAAAATAAGATCGATCGTATCCGGTATTTCTTGGATCTAACACAACTCGTTTGACCAGATTCTATGATGAAAAAGAGTGCATGACTCATTGAGTCAGCGATTTCAGAGCGCGGAAGCTTTCATCACTGATCGCGTGTTCCATCCTGCATGCGTCATTGGAGGCAATATCGGCATCTACACCAAGCCCTACCAAGAGGTCGCACAAGACCTGATGCCGTTCCTCCACTATTTGAGCAAGCTCAAGCCCTTTGTCAGTCAAATGAAGCGCTCTTTTGTCATCCATATAGAGAAGGCCAGCTTCACAGAGCGCTTTGACGGTAACAGAAACTGTGGGGCGGGAGACGGATAGACATGTAGCCAGCTGATGGCAACGCACATCTCCTTTTCGGGATAAAATGAAGACTGTTTTTACGTAATCTTCCGCTGTTCGTTTTAATGTCATGGACGATTACCATCCTTTTGGTCTGCGTTTCGGGAGACTGGTGTTACAGTTATGAACACTGCATTCTTTTCTCTTGTAGACAGTGGAAGGCTTTTAGTGAACAAGACGATACCAAAAAAGGATTGCGGCCCTTCCGCTGGAAAAGCCGCAATCCTTTGCTCATGTGTTATTTATGATGATGGTTTCCGCAGCTGCAATGTGTATCGTCATGTTTCGAACTGCAGGAGCAGCCGTCAGGACAACCGATACACTTTTTTCCGCTTTTTTTCGCTTTATAAACATAGAACGCAGCGGCGGCAACAATAACCACAAGGATTGCGATCACAATGTAGTCGATCATCAGGATTTCGCCCCACTCAGCGCATACTCACGCTTCAGGTCCTTTTCTGTTTTCATGCACAGGTAGACCAGGACCGCAGCAAAGGCAACCACTGCAATCAGGCCGGGGAGGAAGCCAGCACCCACCGCGCCGGTGGTGACCAGAGTGCCGATCTGATAGACCAGGAAGGCCCCCAGATAGGCCGCGCACACCTGCCAGATCTGATAGACCAGGAAGCCCACGGTGTAGCCGGTTCCCAGCTGGAGACCAATACCGGCCCACAGCCACTTAGCGCTCTTCATCTCAGAGTTCATGGCGCCGATAGCGGCAAAGCAGGGAGGCGTGTAGAGGTTGAACATGAGGTAGGCCAGAGCGGCAACCTTTGTGATGGCAATGATACCGGCAACCTCGGCACCAGAGCCCTCAAGCATGGCCAGCTCGTCGGTGTCGATGAAGTTCTCCAGACCCACGAAGCACACGGCCAGGGTGCCAACCACATTTTCCTTGGCAATAAAGCCGGTGACAGCAGCGGCGGCCAGCTGCCAGCTGAGGACGCCCACGATGGGCACCAGCAGGTAGGCGAAGGGGCCGGCAATGGAAGCCAGGATGGAGCTGTCGGCGGTTTCAGCCACCTGGAAGCTCCAGTTGAAGGTCTGCATGATCTGCACGGCAGTGTTGCACAGCAGAATGATGGTGGCAGCCTTCACGATGTATGCCCAGCCCCGGGCACACATGGCCTTGAAAGCAAAGAGCAGGGAGGGGACCTTGTATTCCGGAAGCTCAATGATGAAGAAGGACTTGCGGTTCTTGTAACCAGCGATCTTGTTGACCAGCAGAGCACCCAGGAAAATCAGGACGATACCGGTAAAGTACATGGTGAAGCTCACCCAGCCGGCGTCGTCAAAGAATGCACCGGCAAACAGGGCGATGACAGGGATCTTGGCGCCGCAGGGCATGAAGGGGGTCAGCATAGCGGTGGCCCGGCGCTCACGTTCGTTGCGGAGGGGGCGGCTGGCCATGACACCAGGGATGGCGCAGCCCGTGCCGATGACGAAGGGGATCACGGACTTGCCGGAGAGGCCCACTTTCTTGAAGATGGGGTCCAGCACAACAGACACACGGGACATGTAACCGCAGTCCTCCAGCAGGGCGATGAGGAAGTACATGACCATGACCAGAGGCAGGAAGCCGACAACCGCGGCCACGCCGCCGACGGAGAAGGGAACAGAGCGGTCAGCAGCGGGTTGGCATCGGCCAGGCTGTCCGCCACAAAGCCCTGGAAGGTCTCGATCCAGGCCACCAGGGTGTCTGCAATAAACGGCCCCACCCAGACCTGAGAAATCTGAAACACCAGGAACATGACCGCAGCAAAGATGGGAATACCGGCAAACTTATTGGTGAGGACAGCGTCGATGGCATCCCCGGTTCCCTTCTCGCGGGTAAGTACCTTCCGCTTTTCCACTTGCGAGACCAGCTGGTTGACAAAGGTGAAGCGCTTGCGGTCTGCTTCTTCCACGACTTTCTTATCGGTCAGGTCGATATTACCCTGGCTGTATGGAGCTTTCTGGCCCTTGCCGTTGAGAGCCGCTGCAGCCTCTACCACCGCCTTCAATCCCTCGGCGGCTGTGGACACGGTTTCCAGCACTGGACATCCCAGCTTTGCAGAGAGGGCTGCAGTGTCAATGGTGGTCTGTTTTTTCGCGTTGATATCGCTCTTATTCAGGGCGACCACCACAGGGACGCCAAGCTCCAGCAACTGCGTGGTGAAGAACAAGCTGCGGCTCAGGTTGGTGGCATCCACGATGTTGATAATGGCATCGGGGTGCTCATTGCGTACATAGGAACTGGTGATGCTCTCCTCCGAGGTAAAAGGGGACATGGAGTAGGCGCCGGGCAGATCCACTGCGATCAGATCTTCGGTCCCGCTGTAATAGGCTTTCTTGATGGGGTGTTCCTTTTTCTCCACCGTCACACCGGCCCAGTTGCCCACCTTTTCGTTCCGCCCGGTAAGGGCGTTGTACATGGTGGTCTTGCCGGAGTTCGGGTTGCCTGTCAAGGCAATACGCATGGGTAGTTCCTCCTCTTTTTGCTATTCTCTCTATTACAACACACGACGGTTGCTGATAGCTAACCGATATGTGCAGTAGACACACATATTTTTAGAAACAGGGGGGAGAGGCAATTCAAATCAGAATTGCCTCTGCCAGTTGATTGTCAATGTTATAGCGGCCGTCTTTGATAGAAACGACACAGCCGCCCTTTAAGTGGGAGACTACCGTGATCGGCTCTCCTTCGTAACATCCAAGCGAAAATAAAAACGCATTCAACTCTTCATCGTCCGTATCGATTCGCTGGATCTTGTACTCCGTTCCTTCCAGGGCTTCTTTCAAAGTCATATTCTTCACCTGTCAATAAAATGGTAGCTTTGGTTAGCGTATAACAACCAGAACCCATCAAAAAAGGTTAGACAACCCTAACCACTGCATCCCAAATAATATATCACCAATACGCCTTTGTCAAGACCAAATTTGAAATTATACGCAACAGTGTAACGCAGGAAAAAGATAATCAAATTGAAACTTGCCGGTTTTCTGTGGTATAATAAGAAAAACAATACTGCTGGAGGTAGCCATGTCAATCCATGAGTCTGGCCAGATGTATCTGGAAACGATTTACATTCTCTCCCAGAATAAAAGCTATGTGCGTGCGATCGATGTAGGAGAGCATTTGGGGTATTCCAAGCCCAGTGTCAGCCGCGCAATGTCCATTCTAAAAAAAGACGGATATGTCCTGGTGGATGCGGATGGTGCGATCACATTAACGGAAAGCGGTATGGAAATTGCGCGAACTATGTATACCCGTCATACCGTTTTATCGGAAATGCTGATGCGATTGGGCGTGGATGAGAAAACGGCAACAGAGGATGCGTGCAGAATTGAACACGTCATCAGCGAAGAGTCCTTTTTGGCAGTGAAAAAGCACTTGGAGTGGAGCGTTGCGCAGAGTGTGAAGGGGCAGCGTGACAGTGTAGAGTAAGCAGGAATACTCATTATGCAGATAAACTATCGTGCCCTAATAAAGCAACATGGCCGGCGTGGAATATACCATGCCGGCCATGTTACTTTGAGGGGAGAAAGAGGAGGTGATTTTGCTTTCTTTGGTAATATGTTGTGTACAGAAGGAACTTGAGTATTCAATAATCTAGTGACTATTTCTGGTATCAATTCAGGCCAGAGAGGCACCCAGGTTGCGGCATGCTGCCAGACCATCATCGTCCGGAGTTTCATTGCAGATTACGCTGTCACAGGCCAGATTGGCGCCATCATCGTTGCAGCGGGCTTCCCAACTGCGCATCCACTCGCCGTCGCCCCAGCCGTAGGAGCCGAACAGGGC
>OBYM01000495.1_pt1 | contig 21669 bp, 18 predicted proteins | sample 1538191 | NCBI WGS metagenome assembly OBYM01 (sample SAMEA2580165, study PRJEB22360) | human gut metagenome | biome: human gut; feature: human-associated habitat; material: faeces | place: Denmark | collected 2008/2010 | reverse complement strand
CGCCCGGCCCGCGCGTGGCGGGGTGCGCCGCCCCTCCGCCGCCGCCACAACGGCGGTGCGCTTGGCCTGTTCGCCATAGGTGATAAGGGTATCGAGGCCGCTTTCCGCAGCTTCCCGGCCCACCTCTTCGTGGGCTTCCCGGCTCAAGTCGCCCAGTTCCAGCATATCGCCCAGCAGCGCGAACCGGCGCTTGCAGGGGTACTCCTTGAACATGGCCAGCGCGGCCTTCATGCTGTCGGGGTTGGCGTTGTAGCAGTCCTCGATGACATCGATGCCCTTGCTGTGGACGACCTTCTGGCGCATACCAGTCTGCTCAAAATTGCCGATGCCCCGGACGACCTTCCGGGCGTCCAGCCCCAGCCGGGTGGCGGCGCAGTAGGCAGCCAAGGCGTTGGCAACGTTGTGGCGGCCCATGGCGGGGATCTTCACGAGGAAAGTCCCCTCTTCGTGGTCTTCCAGCACGAAGCTCATGCCGTCGGCCTCCTGCTGGATGGACAGGGCGCAGACATCCGCGCTCTCGTCGCCGAGGCTGAACCAGACGGGCCGGACGTGCTCCGGCAGCTTCGCTTTCCGCAGGAAGGGGTCGTCGCCGTTCAGCACGAGGGGGGCACCCTCCGGCAGACCGGCACAGATCTCCAGCTTCGCCTTGCAGATGTTCTCCTGACTGCCCAAGTTGCCGATGTGGGACACGCCGATGCAGGTGATGATGCCCACATCCGGGCGGGCGCACCGGCTCAACCGCTCGATCTCGCCCCGGTGGCTCATGCCCATCTCCACCACGGCGTACTGGGTATCCCTGCCGATGCGGAACATGGTGCGGGGCAGACCCAACTCATTGTTCTGGTTGCCCTCGGTCTTGATGGTATTCCCGAAGCCCTCGATGGCGGCGTAGCACATCTGCTTGGTGGTGGTCTTGCCCACGCTGCCGGTCACGCCCACCACCTTGGGGTGGAACTGGCTGCGGTAGTTCGCGCCCAGCACCATCATGGCGTGGTAGCTGTCCGGGCAGAGGACGGCCTTTTCCGCCGGGACGCCCTCGACCGGGTGGTTCACCACCACGCAGAGGGCCCCTTCTTCCAGTGCCTTGGCCGCGAAGTCGTGGCCGTCGAACCTTTCCCCCGGAAAGGCCACGAAGATGCAGCCGGGGCGCACCTCGCGGCTGTCGGTGGTCACGAGGGAGACTTCCGCCTCCCCGAACATCATGCTGTCCGGCGCAAGGCCGTGCAGCAGCACACTTGCTTTGATACGTTCCATAAATACCCTATCCCCTTTTTCCAATATTGCTCGATCGTCTCACACGCGAGATGCCTGAGAAGGCGTTACCCGCAGGTAATGGTCACGATGGTGCCGCGCTGGACGCTGGAACCGGCGGCCTCGCTCTGCGCTTGGACAAGGCCGTTTCCGTTCCCTTCCACCACGCAGTTCAGGCCCGCCGCCGCCAGCATCTGCCGGGCAAAATCCGCGCTCTTGCCCGAAACATCCGGCACCTCCGTGTGTTTGCCCTCGTATGTATCCGTATACAGGTAGATGGTCGTGCCATAGGCCACCTCTGCCCCTGCACGGGGGTACTGGTAGGTGACCACCGCGCCGGTCTGGCCGGAATCGCTCTCGGCCAGCTGGTGCTTCAGGCCCTTGATGTTCAGCGAGACCTGCGCGTTGCTCCACTCGTTGCCCACAAGGTTCGGCACCTTGACCATGGTGCTGCTGCGGTCGGTGCCGTCGGTGGCGATGCCAAGGTAGGGCGCGATCTCGCTGATGATGTTGCCGACGACGGGCGCGGCCAAAATGGACGAGTAGTCCGTCTTGGCGTTGTTGGGGTCGTCCAGCATGACGTAGACGAGGATCTCCGGGTCGTTGGCGGGCAGCACGGCGGCGAAGGAAGCGACCTTCTTGTAATCGCCGTCGCTGCGGCGGTCCATGTTCAGCTGCTCGGACGTGCCGGACTTGCCGCCGATGCGGTAGCCCGCCACATAGGCGCGGCCGCCGCCGCCCTGCGTGCCATCGGCCACCTCATATTCCATGATCTGCCGGATGGTCTCGCTGGCGCTCTCGCTGATGACCTGACGGCGGACGTTCGCGCCGACTTCCTCGATGACGTTGCCGTTCTGGTCGGTGATCTTATCCACCACATGCGGGGTCACGAGGTAGCCGCCGTTGACGGCTGCCGAGATGGCGGTGCAGACCTGCAGCGGGGTCACCGCCATGGCCTGACCGAAGGCCGAGGAGGCCAGCTCCACTTCGCCCAAGCGGCTCTTGCTGTAATACTGCATGAAGCTGGTTTCGTTGGGCAGGTCCACGCCGGTTCGCTCGGTGAAGCCGAAGGCGTCGAAGTAATCGTAGAACAGGCTGGAGCCGATCCGCTGGCCCAACTGGATGAAGTAGATGTTGCAGCTGTTCCGCAGGGCCTCGGCCAGATTCTGCACACCATGGGCCTTTTTGCCCGCGCAGTGGTAGGTTTCCTTGGCGACGCCGTAAGCGCCGGAGCAGTTCAGGGTGGTGTTGAAGGTCGCCTTGCCGGAGTCCACACCCATGGCCGCCGTGATGACCTTGAAGACGCTTCCGGGGTAGTACAGCTCGGTGATGGTCTTGTTCTTCCACTGGATGTCGCGGTAGTAGCCGGAGTAATCGCCCTCCGGGTCAAGAACTTTGTTGCCGTTGGCATCGGTGACGTAGCTGCCGTCTTCATTCTTGAGGTAGACACCGTAGAGTTCCGGTTCCGCGTGGACCAGCTCGTTCAGGTAAGCCTCGTTGGCGGTGTAGTTCAGCGGGTCGTTGGGGTCGAAATCGGGCTTCGAGGCCATGGCGAGGATGGCACCGGTCTTGACGTTCATGACGATGGCCGCGCCGCGGTTCTCCACATTGTTGGCCGCGATGGCTTCGTTCAGATAGCGCTCCACCACTTCCTGCACGTTCACATCCAGCGAGAGGACGAGGTTCGAGCCGTCCTTCGCGGCGTAGGTGGTGGCGTTTTCGTCCGCGATGGCGTTGCCGTAGGCGTTGCGCAGGGTGATGGTGCGGCCGTTGACGCCCGCCAGCGTAGACTCGTAGGATTTTTCAAGGCCGTAGGTGCCGTAGCCGTCCGCATCGCAGAAGCCCAGCACCGACGCGGCAAATGCGCCGTAGGGGTAATCCCGCTGGAAGCTCTTGGTGGAGGAAACGGAGATACGCCCTTTGCGGATGCCCTGTTCGGCGTCCGCCTTCTTGTGGGCCTTGTTGTACTCGGTGACGTACTTCTCGATGGACAGCTTGATGGCGTTGTTCACCTTGGTGGCCAGCGTCTGATAGGCCGAGTCACTCTTGGAAAGGGCGTCGTACACGGTCTGGTACTGGGTCTGGTACGCCTCGGAGGAGGTGTCCACGCTGTCCAGACTCTCGCCGTCGCCGGAGAGCAGCCGCAGGGTGAGCTGGGTGCTCACTTCCTGCAATGCCGCCGGATCGGCGGTCTTGGTCCCCCCGCCGGTGTCGTCATTCTTGGTGCTGGTGAACAGGGCCGTGCTGTAGCTGGGGTCGGCCCAGATGGTCCAGACCACACTGGTGGACGCCAGCGTGATGCCGGAGGTATCGTAAATTTCACCGCGGGTGGCCTGAATGGTGCTGTCCAGCAATTGCTGCTGGGCCGCATACTGGCGGAAGGTGGCGCCGTTCCGGATCTGGATGTTGTACAGGCTGTGGATGACGATGCCCGCCGCCGCCAGTACGAAAAGCACGGCGGCCACGAAGCTGAAATGCCGCAGCTTTGCGCTAAGGCGTTCATGCGGGTCGGTGCGGCGCAGCCGGTAAAGGCCCTTCTTGGGCTTGGAGGATGGTTCCTGCATTGCTTGTCTTACTCCTGAGAAACCGAAAAAGCGTGCGCTGCCGCACGCTTTTCCTGTTTTATTTTAGTTTGCGCGGTTCACGCTGCCCATGATCATCATCGCGCCGTCGTGCAGCAGGTCGGTCCACTGCCGCACAGCGGACTCCTTGCGGACGAGGACGCTGCCCCCGTCCAGACGGATGTAGGTGATCTGGCTCTGGTCGATCTTCATCAGGCCGAGGCGGGTGGCCGTTTCTTCCACACTGGTGATGTTCGTCCGGTTGTTCAGTGCGCTGTTGTAGTAGGTATACTGGCTCTGGGTGCTCACGAGGTCAGCCTTGGCGTTCTGGATCTGGCTGTTCAGCTCCACCAACTGCGACTCGCTCCACAGCAGGCTGACCGCAAAGCCCACCAGAAGCGCCGCCGAAAGCAGCTGCAGCGCGTGCTGCATAGCGGCCCGCACCGGATTCAGCCGGGGCTTGCCGCCCTTTTCTACCCGCAGCGGAACTTTGCGCTGCGTCTGAGGCGCTCTTCTGCGGCGCACCTCCGTCATATCATATGCTGCCTGACCCATGGTACTCTCCTCCTCACTGATTCTCCGCGGTAGTGTTACAGTTTTTCAAGAACGCGGAGGTGTGCGGACCGGCTGCGCCGGTTCTCTTCCAACTCCTGCGTATTGGCTTCGATGGGTTTGCGGGTGATGAGCTTGGCCTTGGCCTTGCCGCCGCAGACGCAGACCGGGAACTCCGGCGGGCAGGTGCAGGCGGTGGACCAGCGGCGGAACTTGTTCTTCACCAGCCGGTCCTCAAGGGAGTGGAAGGTGATGATGCAGAAGCGTCCGCCCGGCGCCAGATGCTCAAAAATGGTGTCCATGCCCTCTTCCAGCGCGTCCAGCTCGTGATTGACCGCAATGCGCAGCGCTTGGAAGGTGCGGCGGGAAGGGTTCTTGTTCTTGCGGCGCTCGGCGGCAGGCATGGCGCTGGCCACGATGTCGGCCAGCTGCAAGGTCGTCTCGATGGGGGATGTTTCCCGCGCCTCCACGATCTTCCCCGCGATCTGCCAAGCAAAAGGCTCTTCGCCGTAATCCTTCAGGATGCGGGCCAGCTCCTCCCGGCTCTCGGTGTTCACGAGGTCGGCGGCGGTCTCGCCCTCTTGGCTCATCCGCATATCCAGCGGCGCGTCCGCCCGGTAGGAAAAGCCTCTGGCCGCGTCGTCCAGTTGATGACTGGATACGCCGAGGTCCAGCAGCGCCCCGTTGATCTGTTCGATGCCCAATCGTTCAAGGGCTTGTCCCGCACAGCGGAAGTTGATCTGCACCACCGTGGCGGGGAGCCCGGCCAGCCTTGCGCGGGCCGTCTGCACCGCGTCGGGGTCCTGATCGAGGGAAATGAGCCGCCCGCCCTTTTCTGCGTCCAGACGGAGCGCGATCTGGCGGGAATGGCCCGCCCCTCCAGCGGTGCCGTCGAGGTATATGCCCGCCGGGTCGATGGCAAGGCCGTCGAGGCACTCGTTCAGCAGTACGGGCACATGCTCAAACGAGGCCGGGTCAAAGGCTTGTCCGTGTTGTTCGTTTTCCATAGGGCCCAGCCTCCTTTCTGTTGTTTCAGTCCTTCATCCTGTGCGGTGAGCCGTCATTTTTTCATTTTTCAGACCCCGCCGGGCGCCCTGAGGGGCACACTGCCCCCAGCACCTCTTCGGATTCAATTTTATTTTAACAAAACCAGTGTGCGAATGCAAGGCTTTTGGCGGTGCTTTTTCCTCAAAAATCACCAAAAAAATCCCCTGCAAGCCGTGTACTTTGCTTGCGGGGGACGTCCTGTTTTTTTGACAAACTCCGCAGGGGCCCAATTACACGGGTTTGCGGGGGCTCTGGCGGAGGTTTGCACGCACACTTTTCACCTGTGCGGCGTTCTCGGCCATGGTCTCTTCGGTGGTCTTGAGCATATTATCACAGTAGTCGGTCACGGTCTGGCGGACGGTGCGGGCCTCGGTCTGGGCGGCGGAGACGATCTCCGACGCCCGCTGCTGGGCCGCCTTGACGATCTCGGCCTCGCTGACGAGGATGCGGGCCCGCTCCTCGGCCTTTTTCACGATGGCCTGTGCCTGTGCGTTGGCCGAATCGATGAGCTGGGCACGGTCGCTGACGATGGACTGTGCCTGACGCAGCTCCACCGGCAGATTCTGGCGGATCTCGTCCAGATAATCCCGGATCTGCTCCACGTCCACGATCCGCTTGCCGCCCGAAAGGGGCATCCCGGCGCTCTCTTCGAGAGCGTCCTCAATGGTATCCAAAAGCTCGTTTACGTTCATTCCGCATCTTCCTCTCCGGCGGGCTGCATGGGCTTTGCATATTTCCACAGCAGCACCTTGCCGTATTTATACTGTTTCTTCAAGGTCAGCTCCCCGGCCTCGGCGGGCAGCACAAGGCCCGTCTCGCTCTCGCACAGGACGATGCCGCCGGGGGCCACCACCTTGTCCACGCTGGGAAGGATCTTTTCCAGCGTACCACCGCGGAACGGCGGGTCCAACAGAACGAGGTCGAACTGCTCATGGCACGCGGAAAGATACCGCGCCGCCTCGCCGATGTTGACCCGGCTGCGGTCGAACACGCCGCAGGTCTTGCAGTTCTTCATCACGATGTTCACGGCCTCGCGGTTCTCGTCCAAGAACACGCACCGCGCTGCCCCGCGGGAAAGAGCTTCGATGCCCAGCTGGCCGCTTCCGGCGTACAGGTCCAGCACCCGTGCACCGGGCAGGTCGAACTGGACGATGCTGAACATCGCCTCCTTGACCTGATCGAGGGTGGGGCGGGTGATATCGGTGCCGGGCAGGGCCTCCAGCCGTCTGCCCCGTGCGTCTCCTGCAATGACTCGCATGTGGTTGCCTCCTTTTTGCATCCGTTTGTGTATCTTTATATTATTGTCAAGACACCGCACTTTGTCAAGGGTTGCGTTGCACTCCGGCGGCAAATGTGCTAAAATCAGCCCAGAGCGCGGTTTTGCTCCGCGCACCGTCAAAAGGAGAGAGTTACTATGAACGTCCTGCTCATCAACGGCAGCCCCCACGAGAAGGGCTGCACCTACACCGCCCTGTCCCTCATCGCCGGGGAACTGAACGCCGCCGGCATCGATACCGAGATTTTGAACGTCGGCACCAAGCCCGTCGGCGGCTGCATCGGCTGCGGCGGCTGCGCTGCGGGCAAGGGCTGCGTCTTCGGGGGCGTGGTCAACGAGGCCATCGAAAGGGCCAAGACCGCCGATGCCTTCGTCTTCGGCACCCCGGTCCACTACGCTTCCGCATCCGGCAACATGACCAGCTTTATGGACCGGCTGAGCTACGCGGGCGGCAAGTATCTGGCCTACAAACCCGCCGCCATCTGCTGCTCGGCCCGCCGCGCCGGTACTACCACCACCCTTGACCAACTGGTGAAGTACCCGGAGTTCTTCCACATGCCCCTCGTCAGCGGCTCCTATTGGCCCATGGTCCATGGCTCCAACCCGGAGCAGGTCTTACAGGACGAAGAGGGCTGCGCCGTGATGCGGGAACTGGGCCGCAATATGGCGTGGCTGCTCCGCTGCATCGAAGCGGGCAAGGCCGCAGGCATCTCCCACCCGGAGAATCCCCGCCGTCCGATGACAAATTTTATAAGATAAATGCTTTTTTCGTTCACAACTTTGTGGTAGCATTAAGATAAGTATTTTTACCACGACGGAGAGCGGACTATGGAACATTACGATTGGAACGACGGCTGGCTGTTCACCCCCACCTTCGACCCCGCCATCGTGCGGCCGGAGTGCCCGGAGCTTGCGCTGGAACCCGTGCGCATCCCGCACACGGTCAAGACGCTGCCCTACAATTACTGCAATGAAAACGATTACCAGCGCCTTTGCGGCTACCGGCGGGAGTTTTTCGCCCCGAAGGAGTGGCAGGGCCGCACTGTGCTGCTCACCTTTGACGCCGTGGCCCACGACGCCACCGTGTTCTGCAACGGGCGGCGGGTGTTCCACCATGGCTGCGGCTACACGGCCTTCACCGTCGATCTCACCGAAGCCCTCCGTCTGGGGGAGAAAAACGTCCTCGCCGTCCGCTGCGACAGCCGCGAGGACCTGAACATCCCGCCCTTCGGCGGCCAGATCGATTACCTGACCTACGGCGGCATCTACCGCGCCGTCTCGCTGGACGTGAAAGAACCCGCTTATCTGCGCGATATTTTCATGGAGGCACAGGCTGAGGGCGATTTCCGCATCTACACCTCCACCGTGGGTGAGACCGTGGGCTGCACCCTCCAAGCCGAGATCCGCAGCCCCGCCGGGAGCCGCGCCCTCTACGACGGGGAGCTGTCCCTGCCCATCGTGGGCACCCTGAACGGCGTCCACCCGTGGAGCATCGACCACCCCTTCCTCTACACCCTCACGGTGCGGCTCATCCGCCCCGGCACCGGCGGTCTGCCCGACCGGGTGCTGGACGAAAAGTCCACCCGGTTCGGCTTCCGCACCATCCAATTCGTCGCGGGCGGACTTTACCTCAACGGCCGGCGGGTCGAAGTGCGGGGCCTGAACCGCCACCAGAGCTACCCCTATCAGGGCTATGCCATGCCGGACAGCATCCAGCAGCTTGATGCCCACATCCTGAAAAAGCAGCTGGGCTGCAACGCCGTCCGCACCAGCCACTACCCCCAGAGCCCCGCCTTCCTCGATGCGTGCGACGAGCTGGGGCTGCTCGTCTTCCTCGAAATGCCGGGCTGGCAGTACATCGGGGACGAAAGCTGGAAGGCCCAAGCGCTGCAAAACTGCCGCGAGATGGTCTGCCAGTGCCGCAACCACCCCAGCGTCTTTTTGTGGGGGGTGCGGGTCAACGCCAGCGCCGACGACGAAGCCTTCTACAAGCGCACCAACGAGGCCGTCCACCGGCTCGACCCCGCCCCACCGCCGGGGTCCACATCCGCCGGAAGGATCAGCTTCTGGAAGACGTCTACGCCTACAACGACCACTCCTACGCCGGGCGGGGACCGGGGTGCGAGAACCGAGCCAACGTCACCCCCGACATCCGCAAAGGCTACCTCATCAGCGAATTCGGGGGCCAGCAGTTCCCGGCCAAAGCCTTTGACGACGAGCCGCACCGGCTGGTCCAAGCGCTGCACCACGCCGCCGTCCTGAACGACGCCATCGCCCAGCCGGGCGTGGCCGGGGCGCTGGGCTGGTGCATGGCCGATTACAACACCCACAAGGAGTTCGGCAGCGGCGACCGCATCTGCTACCACGGCGTGCTGGACATGTTCCGGAACCCGAAGCTCTCCGCCGCCGTCTACGCCAGCCAGAAAACGCCCCGCTCCCCTTCGGACATCGTGCTGGAAGTTTCGTCCAGCATGGCGCTGGGGGATCACCCCGGCGGCTTTGCGGGGGCGTGCTGGGTGTTCACCAATGCCGAGAGCGTCCGGCTCTACCGTGGCAACGATTTCATCGCCGAGTTCACCCCGGACCGCCGGGGCCGCTTCGCCGCACTGCCTCATCCGCCCATCGAGGTGCAGGACTTCGTCGGCTCCCTGCTGGAAAAGTACGAGGGCCTTGACCCCGTGGCCGCCCCGCAGGTGGCCGCCATCCTCAATGAGATGCGCCGGGACGCGCTGACCCTCTCGCCGTTGAGCCGGGCCCGGCTGCTGTCGCTGCGGCTTGGCTGGAACGACCTGCTTCGGATGTACTACAAGTACATCGGCGTGCTGGGTTCCCCTTCCAGCGTCTACCGGTTCGAGGCCGTCTGGCACGGCCGGGCTGTCCGCACCGTGGTCAAGGAGCCGGTGCAGAGCGTCCGGCTGGAGTGCACTGTCCTGAATCCCTTGCTGACCGACGGCCCCACATGGGACTGCGCCGCCGTCAGCTTCCGGGCCATCGACCAGAACGGCAACCTCCTGCCCTACTGCGGCGAGGCCGTCCAGCTTTCCGTCGAAGGCCCGGTGAAGATCCTCGGCCCCAGTGTGGTGCCGCTGCGGGGCGGCATGGCGGGCACCTACCTCGCCACCACCGGCGAAGCGGGCCGGGCCGTCCTCCACTGCAAAATGGAGGGTGCGCTGGACACCGAAGCCGCCCTCACCGTGCGCAAACGCGGTTAAACGCCGTCCTTTCATGATAGATTTGCACTCCGTTCAAAGTTTTATCATGTTTGGCTGATATTCTATCCTTGTAAAGAACAGCAGGACGGCCTCGGCCGTCCTCTTTTAAAGATATCTTGAGGAAAAAGGACTGTAAGACTATGAGAGAAAAACTTCGCCGCTTCATGATCGGCCGCTACGGCACCGACGGCCTGAACCAGTTCCTGAGCATCGCTTCGCTGGTGCTGCTGCTGATCGCCATCGTCAGCCGGGTCAGCCTGTTCACATGGCTGGGTGTGGCTCTGCTGGTGTTCTGCTACTACCGCACCTTCAGCCGCAACATCTCCAAGCGGACGGAGGAGAACTACAAGTTCTACACCCTCAAGGATCGTGTGGGCGGCAAGTTCCGCAGCTGGAAGGAGCAGTGGGCCAACCGGAAGGTCTACCACTACTACCGCTGCCCCCAGTGCCACCAGAAGCTGCGGGTGCCCCGCGGCCGAGGCCGCATCCAGATCTCCTGCCCCCGCTGCGGCACCCAGTTCATCAAGAAGAGCTGACCCATGTTCGGCTATGTGATCCCGAATCAGGCGGCCCTCTCCCCCGAAGCACAGGCCCGCTACCGCACCGCCTACTGCGGGCTCTGCCGCCGCATCGGCGCACTGCACGGGCTGCGGGGGCGGCTGACCCTGAGCTATGACCTGACTTTTCTGAACCTGCTGCTCTCCAGCCTGTACGAGGGCGAGAGCGAGCTTGCTGCCGGCAGCGGCCACTGCCCCATCCACCCCATCCGGAAAGTGGATTGGCGAGCCAGCGCCCCCACGGACTACTGCGCTGACCTGAGCGTCGCGCTCCACTACTACAACGCCGCGGACAAGTGGAAGGACGACCACAGCCTCCTCGGCCTTGGGTTCGAGCAGCTGCTGGCCTCCCCCACCGAGGCCGCAGCGGCCCGCTGGCCCCGGCAGTGCGGTGCCATCCGCGCCTGTCTGGACCGGCTGGCCCAGTATGAGGCCAAGGGCAGCGAGGACCTCGACGCCGTATCCGGCTGCTTCGGTGAGCTGATGGCGGAACTCTTCGACTACCAAGAAGACCACTGGTCGCCGGAGCTGCGGAGCATCGGCTTCAACCTCGGCAAGTACATCTACCTGCTGGACGCCTACGACGACCTCGCCAAGGATACCCGCAAGGGGGCCTACAACCCTCTGCGCTCCCTGAGCCAGACCCCCGGCTACGAGGAAGAGATGCGGGAAATTTTCGAGCTGCTGCTTTCGAACTGCGCCCGCAGCTTCGAGCGTCTGCCCTGCGTGGAGGACGTGGACCTGCTGCGGAACATCCTGTATTCGGGCGTGTGGCTCAAATACAACTGCAAAAACGAGAAGCAGAAGCACAAAACCGCCTGAATTGGGCGGTTTCTCTTGATTTTTCAGGCGCAGTCCTGTACACTTAATTTTGTTTGTGTGCCCCCAGCCCGGCGGCACAAAGCCTAGTAGAGACGTGAGGAAGTTGATCCATGAAAGACCCCTATGAGGTGCTGGGCATCCAGCGCGGAGCCAGCGACGAAGAAATCAAAAAAGCGTACCGTGCCAAGTGCAAGCGCTGGCACCCCGACCTGAACCCCAACGACCCCACGGCCGAGGAGCACTTCAAGGAAGTTCAGGCCGCCTACGACGCCATCACCAAGGGCGAGACCGGCCCCCAGAGTGGCGGCTATGGCAACCCCTACGGCCAGCAGAGCTATGGCGGCAGCTATGGCGGCAGCTATTACGGCGGTTTCCAGCAGAATTACGGCCAGCAGGGCTATACCCAGCAGGACGGCGACTGGGACTTCGGCTTTGACCCCTTCGGCTTTGGCTTCGGGTTCGGCGGCTACCAGCAGCAGAGCGGCGCCAGCTATAACAGCACCGACACGCCGGAGCTGCAGGCCGCCCGCAACTTCATCGCGAACCGGCGCTACGCCGAGGCCCGCCGCGTGCTGGACGGTGTTTCGAACCGCACAGCCCGGTGGTATTACCTCTCCTCGCTGGCGAATCAGGGCCTTGGCAACAGCATCGGGGCGCTGCAGGACGCCCGCCGCGCCGCTCAGATGGAGCCGGGCAACACCGAATATCAGGTGCATCTGCGCAACCTGCAAAGCTCCGGCCAGACCTACCGCACCCAGACGACCTACGCCCAGCCGGGCGGCCTGATGCGCTGGTGCTGGAGCATGATCCTGCTGAACCTCATCTGCAACTGCTGCTGCGGCGGCGGCTGGGGCTGGCGGTTCCGGGGGATCTGATTCGGCTCAATGTTTTGACACAAGAAAAGCCACCGTACAGTTTGAAACGCTGTACGGTGGCTTTTATGTTCTTCGGGAAATTACTGCTTCTTCAGCTTCTGGGCCTTGCGCCATGCCTTGATGATGGTCCACTTGCTGACGCCGTTGTTGGGGGCGAAGACCTGCTCATCGCCCGCTTCGTCCATCAGACCTTCGGCCACCGCCCAGCGGGCAGCCTTTTGCAGCTCGGTCTTGTCGGCGTCGATGTCCGCATAGACTTCCACGGCCAGCTCCGGCTTGCCCGCATCCTCCCACAGCAGGGTCGCCAGCTCCTGACGGTTGGTCGGGATGTAGGGCAGGTTCAGCTCCAAGTAGGACTGGCTTACAAGGCTGTATGCCTGCCAGCCGAGGATACCGGCCACGACCGTGCCGCCCACCACGCCGGTGGCAATGCCAAGGGCACTGTGGTCAGACTCACCTGCCAGCTCGGACAGGATGGTCTTTGCCTTGAAGCTCAGCTCCGTGCCCTCCATCTCAAAGTCCTTCGGGATGGTGAAAGTCAGCGGATTTTGGTTAAAGTTAAAAGTCGAATCCTTTGCCAGCAGAGCTTTTTCCAGCTCCTCGGAAAGGCTCCACGTCTCGAAGACCTCGTTCTGGTCGATGAAGCTGGTATCCAGCGTCAGGGTCAGCTCGTCGCCCGCCTTGATGCCAGTCTTATCATCATACACTTTGCCGTTGACGGTCAGGCTCACCCCATCTTCCAGCTTCGCAGCCTTGTAGGTCTTCGTCTCCGGCTGCTCCAGTGTGGTATCCTTGAAGACGGCCTTCAGGGTAATGGTCTTGCCGGTTGCGCTGGTGGAGAAGGCGGCGGTGTCGTCACTGCCGTTCAGCTCTACGCCGCCGCTCACGACCTCCCAGCGCTTGAAGTTTTCTGCATTGGGGCCCACATACTGAATCCGAATGCTCTGATTCTCACCAACGATGTAAGCCGCAGTGTCATTCTCGGCGCTGTTCTCCGCGAAGAGCGCTATCGTAGCAGCATTGTTCGCCCCGATGGCGTTATTGATGACATAGCCGCCCTCGGCATTCTCAATGGTCAAGGTATCCATCTTGTTGTCATCAATGGGGATCGTTACGTTCGGCTTCTCGGCAAAAACGCCGCCGCTCACGGTATCAGCTTTGACCTTGTCCGCAAACGTACCGCCGCTGACGTTTGTCGCCTCTACGCTGGCCAAGAAGGTGCCGCCGGAAACCGTGCTCTCCTCCTCGCCCTTCGTAACAGGGGCGGCATAGGTACCCGATTTAATGGTACCCTCGTTCTGGACAGGCTTTTCGATTACCGTATCCTCGTCCAGCTCCAGCGTGTAGCCCTTTTGGAGCTTGATGCCCTCGCCGTCAGCGGTCTTGTCCACACCCTCTGTCTGTTCCGGATTTTTTGGGTCAATTTTCGTAATGACACCCTTTGACGGAACCGTATAGATATACTTCCACGTGACAAGCTTTTCCTTGGGGTTCAGATTTTTGGTACCGTTGAAGTCCAGTGTCAGCGTAAATTCATAGGTGCCCGGCTCGGTGGGTTCTGCATCATTGCCGTTGCTGTCTGCCACTTTACCGGCAAAGTTTCCACCCATCGTGAACTTCTCGCCCGTCGGATTGTAGGTGATCTCCATGTTCCCCAGTTCGCTTTCACCCGCAACATCCGAGATCTCCGATTTGACAGTCTGGCCCTTATAGACAAAGGTGAAATCATCTGCGGTCACATCTGCCGGCTGAATGGAGAACGCCAGAACAATGTCCGCATCCTCATGACCCGCAACCGTCAGCTTTGCATAATAATCACCCGCATCGATCGGGGTCACTTCCTTTGTGCAGTCCCGATCACTGTAATATTTCACTGCACTAATGACGTACTTGCCGCTCTCAGTCGGCTTGATGTTCAGGCCCTGTGCCTTACCAGTATAGGTCAGCTTGTCTGTTTCCACTTGGAAATCATCAGCGTCCGGGCTTTGATCGCTCACGATCGTTGCCTTGCATTTGTAGACTGCTTCCGGATAAGAATGATCTCCATTCAGCGTCTGGCCCTTCAGGTTCTTGGAGCCCATAAAGTACAGTTCGAAGCGGTAGACGCCCGGCTTCAAAATATATCCGTCCTCATCATCGCTGATCTTTTCGAAATACTTTGCTCCATCTTCTCCGGTCGGATCAAGCTCTGTCGTTCCGTTTTCTGTGAAAATGGCTCCATAAAGGCTGGTCGAATGAATGTCATCCTCACCGTCATAGGTCACGACAAAGCGTTTATACAATTCGTCTTCCACATCGCTTGCTTTGACTGCAAATTCCGGCACATCGGTGCGCAAAACAGTCTTGCCGTCAAACGTCGCATGGAACTTGCTAAAGTCGATATTTTCCCGCTCAATCGTAAAAGTCCAGCTGGCATCCGTGACCAGCCACTCATTGCCTGTTACTTTGTTTTTGACCCACGTTTTGACCTTGTACACACCAGCATTTGTAGGCAGTTCGCCGTCTTGCAGCTCCTGATCAAAAATGCCAGCATTCTTGTTCGTGTACAAATACACCGTCTTTTCATACTCATAGGTGGTCGTGTCGATTGGCCGAACCGTCGGCGCAATCGATGTTCCGTCGTATACCTTCCGGATGGCCTCTAGTGCAGATGTATCGAATGCACTTGCCGCAGGTGCCGTCTCATCTTCATACGCAACTGCGCCATTTTTTGAAATTATTTCCCCAGAGGCAATTGCACTCACAGGAGCGACAGTTGTCATCATACACACCGCAAGGGTCGCACTGATGACTCGTTGTGCTGTTTTTTTCATGGTTGTCCTCTTTCTGCGGCTTGGGAGCCGCACCCCAAAATTGATTGCTTTTCAGCTTTCCCTATTATAGCACAGACTTCCCACAAAAACACCCCAGCAGAAAAACTCTGCTGGGGTGAAAAGGTTTTGTATCAAGTTGTGAAAGGTGAAGGTGATTTACCGGATCACGATGGTCCGGCTGATCTTATCGCAGGAGTAGTTGCCCCCCACGGCGGCGGTCTGGACGTACTCGCCGGGTTCGGCGGGGAGGGTATCGTAGGTGCGGCTGAAAAGGCCGGGCTTCTTGTAAGTGTAAGTCACCTTGCCCTCCGGCACCACCTGCCCGTCCGACTCCACCACGGCAGCGAGATTGTAGTTCTGCACCTCTTCCGCGGTCATACTGGCGGGAAGCTCCTGCGCCCAGTAGGCGCGGACGCCCTCGCTCTTGGGCTTGATGCGGAACATGGCCATGCCGGCGGTGTTCATATCGCCGGACTCCAGCGCCACCGCGCCCGCGATGTAGCGGCCGGAATCGGTGGGCTGCTCATCGACGTAGATGCGGCTGAAGGCGCCCTCCGGCAGATACTTGCGGATCAACTCCAGCGCTAGCTTCAGGCCGGTGGAGAAGTCCTTGATGGTGGGCATATAGAACTGCAATACGTCCATCACGGACACCACCTCGTCCGCCACGCGGAGCAGCACGCTGACGTCGTTACCGTCGATCAACTGCTTGAGGTAGGCGTAGAGGTTGAACTCCTCTTCCTGATCCGGGGTCGCCGACATCTTGCGCGGCAGCGGGATCATCTTGAGCAGGGTGCGGATCTTATCCGAGAGCACCAAGGTCACATAGCCCTTGGCCTCGCCCTTGATGCCGATGATCACGCCGATATACTGGGTGTCGGCGGGGCGCGTCTGCACGCTGAGGGTGAAGGGGGAACCATAAACCAGATCGCCCGACGTAGTCAGACGGATGGAAACGACATCGTTGGTTTCTTCGACGTTTGCGCTTTTTCCGGCGGCGAGCTCGCTGCCCGCCGATGCTGCAAACGCCGGGGTAACGGCCACGCTCAGCGTCAGAACAACGGCGAGCAGCAGCGAAATCATCCTTTTGGTCTTCATTTTTGCAGACCTCCTGTTTGCATCCAAAATTTGCGGTCGTGCGGCGAAGTGCCGCCGGGCCCGATCTTGCTTCGAGCCACCCTAATTTTACCGCATCCTGCGCTTTCGGTCAATAACGGGATTCAAGTGATTCAAGATTTTTACATAAAAACTGCCGCGCAGACGCGCGGCAGTTCGCTCAGCTTGTTAGATCTTGCTCAACTGCGGGCCCTGTGCCGTATCCTTGACGGCCCAGCCCATTTCGGTCAACTGGGCGCGGATGGCATCAGCGGCGGCCCAATCCTTCGCCTTCTTGGCGGCGGCGCGCTTCTCCACCAGTTCGGTCACTTCGGCGGGCACCTCGTCCTTCTTGCGGTTGTACATCAGGCCCAGCACATCGGTGATCTCGTCGAAGGCCTTGGCAGCAGCCTCCAGCGCTTCCTTGCTGGAAGCGGCGGACAACGTGTTGATCTCCTTGACCAGATCGAACACGGCAGCCAGCGCATCGGGGGTGTTCAGGTCGTCGTCCATGGCCTTGCAGAACTTGGTGCGGGCCTCATCGGCCTTTGCTTTCAGGGTCTCGTCGGTGCCGAACTCGCTCTTGCTCAGGGCAAAGTCGAGGTTCTCGCGGCAGGTGTACAGGCGCTCCAAGCTGTTCTTGCAGCTCTCAATGAGATCCACGGTGTAGTTCAGCGGCATCCGATAGCCCGCAGTCAGCATGAAGTAGCGGATGGGCTCGTAGCCGTAGAGGTTGGCGACATCGCGGACCGTGAAGAAGTTGTGCAGACTCTTGGACATCTTCTGGTTATCCACATTGATGAACCCGTTGTGCATCCAGTAGCGGGCGAACTCGCAGCCGTTGGCACACTCGCTCTGGGCGATCTCGTTCTCGTGGTGGGGGAAGATCAAGTCCTGACCGCCGCAGTGCAGGTCGATGGTCTTGCCCAGATGGGTGCGGCTCATAGCGCTGCACTCGATGTGCCAGCCGGGGCGGCCCATACCGTAGGGGCTTTCCCATGCGGGCTCGCCGGGCTTAGCGGCCTTCCAGACGGCGAAGTCGGCGGGGTCTTCCTTCAGGCCATCGTCCATCTGGCTGCGCAGCTCGCGGTTGCCGCTCTCCAGATCGTCCAGCTTCAGGTGGCTCAGCTTGCCGTACTCCGGGTCGCTCTTGACGCGGAAGTAGACATCGCCGTTCTTGGCGACGTAGGCGTGGCCGGTGTCGATCAGATCCTTAACGATATCGAGGATCTGCTGGATGTGCTCGGTAGCGCGGGGCTGGACGGTGGGCTTCTTGCAGTTCAGGCCGGTGGCATCCTTGAGGTACTCAGCCTCAAAACGCTGGGCAACTTCCTTCATGGAAGTGCCCTCTTCCTGCCCCTTTTTGATGAGCTTATCATCGATATCGGTGATGTTGGACACATAGATGACCTTGTTGCCGCGGTATTCCAGATAACGGCGCAGGGTGTCGAAGACGATCAGCGGGCGGGCATTGCCGATGTGGATATAATTGTAAACGGTCGGGCCGCAGACGTAGATGCGATACTCGCCGGGCACCTGCGGGACAAACTCTTCTTTCTGACGGGTCAGGGTGTTGAAAATCTGCATAAAAACCTCTCCTTTTGTGTGGCAGACAGAAGCCGCGACCCTCACAGCCTCGCTCCGCGAAAACCGATAAGCAAAAAACCTCCGGAATCCTTACTGTTGTAAGGACTCCGAAGGCGGTTTTCGTTCAAAATCGCGGTTCCACTTCTGTTTGTCGCTCAAAGCCGGTAACGGCGGCGGCCGCACTGCGATACTATCCTTCCCGCAGTGTGCTCTCCGGGCGCACTTCACGCACCCCTCTGCAAACAGGCTCCCAGCCAACGGCCCATTCTCTCTGTGCAGACGTTCCCTGCGCTACTCTGCCCGGATCAACGCATTTGTTCTGATACAGATTTATTATAATGGCCGCCGCACCGGAAGTCAAGCAGTTTGACACTGCTCTGCAGCCGGAGCGCGGCTTTTTTCTTTCCTCCCCTTTACATCTCCCCGAAGTTGTGTCATAATTTACTGTAATAAAGGGAAAGTCGTTCCGGTGCCGTGATTCGGCGGCGGGGAGCGGCAAGAGAGGGGTAAACTGCCATGAGTAAAACCATCATTCCGGCAAACTACACACCCGCGCTGAACCTGTACGACACCCAGCGCGCCATCGGCACGGTGAAGCGGCTGTTCGCAGACACGCTCTGCGCCACGCTGAACCTCTACCGCGTGTCCGCACCGCTGTTTCTGGAGGCGTCCACCGGCCTGAACGACGACCTGAACGGCGTCGAGCGGAAGGTCACCTTCGACATCAAGGACAGCGGCACCGAAGCACAGGTGGTGCAGTCGCTGGCCAAGTGGAAGCGCAAGGCCCTGAAGGACTACGGCTTCCGGGTGGGCAAGGGCCTGTACTGCGACATGAACGCCATCCGCCGCGACGAGGAGCTGGATAACCTCCACTCCGTCTATGTGGACCAGTGGGACTGGGAAAAGGTCATCCGGGAGGAGGACCGCAACGAGGCTTACCTGAAGAATGTGGTGCGGTCCATCGTGTCGGCGGTCTGCGCCACCGAGATGAACCTCCACGCTATGTTCCCCCAGCTGCAGGACCTGCCCCTGCACACCCCCAACGTGACCTTTATCACCACGCAGGAGCTGGAGGACAAGTACCCGGACCTGACCCCGAAGGAGCGCGAGAACGCCATCGTCAAGGAGAACGGCACCACCTTCCTGATGAAGATCGGTGCCCCGCTGAAGAGCGGCAAGCCCCACGACGGCCGCGCCCCCGACTACGACGACTGGGATCTGAACGGCGATCTGCTGTTCTGGAACGAGCCGCTGCAGTGCAGCTACGAGCTGAGCAGCATGGGCATCCGCGTCAGCCCCGAAAGCATGGACAAGCAGCTGACCATGGCGGGCTGCGATGACCGCCGGGTTCTGCCCTTCCACAAGGCCGTGCTGAACGGCGAGCTGCCTTACACCATCGGCGGCGGCATCGGCCAGAGCCGCCTGTGTATGCTGCTGCTGGGCAGCGCCCACATCGGCGAAGTTCAGGCAAGCGTCTGGGACGAAGCCACCCGCGAAACCTGCACCAAGGCTGGCATCCCGCTGTTGTAACAGCCAGCATTCTTTTCAAGGCCGCCCCATGGGTCTCCCCGTGGGGCGGCCTTTTTGCGCTGTGAAAAAATCCCCTAAAATTTTTTGCTTTTTTCCTTGACAGAACGTTGTGTTCCGTCTATAATGAACGCAGTTCATTTTGAGGTGATCACATGAATCTTACCGCAACCTCCAAAGAGGATATCTTAAAAGCCAGTCGTACCCTCATCCAGAAAAATGGATGGGCTGCGGTCAACATCCGCGCCGTGGCTGCGGCCTGCGGTGTGTCGGTGGGCTGCATCTACAACTACTTCGGCTCCAAGACCGAGCTGGTGAGCGCCACGGTGGAAAGCATCTGGAACGATATCTTCCACCGCCCGGAGGACGAAGCCGTCTTCCGGGACACGCTGGCCTGTGTCCGCTGGATGTACCGGCAGCTGGAATACGGCTGCGCCCAGTATCCCGGCTTTTTCACGCACCACTCCCTTGGCTTTATGCACCAAGGCACGGCAGATGGAAAACAGCAGATGCAGCAGGCGTGGCAGCACATCCTGCGGCAGCTGCATCTCGTCCTGCAGCAGGACCCCAACGTCCGGCCGGATGCCTTCAATGACCAGTTCACCGCCGAACGGTTTGCCGGGGTCCTGTTTTCCCAGATGCTGTCCGCGCTGGTGCAGCAGGATTTCGACCCGTCCATGGTGCTGGAGATCGTCCGACGAACCCTCTATTAAAAAACTTCCCACGGATGCGTGGGGATTTTTTTATCCGCCAAAGTGAACATTGTTCAGTCAAGAAGGTGATATTCCGGATCCTCAGGCAGGACCCCGCTGCATTCCCCCATTCCACCCATTTCACACAACAAAGGAGATTTTTACGATGCGTGCGATCTTTGAAACGCTCTTTGACATTTTTTATCTGCTCACCGTCCTTTCCGTGGGTATCCGCATGATCCGGAACAGCAAAGGCTCCGCCCAGTTCCAGCTGTTTGGCTGGATGGCTGTGGTGCTGGGTGCCGGTGACTCTTTCCATCTGGTGCCCCGCGCACTGGCTCTGTGCACCACCGGCCTTGACAGCTATGCCTTCCAGCTGGGTCTGGGCAAGTGGATCACCTCGGTCACCATGACGGTGTTCTATGTGCTGCTGTACTACGTCTGGCGTCAGCGCTACCACATCCACGGCCAGAAGGCCGTGACCTTGGCCGTCTACGCTCTGTCGGCTGCCCGTGTGATCCTCTGCATGATGCCCCAGAACCAGTGGCTCACCAACCATTCCCCCCTGTCTTGGGGCATCTACCGCAACATCCCCTTCGCGCTGCTGGGTCTGCTGGTCATCGTGCTGTTCTACCGCAGCGCCAAAGAGAACCACGACACCGCGTTCCGCTGGATGTGGCTCACCATCGTGCTGAGCTTTGGCTTCTATATCCCGGTGGTGCTGTGGGGCGATGTGATCCCGGTCATCGGTCTGCTGATGATCCCCAAGACCTGCGCCTATGTGTGGACCGTCCTCATCGGCTATGCTGCAATGAAGGCGGAATACAAGAAAGAAAACTGATTCGTCTCCCTCTGCTTCACACAAAAAAGGCCCTGTTTCCCGGCGGCATCCACCGTCAGAAAACAGGGCCTTTTTGTTGCAGTTTATCGGTGATTTCCGCCCGCCAGCCAGACGAGCCACGCATAGAACAGATTCATCAGCAGGATGCCCACGCTCCACAGCACGGTCTGCCGGGTGGTCTGCTCATAGACCAGCAGGAAGGGATACGGCCCGGTCCAGAGCCGCTGGTAGTTGGCCCAGAGCGCAATGGCTCCGTACACCGCCGTCGGCACCAGTGCCAGCGGGATGTTCCGGGCGCTCAGCCGCGGTTCCCGCTCCAAGAAAACGAAGGAGACGAAGACGCATAGCGGGTTGAGCAGGTGGTGGTAGAGCATGGAACTCTCGGTCAGCAGGAAGCGGACGCCGCCCTCGTTGGGGTAGTAGGGGGCCAGCACGAAGACCACGGTCAGGAAGGTCATGGTCAGGCAGCACGCAGCCAGAAATTTCAGCCGCTTGACCCACCGGGGCAGCTCCCGCCCGGAGATCAACGCCCACACCTGACACACCGCCACCAGCAGACAGACCCCCGCCGAAAAAATGTTGGAGTTCTCGGTATAGAAGGTCAGGGTCTGGTCGCCCACAGCCTCCCAGCTCATTCGGATGGCGGTGGGCTCCATGTACACGACAGCCAAGTTCAGCAGGATGGAAAGCACCCGGCGCAGCTTGTCCAAAAGCGAATGTTGTTTCATGTTTCTCCAATTTGTAATCAAATTACCGCAAAAAGCTCCCCCTTTGGGAAAGACTCTCTCCGGTCGGAGGGAGATGTCGCGTATGCGACAGAGGGTGGACAGCTGGCATTGCGAAGCAATGACTGAGAGGGCTTACTTTGCGGTATTGATAAAGCTGCGGTTATCCCACAGGTACTTGATGCCGGAAATGGCGGTAGCCGCGGCCACCAGCCCGCACACGCAGAGCCCGGTGG
>OBYM01000486.1_pt1 | contig 21882 bp, 16 predicted proteins | sample 1538191 | NCBI WGS metagenome assembly OBYM01 (sample SAMEA2580165, study PRJEB22360) | human gut metagenome | biome: human gut; feature: human-associated habitat; material: faeces | place: Denmark | collected 2008/2010 | reverse complement strand
ACGGCACGGTTGGGGGGGGGACAGTCCCCCTCCCCTCCCCGCCATATTATAGAGCGCACCGTGGGGCTTGACGTGCTCAAGGCGGCAGCCCGCTGCCTTGCAAAACGCTGCGAGTGCGCCTATCTGATACTGAACGAACGCTTTCGCCTCGGCGGGCGAGACGTTCATATTTCTTCTGCCGAAGCCGACAAGATCCGGAAAGCCGGGATGCGCGCCGACCGCGACGCCGTTTGCGTGCGCGAGGGCGACGGTCTTCTGCATCACGAGCGGATCGGACGCATGGAAGCCGCAGGCTATATTGGCGGACGAAATATATTTTATGACCTCATCGTCGAGACCCAGCTTATAGTTGCCGAAGCTCTCGCCGAGATCGCAGTTAAGATCTATTTTGTGCATATCCGTACCCCCTGTCAATATTTAAGCTCTACATTTTTAACGTCGGTTATAAGCATATGCCCGGGCGAATGGGTTATCGCTATGGGCGGTTTTGTGCTCATGAGCGCCGACTGCGGAGTGACACCGCACGGCCAGAACACCGGCACCTCGCCGGGTTTTATCGTAACGGAGTCGCCGAAATCGGGCTTCGAGATATCATCTATGCCTATAACGGACGGATCTCCGATATGTATCGGCGCACCGTGAACCTTGGGCATGGCGGCAGTCGCCGCGACGGCGGTAACTATCTTGTCATAGGGCAGAGGGCGCATACTCACGACCATTTTTCCGTGGAAAATTCCCGCCGGCTCGCACTCAATGTTAGTGAGATACATCGGCACGTTTCTGCCCTCTTCAATATGCCTTATCGGCACATTTGCGGCAATCAGCTCCGACTCAAAGGAGAAGCTGCAGCCAATGAGGAAGCTGACAAAATCGTCGCGCCAGAGATGCTCGACGCTCGTATATTCGCCGGTCATAACTCCGTTTTCATAGACCCTGTATTTTGGGATATCGTTTGCGATATCCGCGCCGGGAGCTATTTTCTTCAAAAAACGCGAGCCGACGTCGCTGACTTCGAGAATCGGACACGGGCGCGGGTTGCGCTGAGCGAAAAGCAGGAAGTCATAGGCGAGCTCCTTCGGCAGAACGCAGAGGTTCGCCTGAGCATAGCCCGCACACATTCCCGAGGTGTTGCAGGTTATTGCACCCTCTCTTATAAGCTGTCTGACATCACGCGGACTCATCGAAGAATAGTCCATTTTATATGCCTCCAATCAGGAGTCGGATGTAAAGGTATCCGCTCTGAGAATATTAGTCTGTAGTTTTTTGAGCGCCTTTTTATCGGCCTTTATGCGTTTTACGGCATACTGAAGGTCGACCTTTTTAAATCGCAGAGTGCCGCCCGGACGAAGCTGGGCGAGCAGGGGCAGGTCAGAGGTGATGACCGTCGCTATTTTTGCATAGCCGCCGGTAGTCTGTCTGTCCGCCATCATAATTATCGGCTTGCCTGCGGACGGTATCTGAACCGAGCCCGCAACTATGCCGTCCGAAATAATATCGACGCCGTCAATGCTCTCTACCGGCGCTCCGTCGAGCTTTATGCCCATTCTGTCTGAATCGGCGGTGACGGAATAAACTTCTGAATAGAAGGTATTTTTGCCCTTATCGGAAAAGTAATCATCCTGAGGGCCGGGTATAACATGGATAGTAACCGTGCCGGCGGCACGCTTTTCGGGCTCGTACACGCGGCCGACCATACTGAATAGCCAACCCTGCGGATGGCGAAGCGGAATTACATCGCCCGCCCTGAGCTTTCTGCCTTCAAAGCCTCCGGTTTTGCACTTTAGATTTGTAGACATACTGCCCATAACGGAAGCGATATCAAAGCCGCCCGCCACGGCGAGATAGCCGCGCAGTCCGCTCTTTGCGCTGCCGCAGTCGAGCACATCGCCCTTTTTAATGCGTATGGCGCGGTTCATCGGAAGCTCGGTCACTTCTCCCGTTTCAAAATCGGTCACTGTGGGAGTGAACTCGGCTCCGGTTATCGCTATGACATTGTCCTCGTCAAAATAAACCTTCACGCCGAGCATGGTCATTTCGAGCACTCCGTCCCTCTCGCTGTTATCGACCAAGAGGTTTGCTGCCTCGGCGGCAAAGCGATCCATCGCGCCGCTCTGCTGGAAGCCCGACGCCATGTATCCGCAGCGGCCGAGATCCTGAACGGTGGTAAGCATACCGGGCGAGATTATATGCATACTCATATCAGTTCCCCTCCCCGGCAGTTATTTTGCACTCGTATTCATCGCGGCTGACAAGCTCCTCTATTTTGCGGTACTCCTGCTCGTCGACGGCGAAAAATCTGATATAATCGCCCGCGCTGTAAAGTATAGGCTCGGCGCGGTTCGGATCATAGGGTCTGACCGGCGTTCTGCCGATGAGCTGCCAGCCGCCCGGCGACGCGAGCGGATATATGCCCGTCTGCTCGCCGCCTATGCCGACGGAGCCCGCGGGAATACTCGTTCGCGGGTTTGAAAGGCGCGGAGTGTGCAGGCGCTTATCCATATCGCCGAGATAGGCGAAGCCCGGCAGGAATCCGAGCATAAATATGAGATAATCTCTGCCCGTGTGTATGTCTATGACCTCCTGCTCGGTGAGTCCGGCATGGGACGCAACAAAGGCTATATCCTCGCCGAATTCGCCGCCGTAGCAGACGGGAATATTGAACACACGCTTCTCTCCGGCCGACGCCTGATCGAGAGATTTTATACGCTTTTTGAGCTTCTTTATCAAAACCTCGCAGCCCGTCTGCAAGGGGTCGTAGCAGACGAGCAGGGAACGGAACGTGGGTATACATTCCGTCACCCCGCGTATCGGCTTACGAGACAGCGAGTCAGACAGGCTGCGTATCTTTTTGTTTATTTCGGGGTCTATTATTCTGCCGAACTCGACATTGACCGCCGAATCTCCGGCAGGAAGAAACAACGTTTCATTCATAGTTTTTTACCCCTTTTTTGGTTATTCGCCGAAAAAGCCCTTGTCGATGACCTTTTCGAACCAGGTCTTGCAGGTCTCCTCAAGCTTCAGCGAGTAGCTGACGCACTCGCGCATGAGGTTGACTATCGACATATTCAGGCTCTTGCCGAAGCCGTCGATAGCCGGGATACACCAGCCGTACATATCAATCATACCGTTGCGAGCGGCGGTGACTATTGTATCGCCCTCAAGCTCTGCGGTATGCATGATATCGAGATCCTTTTTGAGATAAGCTATCGCCGCTATCATCGCGTAGCAGCCCCAATCGGAGACAGTGGCGGTGATTATGTTATCGGTGACGGTGCGCACGGCTATTCCGCCGCCGCAGCCGCAACGGCACTCGCCCTCGTCGGCATAAGGAATGTTCTTATGCAGATGAGAAGCAATTGTGCCCATGCCTATCTCGTTGCCGAGGTCGCCTATTGCGATATTGAGCACGCCCATGTCGCGGAGCTTATCGAAGAGGATATCCATTTTGGCCTCGAGATGAGTGACATCGAGTCCGGTGGCGTTATGATATACGCCTATCTTATTCTCGCCGGGCGCCTCAATGCTGATAACCGCAGCGGGCTTGCCGTGGGAGATTATCTCGTCGGCGCAGCTCTCCGCCTTGGCCTTATCCTTTGTAAAGGGCACGACAGCCATGGATATCGGATATTTTTTAAGCTCATCTATCGAATCATAGAGATGAAGTCCGACAACTGCGGCCATAGCCTTGACCGCGGGGACGTTCTCCTCCTGGCAGACGATAACGGGCTTTGCGCCGAACGCTATGACGAGCGCACGCGCGAGCAGGACGGAGCTGATAACACCGTCCGTCTCGGCACTGCCCGACGGGGGCAGAACAAAGCCGGTCATTATATATACGAGGTCATCCTGCTTCAATGTATCGCAGAGCTTTGTTGCGGCATTCATGCAGAGAGGTCCGCCTGTATATTCGCGCGCGGCGGGATAGAGGATATGGCAAACGCCGTAGCCTCTGGGGTCAATGTTGGAGATATTGTCGAGGCTGTCTCCGAGATTGAGAACAGTAAGCTCTTTTTGCGTCATACCGCTCCCCTCCCTCAGACAGTCGTGGCGTCAATAAACTCTTTGACGAGATATTTCTGAAGGATGTCGATAAGCTCGGGGGCTTTGCCGCCTACGGGCTTGCCATCTATTTCATCTGCGACAAGGCAGAACGAGCCGGACGAGGAAACTATGACTTCGTCGGCATCCATAAGCTCGGCGACGGTGAACGGAGTCTCGTCAACCGTGATGTTGTTAGCCTTGCACGCTCTGATAAGATGGGCGCGGGCAATACCGGGAAGGATATAATGATCGGCGGGAGCGGTCTTGAATATGCCGTCCTTTATAATATGTACGTTGCTGTGAGCGCACTCCGTGACTCTGTCGCCGCGATGGAAAACGCTCTCGTCGCAGCCGGCCTCGACGGTCTTCTGAGCCGCCATAACGCTCGGGATGAGGTTGAGGGTCTTTATATTGCAATGAAGGAATCTTGTGTCCTCAAGGGTTATGAGCTTAATGCGCTGAGAAAGATCCTTGACCTCTGCGGGCTTGATTGTAACCCAAATGTTGGCCTTGCCCTCTTTGGGGAACGCATGGTTGCGGATTCCGGTTCCGCGGGTCGCCTGCCAATAAACAAAGTTATTGCCGCTGTCAACCTTGCTGACCATATCGTTGAGGATGTCTTTCATCTCATCCTTTGTGCAGGGAAGCTCAATGCGGAGCAGTCCTGCGCTGTTGAAAAAGCGATCAATGTGCTCGTCGAGAGCGAAGATGACGCCGTTGCGGCTGTAGGTAGCGTCATAGACGCCGTCGCCGAAATAGCAGACTCTGTCGTTCATGGGAACCATCATTTCTTCGAGAGGACCGAATTTGCCGTTGTAGTACCCAAGGTTTTTCATTTTGAATATCATTCCTTTCCCTGCACATATGCAGGATATAATCAGCAGCCATTCAAAAACGCGCATTGGTGAAATGTAACAAAAAGGTGCATTTCTCAACGCGTTTTTCAGCATAATAATTATACACACTATTAAATATAAAAGTAAATAGTACGATTTACTTTCAATATTTTTTTGCGAAAAATCGAAGTTTTATGAAAATTTTTCGGAATTTTTTCGAGGTGCAGAGACAAAAATTTCGGAGTGCGACAGAAATAGAAAAAGCGTCCCGCAATCGGAACGCTTTGTTGATTTTTCACATATCTGCGATTATCCGTTTTCCGACGAATTCGCCCGCGCATCCTCGCTGACGGAAAGCGCATTTGCCAAAATGACCGACGCTATGCCGCCGACTGCAGAAAAGGCAAGAATATCGCCGTCAAGCGCGGAAAGAATCATAATAACAAATGAGGTGAACATATAGACCGCGCAGCCCGCAGAGCGGAAAATCTCGGTAAGATTCAAGAGAATATACGCGAGCAGCTTCAGGAATATAAACGCCGCAGGCAGGATATAGACGAGGAAGCCCAAGATGCCGTAGTTGAGCGCAACGGTTATGGGGTCGGAATGTACCTTTGTCGCCGTCTTTATCGAATCCGTCTGATCGAACAGCGCGGCAAATCTCAAGCCGAATAGCTTAGTCTGAATATCCCCCTCGCCGAACATCTTTGCATAGTAGACCGTTCTGTCAATATTTATCGCACCGGCGTTCGGAAGCGCGGGGCTCCTGAGGGCTCCGAAGCCTATCGCGGCAGCGGGGCTGCGATTCTCCTTCGAAGCCACCGTTCCCGGCTCTTCGGAGCCGGACTTGTCAGTGGTGTTTTCGGTGACTGTTTCCGACTCCCCTGTGCTGTCTTCTCCGGGGAGGGTCGGAATATAGGGCTTTATAAAGTTTCCTATATCATCCTTGTTCGGCAACGTCATTCCGTTAGGCAATGTCATTCCGTTAGGCAATGTAGGACGATGCTTTGTGGTATCGGTGTTTGTTTCCGAACTATCATCGGTGGAGCCGTCCGAGGTGCCGTCGGAGGAACCGTCGGTGTTGTCTCCGGCGGGCTCTTCCGAGGTTTCAGTATTGGAATCCTCGGAGCTGTCATCGACAGTATCCTTTGTTGTATCCTCGTTCCTTTTATTGCTTCCGGGAACATATCCGGAGTCGAGGTTCGGGACATAGTCGCTGTCGTCATCCTCTTCTTCATCGCCGATGATCGGATCTTCTCCGTTCGGGTTGACTGTCGGCGACTGCTGACCGTTATACGTATAAAACAGTTCCTTGAAGCTCAATCTGCCGTCAAAGCTGCTCTTGACGGGAGAAACGGGCAGAAACGCAAGGACAAGCACGCAGAAAAGCGCACTCGAAATAAACGCGCGCATCATGGGCGGGCGATTCTCTTTTCTTCCGTCTCTCCACGAAGAAAAGGTCCAAATAAAGAGACCCGCAGAGAATATGACGGACACAAAAAGTACGGGCTTCGAATTTGAAAGCACTGCGCCGACGAGAAGCAAAATACTGCCCGCCGCCGGGACTATCCACGAGAGCGCCGCGTCAGTCGGCTTTGCGTTCTCCGCCTTTTTTCTGCCGAGGCGCGAGACCAGAAAAACGAGCGCGGAAGGAATAAGAAGGGCGAGCGCCACCGCAAACGAGGTCGAATAGTGGAAGGTGCCCTTCTTTGAAATATAGCTTATAACAAGAGTAATCGCATAGATAAGCGCCGTTGCCGCAATAACCGATGGGTGCACTCTGCGTCCGACGGTCTGCGCGGTCTCGAATATAAGCAGGAACATAAAGGCAAAGAAGAACGTATCCGCCATGAGACCGAGCATATAGAGGAACGTGACATGGTCTCCGCGGGTCGCGCTCATCAGGCACATCAGTATGATATATGCGGCCGCGATGCCGTTATAAATCTTAAACAGCCGGCTGTATCTGCCCTTGTAAAAGCCGAGGGTAAACACGGTGACGGCAGCTATTATGAGTACCCTTACAGCACCCGAGAAGCTGATATAATTCGCCTTGCCGAGATTGATGACAACAGATGAAATTATATCGAGCAGCGGCTGGATAACAACCAGCGCACAGGTTACGATATAGAGCAGCGCACCCTTTTCGTTGTTTGAACTTTTGACAGTTTTCTGATTCTTCATAATTCACTGTCCTTCCCGAAAATCATTTTCTTTTTCCGCTTTGATTATACCACAAACCGCAAGAATTATCAATCAGTATCAGAGCGTTGTAACCGTCATTCCGCGGCTCTCCTTGAACTCGACAAAATCGTCGTAGTTGCCCGAGTGGTCGATAATGCCGTCGTCGCATATTTCGATTATCCTGTTTGCCACGGTATTGACTATTTCATAGTCGTGCGAGCAGAACAGGACATTGCCCTTAAATTCCGACAGTCCGTTGTTGACGGCGGTTATGGATTCGAGGTCGAGGTGGTTCGTCGGCTGATCGAGAATGAGCACGTTTGAGCCGAAGAGCATCATTCGCGAGAGCATACATCTGACCTTTTCGCCGCCCGAAAGGACGTTTACGGGCTTCAAAACCGCGTCGCCCGAGAACAGCATCCTGCCGAGGAAGCCGCGGATATAAGTCTCTGTCTGATCCTTTGAATATTGGCGCATCCAATCGATAAGATTGAGGTCGGAGGAAAAGAATGCGGAGTTGTCCGCAGGGAAATAGGAGCGCGATGTGCTCAGTCCCCACTTGAAGCTGCCGCTGTCCGGCTCTTCCTCTTCCGTGAGTATTTTAAAGAGCATGGTTATCGCCTGCTCGCTCTTTGCGACAAAGGCGATTTTATCATTCTTGCGCACGGTGAAGCTGACATTGTTGAGCAGCTTTGCGCCGTCGACCTCTTTTGTAAGTCCCTCGACGGTGAGGATATCCTTACCGACTTCTCTGTCCATATCGAAGCCGACAAACGGATATCGGCGGCTCGACGCGGGCAGCTCCTCGATAGTCAGTTTATCAAGCAGCTTCTTTCTCGAGGTCGCCTGACGGGATTTCGATTTGTTTGCGGAGAATCTTGCGATGAACGCCTGAAGCTCCTTCGCCTTCTCCTCATTTTTCTTGTTCTGCTGTTTTATAAGCTTCTGGATAAGCTGGCTCGACTCGTACCAGAATTCGTAGTTGCCGACATACATCTTTATCTCGGAATAATCGATATCGACTATTCTCGTGCAGACATTATTTAGAAAATGGCGATCATGCGAGACGACAATGACCGTTCCGAAATACTCGCTCAGGAAGTCCTCAAGCCACTTGACGGCGGCTATATCGAGGTCGTTTGTAGGCTCGTCGAGCAGGATTATATCGGGGTTTCCGAAAAGCGCCTGTGCAAGCAGCACCTTGACCTTCTGCGAACCCGAGAGAGACGACATCTGCTCATAGAGCAGGCTCTCGTCAAGGCCGAGGCCCTGAATCAACTTCGACGCATCGGACTCCGCCTCCCAGCCGTCGAGCTCGGCGAACTCCTCCTCGAGCACGGCGGCGCGCATTCCGTCATCCTCGCTGAAATCCGGCTTCTCATAGAGCGCGTCCTTTTCTTTCATTATATCGTAGAGGCGGCGGTTGCCCATTATCACGGTGTCGAGCACGGTGTATTCGTCAAAGGCATAGTGATCCTGGCGCAGCACCGACATCCTAACCGTCGGCGGGATTATAACCGAACCGTGCGACGGCTCAAGCTCGCCGCAGAGTATTTTCAGAAATGTTGATTTGCCCGCGCCGTTTGCTCCGATTATACCGTAGCAGTTGCCGGGCGTAAATTTGAGATCGACGCCCTTAAAAAGGGTCTGTGTGCCGAAATTGAAGCTGAGATCGGATACTGTTATCATCTTTTTCTCCCGTTTTGCGTTGCACCGACTCATCCTGTCGGGTGCAATATTATAATAAATATCCGCGGGCAAACGTATCCACCCGCAGTTTAATATGATACCACAAATACAGAATTTCTTCAAGTGCGGAGAGGATAGAAGGAGACGCGACAGCACCGAATGACGATATGACATCCATAAAACGATGCCAAAAGGCTGTCTCACTGCTTTTAAACTGTATTTTCTCAGCTTTTTACAGAAAACGGAATCTAGGTTGCTTCGCTCCTCTCCTCCAGAATAAGATACTCCTTAAATTCGGCAATTATTTTTCGGTCAGCATCCGTACGCTCATTACATTTACCTCAGGGTATTTTTTCATATTTTACCCGAAAAGTATGAAAACAAAGACACCTCGTAGCCGTTATACCTGCGAGGTGTCCGTTTTTTGTCATTTGGCAAAGCACTTTTTCAAGGCAGTCTTTACTATTTCTCAAGTCCGCAGTCCGGTTACTACCGGGGGCTGATATCGTAGACGTGTATCTGTGTGTAATCTCATTCTGCACAATCAGCGGCCTGTTCGCCGCTTCCTTGTGCGCCTTAGACAGCTTGTTCAGATCGAATGACTTTAAATATGCCGCGATAAATACTGTGGCAAAGGACAAAATGGATGATACGATTTTTATCCAAAGCCGGTCGGCGAAAATAGTGGATAGAATTCCGATGTAGTTATCGTAGATGGTTATCAGATAATTTTTCACGATGGGAAAACGGCTGCTCCGAACATCCTCGAAACAGCCGTTTGCTTTGTTAAGTTTTGCCGTAAATCAAATAAGCACTTCTTCAACCGGACCTTTGAACGCGCTGTCATGAAGAGGGAACGGCTTTGAGAGATCCTTAATAAACGGAGTAAAAACCGCCCGTTTAAAAATTGTCGGCAACTGGTATTTTGAAAGAAGTTCGCCGACGGCCTCCTTTTTGCATGGATTTTTGCGAATTTCAAAGGCTTTTAATTCAACTTTAATATCTGCATCTGCCGGAACCGAAGACAGAGTAATAACGGTTTTTCCGCACTTGTATTCGGGTGAAACAGGGGTTATTCTGCCGGAGACCTTGACGGTGATTTCCTTTGCCGAGGAGATATCGTCAAAGACGAGCTTCCATTCACGTTTTGAAGGAACGACGGAAAGATCTCCCTTGGCAGCACTGATTTCAAACAACAGATCCTCTCCTGCTTCTTTAACAGAAAGTACGGTTTCCGCAAAAGCTCCGTCTTCAAAGCTCATCGTTTCGCCATCGTCCTCATAGAGGGTAAAGCTGTTTGTTCCTCTGAAAATTCTGATAGTCAGCTTTTCGGGATTCGACCAGTCGTTAGTCTTGCTGTTTTGAGAAAGAGGAATGATAGCTCCCTCTTTTGCGAGCACGGGCAACGCATTCAAATCACGGTACATTGTAACAAAGCGTTCGCCCTCATAGATTCTGCCGGTATACCAGTCTGTCCATCTGCCTTTCGGCAGCCACACTTTTGCGGGTGCAAGGTAGGTGCGCTTGTCAGCGGGCTTGGTAATCGGTGATACCATGAGCTCAGTGCCGAAGAAAAACTGATTCGGCACTTCATAGGCGGCTTTTTCGCACGGATATGAGTAATACATCGGCTCGCAAAGGGCGCGCCCCTCTGTGTGGGTGAGACGGTTAATCGAGTATATGTACGGAATGAGCGCATGACGTTCCCTGAGCGCATTCACTGCCGCTGTTTCTGCGGCAAAGCTGTATTTCCAGGGCTCTTTACCCATGAACTCGTCTTTTGTTGAATGAAGGCGCATTATCGGGCTGAATTCACCGAGCTGAACCCAGCGAACATAAAGCTCATCATTCCTTGAGCCGAGCTGATGACCTCCGATATCATGACTCCACCAGGTATAGCCGACGTTTGCGGCATTTGCAGTGAAATACGGTTGAAAATCAAGGCTCTTCCAGCTGATTATCGTGTCACCGGAAAATCCGAGAGGATAGCGGTGAGAGCCGACCTCGGCGAAGCGGGAAAGAATGAGGGGTCTTTTGCCAGTTGAGGCAAGATCAAGAGTGTGATAATGATTGAGCGCCCAAAGGGGATCAAGACCTTTGATTTTTGTATCCTTTTCCTGCTGCCAATCGATCCACCAGAAATCTACGCCGTCTTTTTCATAGGGTCTGTGGAGAATGTTGAAATAGGCATCAATGAATTTCGGGTCGGTAATATCAAAGGGAATACGTTTTTTGCTCTTCGGGTCAACGCCCATAAAGCGTGCAAAATCTTCGTACTGATCTTCAAACGGGCGTACTCCCTGCGCCGGATGGAGGTTGACGGTGACCTTGAAGTTCTTGTCGTGCAGCCACGAAAGCAGTTCTTTGTAATCCGGAAAAAGTTCGGTGTTCCAGCTGTAGCCGGTCCAGCCCTGAGACTGAAATGCTTCTACAATGTTCCTGTAGGGCAGAAAACCATCACGGCGAAAGAGTGCATTTTCTTTTCCGAAACGTTTAATAACATCTACCCAATGCCAATCCATGTCAATTGTTGCAACCGAGATAGGAATATCACGTTCAAGAAATTTTTTCATCAGATCGATATATTCCTGTTGACTGTAGTCCTTGTATCTGCTCCACCAGTTGCCAAGGCAGTATCTCGGAACGAGGGGTACCGAGCCGCATAGCTTAAAAAAGTCTTTGAGGCAACCGCGAAAATCATTGCCGAAAGCAAAATAGTATTCGTCTTTTTGAATGTGTCTGCGCTCTTTCAAGGTTCCGTCCGTGCTCACGATCACTGTTTTTGAATCGTCAACAACAGAAACGCCGTTTGTGCTCATCAGCCCGTCCCCGAGCCTGACAGAGCCGTTTATCATGTCGAGAGTGCGGTAGGTACCCTTGAGGTTGCCAGCTTTGAAGTTGGTGACGCATCTTGAGTCCTTGAGCGTAACGCTCTCTGTTTTGCCTTTTGAAAGGTCAAAGCGGAATATAATATCATCTGTTTTTATCACGATTTTATTATTGTCCTGAGAAAAGCCGAATTGGGGTCTGTCGAAATCGCGGCAGATAACGGTCTGAGTTGCTTCATCGGTAAAAATCCGTTTTTCGTCTTTTTCAACGCGGATAATTCTTGACGAGAGAACGGAGAACCGATAGTCACCGCGTTGGAAAACATATTCATCGGGAGTCTTGCTTTTGTAGCTGTGAGAAAATGCGTTTGTAAAATACTTTGAAAGTTCACTCATACTGTTCTTCTCCTCATATAATAAAACAGCGGTTATTATACTTATTTACAGTAAATTCATTTCGGACATCCTTACATAAACGGATTCCATACTAGCCATTTGTACAAGGATACCACTTTCACTGCGATATGAATTGTCAAATTCTATTCCGTTGTTGATTGCCATTTTGCGCAAATCTTCTGAAACATTCTTGGCTGCTCGTGCTCTCGGCTGACCTGTGGCAACGGAATTTAAATACGCATCCAGGAGCAGAACGGCCTCATGCCGAGAAAATGGTACCTTCTTCATATCAAAACTCCAATCCAAAAAGCTCCGTCAAAGGGCACGTAATACAAACAACAACAATTCAGTGCTCCGATTATTTTCAATCGCTCTGCGCCTCTTGCTCAAATGGGCACAATTATACCCATTAAGTATACCACAAAATTTCCAATTTTCAAGAATTCTATGCAATAATACCTTCGCTCTGTTGGCTGTCTTTCGGGCTTTTTCCGGATGTGTGTGAAAAAACGGACTCTGTAACAGTCGGCCAACTGCCGACAAAGTTCGTCATTGTTTTGTCTGTCCGTTTTTTCGCTCTCAAAGCATGAAAAATATTCTTTGGAAGGCGCTTTTTATAAAGTAATCCATGAAACTCAGGGTTACTTTCGTGTCAAAAATTCGGAAATGAGGGATTGTTGCAAAAAGCATCGATATTATACGGCTTAAAACTCTTCGCCTTGCCGAATATAATCCTGCTGTTCGAACACTTGTATTTAATCTCCGCAAAGCAAAGAAACACACAAAAACACACCACTGTTTTGAGCTGTTTCTGCCGCAGGCAGCGCGGTGCTCCGAGCCGGTTAACAGCCGGTGCGGCTGCGTGTGGCAGGGTCGGCGGGTTGGCTCAGCAAGTAAAGTGAAAAAGAACAGGAAGACCGATGGCTTCCTGCTCTTTTCGCTAAATGTGATTGCTGTTTCAATTCATGAAGTGCTTGCGTTGCAAACCTGAAGCGACAACTTCGTTGTCATGAAGTGCTTGCTATGCTCGTAGGAAGTGCGCGCACTTTGATTTTCATGCGGTTCACCGCACTTCATTAGCGAAACGCCTTCATTTTTCATGCACCGAAGGTGCGCTTAATTGAAAAAATATAGGTGCTTTCACCGTAGGTACGCTGAGGAACTCTTTGATTTTTAGAACTTTAGCTTACGGTTAACATTCTTCGACGATTAGACGCTTACAGGGTTTTTCATTTTGTCTAAAAAGCCAAGCGCAGCTGACGTAAAATCCATCGGCTGCGCCTATATGTTTTTATATTATTCGGTTATGTCATCACATGGCTTTTTAAATAATATTGCTCACATTTCAACGCTGTACACATATTTTCCGCTTGAAACTTCAAAGCTCTTTCCGTCGGGCAGCGTGATGACAGCGCTCGTGTTAAACGGAACATTAATCGAGAGGACAAAAACGCCGTTTTCAAAATTCCAATTGATTTTGATAGTTCCGCTCGAAAGCTTTTTGAAACATGACACGCTCGTGAGTCCGCCTCCGACGAGGGGTGCAACCTTAAATTTTTTGTAGCCCGGCTCAATCGCTTCGAGTCCCGCGACGCGCCTATATAACCAATCGCCGACTGCACCGTTCGCATAATGGTTGAAAGAAACCATTCCTCCGCCGACAGCGTTTACCAGACCGCTTCCCGGATCTTTTCCGAGATTGACGGTTCCATCGGGTCGAAGCGCGTCCCAACGCTCCCAAATTGACGTTCCTCCGGCTTTGACTTCATACAACCACGACGGGACGGTGTCCTGAAGTAAAAGGTCATATGCTTCATTTATATATCCGTTGTCCGAAAGGGCGAAAAGGAGATATGGTGTTCCGAGGAAGCCGGTGGAAAGATGATTATCGGCTTCTTTCACGAGTCTTAAAAGGTTTTCAGCATATTTTTTTCTTTCCTCTCCGCTCACCATTCCAAAATACAGCGGGCAAACATAGGCCGTTTGAAACTCGTTTTTGAGCGTTCCTTTTTTGTCGGTAAAAACGTTCCGATATGCGTTTTCGATGCACTTTCGCTTTTCTTGAAACGCCTTAGCCTCCTCTTCAAAACCGAGAATTGTCGCAATTTTTGATGCGAGGGCGCAATCGTTGGCATAATATGCGGTTGAAATCCACTTCTTTTTTGCCATCCATTGCTTTTGATTTTCGTTCGGAGCGCACCAATCGCCGTAAGAAAATCCGTGCGACCAAATGTATCTATCTTCCCCCAATGAAAACGCCGCCGCTTTCTTTTCGACTCCCGAAAGATATCTTTTCATCATCGGATAAAACTTTTCAAGAATGGTTTTGTCCCCGCTGTTTTGATAAAGCGCCCACGGGACAAGGAAAACACAGTCGGACCAGCCGGCCGTAATCTTTGTTCCGCCGAAATGTTTGACCCGAGGAACAACGACAGGGATTCCTCCGTCTTTTGTCTGCTGTGCTTTCACATCAATAAGCCACTTTCTAAGAAAGCGGTTCATATTGAAGTTGAAACACGCCGTCGAAGCAAAAACGGAGATGTCACCCGTCCAACCGAGTCTTTCGTCGCGCTGAGGACAGTCGGTCGGGATCTCAAGGAAGTTTGAAAAACCGCTGTATCTGATATTCTTTTGAAGGCGGTTAATGCTTTCGTTGGAGCAGAAAAAGTCTCCCGTTTCCTCGTCAATCGAGGAAATAACCTTCATTCTGACCCTGACGTTTTCAGGCTCAATCCCGCAAAGCTCGGCATAACGAAAACCCATAAAGGTAAATTTCGGGCAGTAGGTCTCTTCTTCTCCGCCGCAAACATATTCAAGCTTTGCTTTCGCCGAACGCAGCGGCTTTGTAAAAAGCTCGCCGTTCAAAAGAACCTCCGCATGTCGAGCGGTTATCCTCTGCCCTTTTCTCCCTTTAATTTCAAGTTCGAGAACTCCGGCGCAGTTTTGACCAAAATCATAGATATAGCCGTTTTGGCTTTTTTGAATCTCTTTCGGTTCGAGCGTTTCGATTATTTTTGCAAATTTTCCGTACGATGCGACGAGGCGCGGAGAAATACGGGGCTTCTCTTTTTCGGCATTTTCGAAGATCGCCTTGCTCAAGGTTTTCGTTGCGTCGAATATCTCTCCGTTATAAAACGACACGTCTCTGACAGGCCCGTCAGCGGTGACGAGCCAGCTTTCGTCGGTTTTAATTTCGTCTTTTCGCCCATCGTCATATTCGATTTGAACAAGCGCTTTGAGCGCGAGCCTGTCGGCGCCGAGCTTATTACTTCTATTCAGGCCGAAAATCCCGACCGCCCAACCGCCCGCAACGGTGAAAACCAATTCGTTTTTCTCTTCGAGAAACGGCGCAATGTCATAAACCTGATATTGCAGTCGGTCTTCAAAGCTCGTGAAACCGGGAGCAAAGCGGTCGTCGGAAATCTCTTTTCCGCAAAGCGTGAAAGAATAAATTCCGAACGCGGTTGAATAAAGCCGCGCTTTTTTCACCTTACCCGAAAGCAAAAACTGACGTTTGAAGACGAGCGGAATGGGGCTTTTTCCGAAACCGACGTGATAGTTCGGCTTCGTTATCCACTCCGCGGAAAAATCACCGGAAAGAAAGCCCGTTTCAAACTCCGCCGTTTTTTCGGCTTTGTTTCCGTAATTGTCACAAACCGTCGCTTCTACCGTATAAACCGTGCACGGAAGAAGAGTTCTTCCGCCATAAACGATATTGTCGACAGTAGAGCTTTGCTCTTCTGTCTGCCAAAGGACAGCTTCGTCACTTTTGACCTTGAGGGAATATGAAGAAATAAAAGCGTTTTCAAGCTCGTTTTCGGTTTCAAGAGTGAAGCGCGGATTTTCACTGTCTGTCACGGCAAAACCGCACAGATCATCGATTCGGATATTTTTAAGTTTCATTTTCCGCCGTCTCCCGTCTTTCCGAAAGCACCGCCTGAATTTTTTCGGCTTCTTCATTGTTGATTCTGTAAAGCAACAAGAATACAATCGCACCAACAAAAACCACTATACCCGGAATCAAGCCGTCAGCAAGACTGAGGCCTAACTTTGTGTATGAACCGTCGCCGTTTGCTGTCCATGAAAGAACGTAAAGCGAAAAAGCTGCGCCTATTCCGTTGCTGATTTTTGTAATCATTGAGGTCGCTGCGGCAATCACGCCCTCAGCACGCAGGCCGAGCTTGTAGTCCACATAGTCGATATTATCCGCCTGAATCGAATAATACAAAAGCTGTGCAAAGCTTGTTCCGCAGCTGCAAATTACGCTTGAGATGCAGGCGGCGACAAGGCCGCTCGTTTTGTCGTTGACCGCAACAAGGCGAACGAGACAACCGATCGCCGTGACGATCATTCCGCAAGCATAAATCCTGCGCTTTCCAATCTTCTTCGCGAGCGGAACGGCAAGCAATGAGACGGGGCCGCCGACAATTGCGACCGTATTCATAATAGTGAGCTTTCCGATCGAGCCGAGCGCGTGCGTTGCATAATATGGATTCGACGTTGCAACGAACGCAAGTCCAGTCTGAACAATGAGTCCGCCGATGAAGAAAGCGATAAGCGGCTTCAATTTAATTATTCTTAAAAAATCCTTTGCTTTATATCCGGCATCCTTGAGCGGTTCGACTCGCTGATGAATGCCCGTGATTCCGCCGAGCGAGCACGAAAGGATGATTCCCATAGCAAGCAGATTCATAATATTATAGCCCTTGACGGAAGAGTTGAACTTTGCGAAAACAATAGGAGCTATGAGGTTGAGTCCACCGCCGAGACCGTAAGCAAAATTTTTTAGCATTGCAAGGAAATTTCGCTCCTCCATATCGTTTGTCATTACAGGAAGCATACTGTTGAGTGAAATGTCCATAACGGGGAAGGTCACACCGATAAGCATATATGAAATATAGGCAACCATAACCTTCATCGAGTCCGAAACATATGCCGGACCCATCCATACCACGGCATAATTCAAGGTGCAGATGATCGTTCCGACAATAAGAATTCGTCTGAATTTTCCGAACTTTGAGTTTGGCGCTCTGTCAATGAAATAACCGATGAACGGGTCATTCACTCCGTCAAAAACTCTTGCGATCAAAAACATTGTTCCGACGACCTTTGCGTCCATACCGAGTGTGTCGGTATAGAAAATCGAAAGGTATGCGTTGACCATGGTCATTATAGGGATGTTTCCGAGGTTCACGAAGAAATATGACACGCGTTCCTTCCAAAGCGGCTTATTCCCGAGCTGAAGCGTGGCACCCAATCCGGAAAGCTTTGATTTCTTTTCTTGGTTTTCTTTCATTGTTATGACCGTTCCTTTCCGCTGCGTGTAAGACACAAAAGGCTCGGAAAGCCTTGCGCCGTAACACAGCATTGAAAATTCTGTGTTGAGACATGCTTGAGAATTTATATTCATTGCAGAGTACGTGGATGTGAGTGGGCACAGCGAAAGCTGAACCGCATTGTTGTGTGTATCAACTGCTCTTTCAAGCACAAATTACATTATTACTCCTATATTCAACAACGCATCTTTTCAATAAAAAGAAAAAGGCGGCAAAAATCATGATTCATCTTCCCTCTTCATCGGAATTGTAACATATCGTTGTGATTATTTCCACCACTTTCTGAAGAAATATCCGCAATAAAAATCGTAATCAGCGCCTCAAAATGCTGTATAAGACATTTCGAGGCGCTGTTCATTCTTTTTATTCTACATATTTCCGGTCGAAGATCGCCCCGCATTTGAACTTTATTTGCATATATTTATCGCAGACGGTTATCATATCGACCATCTGTTTGATGATGAAGCCATTCTGCGCGTCCGGCACTGTTCCGTTTTCATCTGCTTCTTTGAAGTTTCTTATCCATGCCCTCGCTGCGCAGTAATTCATGTTCTCATCCTACAGGTCGGCTTTTCTGCGCTCAAGTTCCTTTATCTCTTCGGCGTTCTCCTCGTATAATAAAAGTAGTAGTTTTTAGAGTTTCTCTCCAAAAACTATGACGTAATTGTTTAGATGCCATGGATTGGTTTCACTCTCCTACCGCTTGATGGTTTAATTAAGACTCCAACCACAGTCTCTTTGCAGTTTGTTAATCGGGTAGATACCGCCCGGACGGTTTATGTGGAACAAGTTTACAAGTGCAACGAGTCCCTGTGGATCTAAACAGCGCCATATTACTTTTTCAGGAGGAATCCTTGTGATTTTCATTGATATGGATGCATGAGATGCGCTTTATCCGTCTCTTTGCGCAACAGCTCATAAAGCTTTAACAGCTTGATTTTTTGCATATTAGCAGCCATGCCGCGCCTCCTTTGTGAAATGGGTATAATTATGTTCTTAATTTGAAAATATATATGTTTGCGCGTGCTATTCCGGCTTTCTTGTTAAAAATGAACCGACTGAAACCAATTTCTTGCATTACTATTGGCAACATAAAAATAGCAGTCAGGTTGCCTTCGAATAACATTCTCAGTGCAATTTTAATTTGTAATAATATGCAGCGTAAAGGTTATAAAAGCGTCATGATTCTCTCAATCGACTTGCTTTTTCAAGATAATCAACAACGTCACCCACCGTTTTAATATTTTTCATCTCGGAATCGGGGATTTCGACATCAAATTCATCTTCAACGTTACATACTAACTGTGCCAAATCAAAAGAATTTAAGCCCAAGTCATTTTTTATGTTTGTTTCTCGATTTATTTCAATGTTTTCAATACCCATGTACTCAACAAATATTTTCTTGAGTCTTTTTATCATACTCTAATTCCCCTCTTTACTTACTTCTTATAATTTTCTTAGTCGTTGTTCTTGCAAATGGCGTTTCTCTAAAGACTACATCATCAATTTGCTTATATGATTGTAGTTTTTTGTTCAGCTCCGATATTTGAGTTTTTATGAGATTAGAATTTCCAGATTCTGAATATATTTCTGCCACAATCCGATTGTCTTGTCCTCTAACAATTACTTCGGTTACATTTGGAATAGTATAAATCATTTTTTCTATTTCTTCTGCAGAAACATTTTCTCCATTACTTAGAATAATTAGATTTTTCTTTCTGCCGGAAATAAAAACGAAATTATCTTTGTCAACATATCCGAGATCGCCAGTTTTAAACCAACCTCCTTCAAAATTATTTTTTGTCTCATCTTGATCGTTATAATATCCTGAAGAAACAGATGCTCCTTTTGCCCAAATTTCTCCATCGACAATTTTGATGTTATTTCCACATACAACCTTGCCAACAGAATTCGGTCTATGATAATAATCAAAATTAACAGTTAAAAGTGGCGAACATTCCGTTAGACCATATCCTTGAAAGAGATTTATGCCTATGTTTCGATATTTTTTTATAAGTTCTTCTTCAAGTGGAGCTCCGCCACACATAATAATTTTAAGGCTGCCTCCAAATGCTTTTTTTATCTTTCCGAACAACATATCTGTAATATCTATTCCAAGCATCCTCATTAGATTAGAAAACATAACTGCAAATTTAAACTTTAGTTCATTGCCTTGATTTTTAACTGTAGCCTCTATTCTTTTATATAGGGTTTCTACAAACAAAGGAACCACAAAAATTACGGTCGGTTTATATTCTATAAACTCCTTTTGAACATATTTTAATCCTGAACTGATGCAAATCGGTACACCTTTGTATATCATACCAAGTATTGTGCAGGTCATTTCATAAGCATGATTAAATGGGAGAACAGACATTATCGTATCCATACCATGTCGCAGATCAACCGCCCCAAGTCCTTGAACAACATTGCTCGCTATGTTTCTTTGTGTCAACATTACTCCTTTGCTCTTTCCTGTTGTCCCTGACGTAAAAAGTATTGCTGAAACTTTGTCAGGTTTTGTGCACGGCAGATTAAGTTTAATGTCATATGACATTTGCATCAACTCGTCAAATGAGATGCATAAAACACCCCCCTTACCTTCGACATATTCTTTCACATCCGCTCGCTTTTGGTCATAAACAAGGCAATCGACATCTGCTATAGTCATCATATCATAAACTGTCTCCGGTGACAGCTCTTTATCTAACGGCACAGCAACCATGCCGGCAAAAACGGCACCAAAGTAAGCAGCAAGCCATTCATACGACGATGTTCCGATTATCGCGATGTGACCTGTCCTCAAATTTAAACCAAGAAACTTTTGAGCATTAATACAACAATCGTCTGCCAGCTCAATATATGTTTTCTGTTTCACTTGTTTATTTTGCTTGAAACGAAGTGCGACAGAATCTGCATAATGTTTAGCAGAGCGCTTAATAATTTGTACTATCGAATCCACAGGATCGTTTTTATAAAATGGGTAATCTTTTTTCATTAAAATAACCAATCCTTTTAAAATATTGAACGTATTTTTGAATGTAGGTGATATCAATATCCGACCATTCAAATCCGAGAAGCTTCAAATATTGAACGGTGAAATCGTTTTCGATATAGATGTTACTCTCATAGCAGAGCTGATCATTTTCGTCTATATCATTAATAAATGTTTCAAAAATATGTTCTGTTTCGTACTTATCGACAGTTCTGCGAAGCGCTTTGGTAAACTCAGGGCCATCAACAATTTTTAGCTCGAATCCAAGTTCATTAAACATTTGCAGAAGTTCGCCAAGATACACAACCTTCGTGCTGTTAATATGGAAAACCGTTTGCTTTGCGCTAAAATGTCTGGCAATTGTCATAACTGCGCTTGCCGCCTCATCAATCGGTGTAAACTCACTGTAGAGGTTGTTCTTTATAAGGTAATCAGGAACTTTCCCCAGCTCGATTATTCCTTTTATTCTTTGAAGGAATGCATTGCTTTCGTAGTTCTTCTGGAACTTGCCGTCGCTGTATCTGTTTGCAAGGAATCCCATACGCATAATGTTTGCATTCAGTCCGTCTGCCATTGCATCGAGCACGGCTTTCTCCGCCTCAAATTTGCTGCGGGCATAAACATTATCAAGCGGCTGACCGATATACAAACTGCTTTCATAGAAATGTTTTTCTTCCCCGCTGATATATCCGTCAAATTCATCTCCGAAGCTGTTGCCGGACACACTCAGCGTTGACGTGTGTATCAGTTTTGCATTCGCATACTTGCAAAAATCAATCAGGCGCTTTACAGATTCGACATTCACTTCATAGAAATATTTGTATGAGCCGTAATGTTTAACGCTTGCGGCGCAGTTGATAACAAAATCGACTTTTTGGGCAAGTGCAAAATATTCACTGTCTTGCAATCCGAATTTATCTTTTTGTAAATCGGCGCAAATGACCTCGATTCGATCTGTTTCGGCGTATTTATCGCCGAAATAGAATTGCAGCAATTCTCTCAAACGGTTTATGCTGTCATTATTATCCTTGCCCCTAACAAGACAATACGCCGTTCCACTGTCCTTATCGAGATAGTCGGCGAGAATGTGTATCCCCAAGAATCCGGTTGCACCGGCAAGTAAAATATTTCCGACATTGCACTTTTGCGGAACTTTCAAAAACTCTGTGCTGTTTTTCTCGAGGATTTTATTGATTCTTGAAAAATCAACATCAGCAAAAGAAACGTTTTGCACTTCTTCGCCCTGAATAAAATTGCATAAACTTTTGACTGTCGGGTAATCAAAGACATTTTGAAGCGAAAAGTATATTCCTTCATTATGCGCTTTAGACACAAACTCAATAGCCTTAAGCGAATCGCCGCCGAAGTCAAAGAAATTGTCTGTAATTCCGACAGAATCGAGACCCAAAACAATCTTCATAAGTCCGCAAAGCTCTTTTTCCAACTGCGTTTTCGGAGCAACGTGCTCTGCATCTCGATATATGCAATTAAGGTCAATTTCCGGCAGAGCTTTGCGGTTGAGTTTACCGCTTGAGGTGAGTGGCATTTCGACAATATGCGTAAAAATATGCGGCAGC
>OBYM01000480.1_pt1 | contig 22115 bp, 21 predicted proteins | sample 1538191 | NCBI WGS metagenome assembly OBYM01 (sample SAMEA2580165, study PRJEB22360) | human gut metagenome | biome: human gut; feature: human-associated habitat; material: faeces | place: Denmark | collected 2008/2010 | reverse complement strand
CAGGGGACTGAAAATCCCCGTGTCATTGGTTCGATTCCGATCGGAGGCACCATTTTTGCGGACGTAGCTCATCTGGTAGAGCGCCACCTTGCCAAGGTGGAGGTAGCGAGTTCGAGCCTCGTCGTCCGCTCCAAATGACGCTTATTCTCACCGATAAGCGTCATTCTTTTATGGCGACATAGCCAAGTGGTAAGGCATGGGTCTGCAAAACCCTGATTCCCCAGTTCAAATCTGGGTGTCGCCTCCAAACAGAAATCCCGATTGCTTCCTTGCAATCGGGATTTTTTAGTTTTGTAAGATAGCTTGTAAGAATATGATATCACCAATACAACAAGGGGTGGAGAATATGAAGAGCCAAATTACGATTATGTCGAGAGAAACGGCGGAACAGTTGATTGCATCTGGGTTTCCCACCAATACAGCCGTGATCAGTTTTTATGATCCCTTAGATGGTCCGCACTCGCTGCATATGTATGGGTACAAACCGATAGATTATAGCGCGGTGTGCCGTCGTGTTTTTATGATTGGAATTCATGATATTGATATAGAGATGCTGGGGGAATATGGATTAACCTTTGAGAGCTATTTTTCGGAAGCTGACGATTTGGCCTGCTTTATCAAAAAAGCAGTTGCGGATGGTTTGAATATAATCTGTCAGTGTGAATATGGCCAGAGTCGAAGCGCCGCATGTGCTGCTGCAATTCAGGAGTATTTTGAGAAAAACGGAATTGAGATTTTTGCTGATTATCGATATTACCCGAACCAGATGATTTTTAATAAGCTATTACAGGCCCTGAAACGGGAGAATATGCAGCCTCATAATTTATAAAAAAACACAGGAAACTGGAATCGTCACATCCGGTTTCCTGTGTGTATGGGAGATGAGTGGTGATCATAAATACCGATTGCTTTTATTTTTCCTCACTTTCGGTAGCGAACAGAATTCCCAGTGTATTGGGGCCGCAGTGGCTGGAAATAGTGCAGCTGGCCTGGGTGATGTAAATATTATCAAAATGCATTTTCTTTTCCACGGCCTTGCGTACCGACTGAATATACTCGGGGTCGATGCCGGAATGGGTAATGAAAATTTTGTCGGTGCGAATATCGCGATACTGGGAGAGCTTTTCTTCCGTATATTGAATAAGCACATTTTCCAGTTTGCCCCGGTATTTTTTGCCTACACCCATGCCGCCGCTGGTGTTGTCCACTTCAATGCAGGGCTTGAGCTTTAACAGGTTTGCGCCAAAAGCCGCCACTGCCGAACATCTTCCACCGGCATGGAGGAATTCCAACGTGTCGAGAATAAAGCTGGCATGATATTTTCGGGTGGATTTGGAAAAATAGTCCGCAATACTGGCGGCATCCTCTCCGTTGTCAATCCGTGCCCGACAATCCATTACCTGCAATGCCGTGCCGGTAGAGAGGGAGTGGCTGTCTACTGGGTGAACATGTCCGCCAAGGTTTTTCGCTGCCAGACAGCAGTTGCGGTAGCTGCTGGAAAGGGCGCTGCCCAGACAGAAATGAATGACCTCCTGTCCGGCTTCCACCCACGGTCGGAAATACTCTTCATATTCTTCCACGTTGATAGCACTGGTACGGGGCAGCTTTTTCCTTTCCCACCATGCCTGATACAGCTCTTGCGGATGAATGTCCACGCTGTCCTGATAATCATGCCCTTCCAGTTCAATATGGTAGGGGATGGTGTGAACCTGCAGGGACTCGTATAATTCCGGAGTCAAATCACAGGTGCGGTCTGCACTGAGAACGATATTCACGGATACAACTTCCTTTCCTGCTTTTATAACAATCCAATTGCTTGATTTAGTTTGCTTTCATTATAACGCCTTTCGTCAAAGAGCACAACCGCTTTTTTCCAAGGCGGGAGGAAGAACAAAAGAAGGTTCTGCGGCCATTGGACACAGAACCTCTTTTGCTCATTTGTCTATTCTCACAGTTCCGGCGCTTTCCAGTCGGGGTGAATCCAGCGGCCTCGGGTAAAATCGGGAATGTCTACCGGCGCGCCTCCCCGGGCAATGGACATTTCAGACAAAGGCGTAATGCTCATCCAGGAAGCCATGTCATACACATCAATGGGCATTGGCTCCCCGGACAGTGCATGGCGCACAAAAGAACTGATGACCAAACCATCCATGCCGCCGTGACCGCCGGTAACACCGCTGCTCAAAAATTCTTTCCAGATGGGGTGTTCATACTGTTCCCGGTAGCTTTCGAGATTGCCCCACTGCTTGTCCCAGCAGAAATCAAATTGATTATGGATACCGTCCAAAAACACAGAGCGGTTTTCCCCTTCATACATCCCCAAAGTTCCCTGAATATGGAATCCGCGGGAATAATACCGGGGTAAAGTGGTGTCCAGAGTCAGCACAATGGTCTGGCCGCCGGCACAACGAATGGTAGTGGTTACCACATCCCCCTGGTTCCAGTGGGCATGAGTCAGGTCATATTCTTCCCCTTTTTCTCTTGCCAGATAGGTGTGCAGGCCCTTGGCGCAGGACGCTGCCGAGCTGAGGGTGAGCATCCGGTTGCCGTGGTTCAAATTTAGCACCTTGGCGATGGGGCCCAGTTCATGGGTGGGATAGTTTTCGCAGCAGCGGTTGAGATAGTGATTGAGGCGATAGTGGCGGTTTTCACGGCCAAAGCTTACTTCATCCCGTAAATCGTGACGGTATCCTCCCTGGCAGTGGACGATTTCCCCGAACAGCCCTTGCCGCACCATATTGAGAACCATCAGTTCATCCCGGCCATAGCAGCAGTTTTCCAAAAACATAATGGGGGTACCGGTTTCCTCATAGGTGCGTACCAATTCCCAACATTCTTCCAAGCTCAACGCGCCGCCTACTTCGGAAGCCGTTATTTTTCCAGCTTTCATAGCTTCCAGGGCAATCGGTACATGAACTTCCCAGGAAGCGGAGATGATGACTGCATCCACATTTTCGTCTTTCAGCAATTCCCGGTAGTCCAGATAGACGGCTGGCTGGTTTCCCCGTTTTTCCAATACGATTTTTGCGCCGGCCTGTGCCCGGTCTTCATAGACATCGCACACAGCCGTCACTTCTGCCTGCGGCACTTCCAATACGGCATTCGGGAGCAAATCTTTGCCACGGGCTCCCAGGCCAATCATACCAATACGAAGTGTTTTTTTCATAGTATCCATCCATTCCTTTCTTTCTCTGCCGTTAATTGAGAAAAATTGATAAAATACAGAGAAAAATCTCTATCCGGTTTCCATGATACGAAGTTTTTCTTTAACATGCAAGACCTGTTGTGACAATTCCGGCTATTTTTCACCGCCTTTTGATTCCCGATAATGAAGGGGCGTGGTGCCGGTAACCTTTTTAAATACTTTGGTAAAATAGCTCTGGTCTTCAAAACCAGAAAGCAGGGCAATATCTGTCAGGCGAAGGTTTTGGTGGCGTAAAAGCTCTTTGCTGTGCTCAATACGCACTCGGTTTAAATAGCTGCTGAAAGAGATGCCGGTCTCCTTTTTAAAAATCCGGCTGAAATAGGAGGGGGAGAGATATACTTTCCGAGCCATATCTTCCAGAGTCATGTGCTCGTTATAGTGAGTGTTGAGGTATTGGATGCTCTGATGGATCACATTGGCATGGCGGGCATCCAAATATTCAAAAACGCTGTCCATCAAAGTGCCCATTACCTTAGTCAGCCACAGGCACAGAGAGTCCACATCTTTTAATCCGGGTAAATCGTTGAGGTATTGGTGGCTCAGTGACAAAGTTTGGGTTGGGTCGGCTCCGGCCTCAATGGCGCTGCGGGAGATGAGCACCAACAGTTCATAAATCCGGCTTTTTGCCTGAGAAAAATCACTGCCCACCGAGAAGAAAATATACCCAAACAGTTCGTTCAGCAGGCGTTGGGCTTCGGGCTTGTTGGTCTGTCGTACTGCCCGCAGGAGCGCCTGTTCAGTTTCAAAGGGGTAGGGGGGCGATTCACTAACCGTTTTCAGTTCCTGAATATAAGCCGTTACCTGCCGCTGGATGGCAGAGGAATCTTGTTCGTCCAGCATCCTTTTGGAAGCGGAAACATTGTTCATAAACCCCACCGCCATAAACAGCAAGGTAGACAGCTGAGTAACCGTGTGGGGAGAGACAAACGGGATGTTTTTCAGTTCCTCCATGATAGCTTTCTGGGTTTCTTCCGGCAGTTTCATCTGCTCCGTCAATTCCCAGGCGGCATAGTCACCTTTTTCCACCATGAGAAACGGCCCAACGGTAATTTTCGCTTCGCTTCCCTCCGAGCCCAAAATGGGGGAGACAAAACAGGTCAGCCCCATGGGACAAAAATAAATATATTTTCCTCCAAACCGTTCAGCCTCCGTCATTCCATAGATATGTGCCTGAATACATTCCTCTGCCTGATGCCGGGCGATTTCGCACAGCCGGCAGGAAGAGCAGCCATATCCGCTTTCATAATATAATTTACCTTTTGCGTCGGATACCACACATCCAAGACCGGTAGAACCGGAAAAAGCCTGTGCACATTCCTGCGCAAGCCGCAGGTCAAATGCGTCTGTTTGCTTCACAATACAAGCTCCTTTGCGTCTTTTTTGTATAAAAGTGCATTTTTGGTAAAAATATGCGCTACCATACTAATAGTCCAAAAAAAACGATTCGTCAAGAGGAACTGAACAAAAAAATCCAAAACTTTTTCGTTTTTTACAAGTCAACAGAAAATTGAAGGAGTATAGTGTAGGCATCCAAATTCATTATGAATCCTTTTCGGATAGGGAGGAAACCAAACTATGAGTATTTTAAACGACATTTCTGAAAATCTCCAGCGTGGCAAAGCCAAGGTTGTCAAAGAGCTGGTACAGCAGGCTATTGATGAGGGAATTCCAGCCAAGGAAATCTTGGAAGAGGGGCTTCTGTCCGGCATGGATGTAATCGGAGAAAAATTTAAAAACAATGAAGTTTTTGTGCCTGAAGTATTGGTGGCCGCCAGAGCCATGAATATGGGTACCGCTCTGCTCAAGCCTTTGCTGTCCGGCGACGGAGTAGAAGCCCACGGTAAAGTGGTGCTGGGCACGATCAAGGGAGATCTGCACGATATCGGTAAGAATCTGGTCAAAATGATGATGGAAGGCAAGGGCCTGGAAGTAATCGATTTGGGTACCGACGTGGACCCCGCTAAGTATGTGGAAGTGGCTCAGAGCGAGGGCTGTCAGATTATCGCCTGTTCTTCTTTGCTGACCACCACTATGGGCATGATGGAAGATGTGGTAAAGGCTGCCGAAGCTGCCGGAATTCGCGACAAAGTGAAGATTATGGTAGGCGGCGCACCGGTTACCGAGGACTTCTGCCAGAAGATTGGCGCTGACAAGTACACGGCGGACGCTGCTTCTGCTGCAGATGCTGCCCTTGCGTTTTGCCAGGCTATGGCCTGATGGTTAAGAAAGGGCGTTACATTCATTATGACACCAAAAGAACTTCTATTTATGGCGCTTCGCCATGAAACGACCCCTCGAGCTCCCTGGGTCCCTTTTGCCGGCGTCCATGCCGGAGCCCTGATTGGCGCTGATGCTACCCAGGTGCTGACCGAAGAAGACACCCTTTTCAAGGCCCTGATGGAGGTCAACCGCCTGTATCGTCCTGATGGGCAGCCGGTGGTGTTTGATTTGCAGTTGGAAGCCGAAATTTTGGGCTGCGAGTTGGTCTGGGCCAAAGATAGCCCGCCCAGTGTTTCCAGTCACCCGCTGGCCGATACCATGACCGTTCCCTGCAAATGTAAGCTGCCTAAGCCTAATCAGGGAAGACTGCCGCTGGTATTGTCCGTGATGCGCCGGATGAAGGAGACGGTGGGAGAGACTACCGCTCTGTATGGCCTGATTTGCGGCCCGTTTACGCTGGCTTCCCATCTGCGGGGCAACGATTTGTTTATGGACATGTATGACGACGAGGACTATGTCCATGACCTGCTGGCTTTCTGCACTGAGTGCGGCAAGCTGATGAGTGATTACTTTATTGAGGCCGGTATGGACGTGATTGCCGTGGTGGATCCGCTGGTTTCCCAGATTTCCACCTCTCACTTTGAAGACTTCCTGTCCGCCCCCTATACGGAGCTATTTGAGCATATCCGCTCCAAAGGGGTATTTTCCTCTTTCTTTGTTTGCGGCGATGCGACCCGGAATATCGAAGCCATGTGCAAAACCAATCCGGATTCCGTTTCCGTAGATGAGAATGTGGATATTATTGCAGCAAAAGCCATTACCGACCAGTATAATGTGGTCATCGGCGGGAATATTCCCCTGACCTCCATTATGCTCCACGGCACCCAGCAGGATAACATGAAATACGTGGTCGACTTGTTGGCACAGTTGCCGGAGTACAGGAACTTTATTCTGGCACCGGGATGCGATATGCCCTATGCCGTACCCATTGAGAATGCGATTGGCGTAGCACAAGCGGTACTGGAAACGGAGAGTGTACGGAAAATGGTGGAAACCTATGTTTCCGATACCTTTGATATGGATGTGGAAATTCCCGACTATGAGCATTTGGAGCGCCCGTTAGTGGAAGTATTCACTTTGGACAGCGCTACCTGTGCAGCCTGCACCTATATGTTGGGAGCAGCGACAGCCGCCAAAGAGCGTTTCGGCACCGAAATTGACATGGTGGAATATAAATTCACCGAGAAAGAGAACATTTCCCGCTGCAAAAAGATGGGGGTCAAAAATCTGCCCAGTATTTATATAAACGGGCAGCTCAAGTTTTCTTCTCTCATTCCCAGCCGGGAAGAGCTGGATGCAGCCATTCAGGAAGTGCTGAAGAAATAATTCTGTTATGTGCGAAAAAGCCTCTGTGCAAGCACAGGGGCTTGTGTTTTGGGGAGTTTTTTATATTTTTTGCAGAAAGGGGTTTGGGTTATGAAGCTGTATCTGATTACCGGATTTCTGGGCGCTGGCAAAACCACCTTTCTGCAGAGTTTCATCCGGCTGTTTGCCGGGGAGCGGGTCTATGTAATCATCAACGAATTTGGAAAAACCGGTGTAGACGCTACCCTCCTGCGGGAGTTGGACGCCACTATGGCGGAAATTAACAACGGTTCCATTTTTTGTGCCTGCCGGTTGGAGCAATTTGAGGAGGTACTGCATCAGGCGGTACAGCAAAAGCCGGAGGTATTGCTGATAGAGGCTTCAGGCCTTTCGGACCCGACAAATTTACAGGGAATCCTTTCTTCTGGGGAGTTTGAAGGGATTTGCTATTGTGGGAGCGTGTGCCTTATCGATGCCCTGCGCTTTCAAAAAGTTATCGAAACAGCCCGCATGTGCCGCAAGCAGGTAATGGTGAGCAGTCTGGCGCTTCTCAATAAAACCGATTTGGCCAGCAAGGAACAGGTAGAAAGTATCAAATCCCTTTTGCTGGAAATCAACCCGGGTATCAAGGTTCGGGAAACGTCTTTTGGAAAGTGCAGTCCCGAATGGCTGGATTTGATTCAGTCACAGCCGCCGCTGGATGAAGCGCTGGCTTCGCAGGACATTACGCTGCAAAAGGCCTGCGTTACTTTTTCTTCGGAAATTACGCCGACACAGCTTCAAGGCTTTCTAACGCTGGTAGGGGAGGAGACCTATCGGATGAAGGGATTTATTGATACCAACGTCGGGCTGTATTTTGTGGACTGTGTTTCTTCGGCAATAAAGCTTTTTCCGTATCAGAAGGAAGTACCGCAAGAAGGCCGGGGAAAGCTGGTGCTGCTTGCCGGAAAAGGGATGCAGCTTCGGAAAACACTCAAGCAGGCGAAAAGCTGGTATGGGCAGTGGATAAAAGAGGTCCAATATGGATAGTCAAACCTGCGAAACGCTGACTTCCGGAAACGTGGACGGTGGAAGAGGTTTGTAAAATGTTTGGAAAAGCCTTAGCGGGGAGTGGAATCAATGATGAATCATGAGGAAATGGTGGAGAGAATCCTGCAAATGGGTGCGCAGCACGCCGCAGTGATTCCTATGAAGGAAGTCCGATTTGAAAAGTCCTTCCGAGACATGTGTGCCAGCAATGCTTGCGGCATGTATGGAAAAAGTTGGATGTGTCCGCCTTATGTGGGGGAGCCGGAAGAACTGATTGCTCGGGCGCAGAAATATGAGTATGTGCTGGTATATCAGACCATCGGGAAACTGGAAGACAGCTATGATTTTGAAGGCATGATGGAAGCCGGACAGAAAATGAATGATTTGACCCAGCGGGTTCGAGATGAACTGAAAGATGAAATTGACCCCCATTCCCTACTGCTGGGAGCGGGAGGCTGCCGGTTGTGCCCCGTGTGTGCAAAGAGGGAAGAAAAGCCCTGCCGGTTTCCGGACAAAGCACTGGCATCGCTGGAAGCGTACTGTATTTCGGTGTCGGACTTGGCAGCAAGCAGCGGTATGAAGTACATCAACGGTCAGAACACCGTAACCTATTTTGGCGCTGTTATGTTCAACGAATCCAAATCATGAATCATTTCCAGGAAGCTTTTCCACAAGACAGCCTCCGTTGTCATAAATCATCATAATATAAAAAGGTTTGCCATAAACTACACCCCATTTGTTAGATAGTGTACCATACTGTCTAACAAATGGGGTGTTATATTATGCCAAAGGAATACTATCTGTTTGGAAAAAGCTTTCTCTCATTCTGGATTCCCGCAGCAACTATTTGATTTGCAAGAATTGGAGAAAAGGAACAGACACATTTTCACCATTCTCAAACAGACATCCAGTACTTACGCTGGATGGTTTCCGAAATTTCGGCGGTGGTTTTTAGGGCTTCATGTGGGTGCTCCTGATGGAGAATATAGGCGCAGAAAGAACCGTATACCATATACGAGAGTACCACATCCTGTTGCAGCGTAATTTCTCTGTCAGGATACAGATGTTGCAGATATTCCCGAATTCCTTCCAGCAAACGGTCAGCCAGAACAAGGTTGCGGTTGTCCGGGAACAGGATGCGGAGCATGGCGCCTTGGCCCATAATGGCACAATGCAGTTCCAAAACAAATTGAGAAGGCTGCTCCAAAAAATACTCCGGATGCCGGATTTCCGATAAAATAGATTGAATCACATGGGTTTCCAGTTGACGAGCCAAATCATAGATATCCTGGAAGTGGAGGTAAAAAGTGGCTTTGTTGATGCCTGCCAACTGACTTAATTCCCGGACGGTGATTTTTTCCAGAGGCTTTTTACCCCGGAGCTGAATAAAAGCATTGATAATACTGTTGCGTGTGCGCTGTACTCTCGGGTCCATAAAATCCCTCCTAAGAAAATAGACACTTATCGAAAAACGTTGTCTTTCCGACGAAATTGCAAAACTGTTGCTTGTGGAAGTCTCTCATTTCCATTATAATCATATTGGAAGAAAAATCAACAGTAGTCGAAAAACTGGCGAATGGCGTCGGTTTGTTTTCTTCCCATCGGATAAAAGGAAAGAAAGGGGCAGAACGCTGTTATGAATTTCTACAATTTTTACACGGGAAAGGCCTTTGACGCCCATGAATGGATGGGTGTCCATCCCCAGGGAACAGGGTTCGTATTCCGTACTTTTGCCCCTGGTGCGGAAAAAGTCTCCCTGATTGGCGACTGTACCGGTGGAAGTGAAATCCCCATGAATCAATCCTATGATGGGAATTTTTATGAATGTTTCCTGCCAGAAGCGCGGGTGGGGGATTGCTACCAGTACCGAATTTATCATGGGGGCACGTATACGGACCACTGTGACCCCTATGGGTTCGGCATGGAACTGCGCCCGGCACATCGTTCCATTATCAGGACGCTGGAGTACCAGTTCGGTGACGAGAACTGGATGAAAAACCGGAGTGACCGAAGAAATGGGCCGCTGAATATCTATGAAATGCATTTAGGCTCCTGGAGACGGAAAGGGGAAGGGCTGAACGATTTTTACAGCTATGAAGAGCTGATTGACCTGCTCATTCCCTATGTAAAGGAGTCCGGATACGATTATATCGAATTCTTGCCTCTTTGCGAGCATCCCGCTGACGAGTCTTGGGGGTATCAGAATACCGGATTTTTTAGCCCGACTTCCCGATATGGTACGGCGCTGCAGCTGAAGAAGCTGATTGATGCCTGCCATCAGAATGGTATCGGGGTTATTCTGGACTTTGTACCGGTGCATTTTGCCATGGACGACTATGGCCTGCGCCAATATGATGGAACATATCTTTATGAATATCCCAGCAGCGACGTGGGAGTCAGTGAATGGGGCAGTTGTAATTTCATGCATTCCCGAGGGGAAGTTCGCAGCTTTTTGCAGTCGGCTGTATGTTATTGGTTGGGAGAATATCATTTTGACGGAATCCGTTTTGACGCCATCAGCCGAATCCTTTATTGGCAAGGTGACCCGGCTCGTGGTGTCAACGGTATGGCAGTAGACTTTGTCCGGGAAATGAATCATGGATTAAAGCAGCGTTTCCCGGGATGTATGCTGATTGCAGAAGATTCCACCGATTTTGCCAAAGTTACCGAGGCGCCGGAAAAGGGAGGCTTAGGATTTGACTATAAATGGGATATGGGATGGATGCATGATACCCTTTCCGTTTTCCAAATGCCGCCAAGCGAGAGGGCGGAGAAATATCACAAGCTGACATTTTCTATGATGTATTTTTATAACGACCGTTTTTTGCTGCCGTTTTCTCATGACGAGGTGGTGCATGGAAAAGCCACCATTCTGCAAAAAATGAACGGTGACTATGACCGAAAGTTTCCCCAGGCGCGGGTTCTGTATCTTTATATGATGACCCATCCCGGGAAAAAGCTGAACTTTATGGGAAATGAAATCGGCCATTTCCGGGAGTGGGACGAAAAGCGAGAGCAGGATTGGGAGCTGCTGAAATATCCGCTGCATGATGGATTTTATCACTATATCATGAAGCTCAACCATTTGTATCATGCGCATCCGTCACTGTATGAATGGGACTATGAAAAAGCCGGATTCCGTTGGCTGGATTGCGAGCAGGATGGCAGTTGTACCTATGCATTTTTGCGTGTTTGTCTGGAAGAAAAGCTGCTGGTTGTGTTTAATTTGGATGACCGGCCAGTAGTGGATTATGAAATCAATGTAGTGGGTGCAGAACATTTGGAATTACTGCTTCATACTGATTGGCAGTGCTGGGGAGGTGAAACCCCTCAAAAGGAAAATGTCCGTTTCTACCGCTCAGAAAACCGTTTCTTGCTGGATTTGCCACCCTTGTCCGGAATGCTCCTGTGTGTGCGATAAAAGAGAAAATAGAAAAGTCGCTCGACAGAGCGGCTTTTTGCTTTTTATAAAGGATTGACAAGACAAGATGAATAGGATATTCTAAATAGGCAAGCTAGTTATTGTGAAAAAGGATGAAAACTGGGAGAGGAATTGCATGGCCGATAAATTGAATATACTGGAAGAAAGAAAGCGGAATTGTGTGCGTATCGGGATGAGAATCCATCATTTAATGCATATGCGGAAGATTTATGTGCAGGACCATACAGGAGGGGAGGAAGCTTATCCCGGACAATATCCGATTTTGGCTTATGTGGCAGATCATGAAGGCTGTACTCAGGTAGAGGTAGCTGAAGCGATGATGGTTTCCCCAGCGTCGGTAGCTCTGTCCACCAAGCGATTACAAAAAATGGGGTTACTGGAAAAACAGGTGGATGAGAGTAACCTTCGCTGTAAACATCTTTCTGTAACGGAAGAGGGATGGCAAACGGCAAAAAGGTTTCATGAAGCACATATGATATTTGACGAGGCTGCTTTGGCTGACTTCAGCGATGAAGAATTGACAATGATGGCGGGGTTTCTGGAAAGAATGCTCCATAATGGGCAGCACGAATTGGGGATTGCAGACTGGAAAGAATCGTTGTTTTTATTGAACCGTCAAAATACAAAAAAATAAGAAGCACACTATAGAAGCAGTAAATAATTGAAAGAAGGTTTTCTTATGACTGACGTGCATATTCATATTGAAAGAGGGCCTTATACAAAAGAATGGATAGATAAATTTGTTAAACAAGCGGTCAACATGGGGATGAATGAAATTTATCTTTTAGAACATTCTCATCGTTTTGTAGAGTTCGCACCCATGTATGCCTCTGTTTGTGAATATAGCGATTATCAAAAGAATTGGTATAAAAGCAAAGTAAACCTTTCTATCAAAGATTTCCAAGCACTTATTACCGAAATGAGAAACGTAGAGTTTCCTATAAAAATCAAATGGGGACTTGAGGTGTGCTACTTTCCTGAATATGAAAATCTAATAGGTGATATTCTTAACTCCTTTCCCTTTGATTTTGCTGTAGGCTCTATCCATTGGGTTGAGGGGTTTGGATTTGATCATAAAGCGGAATTTTGGAATGATATTGATACCGAACAAATTTATCGGAAATATTATAACCTGATGATTCGCCTTGCAAAAAGTGGTTTATTTTCCGGAGTTGCACATCCAGATTCTATAAAGTGCTTCCATCATTATCCTACAGATGATTTAACGGCAATATATAGTTTGTTAGCTGATGAATTAAATTCCCAGCACATGTATGCAGAACAAAGCGGCGGCCTCACATTGAATTATGGTTTTGAGGAATTAGGTATGAATCAGACCATGCTGAATATTTTTAAAAACAAAAATGTTGATATTCGCTTCGCTTCGGATGCCCATAAACCGGAAGATGTAGGTGCAAACATTTTAAAAATGCAAGCAATTGTGCAGGCATAAGAAAACTGTAAAAAGCATAAAACAAAATAGAAAAACACCAGCTGATGAGAAAGTATCCTCATCGGCTGGGGGTTTCTTATCTTACGTGCCTTATTCCGGAATAGAGAAAGTCCCTAAGAATAATAGTGCGCTGGTCTTTTGATGGACAATAAAGAATAAAAATGGCCGGTTCAGAATAACAGATTTGATTTCCAGCGCCGCGCCTTCTGACGTTACCTCCACTGCGGTAACAGCTCCGGCACGAGTGCCTGCTTCGTCCACTGTAATATGTGTTTTGTGCAGTACCCGATTGATATACAGATTTCCGTCGGCGGTCCCCAGACCGGAAAGATTTGCGTTCTCCGGGGAAAAAGCGTCGGTTATTCCCAACGCTTTCAGCGGCTCTTTCAGCTCTGCCGAAGCGTCAAAGGAAAACTTGGGTACAGCCGCTGTCACCGATATATTCAAAGGGTTTTGCAGAATTTCACAAAGGGTATCCCCGTTCAACTGTTCCAGCAATTCTTCCAGTACCATGCCCTCCCGAGGAAGCAGCGCCCCGAAAGCATATTCGCCGCCTTCATAGGGTTTTAAAAAACCGGTGGCCAGCTCATGTTCCAGATAGCGACTTTCCTCGCTGTACATCAGCTGTATGGGAACTTCCTTCCCGTCCTCTTTGTGGAAATATTCGCCGGCAATTTGGTATTCCCCATAGGGCTCTTTCCACTTTCCGTCAAAAAGTAGGGTGTTAATGAGATACAGCACTGTATCAGGGGGGATTTCGTCCAGTGTGTTTGTAATAAGCCCGTCGGTTTTGTCGGAAACCCAGTGGTTAATGTCCTCTAAGGTGCTGTCATCAAAAGGGGCAGAAAAAACATCCGGGCGAAAATAATCGGCGGCAGTCTGCAAAAAGTCCTGATTTGGGGAAAAGCCCTCTTCCTTCATCCACAGGGAGTTGGCCAAAAGGACTTTCGGCTGCTCGGAAGAGAGCGTTTCCTGATAAAAGTTCATGGCCGCGTTGAGCATGTTCATCTTGCCGCCCAAAACCGTTTCCATCTGGCGGAGGGTTTCATCTTTGGCGCCGTTTGCGGTGAGGGATAGGGCCATTTCGATGGAAACCGGGGACAGCAGCCGGTTTTCTTCGGGGCTGGTTTTGCCAATTTGACGGAGCAGGGACAGGGAAAAGTCTGTCATCTGTGCCGAGAATTCTTCCTGCGGAGGTTCGCTGGTGGAAACGGAAGCGGGGGAGATGCCGTCCATCAGATTTTTAGCGCTAATTTTCGTCGAGTCGCAGCCGGTGCAAACGGTCGACAGGGTTGCTGTGCAGAGCAGCAGACAAATAAGATGTCGGATGGTGTGTTTCATCATGATCACTCCTCTCAAAAATCAATTTTCGGGGATTTCCAGAAGGGTTTCCAGCTCTTGGTGCCAGCTTTCTGGGGAGGCAGCCCGGTATGACTTCCCCGATTCATCACAAAAACCGTCCTCCGTTAGAAACAGGGAAAAGGACTCGCCATTGGAATAAAACAACGTCAAGCTCCCCCAAAAAGAAGGGGCGGCAGTTTCCGCTTGGGAAGGGACGGCCTGTAAAAGCAGGGAGCAAAGGGCTTTGAGCGTTTTTGTGTCCGAGATGGTCAGGATGCTTCCGTCTTTCTCAGACCGGCAGCTTTCTGCATGGCCATCCAGTGCTTCTTCCAGCGTCATCGATGGGATGGGTGCGGCTTCCCCAGCAACCGGTTCTTCGGCGGGAAAAGAGGGAGAAGGTTTTTGAAACCAGAAAAAGCCCGCGGAAAAAACCAGCAGGACGAAAACGGCAGCAAGCAGACGCAGGCGCTTTTGGCGGCGCTGCTTCTTCTCAGCAATCAGGTGGTATACATGGTTTTCAAACTCTTCCGGCGTTCTCATATCCCGGCTCCCTCCTTTTTCAGCCGGGCTTTTAGCGCCTGTTTTGCCCGGTATGCAAGATTGTCGATTTGCTTGCGGCTTTTTTTCATTACCTTTGCCACTTCCTCATAGGAAAGCTCTTCAAAATACAGCAGATACAAAACGGTTCGATATTCTTCCCGAAGGCCGTTTAGGGCGCAGTGAAGCTGGCGGACAGATTCCTCCCGCAAAAAAATGTCTTCCGGAGAAGCATCCCCGGTAATATTGGCTGCAGTCTCCAAAGGGACAAGTCGGTGTCTTGCTTGCTTCCGGCAGAGGGTCAGGGATTTGTTCCGGGCAATGGCAAAGAGATAGGTTTTGACCGAGCTTCCAAACCGGTATCGCAGGGGATGAAGTGCCAGCTCCGCGAAACATTCGGCGGCTACTTCCTCGGCGTCATCCGGACTGGAAAGAAACTCCATGGCAAAGAAAATCAGCCGCTCCCGATATAATTTCATCAGCTCTCCCAGAGCGTCGGCATCCCCCTTCAAATAGCGGCGGTAGTACTCCATATCCTGCTCCATAGTCATCCCGCCTTTCATTTATTAGTCGCAGAACAGTGGGGAAGTCCTTCGTTTTTCATCAGTTTTTTCAGGGTGCTGCTGCTTTCAGTATATCGGTTTGTGTCCCTTGTGTAAACCGTGTCGGGAAGATTCCTGAAAACTCGCCTTTTCCTCTGGATTTACGGCAGAAAGTGTGGTATATTGGTAGCCGTATGAGTTTGGATTGGAGGTCCTGAATATGACGAAGGCAAAAATTTTCATCGACGGCAGCGAAGGCACTACAGGCCTGCGGATTCACGAGCGGTTTCAAAACCGGGACGACATCCAGCTGTTGACCATTTCTTCCGAACTGCGTAAAGATGCGGCAGAGCGGGCCCGGCTTATCAATGAGTCGGATTTTACCTTTTTGTGTCTGCCCGACGCAGCGGCCAGAGAAGCGGTTTCCATGATTGAAAATGATCATGTGCGGATTATTGACCCGCCCCCCGCCCACCGTACCGAGCCAGGCTGGGCATATGGATTCCCGGAGCTGTCTCCGGAGCACCGCAGCGCCATTGTCACCGGAAATCGGGTCGCGGTTCCCGGCTGCCATGCTTCGGGCTTTGTATCACTGGTATATCCGCTGGTTGCCCACGGCGTTCTTTCTCCCGATGCGCCAATCACTAGCTTTTCCCTCACCGGTTACAGCGGTGGCGGCAAAAAAATGATTGCCGATTATGAAGGTGAAAATCGTTCCTTCGAGCTGGATGCTCCCCGGGAGTATGCCCTGAGCCAGCAGCACAAGCACCTGAAAGAAATGAAGGCGATTTGCGGTCTGAATAAAGCGCCCCTGTTTTCCCCCATTGTAGCGGACTATTACAGCGGAATGTTGGTGTCTGTGCCTCTGTTTGGGGAGTACCTCCATGGAATTGATACGCCGGAACAGTTGCACGAGCTTTTGTTTGACCACTATGCAGGCCAGCAGTTTGTCCGGGTCATGCCCTTTGGCGCAGAAGGCAGCGGGATGCTCAGCGGCAACCGCAGGACCGGCTGGGACGGCATGGAAATCTTTGTCACCGGAAACCCGGAGCGGATGGTACTTTCCGCTTCGTTTGACAATCTGGGCAAGGGCGCTTCCGGCGCAGCCATTCAGTGCCTGAACCTGATGATGGGCTGTGAGGAAAGCAAGGGGCTGAACCTGTAAATTTTTCCGTGCTCATAGAAAATTTACATTTTCTCAAACTGTGTTTACGTGAAAAGCCTTGCGAAAACAGGGAAGATAAGGGTATAATAGGAACGGTTTGAAGCATCAAACCGGAATATACGCTGTTTTTGTAATGAATCGCTGCAAGAAAGGTGATGAGAGTAGCGTGAACATATTGTATATTGACCATTACGCCGGCTCCAATCTGCATGGAATGGAGTTCCGGCCTTTCCTCATGGCCAAACGCTGGGTGAAGGCCGGCCACAACGTGACCATTGCAGCCAGTTCTTATTCCCATCTTCGGGGGCAAAATCCTGATTTGGCAGGTCATAAGTATATGGAGGAAACTATTGACGGTGTCCGTTTTTTCTGGATTCGTGGCAATGTGTACAGCGGAAACGGTTTTGATCGAGTCCGCAATATTCTTTCATTTGTACGTGGCCTGAAACGGTATCAGGAAGCGCTGGTAGGGGAAAACAAACCTGATGCAGTAATTGCCAGTTCTACGTACCCGCTGGATATTTATCCGGCAGCCCATATGGCCAAAAAGTATGGTGCCCGCCTGATTTTTGAAGTCCATGACCTGTGGCCCCTTGGCCCCATGGAAGTGGGCGGAATGAGCAAATATCATCCTTTTGTACAGGTTCTGCGCCGGGCGGAAAAATATGGATATACCCACAGTGATCAAGTGGTTTCCGTGCTGCCCAATGCTAAAGAGTACATGCAGAAACTTGGCCTGAAGGAAGGCTGTTTTACCTATATTCCCAATGGTGTGGAAAAGGATAACTGGAAGTTGCCGGAGAATCCCGAGGACGCCCGGTATTATGAGCTGCTGCATCAATTCCGGGAAGAAGGTTGGTTTTTGGTAGGTTATGCCGGTGCTCACAGTCCCTCCAGTGTGCTGGATTCCTTTGTGGAAGCAGGCGAAAAAATTCGCGGGGACAAAATTAAGCTGATCATGGTGGGCCAGGGACCGGAAAAAACCCGCTTGCAGCAGAAAATTAACGATTTAGGTTCCCGGGATATTGTGGAATCGCTGGAAGCTGTTACCAGAAGCCAGATTCCCGGGTTGCTCAGCCAGTTTGATGCGCTATATATCGGCACTCCCAAACAGCCGGTATTCCACCAGTACGGTATCAGTCCCAACAAGCTGTTTGATTATATGATGGCTGAAAAGCCCATCATTTACGGCACAGAATATCAGAACAACGCTGTGAAAAAGTCTGGGTGCGGAATTTCTATCGTGCCGGAAGATAGCGACGCTATTGCCCAGGCAGTGGAGAAACTGAAGAAGCTGAGTCCTGAAAAACGTCGTGAAATGGGGAAAAAGGGCCGCGAATATGTATTGGAAAACCATGAATATGATTTGCTGGCTAAACGCTTTTTAGAAGTTTTGGAGCGACCTGCCACTAAGGCAGAAAATCGCTGAATGTAATCAAAAAATATATCAGATAATGGTAAAGGAGAGTACAACATGAAAGACGTAACCATTTCTCAGTCTGTCCGCTATGTAGGTGTGGATGATAAAACCATTGATTTGTTTGAAGGCCAGTATAAGGTCCCAAATGGTGTTTCCTATAATTCCTATGTGATTTTGGATGATAAGATTGCTGTGATGGATACGGTGGACAAGCGGGCAACCACACAGTGGCTTTCCAATGTGGAGGCTGTATTGGACGGCCGCAAACCTGACTATCTGGTTATTACTCATATGGAGCCCGACCATGCAGGAAGCATTCAGGTGCTGGCCGAAAAATATCCCGAGATGGAACTGATTGCCAGTGTAAAGGCAGTTTCCATGATTCCGCAGTTCTTCTCTATGGAGAATGTAGGCTGCCGCTGCCATGGTGTCAAAGAAGGGGAGACCTTGTCCTTGGGTGCACATACTCTGCATTTTGTCATGGCTCCCATGGTTCACTGGCCGGAAGTAATGGTTGCTTATGAGTCCAGCGAAAAAATCCTCTTCTCCGCCGATGGCTTTGGCAAGTTTGGCGCTCTGGATATCGAGGAGGACTGGACCTGCGAGGCAAGACGGTATTATATCAATATTGTGGGCAAATACGGCGCTCAGGTACAGGCTCTTCTGAAAAAGGCCGCTGCCTTGGATATTCAGACCATTTGCCCTCTGCACGGCCCCATCCTGAAAGAGAATTTGGGCTTTTATCTGAATAAGTATGATATTTGGAGCAGCTATCGTCCCGAAGAGGAGGGTGTTTTGGTAGCTTATGCTTCCATTCATGGCAACACGGCCGGAGCTGCCAAGCAGATGGCCGAAATGCTGAAGGCCAAGGGCGAAGAGAACGTTGAAGTAATGGATTTGGCTCGTGACGACATGGCCGAGGCTGTGGAAAACGCTTTCCGTTACAGCCGGATGGTAGTGGCAGCTTCCAGCTATGACGCCGGTTTGTTCCCGCCGATGGACACTTTCCTGCGGAAACTGAAGGCCAAGAATTTCCAAAACCGTCGGGTAGCGGTGATTGAAAACGGCTCCTGGGCGCCTTCCGCTGCTAAGTGCATGAACGCGCTGTTGGGCGAGATGAAAAACATCACCGTTTGCGGCACCGTGACCATCCATTCCGCCGTTAAGCCAGAGAATGTGGAAGAAATGGAAGCATTGGCTGATGCATTGCTGGAGAAATAATAGCCTGGAAATAAAGAAGGGGGCCGGATACTCAAAAGGTATCCAGCCCCTTTTTATAAAATCATAGCCTTCGATTATACAAAGCGATTCAGTTTCGCATCATATTCGTAACCGATTCCGGCCAGCTTACCGGTAATCTCAGATTCGTCCAGCTGTAAGGACTGGCACAAATCTTTCAGGGAAGGATGAAAGTCCCGAAGCTTGGTGTTGACAAAGCTCAACAGAATGACAGGGTCGCTGGGAATAGGCATAGCAATCGCTCCTTTATCAAATCTGCCATTATGATACGGCTTCCCCGATAAAAAGTCAACGGCGTTTTTGACAAAGTGATTTCCTCTTTTGGATAGAAAATAAGAGTATTTTGAAGGGCCTTGCTTTTTTTCGGCCCGTTTGTTATAGTATATAGGAAAAGATTCTCCCGAAAGGAAAGGCTGCCATGAATAAATTGGAAGAAACCTTTACCAAAGATGTGATTGCCCGTACCCAAAAGGCGATGGCCCTTGGCGCAAATGGGAAACGCCTGTTGAGCCAGCTTGAAAAAGACGGCGGCGTTAGGGTCATGCAGAACCTCATCCGCCGGCAGCAGGTTTCCGATGTGTTTGACGGGCTGGAAAAGGCCGGGCAGCTGGCACTTTCTCCCGAAGCTGCGGTAACACAGTCTGCTTATGGGGCGCTGTTCAGCGATGACGAAGTGAACTGGTGCTTCCAGCAGCTGTGCGACGCCGGATATTTTGGCTGATAACGAAGAAACTGAAAGGAATTTTTAGCATGTACCGTCCCATTTGATTGAATACGATAAAATCCGAACAGGCTTCCCACCGGGGAGGTCTGTTCGTTTTACGTATTTTCTCAAAACGAAGGGACGGTTTTTCTTTTGAAACGAAATTTAATTTTACTGTATGCCATTACCTTTTTACAGGGAATGGTGTTTTATGCGCCGGTGTCCGTATTGTACCGGCAGGCGGCAGGTGTGACCGTGCTGCAAATGACCATCATCGAGAGTATTTCCCTGCTGCTCAGTGTAGCGCTGGAAATTCCATGGGGCATCATTGCGGAAAAAATCGGGTATCGGAATACCATGGTGTTTTGCTGCCTGCTCTATTTTGTCTCGAAAATTATATTCTGGCAGGCGATAAATTTCGGCGGTTTTCTGCTGGAGAGAATTTTGCTCAGTGTGGTGTGCGCCGGGCTTTCCGGCTGTGATACGGCGCTTTTATACCGCTCCTGTAAGGGAGTGGATTCCCAAAAGGTATTCGGCCTGTATTCCAGTTTGGGGCTGGCGGGGCTAATGGTTTCGGCGCTGGTGTATTCCCTGTTTGTGGGGGAAGATTTCCGGCTGGCAGGGCTGCTGACGGTGGTTTCCTATGGAGCCGCCGCTCTGCTTGCCTTGGGGCTGAAAGAAGTGGGAGAGCCAGACGAGCACAAGCCCGAGCCGATGGCAGCGGGCCGGGTGATACTCGCTGTAGTGAAAAATAAAAACCTGGTGCTCTTCCTGCTTTCTTCCATGCTGATGGAGCAGACCCATCAGGCAGTGACGGTGATAGTCAATCAATTGCAATATCAGCGGAGCGGGATTGCCGCATCATGGTTTGGTTTAATTCTGGCGGGAATGAACCTGTTGGGGCTATTTGGCGTGTTTTCAAAGCGGTACACCGCCTGTTTGGGCGAAAAAAGGGCAGGGGGAAGCCTGCTGTTATTGTCGGCAGCTTCCTGTGTAATATTGGCGCTGACAGAAAACCCGGTACTGTCTGTGGCGGGAGTTGCGCTGGTACATCTGGCCTTTTCATTGTTTGAACCGCTGCAAACGGAAATGCAAAACCGGAAGGTAATTACCTCGGCTCGGGCAACGGAATTGAGCGTACAGTCTGCTTTTTTAAACGGTACAGGAGCAGCGGTAGGAGTGGTGTTTGGCCGTGCGGCAGAGAGCAGTTTATCAGGAGCCTTTTGGCTGGGAGCCGTTTTGTGTTTGGCAGCATGGCTTTTGTTCCGGCGGGCGGTTTTTACGAAAAGAGCATAAGAGAATCAAAAAGGGGAGCCTTATTGGTCCCCCTTTGTTTTTTATTAGTTTTTTGTTTCGTCAGAATATCCTTCCTCAGCGAAAGGGAGCTGTCTGTAAAGCAGGCGGAGAGAGCACTTGCCCACAGCGGAACCGTATTTTAGTCTGCAAAAATTTCCTCATAGGGCACTTGTAAAATCAAATGGAGAAGCCTGATTTCGTCTGGATAAATATGCCGCTGGCCAACTTCTATTTTGGCAAGGGCGCTTCGTGTGATGTCACATCCCCGCACCTGAAGCTGTGCGGAAAGCTATTCTTGTGACAGCCCGGCCTTTTTTCGCAAATCGCGGATTTTTTGCCCCATTGCTTTCTCATAGGTTATATCCATATTTGGCTCACCTCCACATGGGTGCTATTTTTGGGTTCATTATGATAATAAAAGAAAAAACCTGCTTTTGCAAGAGGCTGTGGGAAAAGCGCAGCCCCTGCGGGCAGAGGGAAGCAGCGTTTGCATGGCCAATTTTCCCCTTGCTTTCGCGCCGCTTTTTGCAGTATGATAATAGGAAATACAGGAAAGGAATTTTTGCTATGAAGCTTTGCAATATGGAATATCAGGAAAAAAACGGGGTGGGATTTCTCACGTTTCCCGCTTTTGAGCAGTTTACTTGGGTGCGGCAGGCGTTTTCTACCCGGAAGGGCGGCGTCAGCGAAGGGGAGTTTTCCAGCCTGAACCTGAGCTTTGGCCGGGGAGACAGCGACGAAAACGTCCGGGAAAACTATCGCCGCCTGTCTGCTGCCGTGGGGTTTGAGCCGGAAAGCCTTACTGCCTCGGCACAGGATCATCATACCGTTGTGCGCCGTGTGGGCAAGGAAGAGCGGGGTGTCGGCATCTGGCGTCCGAAAGATCTTTTCAGCGTGGACGGGCTGTGTACCAACGAGACGGGGGTTACGCTGGTGACCCACTATGCAGACTGTGTGCCGCTGTATTTTATTGACCCGGAACATCATGCTATTGGGTTGGCCCATGCCGGTTGGCGGGGGACGGTGGCTCAAATGGGGAAGGTGATGGTACAGCGCATGGGCGAGGAGTTTGGCACCCGGCCGGAAGCCCTGTATACCGCCATTGGTCCCTCCATCGGCGTGTGTTGCTATGAAGCGGATGAACCGGTGCCAGCAAAA
>OBYM01000468.1_pt1 | contig 22553 bp, 24 predicted proteins | sample 1538191 | NCBI WGS metagenome assembly OBYM01 (sample SAMEA2580165, study PRJEB22360) | human gut metagenome | biome: human gut; feature: human-associated habitat; material: faeces | place: Denmark | collected 2008/2010 | reverse complement strand
GTAAGACTAAATTCCACTTTATTTTTTAAAGTAGAATTTACTTTTACAATTAACCTCCATATATCTGTTACATGAGGCAATTTAATTATAATATTTTTTTATCGAGATGTGATTTAAAATAATCCTTATTTGCCATATACATATCATGTTCAATATAATAGTCTTTACTATGCGAACAATGAGGATACTCTTTCTTATCATACTTATGATCTACAGATATATCTTCCGTAGATAGATTTACATAGTCATACCATATCACCCCAAACGTCATAATAGATAAATCAAAAGTAATATCAATATGATAATAAGAATTATTTATAGATACTATATTCCATGCATGCAAATTATCTGCTACATCATGTATCGATTGATTATTTGATTTTCCGTGTGCAATGATTGAACTTATTCCTGCAGCGTCAAATAATAATTTTGATGCTTTTGATATTCCTTCACAAACACCTTTTCCAAATAATATTGGACCAACGCATTCAAAAGACGATTCTTTAAAAGAGTAATCATACTTTACGTTCTTACATAAATAATCATGTATAAATATTTCTTTTTCATATTCACTCTTACATGCTATATATTTAACTATTTTTTCGATTTTTAACTGAATGGCATTTAAAGTCGCACATGTTTCTGCTTTAGAAAAACGATATAGAGGAACTACTAAACCACAATTTAAAATTGGATTATGTTGACAAATGATTTGTTTAATAAAAAATAATTTGGGGACATCAACCTTAATAGCTTCATATATTCTTTCCATTTGACATATCTCGAGATTTTTATATTGTATACTCTGTTCATATCGCAATAATCCCTCTAATAATATATGATAGTACTTTGCTTCATTATCAGACAATTTATCTCTATAGAATGTCCTTCCTATATGATGAGATTTTATAATTTCCTTTTTAATCACTTAAAAAAGTTTCCTAATTTATCGATCAAACTAAAATTTTGATATTTTACAGTTTATCCATAGAGCTATTTTTATCATTATCTAAAGATTGCTCTTATTCAGGACTGCCGCAAGTCGAACTATCTAGTTTTATAATTTCATCGCTAGCTTTAGGGTTAGGTTCAATGGGTGTCTCTTTTTTTTCTGCATTCACTTCATTTTGCTTAACCACTGGTTTAGCTTCTTTATCATACATGTGTGGATATATTTTTCTATTTAACACATCTTGTAAACTATTCCAGTCAGGTTCCAAATAAAAATCTCCATCTTTATCATCAAATTTAAGATTAGTATTCAATAATCCAACTACAGTTTTATCATCTTGCTCATTTTGCATCAATGTAATAGGATAATTGTTTTGTTTATACTTCTTAATTATTTCATCTACCCCTTCATAAAGATGCTCTTTTAGAATTCTGGAAAATCTTTCATAAAATTCATCTATACAATAGTCTTCATCCGCTGTAATAAATTTACCAATAGATTTTCTAATTGCAGATGCATTATCGTCTGATATTGCACTGGGATCTGCAAAAAAAGAAGCCAAAGCTATATATGCATGGTCAATTTTATTATCAAAATCACGTAATAAATATGGGCAAATAGTTTCTAACATTCCATCAGTAACCAAAATAACAGAAGCTAAATCCTCATCATAACTATCTATAACCCATTGCGTATAGCCACTTCGAAGTGGAATAACTGAAACACCGTCGCACCCCTTTTGAGGACGTGTTATTACAACATAATCTCCAAAAGTATTAAGACCAATAATAGCACCATCACCTGAATGCCCATATATAATTCTTTGTCCATCGTAAATTACCATCGAAAGGGTTGTGTCATAACTTTCAATAGGTTCCTCACTTCTCTCAGATTCTTTAATTATTAATTTGTAAGCATAATTATATGCTGTACGCATCATAGATTTAATGCTAATCAAATTGTAATCCCAAGGCATACATTCTTCACAAAAATTCACTACTGTTTCCGCTGCTATTTTTGAACCAATATGTGAATTTTTAGCAGAGCCTACGCCATCAGCAACGGCAGCTATTATCCAACCATTTTCTAGTTTTTTTATACAATGCGAGTCTTGACAACAAATTCCTTTTTTAATGTGGGATTTACCTACCACACTAAATCCATAGTCGAATATCATATTTATTCCTCCCTAAATTTAACCTATATTAAACAGTTTCTCCTGAAAACATCTCATCTAGTCAATTTTATATCGTGATATTCATTAATATTTCAGATATATATGCAGGGTATTGACCGAAAGACAAAAATAATCTTTATCTTTCAGTCAATACCTAGCAAACTTCTGCTTGCTAGGAACCATTCCAAAGCGTGTATAATTACCAAGTATCAGGAACTACATGAACGTTTTCAGGCAAATCCTCATATTTTACATTTTCATCAATTCGACTAGCTGATACAATTGATACACTCTCACTCAACCAGTTAAAAAATCCAGTAAAATCTTTGTCAGTAAGAGCCATGCATCTCTTAGTAAGAGATTTTAATACTTCTGGTCTATATCCCGGAACACCCAATGCCCAAAATTTTAAGCCACGACGACCTTTATTTTCTTCCTCAAGGAGTCTTTGTTTAGCATATGAGATATCATCAGTAGGTTCACCATCTGTAATCATCACAATCCATGGCTGGTAACGCGGAATTCCATAAGAATCATATAGGTGACTTCTTTCTTTAACTTTATCAATAGCTAGATTAATTCCTTCTCCCATTGCCGTACAACCTCCTGCAGAAAGAGTCACTATTTGCATGTCTGGAAGAGGTGTGAACTCCTGAACTACCCTTGCCGTATCGTTAAATTCAATAATTGCAATATCTACACGTTTTTTTGCATATTCATCCATAGATGTCTTCGTTTTAAAATCATTAATTGCTTTATTCAAACTATTAATAGGGTCCCCCTCCATAGAAATCGAGGTATCCAAAAGCAAAACACAGGCTAAATGCTCTTCATTTAGTGCCCTTGGCATTTCCCCTGATGATCCTCCTAAATTTGTTTGTCTTAATTCTTCCATTTTCATTCCCTCCTATAGTTTTATTTATTTCAACTATCACTTTTGTGATATATTGTTGAATAATATTAACAATTCACATAAAAAATTCATCTTAATGTTGTATGTGCTAATTCCTGCACATTTTTGTCTAAAATATACACTTCATCTTGTTTCATCCTTGCTATTTCTTCAGGCTTAACAATAAACTCACGATTTGATGTCACATTAACTGAATATTGTGAACCAAATCCATATCCCCATTGATAATTATGGTTCCCACCTATATTTTTAGATACTTTCTCAACATCATAGTGTCCAAATACTTCCGACCATTTATTACAAGTAACACCCACTGTATGAGAAAACACAATACATTTGTTTACATTTCCTACAAACGAATAAAACAAATTATCATCAGAACCCAGCATTGAATATACATCATCTGCTAATATTGTTGTCAAACATCTAGATGATAGCGATCTAATCACTTTTGACAGCATATCATTGGAATTAATGTTTATACTATCAAGTACAAGCATTAGTTGCTTTCCAGTAGCAAGAACTTCTTTAATCTCGTTCATTATTAAATTTAATAAAATATCGTTTGTACTAGAACCAATATCTATCATTAACATTCCATTGTGTGCTACAGCGGTTTTGATATTTACGGAAGCATAACGGTTACCTTTATTTGAAAGAATACCTATTCCTTGATTAGCAAGTTGGGAAAAAAATATTTGAACATTTGAACGTTCATTTTGACCTTGCATTAATTGATTTCTAATTTTTATAGCTTTTTGACTAGATATATAGCCTTGTTGTTCGGCATCATCTATTTTTTCAAATAAAGAATCATGAGGACAGCTAACCAACATTTCACAGAACGGTGGAATATTTTTACTTTTAATAAATTCCACAATTCCAATAATATATTGTTGTCCTAAAGCACCAATTTTAAAATTTTCTTGTGTAGAATTCATTATTAAGTTACATATTTCTGTATTTGTCCTATTGTAAAATGGATCGTATACAGAAGTATTTTTTTTAATTATCACCTTATTATTAGTAAAGGATGTGGCGACACTTACTTGATTTTGTAAATCAATATTTCCTTCATGCAAAACAACAACAGGTATTTTTTGATAGAGAGAACACGCAACTGCAGATGCTGCCGCCCTCGAACGATTATGCGATGTACCACCAGAAATGATATAGGAACCGACATGTGGATCTCGTTCAATAAATCCTTCAATGTCACTTGGTTGATAGCGAGTAATGTTTCTTCTAATTTCATTATTACGTTCAATATTTCTTATAGTTTTCCTTGTCCTTCTAGCTGAAATCCAGGAATTAAAAATAGAAGTCCAATCTCCCATAAATATCACCCCCTATACAAATCAAATTGAAATTTAAATGGTTTTTCAAAAGGAAGACCGATTATAGCTTGGCCAACTTTTAAATTATTCATGTCCCAATCTTCAACAGTTTTACCTTCCCTTTTTTCTTCAATTAATATATTGTTTGAAGAAAGATACTGCTCCAACACAATGTTCTTTCCATACAAATTAGAAATAAATTCGCGAGTCGTAGTATCGTTTACCCTAAAAGAAAACACTGATGAAAATCCAGAAGAAATATTACGTCCCTTACTCTCACCATATATTTCATATAATTGTTCAATGCTTTGGATGCCTGCTATTATTTTTACACCTAAACTACGACCAAAATTAACTCCATCCTCAATATGTTGTAAGTTCGGTAAAAGCTTAAACTCATCACAAATGAAATAAACATTACCTTCAGGTTTATTTCGTCCCATAGCCTCTTTTAGTGCAAGATCGAATAACAACCTATATATCGGAGTTAATGTCTCACCTATGGACATATCGTATTCTACAAAAAGAGTTTTTGCTCCTTTTGCTCGCACAAACTCTCTCACCGAAAATCTACCATCTTCTGCAAAAGTTCCCATTAAAATTTGACGCATAACATTTTGAAGTTCTGCCAAAACTCCTAGGGACTGTTCTGATTTTCCATCACCAATATAACTTAAAACAGAGGAAAGATCTGAAAAGACATCATGTGATAATAATTTAATTATTTTTTGTGGTGATAGTTTATCCAAATATTCTTTAAGTGCTTTGTTGTTGAAAAATGATTTTTTAAAATTCAGATCATCTTTTCCAAGTCTAACATGTGCAATAATTAATGCCGCTAGCATATCTCTTGCTGCGTTTGGGAAAAAAGGTTGACTAGTTTTTTCTATCGCTTCTCTAAAAAATGATCGAGTTATTTCATACGTATTATTAGCCACATCATTTTTTTCATAACCATCAACAACTATTTCCTTGTAAATATTCCATTTTGATGCATATTGAGAATGTGACTTAGAGTTTGAAATAATATAGTCCCCTTGGCGATAGAACTGACGCAAAAAGTCGCCTTTAGTATCAAAAATAATCATTACATCATCTTTTGTCAAAGTTTTTTTTAGCTGTTTAATAAAATAATTAAATACATTTGTTTTACCACACCCCGTCCCACCAATAAGTAAAGTATGCTTACTCAAAATATCCTGAGTAAGTTTTAAATATGATGGGGTTTGTCCAAATTTTCCTGGGATGGATACACAAGATTTTATAGAGTCCATTCTCGGTGGCGAAGTATGTAATACACTATCACCTTGTATAACATTTAAATTAATCGCCATAAACATTTCACCTACCTATTCTATTGGAATATGAATTTGACTCAATAACATTTTCACATACATTAGTGTTCTGTTCCAACATTTTTATTTGTACATAATCATCTTTTGCAACATCAATAATTTCCTTTTGTATGGCATTTGACGATTGAAAATCTTTCATGTATTCATTACGAATAACTGAAAATTCATCAAATTCACTATGTATATATTTCTCACTTAGTTCGTTTACGGGAATTTCTATAAGTTCATCACCTTCAAACTCACTCATTGTCTGTGTCTCAGGGTCATAATATCCATTGGTTAAATTATGAAATGAGCCACGATGAGCACCTTCGAAATGTTCCACCTCCGTTAAAAACTGGATATTTTTAGGATTTCCTGCATATTGTGGATATTTACTAACAGATTTCATATGATGGCCATCGTAACCTTTAAGAGCCCCTCTTTCAAGTATTTCTTTTTGTTGTTCTAACGTCCAATCTCTAGTACCAAAGCCTTCAGAAACTCTGCTTTTTTCTATCTTCCAAGCATTTCTAACCGCATTCTGCCTCTGATATGACAATTGTTTTTTCTGTTCGTTTGATAAACTTGAATTCATAATCCGACACCTCTCTATTTGTCAGAATATTCAATGGTTTCTCTTAACCATGATTCTAGACTATCCCATCTGCAAAATTCTTCATCTAACTCATGTTCCCACTGTATCACTTCATTTTTACCATTTAAATCTATACACAAAAAATCCCCATAATTTACTTTAGCAAATATAAGATAATTTTTAGGAATATTAAAAATTGATCTTTTATCCCTTTTATTAACTTCTTTAAGGCTTAAACCACCATTTTTGCCTGTGCCATAAATCACGATTCCAGGAATGAATAATTCGCCACCATCAAAACATTTCAACAAATCTACCAATGATTTTGGTAATCTAATACCGTTTTTACACTGAAATTCTTCCAGCATAGATTCAGAACATCCTTTATTAAATTCCATTATAGATTTATACTTTTGGAGTATATTAAATAACTCATAACTGTTCATATTATCTTCTCCTCATTAAGATCAATTGGCTATTTTCATTTTTTTCTTCTAAATATTCTCTCTGTTGAAAATATAATTCATTTTTAATATCTTCATAATTTGATTTGTGTGTTTTTTGTATATCTTGATATTTATTAGCATATTCTTTTCTCAATGATGCTATTTTTTCACTTGATGTTTCACTTTCTCCTTCCTCACTTCCTGAAAACTTTTTGTACACCATTAATTCAGCCCTTAATGCTTTTAATTCTTCTAATCTCTTTTGTCTCGCTTCACTATTCATATTAACCACCTTACCTATAACGTATAGAAACTTTTTCTTTAAATGTCGAAAACAACTAATTTCTATGAATTTTTTGTTCGTCAAACATTTCTCTTTTAAACTTTAATTTATAAGAAAAAACACAAAACAAAAAATATCTTAGATCATAGTTCTTTAATATGTTTCAAAAACATAAAAAGTTTATCTCAAGTATTTTATTATATTCGTAATTTCTTCATGTGTAAAACTCACATTTACTCATTAAGGAGCTGAATTGTTTTGCTATATACTAACAAAAATATCTTGTTATTTTATGGTTAAACATTTTTTCTAATAATCTAATATCCTTCAAACCAGAAAGATAGTATAAAATATTTTGTGTAAACGTAATTCCTATAGAAAAAGAAAGCCTTACCAGTTAGAATTAAGTTGCGACACTTATTCGAAAGGAAACTTCCTATGTTTAATTTTAACACAGAACTTTATAAAGCTCTACTATCTGGTTCATCAATTGATGAAATAATTCGTAAAGACATTGAAGATACTATCAATTTACTACTAAAAACTGAACTTACTTCATTTTTAGATTATGAACCATATGATCCAGTTGGATACAATTCAGGCAATTCAAGAAATGGTTCATACTCAAGAAATCTTAAAACAAAGTATGGTGAAATTTCTGTTGAGATTCCTAGAGACCGTAACGGTGAGTTTAAGTAGCATACGATTACTCCCTACAAACGTAACTCTGATGATCTAGAAACCACTATATTGCATTTGTACTCAAAAGGAATTACAACGTCCGAAATCGCAGACTTAATTAAAAAGATGCATGGAAATGCATACTTTAAACAAACTTTTTCAAATATTACCAAAACAATGGAAAACCATGTTAAAGAATTTCATGAAAGACAGCTAAATAAACAATATGGTGTTGTTTACATGGATGCTACAATGCTTAATGTTAGACGAGACAGTGTTTCTAAGGAAGCTGTTCATATCCTTGTAGGAATTACAAAAGAAGGATATAAAAAAGTTCTTGATTTTGGTATCTATCCACCTGAATCATGCGAAAACTATAAAGAAATGCTCCAAAGCATTCAAAAACGTGGGTGTTCAGAAATTCTTCTTTTTGTCAGTGATGGACTAGCAGGTATAAAAGATGCGTGTTTAAGCGTATTCCCTAAAGCAAAGCATCAATATTGCTGGGTACATATCAGTCGAAATGTTGCCACACTAGTAAGAGCTAAAGATAGAAAGGAAATTCCTGATACGCTTAAATCAGTATATCAATCAAATACTGAAGAAAAAGCAAATCTAAACTTAGAGTCTTTTATTAGTTCAGTATCAAAACGTTATCCTAAAGTTGTTGATGAATTTGAGGATAGATCCAACTTATTCAGTTTTTTGAGTTTTCCAAAAGAGATACAGAGAAGTCTATATTCAACAAATTTAATAGAAGGATTGAATAAACAGCTAAAGCGTTATACAAGTCGCAAAGAACAATTTCCAAATGAAGATTCATTGGAAAGATTTATCTGCAATCAATTCATAGAATATAATCAAAGATTTTCATGTCGTATCCACCGAGGATTTGATGTTGTTCAAAGCAAATTGCAAGAAATGTTTGAAAAATTATTTAAAATCGGCTTAACTCAACCGGTCAAGGTTACACAAAATTCTTGACGCTATCTCTTCTATATTTTTATACATATACTAGTACATGTATTTTTCTTTAACATATTTTGCTTTATTTTCAATCTCCGGAAATAATGATGCACTATTAATAGATAACATATCTAACTCCTGGAGTATTTTACTTTTATATTTTGATTCAATTAAATAAACTACCGTTTTTCCATTCAGTTTAATTTTAAAATTTTGTAATTTTCTCAATTGTACATTTTTATTAAGTCCACATATTAAAAACAAGCCATTTTGAGCACTAATTCGTTTATTATGTTTAACGCTTTTAACTACTACAGGATTAGATATTAAATCATAATTTAGTATATCTACTACTTCTCCTCCATTTTGTTTAATAAAAATTTCAAATTTTTTTAAAGCTCTACCTTCCCTATTTTCTTTTAAATTAGTTCCTTTGATTGAATTTAATAATTCAATTTTTTCGTCTTTACTCAACTTAGCTAAACAACTTAAAGCTATGACTTCATCATCATCAAAATATTTGATTTCAGATGGTTTTAAAACAATTACTTCTCCAGTATTTTTGGCATCATTTGCACAGGCAAAATATAGCGCCACTAAGGGATTTATGGTTATATCTAATAGCCTAGTAGGTAACCCATAATGTTGCATCATTACCAACTTTTCTAAAATTGTATCCTTATTTTGAAAATCTTCTGGACAATCAATAAGCACTTCTTTATTTATAACATTCTCATTTTTGTATAATTTATTATTACGCATGATTGAAGGTATTAATTTAAAATTACAATTGCTATGTCCACGAAAAAACATTTCCTGTTTATTCATATCCCACACTTCTTGATCATGAATTTCATACATTCTCGTTAAATAATCATTAATATTTTTTATAAATTCAATTTTTACCCTTTCTTCTGAATAGACAATGTTTTCAGCGCTTTGTATTCTTTTATCCTTAGTTTGTTTTATTAACCATCTTGTAATAAACTGTATTTTTTCTTCTTTTTTTCCAACTTTTTGTAATATCAAATATACAAATAATATAGCTTCATCATCATTAATACCTAAATCGAGCGAAATTATTTCAGCTGCCAAATCCAATTTTTTCAAAAATTCCATGTCTTTCAAATTTATTAATTCTTTTAATTCTCTAGAATTTATTAATATTATTACTGATAAAATCAGTAAGATCATAATATCCATCATTAGAAAATTTTTCTAGAATTACCTTATCTAATGCCTCAATAATTAGCTCGTGTTCAACAACTTCATCTAAATTCATAATTTTTCTCCCAATAAACTAAGTATTCTCACTTTATAAAGAATTATCAGCCCACATCTCACATTGCATCATGACAGTTTGAACTGCATCATCCATTCCATCAGGTGGATATCTATGTATCTTTAATAATCTCTTAATCTTCATCCTCATATTTGCTCTTGCTGATTCTTTCTTCTGCCAATCAATAGTACTGTTTTTGCGAAGTGTATCTGCTAGCTCCTTAGTTATCGCAATTAACTCTTCATTCTCATAAAAATCTTTAATTGCTTGCGGTTTTGTTAATGCATCATAAAAAGCTAATTCATCAGCTGTAAGTCCTAATTGATTCCCTTCATTTTGTACATCAGTAATTTGTTTTGCTAATGTTAATAGTTCTTGTATCACTTCTTCATTTGTGATCATTCCATTAATATAGCGATTAAGTGTTGCTTTTATAATCTCGCTAAATTTTGCAGATTTTACAACATTGGTTCTCTTGTATACAGCTACTTGATCTGCTATTAATCGTTTTAACAATTCAATGGCTAAATTTTTTTCTTTCATTTTTGCGACATCTTCAAGAAATTTAGGATCAAACAATGAAAATTCTTCCTTGATTGATGAGAAAAGATTGATTACTCCATCACTTTTAATGCTTTGCTTTAACAATTCATTTATTCTTTCATTAATATCTGGCAAGGATAACTTCTGACCATTACCATTATTCATTAATCGATTTACCATGACACGAATTGTTTCAAAAAATGCTGCCTCAAATCGCTTTTCTTCATCGACAATAGATGAACATAACGATAATGCTTGATGCATTAATAATGCTTCCTTAACAAAAATATCTTTATCTTCTTCTCTTACTGGATCAATGATGAAGTTTACTGCACCAGAAATCACTTTTGCTCTTTGTAATTCTGTTCCAGTTTTAAATAAACTATAATCATAACCATAGAACAAATCTTGGCAAACTGATAATTTCTCCAAGAATTTAGGATAAGCCACATCTACGATATTCATATCTCCATAATTCTTTTTATCTCTTGTTGTATAATCATTCATTGCTTGTTTTAAAGCTCCTGCAATACCAATATAATCAACAACAAGTCCACCTTCTTTATCTCCAAAGACACGATTAACTCGTGCAATGGCCTGCATCAAATTATGTCCACGCATTGGTTTATAAACATACATTGTTGCTAATGATGGTACATCAAATCCTGTCAGCCACATATCCACAACAATTGTTATTTTTAAAGAACTACTATTATCTTTAAACTTCTTAGCTAGTTCTTCTTTATGCGCTTTATTCCCAATAATTTCATGCCATTCTTCAGGATCTTTATTCCCGGAAGTCATTACTACAGCAACCTTTTCTTCTTGTTTCCAATGAGGTCTTAATTCAAGTATCTTTTCATAAATCTTCATTGCAATCGGTCTAGAATATGCAACAATCATGGCTTTACCTGTTAATAAGTGTTCACGATTTTCTTCATAATGATAGATGATATCATTTACCAAAGAATCTATCGTGCTATTATTACCCAGAATAGCCTCCATTTGTCCTAGTTTTTTCTTACTCTTTTCGATAACTGCTTCGTCAGCATTACTAGCCATTAAATCATATTCGTCATCGATGATTTTTAATGTTTCTTCGTCCAAATTTAATTTTACAACACGACTTTCATAATACACTGGTCTTGTTGCCCCATCTTCTACCGCTTGTGTCATGTCATATATATCTATATATTTACCAAAAACTTCCGTAGTATTACGGTCTGCTGAAGAAATAGGCGTTCCAGTAAATCCAATAAAAGTCGCATTAGGTAAACTATCACGAATAATTCTAGCAATCCCTACTGTACGTTTTGCTATTTCTTCGCCTTGTTCATTTTTAGTCATTTTTATTTTTTCAGTTAATCCATATTGCCCACGATGTGCTTCATCTGCCATTACAACAATATTTCTTCTATCAGACAATGCAACACCATATTCTTCAAACTTTTGCATTGTTGTAAAGATGATACCATTGGCTTGTCTACCTTCTAATAATTGTTTTAAATGATCTCTACTTTCTACTTGAATAGGAGTCTGTCTTAAAAAATCTTTGCATTTACTAAATTGTCCATATAACTGATCATCTAAATCATTTCTATCAGTAATAACAACAATAGTTGGACTATTTAATGCTTTTTGTAACAAATGAGCATAGAACACCATGGATAATGATTTTCCACTTCCTTGTGTATGCCAAAATACTCCTGCTTTTCCATCTGTTTGTGTTGCATTTTTTGTCGAAACAATGGCTTTTTTTACTGCGAAATATTGATGATACCCTGCTAATATTTTAAAAGTTTTAATTCCTTCATTTGAAAAACAAATAAAATTTTTAATAATATCTAACAATCTTTCTTTTTCAAAAATTCCTTCAAAAAAAGTATCGAATTGAGCAAACTTGTCATTTACTCGATTTCCATCTTTACTCTTCCATTCCATAAAGCGATCTTCACCTGAAGTAATCGTTCCAGCTTTTGATACAAGATGATCACTCATAACGCAAATAGCATTATAAATAAACATCGATGGAATCTCATGCATATAATTCCGTAATTGACGATAAGCCTCTGAAGCATCTGTTTCTTCTCTAGAAGGAGATTTTAATTCCATTAATACTAGTGGCAATCCATTAATAAACAATATGATATCTGGTCTTTTATTACTACTTTCAATAAACGTCCATTGGTTAGCCACAATAAATGAATTATTATTTACATTATCATAATCAATCAAATAAACAATCGAAGACTTTTCTTCACTACCATCAAAATAACGAACAGGTACTCCATTTTGAAGATAATCCATAAAAACCATATTCTTTTGAACCAATTCACCATTTTCGAAGTTTTTCAATTTATATAGTGCATCATCTATAGCACTACGAGGTAATCTTCTATTAATTCGTTCAATCGATTCTAGTAAAACATCTTCATATAAAGGGTTATAAAAATCTCTTACAATATCAGGACCATAAACACGTTGATATTGTAAGTCATTTTCAAATAAATCTACTATTGAATTTTCGTAACTTTCTTCATTGTATACTTGATGCATGATTCTCACTCCTTTATTCTCAGATATTCTTCAATTTTTTCAAAGACGAGCTTCTCTTCCATTTCTTTAATCATATTTAAAAATTCATTTTTTACTTTTTCAGTACTATCTGCATCAAAAAAATATTTTTCAAATTCAGGATTACTTTTAAATGATAAAATATCATTATTTTTCAAATCACTGCCCATTAATATTTCTATCATCAATTTATAATACACATCAGCTATTCTCGTTAATATATATTCACTATCTCGATCAAGCAATAATGAATACTGTTTGATAATTCTTTTTTGTCTACCAATATAAGTTTTAAAATTTCTTTCATACTCGTCTAAATCACTATCTTTACAATCAATAATCTGATACCCTATCAACTGTTTATGTTCATCATAGATATTCTTTATATTTAATCCAATTTTCTTTTGTATTTCTTCATCACGATCACCGCTACACATAAAAACAATTAAATAATGTCTAGATTTTGTTATAATACTTAATTCGTCAATATCTGATTTTTTTATTTTTGAAAGTGCATTCCCAAAATCTTTCAATTCAGATACTATTTCACGCCAATTCCCAACTGTTTTCAAATAAGAAATATCATTTTGATTTTTAGCAATTTTTTCAGGAACTTTAATAGCAACAATAATCGCTATTAAAGAAGTAAAAACTCCAGTCCAAGAAGCACATACTGAAAGAGCATCCCAATTATTATCTAAAGAAGGATTATATGTAATTTGAAAGCCAAAAATATATGATATAATTATTCCTATTATTATTACTAAAACTATCATAAATATAGATTCAATTATTTTCTTTTTCATATATTCCCCCATTTTTACATCAATGATGTGTTTTGCTTTATACTCAAAATTATTTTTTTCTCTTCTTGATTTTCTAATTAATATTTTATGAATTGCAGTATATACAATATAATACAAACATTGTTTGAAAGTATTTATCTTCAAATGTATTAACTTGTGCATCCGTTATATCGTTTATTAATATTTTTGAATCATAGATATCATGGTTATAAAGATTCATTACAGTATAAAAAACCAAATCCATTATCCACCAACAAACTATTTCTTCATCTGTATCTATAGAAGATAACTTTTGATCTTGCCATACATAATCAAATGGTGGTTTTGGTTTACCAATACATAAATCTGAATTATCTATATACAAATTAAGATACTCATTAATATAATTTCCAATATTTAACTTGCCATCTGTAAAACATATCTTTGAAAATTGTTTAAATTTATTGACCGGTTCAAAAATTCGTGGAGTTCTTTCCCATTTCTTTTCCTTATAATGTTCAAAAGCTCTATGAAAATATTTTGCGTTATCATACAAATAATCACGTTGAGCCAATTGAAATTTTTTAATATCGTTTCTTAGTGACTCTATGGCTTTATCTATCCAATTTATATCATCAATAGTACGTATATTGTATTGTTCAACACGCATTATTTCATTTTGTAATTCTATAGAACATTTACAAAAATTCGTGTATATTTTACGAGTATGTTTTTGATGTCTAGATAAGTTACTAGCAATAACACACCAAGGCAAATAATCAATCTCTTCTGCATTATCTATTAAAAACCTATGTGCTTCTTCCTCTAATTTTCTTTTTTGTTCATTTTCTTCCATCATTTCTATTTCTTGTTCATGTCTTTTTTGTAACTGATATATTCTAAACGAAACAAAAAATGTTGCACCTAAAGAAAGTAAACCTATTATAATTTGTATTACATTACTATATTTATCTACCCATTCAATCATTATAAACTCCTTTTGTTTTTATAAACAATAATTTAGCGGCTTAAAGCTCAATGTCTGAGACATCAAGTTCGCCGGATATTAACTTAGGCAATAGAGTATCTCTCATTTGAGACAAATGTTGGTTCTGACTCTCCAAAAGTTGTTGCTGTTCAAAGATAGGTGTGCAAAATTCATTAAATTTGGCAAGAGCCTCGTTGTTTGGAATAAATGCTGGAACACTTTTCATAGTACTCCCAGAAATTTCTTTGAACGTTGAACCAGAAGCCATTCTTTCAATAGTCGGAAGAGCATTTTTCAGAAAATAGTAAATAAAAGCAGTACCTATTTCCGATTTTGGAACAATAGATTTGAAACCTTGATTTGTCGTTACATCACCAGCGGCAATTGCAATATAGCCGATAGGCGCACGAGAAGAAAATAGAACGGTTCCTTTAGGCATAATGGTTGCACTGCTGTTCCTTAGACCAAGCTCACTAATATCATTTTCACCACGAGTAATGAACTTTGATTTATTCAACGATAAATCTTTAGGAGTAATCCAAGCTATTCCGTGCTGTGTGTAATACTCTGGCTTAGCTTTTGAAGGTGTACTTCCACCAACAACTATACCGAGGTCGCTGATTGTTCCTTCTGACCATTCGGGATTGGCGTTTTCAATAAACATTTTTCGATATAATGCCTGAGCTTGCTGCTCTAAATTATTGTTTATCGCTCTGTTATTGCGTATTTTTTGATTGAGCAACCATATCATATTAGCAACATTTATTTGCACACTCATTTCTGGTACTGGTACTTTTAGCAGCCTTATTGTTTTCATTGGAATGGTAGGTTGTCCAGATCCCGTCATATTGTTAGACATTTGATTATAAAAGGCTTTGGAACGAATATAGCAATATAAATAATATGGGAAAACTTCTTTATTATTAGGTACAATTTTGCAAATATTGGGTGCTAAATGGTACTTATCATTATCTTCTATTATTGCACAATCGCCATACCCATTTCCTGTATAAGTTAACAATATGTCGTCTTTATAAATTTTACTTCTAGTCAATCTTTCTGACACTTCTCTTGATATTCTTTTAATATCAGTTAAATCTAGTTCTCCGTTTCTCAAATTTAGAGCTCTCAACGCTATAATTTCTCCATCACTGTTGTATTTTATATGCTTAGTAAACTCGAAACCAGCCAGTTTTGTTACTTCTGCAATTTCTCCAAGACTTTTCTCAATCCATTCAACCATAATCTTTTCCTCTTTATCTAATGTATTTTAAGTGAACAATCTTAACATTGCTCTGTTTTTCCATTGCGTACTGAAAAGTTGTATCTATTTTCCCATGATCTAAGAGTTGCTAAAGCTACTCGATGAACTTTTCTATACCTGTTAAAATATTTTTAAATATGTTCTTAAGTTAATAAAATATCCGATTAGTATCCTTAGCCAATATTTAATTTCACACAAATGAATTTACTCACAGCATATTTAAATAATATAGCAAAGTTATATTTCATATCCAATTGCACTCAATTTTTTGCGTATCTCATCCTCTAACTCACGAGACTTTTTAAACATGTCTGACAATTCAGAAGTTAGACGTTTCATCTTATCATCAAATAGCTCTCCATCATCTTCTTGTTCCGCAATACCTACATATCTTCCTGGAGTTAAAATATAGTCTTGTTTTGCTATATCTTCAGTAGTAGCAATTGCACAAAATCCCTTCACTTCTTCTAAAGTACCATTTTGGAATGATTCAAACGTATTAGCTAACTTTTTAATATCTTCAAAAGTAAAGTCTCTATGTTTACGATCCACCATATAACCCATCTTACGTGCATCAATAAAAAGAGTTTTTCCTTTTTGTTTTTTATTTTTACTAATAAACCATAATGTTACTGGGATTGTAACACTATAAAATAATTGTGTTGGTAATGCTACGATTCCTTCGATTAAATCTGCTTCTATAATATTCTTTCGAATTTCTCCTTCTCCTGATGTTTGAGATGATAATGCCCCATTTGCTAATACCAAACCTATTTTTCCATTTGGTGCTAAATGGTGAATCATATGCTGAATCCATGCAAAGTTCGCATTTCCTTCAGGTGGTAATCCGTATTTCCAACGAACATCATCTTTTAGTTTATCTTGCCCCCAATTTTTTAAATTGAATGGTGGATTTGCCATGATAAAATCTGCTTTTAATGTTTTATGTAAATCATTAAAGAATGTATCTGCTTGATATGGTCCAAAATCTGCATCAATGCCTCTAATTGCCATATTCATCTTAGCCATTTTCCATGTATCAGCGTTTGATTCTTGACCATAAACCGATATTCTATTTCTATTACCAGAATGTGCTTGTAAGAACTTTACACTTTGTACAAACATTCCCCCTGATCCACAACATGGATCATACACTCGACAATCTTCAAAAGGTTTCAATATTTCAACAATTGTTTTAACAATACTAGAAGGTGTATAGAACTCTCCACCCTTTGTTCCTTCATATGCTGCAAACTGTGCTATGCAATATTCATATGTACGACCTAATATATCTCGATCTCCATCAATATCTTCCATATTCACTTCGTTTGTAAATAAATCAACAACTTCTCCTAATACTCGTTTATCTAAATCAGGGCTACCATATATCTTTGGTAATACATTTTTAAGGCTCTTATTTTCATCTTCGATTGCTCTCATTGCATCATCTAATACAGTTCCAATTTCAGGTGTATGTGCTGCAGAAGCAATTACATTCCAACGTGCTTTTTCGGGTACATAAAATATATTTTCTTCTATATATGCATCTTTATCATTTTCAAAACCATAACCTTCTTCTACTAGTTCATTATATCGTTTTTCAAATGCACTAGAAATGTATCTTAAAAATATCAAGCCAACAATCACTTTACGATAATCTGCTGCTGGAATATGCCCCCAAAGAACACAGGCTGCATCCCATATTTGTTTTTCAAATCCTATTTTTGTATTGTCTTTTGCCATCACTATTTCTCCTTATCTTCTGATATAAATTCAAGAATATCATCTATCTTACAATCTAAAGTACAACATATTTTTCCTAGTACATCTAATGAAACATTCTGATTTCGAGAAAGTCTCGCCATCGTATTTTGACTAATACCTGCCATCTTAGCAAATTCCATTTTTCTAATTCCTCTATCAATCAATAATTTAAAAAATTTGTTGTAACATACTTTCATAGACTATCCTCCATACTATTTATAATTATATATTTTATTTGTAATCATTTATATAGTTTTCTTGCACTTTTACAAGTTTTTTATCAATTTCGATAATATAATTGCTATTACTACACTTCAATTTAGTCAATTTCACAGTAAATGACTAAATTGAAAACCAAAATGATCAAATTAAAAGAAGTAGGTTCCCCTACTTCAATCCATTTCATTCCAGATAATTTCTTCCACACAATTTTTGATATTATTCATCTCTTGAACCCATTTCATTTGGTCTTGTTCTTTCAATTCTTCAGTTATGTTTTTTGATACTTTGTATTGTTCAACAAGGGTTTCATATCGCTGGTTTAACTCTTTATCCATACGAATCAGTTCTTCATTTAGCTCATCTCTTGCTCGTAAGGCTAGGTAATGTCCTGGATGTTTTTCCTTTAATATTCTTAAATATTCTCTTCCAAATCTAGATAAATTTGGTAAAGGTCTTTCTTCTTTTAATGACGGAAATTCATAATCCCCTACTGTGTTATACTTGATTTCTTTCATGATTTTATCCTCCTACCTTGCATCTCTCTGTTTGATTTTCTTTTGTGCTAATCTTTCGATATCTTTATCAAAGCTACGGTTTCTGATATTCTCACACGCTTTGATTTGTAGTCTTAGCTTCTTGATTTCTGGTGTAAATAACTTGGCTCTTGCTGACCATTCTTCTTTTTCATCCATTGTTTTTGCTCGTTGTCGTTGATAATAACACCCTTGCCTTTGCTTTAATAAGTCATTGAGTTCATCTTGTTTTTGTTGTTGATAGCTATTTAATTGATCGATATCTTCGATCTTGTTCTTGGCTAGAAGTTCGATTTCTCTAGAATATTGATCCATTTTCTTGAGCGCTTGTCTTGCTTCTTTGGATATATGCTGCTTTCTTGTAGGTAAGATATTGATTGAAATGAGATAAGCAACATGGATTCCTGCTAGCTTAGGTAACTGTTTTCTTTTATAAAGTTGATAATATTCCTTACAACGATAATAACTTTGTGTATGTTCAACGTTTTGAGGAAGGATCCATTTGTCAGTCAATCTTTCTTCAATTTCATCAAGATGATACTTTTCTCCTAATGATTTTAGATAGATTGGTTCATTACAATATGGATGATAAACGACATCTTCTCTATCAATCCTGTCGAACTCATACCCTTTCTTTTTCATATTATCCTTTAAATCCCTAATACAATTACTTTCCTTTACAAGAGCATCGATATCTTTTTTAATGTCATTCATATAGGTTTTCATGATATGATAATTCAACTTTTTTGATTCGTATGATGGATCTTCGATGACAGATAATCCATATTCTTTACATAGTTCATCAGACGTATTTCTCATGTTCCAGTAATCTTTTTTGGTATTGCAGAATCGTTTGCCATCAACGAATGAAGTTGAATTTATCAAGATATGATTATGGATATGGTCTTTATCAAGGTGCGTTGTAACGACAACTTCGAAGCGATTTCCAAACACTTTTTGTGCAAACTTTACACCAATTTCATGCGCAATATTTGCATCGACCTCATCTATTTTAAATGACTGATAACCATGAAATGCTACGATCCTTTTATGATCATGGAACAATTTTTTGTTTATCTGCATCGATTTTAATGGATTAAATGCATCACAATTAAGACAAGTTACATACTTTTTTTGTTTGACTTTATTATCTTGGCTGATGTAATCCAAGACCGTTTGCATCGTCTTTTTTTCGTCTTCAACATACTTGATAACGTTATCCAAACGATCTCGGATAGCCCAAATTGATGTTACTGCTTTGATCAGCCCCTTACTTTTTCATCAAGATTTTTAATCATTTGTCGTAATTCTTTGATGGTTTCCATGATGGTTTTTAGTGATATGTCTTGTCTATTATTCAATGCTCTTGCTATCTGATTTAGGTTATTACCAATATGATTGAACTCATTTTTTAACTTATAATAATCTAGATCAGGTGGTACTTTTATCTCTTTACCTAATATACAAGCTCTAGAAAATGCTTCTCTACTTAAGCTCGTTCTTTCTAATTTATTGTTTAAGATTTTAAATTCATCATCATTAAATCGTATCTTAATTTCATGATTTCTTTTCATATGAACCTCCAATCTTGCTGGTCGTACCAGCTTTTGATTTTGTATTTTGGGGACAAAATACGTTGCTTGCTAATACATAAAATCTTAAAGTTAACTTATTTAAAGAGTGACGGTGTGACGGTCAAAAGGTATTGTCAGACAACTGTCACACTGTCACTAAATTTCTTCATTTCCATGATATCTTAAACAAATTGGTCTTGCTTTATTTTGTCGTGGTTGCTTCTCGTAAGAGATAAATGTTGACTCTAGGATATTACTATTTTTTGCTAGTAAAGCTTGAAGCTGTCTTCCTGTCAGCGAAAGTGAAAGAATGGATGACAAATCTTCATGAGAACCAATAAATTCTTTTTTTCGAATGATAAAATTTATAACTTTCATAACATTCTCATCAACATCACCATCATCCTCATTTTCAGTGATTTCTAAAATCATACTATCATTTTGTAATAGTGTCATTTCATCATCCGGTATATCTTTCCCTTGTATTGCTAACTGTCGTGTCTTGGATAAATGGTTTTTCTTATACATAACAAGGATAGAATCAGACCCAGCTGTTAAACCTCTACTTCCATAGATTGAATCAAAAGGATGATTGACATCTACCTCTTTTTTTACATGTGTTATTAAAATAATCGCAATATGATATTTACAAGCTAATTCGTGATAAGCTGTCGCTTCAGCATACTCACTATCATAATCTCGATCTTTTGATTTTCTTATCTTATGGAATGTATCAACCACTACAAGTTTTAAATCTGCATTTCTTTGAAGCTCTTGTTCAATTCTTAATTCTAAATCATACAAATGATTCGGCTTTAGAATATCAATAACAAATTTATCATTTGGGTCTACTTGCATTCTTTGCAATCTTTTTTTGATTTTTGTCTTTTTATCTTCAAAGGCAAGATAGACCGCTGTTCCTTTTTGTACTTTCCTTCCTAAGAAATTTTTACCTTCTACAATAGCATCACATAGCTGCAATCCAAAAAAAGTTTTTCCAGACTTTTGTGGTGCACCTAGAAGAGTTAGGCCTACCGATATCATATTTTCAACAATATCATCTTCATCATCATCTTTAGAAGCATAAAGTTGTGTTAAAGTAAACGATCCTTCATACTCTTTTTCATTTCGTAGTTGAACTGTACCCTTTTTATATTTTAGAGTACTTTGAATAATACGTTCAATTTCTTGGATTCCTAATGATGGTTGACATTTTGCTTCATTCTCTTTTTTAATACATTCTTTGATAGCTACATCACTAAAACCCTTTTGTTGCAAGAAACATGCCATATGAAATAGATAATCGTTCCTGCACCCTTCATTAACGATATCTTGACTTGTAAATGAACCCTCTCGATTTTCTTTATGTCTATTTAAAAAGTTTCGTATTGCATCATTTATTTTAGCAACTGATTCTTTATTAACAAACTGATATTTATTACCATCTATCATACTTGGTGGCGCTACAATGTAGCCACCTTTTCCTCGTATATCAATACCATCATACAATCCTGTACGTGTTTTTACTTCTTGGTGGTCATCATAATAGTAAAGATGAAATCCCCCTGAGGGAGATTTCACCATTTTTGTGGTAGGTAATTCTTTTCCATATTGTTTTAAAGATTCAATTCCATTATGTTGATTTTTTATATCAACATCTATAACAAATAGTTTTTCGCCCGTTACGATACCAATATTATATTGTGGATTTGTATCCCACCAATATTCAATAGTATCTGGATTCGTGGTTGCTTCTTTTATCCATGAATGAAGAACTTGCTTTCCTTTACTGTTTGGCGCCAGTGGAAAGACTCGTAGCCCTTCTTTAGCATAGGCTAGTGCACTTTCTTTTAAACTAGGCATGTGTTCCACCATACCACTTTTCATTAAAATATCTTGCAGGGACTTTACCAGAAATAACTAAATATCCTTGTTCTTCTAGATAATCATTCATCTCTCTCATCACTGCATAAGCTTTACTTTTACTAACTCCTAATAATTTAATTACATCGTATACATCATAATAACTTTTTTCAATTTCCATAATATCTATTCTCCTTCTTTTAATATACTATCAATACTTACATCTAACGCATCAGCAATTTGTCCGATAGTTTTGAGTTGCCCAATCCTTTGACCTCTTAATATTGCAGAGATCGTACTATAAGACAAGTTGTTGATTTTACAAAACTCCTTTACTGATAATTGACGTTCTATCAGTAAGATTTTAATTCTTGTTGAATCAACCTTCATATTCCCACCTCCTTTTATACTCAATTTGAGTTATTTTTAATTAAATAATAGCATATATTAGGTTGTTGTCAATATAAATAACTC
>OBYM01000467.1_pt1 | contig 22578 bp, 19 predicted proteins | sample 1538191 | NCBI WGS metagenome assembly OBYM01 (sample SAMEA2580165, study PRJEB22360) | human gut metagenome | biome: human gut; feature: human-associated habitat; material: faeces | place: Denmark | collected 2008/2010 | reverse complement strand
AATGCCGGCTTCCTTCATGCAGCGGATAACGCTCTCAAAAGCTTCCAGGTTCTTGCAGGCGTCGCCGTCCATCTCCACATAGCTGATGTGTCCGGCGTTGGTCAATGCGTGATAGGGGGCTTCCAGCTGGATTTTCCGATAAGCGCTGATGGGATAGTATACCGGGATGTGGAAAGAGTTGGTATAATATTCCCGGTCGGTGATGCCCGGAATCTTGCCGTATTTCTTGGCGTCAATCTTGACGAAGCGGCCGCTCAAGCCCTCAGCAGGGGTAGCCAGCAGGGTCCAGTTCAAATGGGTCTTCTGGGATTCGTCGTCCATGCGCTTTCTCATATGGCCGATAATTTCCAGACCCAGCTTCTGGCTTTCCTCGCTCTCGCCGTGATGCTTGCCGGTAAGGGCTTTCAGCGTTTCGGCCAGACCGATGAAACCGATGCTCAGGGTGCCATGTTTCAGCACTTCGGCCACCGTGTCGTCCCTTCCCAGCTTTTCGGAATCAATCCACACGCCCTGTCCCATGAGGAAGGGGTAGTTGTAAACCTTTTTGCTGCACTGGATTTTAAACCGGTGAAGCAGCTGCTCAATGACCAAATCAATGCGGTCGTCCAGCATTTCATAGAACTTTTGAATATCCCCGTGAGCCTCAATGCCCAGACGAGGCAGGTTGATAGAAGTAAAGCTCAGGTTGCCGCGGCCACAGGTGACTTCCCGGCTGGGGTCATAGGTGTTGCCCATGACGCGGGTACGGCAGCCCATATAGGCCACTTCGCTGTCATAGTCGCCGGGCTTGTAGTACTGCAGGTTAAAGGGAGCATCCAAAAAGCTGAAGTTGGGGAAGAGGCGCTTGGCCGAAACCCGGATGGCCAGCTTGAACAAATCATAGTTGGGGTCGCCGGGATTATAGTTGACACCTTCCTTCACCTTGAAAATCTGCACCGGGAAGATGGGGGTTTCCCCGTCGCCCAGACCGGCTTCGGTGGCCAGCAGCAGATTGCGGATTGCCATTCGAGCTTCGGGGCTGGTGTCGGTACCGTAATTCAAAGAGCTGAAAGGTACCTGTGCGCCTGCACGGGAATTCATGGTGTTCAGGTTGTGTACCAGCGCTTCCATGGCCTGATAGGTGGCGTTATCGGTTTCGTCCCAAGCAGTCTGGCAGGCATAGCGGTGGGCGTTTTCGGCGGTTTCCCGGGAAATCTCCTGATAGCCCCCCTGCTGCTGATGTGCTGGCAGATAATCGGCCAGGCGTTTCCCATATTCTTCACCGTTACGCAGGGTAATATCCGTTCCCAAATCATTTTTGACTGCCTGTACCAGTGCGGCGGCGTCAGAAGCGGAAAGGGATTCATGCAGCTGCAAATACTGGGCCAGGGCCTTAAAATACAGCTTACGGTAGGTTTTTGCCACGCCCGGCGCCATGCAGTAATCAAAGTTAGGAATACTCTGGCCGCCGTGCATTTCATTCTGGTTTGCCTGAATAGCAATACAGGCCAGTGCAGAGTAGCTGCGGATGTCGTTGGGCTCCCGCAGATAACCATGGCCGGTAGAGAAGCCGCCATGGAACAGTTTGAGCAGGTTAATCTGGCAGCAGGTTTCGGTCAAGGCATAAAAATCTTTGTCATGGATATGGATATCGCCGTTCAGATGAGCCTGTGCAATCTCCTTGGGGATGACGTATTCATCATAAAAAGCCTTGGCGCCCTCGGAACCATATTTGAGCATGGTGCCCATAGCGGTGTCGGCGTCGATGTTGGCGTTTTCGCGCTTCAAATCCACGTCGGCGCTGGGGCGGAAGGTCAAGTGTTCATAAATTTTCATCAGGTTGGCGTCCATCTCGCGCATTTTCTGATGCTCGGCGCGGTAGAGGATATAAGCCTTAGCGGTTTTGGGAAGGTCGAACTCAATGAGTTTTTCCTCCACCGTATCCTGTACCTGTTCCACCGTAGGGGTAACGCCTGCTTCGTCATAGACGGCAACCACCAGCAGGGTGATTTCGTCCAGTTGTTTATCGGAGATTTTCTCCCCGGAGATATGGACGTTGGCCTTTAAAATCGCGTTGCGAATCTTATTGGAATCAAAAGGAACCTCGGTGCCGTTCCGCTTGATAATGGACTTTACGTGACGGTTTTTTTGCTGAACCAATTCCGGCAGCCTCCTTGCAATATACTCCAGATTCAGAAAAAGCGCCGGAAAGAACGGCTTGCTTTTCTTGAAAAAACCCCGAGCCCACAGACGAAAAAAACGACTGGACTCGAGAACGACTCTAATTATAATACAATATATTGTGTATGTAAAGGGCTATTTTAACTAATTGTAGAGATTGCCGAATTTTCGAGGCAGCGGGAAGAAATCTCTGGCACGAGATTTTTGAATGTGGAGAAGTCGTTGAAAAATTCGATCGAAAGGTGGAAAAGGGGAAAACTTACGCAGCCATTTCCAGACACTGAGAAACAGTTTACCTCTTCTTGAGGAGAGATGCAATGGTTTAAAAGAATTATAAAAAATTTTTCAGGAACGCGCTCCCTTGTTTTGGAAAGGACCATCTTGGGGGAAGCGACCCTTTCTTTCCCTTTATTTTTAGAAAAAGAGAACTACTTCCTTTTTATAAAAAAAAAAGGTATAATAGCAGGGACAGAAAGGACGTGGAAGCATGGGTACGAAAGATAAAGTTCTACAGGCACTGAGAATGGCCGACGGTTTCCTTTCGGGAGAGGCCATCAGCGGAGAATTGGGGATTTCCCGGTCGGCGGTTTGGAAAGCCATCAATGGGCTGCGGGAGATGGGCTATGAAATCGACTCTGTGACCAACCGCGGATACCGGCTGGCAGGCACCCCGGACATTTTGACAGAAGAGTCCATCCGCAGCTTTCTAACAGGCAGCCTGATAAGCGAAGTCCACGCCCTGAAAACCGTGGATTCTACCAACAACGAAGCGAAACGCTGGGCGCAGCAAGGTGCACCCAATGGAAGCCTGTTTGTGGCCGACGAGCAGACCGGGGGAAAGGGCCGGCTGGGAAGAGTTTGGAAATCACCGGCCGGAACCGGGCTATGGTTTTCTGTGCTGCTGCGGCCCAAGGCAGTGCCGGAGCAGGTGACGGGGCTGACGCTGACGGCGGGGCTGTCGGTTGCCAAGGCCATTCAAAAGCTGACCGGCTGCAAGGCGCAGATTAAATGGCCCAACGATGTGGTGATCGGGAGCCAGAAAGTGTGCGGTATATTGACCGAAATGGCGGCGGAGATGGAAAGCGTGGAATATGTGATTCCGGGGATTGGGGTCAATGTAAATACGGAGAGTTTCCCGGAAGAGATCGCCTTTAAAGCCACTTCGCTGTATTTGAGCACCGGAAAAAAATGGTCCCGTGCTGAGTTATTGGGCGCTATCCTCCAAGAAATGGAGTGTCTGCTCGACCGGCAGGAACAGGGCGGGGTACAGGCAATCCTGGAAGAATACCGGGAGAATTGTGTGACCATAGGCCGGAAGGTGAGCACCCAGCGGGGAAACATCCGGCTTTCGGGCATTGCGGAAGATGTGACAGAAGGCGGGGAACTGGTGGTGCGCCAGTCAAACGGCAGCCAGCTGGTAATCAATTCCGGCGAAGTCTCCGTACAGGGCATTTATGAAAACGAAAGCAAAAACTAAGAAAAGCCGCTTCCACACAACTGGTGAAAGCGGCTTTTTTCTGTGTTGATGTCAGCTGATTCTCTCAAAGTTTTCGGCGCTTGCCTTGCACAGGGGGCAGACAAATCCTTCCGGCAAGGGGCCTTCGTGGATATACCCGCACACCTTGCAGCGCCACCGTTCTCCGGCAGCAGAGTCGGTCTTTTCGGCTGGGACGTTTTCGGCTTCGCCCTTGTAGGAAGGGGCCGTTTTTGGGGTGCCGCCTTTCAGGACAGCGTGATAATAGGCGTAGGTGAGGGGCTCTTCCGGCAGCAGCTTTTCCGCCTCGGTAACATTTCCGATAAACAGCAGATGGGTTCCCAAATCCACCACCTGCTCCACCTTGGCGCTGAATCTTGCTGCGGCATGGTCCAGCACATAGGGGACACCGGAATCATCCCGTTTCACGGTAAAGGAAGCAAACTTGTTCTCTTCGGCGCTGGAACGGAAGCCAAAAGTACCAATCAGCTCCATTCCGGCGGTTTTGGTCAGGGCCACGGCGGCAAACACGCCCGACTGCTGGATGACTTTGGCCGTCGTATTCTGTTTGTTTACTGCCACCGCCAGTTTCGGCGGCTGTGCCGTTACCTGTGTCACCGTGTTGACAACACAACCGGCGTCCTGTTCTCCCGTGCTGGAAGAGAGGAGATAGAGCCCATAAGTCAGTTTGTAAAAAGCGGTCAAGTCCATGATTTTCGCTCCTTTCAAGGTTTCCTGTTGGTTTTTATCGTGTTTCCTTTTTAAAGTGTAGGCATCGGCTTTGTGGAATCCATAAGTTTTTGGACAACTACCTTCGCGACAGATAGTTTCCCATTATAGAAAAGCTCCCCCGCGAATTGGCCGCGTAGCCTTCCCGCCTAAAAATGGCTTCCGCCGCCGCCGTGGCTGGTACCGCTGCTGGAAGTGTGGGTGCTTCCGCCGCCACCACCGCCACCGTTTCCGCTGGAAAGGGTACGGGAGGTAACATGCTTGTGCAGGAAAACATCCTCCCGCCCAACAAGCTGGGTGTCGCTGTTTTTCATAAGCTCATATTGGTCGGCTTTGTAGCCGCGGGTGTATCGATGCCACACGATCCCCACCGCAATCGCGCCGCACGCTGCGCCAATAAAGAGGCATACCAGAACCATTCCCAAAATGTTGGGGTTTACTTCGCTTTCCACTTCGTTCAGAAACACCTGGGCGCCTTCTGCATATTCCCCATCTCCTAAACAGGAAGCTACCCGATCGGTGATTCCCTGGATTTCGTCATCGCTGAAAATCTGAATGGCGCGCCCTGTGGTGGACATATACGCCATTCGGTTGTCCATGTCAATCAGCAGCAGCACGCCGGAGTGGTCTTCTCCCACGCCAAAGCCGTTATAATCATAAAAATCGTCGGCATAGTCCCTCGAGCTTTTGCCCTGGGCGTCGTCAATGGTCACAATCACAATATCAAGGTTCGTGCTTTCCCGGTGCTCGGTCACACTTGTTTCCAGCTGCCGTTTTTCTGTCGGGGTGAACAGCCCCGCCATATCATACACCCGCTGGGAAGATGCGCTTTCGGCAAACACCCCCGCAAAGGACAAAAGTACACACAAAACCATGGCAGCGCACAGGCTGACGGCTGTTTTCTTTTTCACAGGAAAATCCCTCCAATCACCCCGGCGATAATCGCCACCGCCGCCGTTACCCCGGCAAACAAAATTCCAAGCCTTGCCTTGCTCACGGGCAGCCGCCCGCACACCTTGCCGGTTTGGCCGTTTACCGCATAGTAATAGGTTTCCCCGTTATATTGATAGGTCATAACCCAGGCAGGCAGCAGCATGTATTCCCATTTTTCCTTTTCGATATGTACGCTTTGCTCCTCCACCTGCACGTGGTCATAGCCCCGGACGGTCGATTGCAGACAGGTCCGGGTGTATTCTTTAATTTTTTCCTCGGCTCGGGGCCGGACGTCCTTTTTCTCGGTCATGCGGCGTTCGGCTTGGAAACCGGAAAGATAGGCCATGGAAAAGTCCACCGCCTTGGTATAATCGAAGGGGTAGACCCCTTGGGTCAGGTCGATGTCCTTCCGGTTCATGGCCGTAAAGGTGATGTTGTCCAAATCCACGTCGCCTTCCCGCATTACCCGGTAAAAGCTGGTTTCGGTATATTCCGTGTTGCCGGTGCGCCAGGTGCGAATTTTCTCTGCCCGGCCCCGAATATATCCATGGGTCACGCAGTCCAGTTTCCAATAGGGGTAGTACACCCCGTTCATTTTTTCAAGGCGCGCCTGCTGGGAAAATCCGGGCTTTAAAAACCATTTTCTCTTTTTCCAGCCGTCAAAGGCCTGGGCAGCCCTTTCCTTGTCCAGCACGAAGGGAATGACCTTGTCGGGCTTGAGGGAGTTGGAAAGCCGGGGCGAGAGTACCACCGGATTGTGGCAATAATAGCAGAAGGTGGCGGCAGTGGAAGCTTCCGCAATCACCTGTGCGCCGCAGCTGGGGCAGGTGTATTCCACCACATTGTCATAAAATTCATCGGACTGCTGCTGCTCCGTTTTGGGAGCAGGGTCTTCGGTTTCTTCCTGCGGCTCCTGCCCCAGTTCTTCCCGGGTAAAATAGCTGTCGCAATATTCACAGTGGAATTGTTGCGTATCCGGGTCAAACAGAAGCTCGCCGCCGCAGTTTTTGCATTTTAATGATACGACAGACATACTTTATTCCCCTTTTATGGCAGACAGGCTGCTCCTTATTTGAAATCTTCCTCATTCACCGGGTCGCCACATTCGGGGCAGAACTTCATACCGGCGGTATTGTCGGTTTCAAAGCCGCACTTGTTGCAGTGGAATTTTCCCGAAGCCGGGCGGGGTTTGCCGCAGTTCATGCAGAACTTGCCGGTATTTTTGGTGCCACACTCAGGGCACACCCACTCATCGGGGGCTTCGGGCTTTTTATTTCCGCACTGGGGGCAGAATTTGGCGGCGTCGGGATTTTTTGCCCCACAGGAACACACCCATCCGGTGGCTTCCTGCTGTGATGCTTGCTGCTGGGCGGCCTGCTGTTGGGCCTGGATTTGCTGCTGGTTTGCCTGGGAGAAAGCCCCGGCCATACCGGAACCGGCGTTCATGCCCATGCCAATGCCCATAAATCCGGCAGCCGCGCCGTTTGCGTTGGAACCGGCCGCCTCAAAGCCCCGGGCCATGGCACCCTGGACATAGCCTTCCCGGACGGCGGCGTCGCTGAGCATAGCGCCTTGGTTGCGCATGTTGATGAGCTTTTTGGACTCCTCGTCATAGGAGATGCTGGCAAGGCCCACCGACTGGACTTCCATACCGCGGCTTTTCTTCCAGTCCTCGTCGAGGATGTCGGCCATATAGCGGCTGAGCTCCCGGCTTTTGGAGGCCACAAAGGAAATACGGATGCCGTCGGCGGACATCTGGTTGATGGCGGACTGGAGGGCGTCGAGGAATTCGGCCATATACTGCTCGTTAATGTCCTTAATATCCACGATTTCCTTGTTGCGCGGCACTGCTTCATAATAGAAACGCAGGGGGTCGGTAATGCGGATGGAATAGGTGCCGTGAGCCCGCAGGAACAGCTCGGCGTTATACATGTTATCAAAATAGTTGACGGGGTTGCGGGTGCCGAACTTAATGCCCTTGATTTCCTGCAAATTGATGTAGTACACTTTTTGGGCGGTAGGGGTGGCGCCGCCGAACTTGACGCGCTCGAAGAAATCCCGGACGGAATCGCCCAGAGAGCCGTTGAACAGGGACGGGGCCGAAGAATTATTTACCTGATAATAGCCTTCCTCGGCGGTATAGTCCACGATTTTGCCTCCATCTATGAGCATCATAAACTGGTTGGGGTAGACATGGATAACGGAGCCGTCGGAAATCACATTCTGGCTTCCTTTGCGGTTGCCGTTGCGCTTGTCATCCCGGCGGACGGACACGCCGCAGGTCATCACGGTATTGTCGCCCATATCAAAGGGCTCTATGGTTTCCAGCCACTGGTCAGCGAGGGTGCCGCCCAGGGCGTTAAAAGCGGTCTTGATAATTCCCATTGTGGTAAAATCCTCCTTGTTTGTGGAAGTAGTTTTATCTATCATACCATATTTATTGGCGGGGGTACAACTATTTTTCGCTTCAAAACCAGCCATCATACCAAAAAACCACCCCAAAAGCTGGCGGGAATCCGTCAAAGGGGAAGATTTTCCGGGTAAATTGAAAAAAACACTTGCTTTTTCTTTCCAAATCTGATAGAATACCAATGTTGCATTTTAGATCGTTCCACATGAAGGAGGTGCAGACATGGCAAAGTGTGATATTTGCGGCAAGGACGTCGCTTTCGGCATTAAGGTTTCCCACTCCCATCGTCGTTCTAACAGAACTTGGAAACCCAATATCCGCCGCGTAAAAGCAGTTGTGAATGGTACTCCCAAGCGTATTTACGCCTGCACCCGCTGCTTGCGTTCCGGGAAAGTCACCCGCGCAATCTGAGTTGGAGTCACATAAGGGGCCTTCGGGTCCCTTTTTTCCTGCCATTTTCATGGTGAAAGCGTCCCTGACTGCTGGTCGGGGGCGCTTTTTTGTTTTTGGCAGGTGAATGAAATATTTGTATATATGAAAGAAAAGCTTCTTTTATGCCAATGTTAGGGAGCGCCCAAAAGAGGGATTTGTTATAGTAAAGGCAGAAAAAATTCAAACATTCCAGGTGTACAGGACGCCTGGCTTTGGCTGAAGGAGGCATTGATATGTGGATACAGGTAGAGGATACCATTCGGGACCATGATAAGATTTTTAAGCTGTCGGATATTTTGGGCATTACAGACGCCCACGCCGTTGGATTGATGGTGTGCCTGTGGACCTGGGTGGCAGCCAACGCGCCGGACGGGGACTTGAGCGAATTCCCGCCCAGAGCCATTGCAGCGGCAGCCAAGTGGGAGAAGAGTGGGGCAAAGGCAGCGGCGCGGTTTTGTGATGCACTGCGGGAAGCGCGGTTTGTGGAACAGCTGGAGGATGGCCGGACAGTGGTTCGCAACTGGGACAAGCGGCAGGGAATGATTGTGGACTATTTGGAAAGGCAGCGGGAAAAAACCAAGGAGCGGGTGAGAAAATACCGGGAGCGCAAAAAAAAGGAAAAGTTCAGTGAAGAAATAATCAGCAACGAAAATTGTAACGTTACAGAAACGTTACCAAAAGGGAATGTAACGCCTATACCAAACCACACCTTACCAGACCAAACCCAACCAGACCATACCACACCTTCACAGCAGCCCGTCCCGGAGGCTTCGGAAAAAGGGGAGGCAGAGCTTTCGACGGCGGGCGACGGTCAAAAGGCTGCGCTGCGCCGTGTGTGTAAAGCGTTTTCTCAGGCAATCCATACTCCGGGAAGCAAGGAGCAGGCCCAGCTTCAGCTGATGCTGGAAAAATACGGTGAACCGGTTTTGCTGGCAGCGGTGGAGGATGCCCGGGGAAAGGGGAAAAGCGTTAGCTATGTGGGGGCGATTTTGAAGCGATGGCAGCAGGAAGGAATCCCGGCCGGAAAGGAAGGCAAAGGTACCGGCGAAGCGGATCTCAGCTTTGATTTGGACGAGTATGAACGCATGACCGGATGGGGGACTGTGAGATGGCGTTTACCGGAAGCAGAAGAGAAAACTTCTGACAGAACCTTTGAGGGGGTGGCCTGAGGTAACAGACGAAAAAACCCCCGCAGACCAAAATCTGCGAGGGCCCAGTGACAGACTGTATCCTGGGGATTATCTGCTCCGGGAAGAATTCCGGCTCAGGCAAACAATTGCCAAAATGAAGCAAATCAAGCACCAGATACCCGAAATGGTCAAATTGGTGTAGGAAACGCCCTGAGAAGCAAACGAAAGAATAGCGCCCAAACCGAACAGGATGATGAGCACAAAGCTGCTCCCATTTCCGCATTTGCCGCTGAACAGGGAAACAAGGCCGCCCAAAACCAGTAAAGCTGCCACCAGCACACCGGCGGCAAATTTGCCTTTCAGCCCCTCTGGCCCAATGACTTGCAGAGCGGTAAATATCTTAGCTTCATAGGCCTGCATGGCCATAGCCGCGCCCAAAGCGATGGATAATATCCCGGAAATCCGCCTCCATCCTTTCATGTTATATCCTCCTTTTTACTGTTAACGCAAAAATATGCAGAAAAGCCTCTGCCTAAAAAGTATACTCATTCTCTTCCTTTTCGTCAATGGTAAGGAAACAAAACGTGTAAAAATATGACAAGATTTTGAAAATATATTTGCGTAAAGCTGTATTTTTCTTTACAAACCAGATGAATTCTGGTATAATATGACGAAGAAAAGGAGGGTATTTTATGAAAAAAATTTTACTGTTAATGATGTTGTTATCAATAAGCTGTTGGTCTATAACCGGCTGCGCTTCTGAAGAGCCTGCTAATGCTTCCGGCTCGGATTTGACTTCGACTTCAACGGTTTCGATGACTTCGTCCAGCGTTTCTTCCGACACTGACACCACCAGCGAAAAAGAAAGCAGCGCTGACGAGACAGAGAGCACCACTTCTTCCAAAAAGGACAACGAAACATCGGCTTCTGCATCCAGCCAGACCAGTACTTCTGGGGAAAATAAAACTGGAAAAAATGGCTCTTCCAGTTCAAATAAGCCTCAGAGCAGCACTTCTTCCAAGGCCCCTGCTGCCACTAAGAAACCGTCTTCTTCATCCTCTTCCAAACCCAGCGCCACTAAAAAGCCCAGCGCTACCAAAAAGCCCAGTGTGACTACAGGTCAGAAGAATGCTTTGCAGCAGGCCAAAAATTATTTGCAGTATATGGCTTTTTCCAGAGACGGTTTGGTAGACCAACTGGAATTTGAGGGATATTCCCACACAGAGGCTGTGTATGCGGTAGACCATTGCGGTGCCGACTGGAATGAGCAAGCGCTGCAAAAAGCCAAGGATTATCTGGAATATTCTGCTTTTTCCTATTCGGGATTGCAGGAGCAGCTGGAGTTTGAGGAGTTTACCAGTGACCAGGCAAAGTATGGCGTGGATAACTGCGGCGCCGACTGGAAGGAACAGGCTGTTAAAAAAGCAGAGCAATATTTATCCGTGATGTCTTTCTCCCGGGACGGACTGATTGGGCAGCTGGAGTTTGAGGGCTTCACCCATGAACAGGCCGTATACGGGGTAGAACAAAACGGGTTATAAATATTAAGTTTATTTATCAAAAGGAGCATATTCTTCATGAAAAAAGCAATTGGTTTGATGTTGGCATGTGTTTTGGTCGTGTTTGCTTTGTCGGGCTGTCAGAATCAGTCTGAGAAGACATTCGAAGCACTGGGCGTTACGGTGGACGGCGAAAAAACCGTGGACATGATGATGAATCAGGAAGAAGTCCGAAAAGAAATGGAACAAGAGCCTGACGATGTAACAGACAGCGAGAATATGCTTTCAGACAGGTGGTCGTCGGACGTAAGCCTGTCGGTGGATTATCAAACGGAAGACTCCAACTCGGTTTCGGCCATTTTTGTATTATCGGGCAGCAAAGGGAAAGCGATCACCAGTTTTGGAATCGGTTTGGGCGACAGCGAGGATTCTCTAAAGGAAAAGCTGGGCGACCTTTGCTCTGTGAATGATTCCGATGATGGGGAAACGTCTTACCTTTATGCCTTCCGTTACCAGGACGGGAAGTATGAAATCGTAGACAGCAACAAAACCATTGGGGAGCTGACAGGGGATTCCGAAGACGTTGGTCTCTATTCGGTAACTTTCAACTGCAAGGACGATGAGGTGGTATCCTTTTATATGACAGATGTCCTTCGGTAATGTACTTAGAAAATATTGGATAAGGCATCCTTCGGGGTGCCTTTTTCTTTAGAATTTTGTGATGGAAGCTTTTTTCAAAATTTCCGTAAAAACTAAGCACCATGACACAAACTTTTTTATGGCGTGGACTTGTTAAAAATATTGTAAAATTATATTCCATATTTACAAATATCAGATGTTATGATATGATGCAGATAAAGGAGTGTGATTTTATGAAAAAATGGCTTTGTGGTTTTCTGGCTGCCATCATGGCATTGATGGTGTTCTCTGCCTGTGCGTCGAACAGTACCCCTGAGATTGATGCGAAATTGTGCTACCCGGATGACTTGGAAACGGAATTGACGACCCCAGAAGAGGAAGCGGCTGAAAAACGTGGCCTTGTTTATAACGAAGAATATGGTAACTATACCCTGTCGGATGATGGCGATGGGCTTTCAATTATCGATGGTCATAAATTTGTGGCGCTATTTGAGTTCAACGACGACGGTTTATTGTGCAAAATTACCTATATGCCCTCTTCAAAAGATGATAATCCTCCTACGTTCGATGATATGAAGGAGTACCTGGATTCTGTTTATGGAGAATCAGAAGAGTATGTTGATGAAGCCCTTAAACAGGAAGGCCTGGCTTGGACAACAAAAACCTCTAAGGGAACCTATCGAATTGCACTTGTGGAAGATGATGACAGCTTTTTAATCTATGTCCAAGGGATTAGCGGGGATGTTCGCCCCGACTTTCTGAAAGACCTTGAGGAAGAGTAAGCTGCTCAATAAAATTTAATGGAAAAGCAAAACCCCGCCGGTACCGCTGAAAACAGCAGATACCATGCGGGGTTTTATTGTGAAAATAGGGGATGCAGTGCTGATGTTATGCGTTTTTGGGAGTCTTGATAAGGGATACCACAGCCAGAACCACACAAATCAGGCACCAAACTGCCCAGACATACAGGTCGGTATAGATTGTACCTGCCATGGTGAAACCGCAAATTGCGGCGATGCCAAACAGGACAATCACAGCGATGTTGCCGCCCTTGCTTCCCTTACGGGTTACGATGGATACAATGCCGCCTGCCAACATCAGGATGGCAACAATTGCACCGGCAGAACCACTTACCTCTCCGTTGTCGGCCAAAGTGTTGGCAATGCCTGCTGCGCAAGACTGGAACAGGACAACAAGGCACAACACAATGGACAGAATACCGGAAACCAGTTTCCAAGTTTTCATAATGACCCTTCTTCCATAAAAAATAATATTATTAAAACGCCCTTTGGCGAATTAACCCTATTCAATTTTTCTAATCAAGGAAATTCTCTTGAAGAATAGCCAAAAATCTGGTAGGAATATTATGGCTTTTTATAATCTTGTGTCTACGACAAAATAAATATGTTTTTGACATGAAAATCCTATATTCTAATTTTCTATTATACACAGCACTTAGTTTTTCGTCAACAAAAATATCTTATCTTCGACCAAAATCGTCAATCACATCCTTCTTGGTGACGGATAGAAAGTCCATGAGGAATCCAATTCAAAGACAATCAACGCCCGAACCCGGAAAAACAAAACCCCGCTGGTACCGCTGAAAACAGCAGATACCATGCGGGGTTTATTGGGAAATAGGGGATGCAATAAAACACTTTTTTCCAGTTGAAATAGACTCTAACGATTTTATTCTGTGCGGTCCATCTTTCTGCGAATATCCTGCAATAATTCAATTTCTGTTTCTTGGTTTTTAAAGTGGCAGGAAACGGTTGCTAACAACGCAGAAACAACGGCAAATCCAGCCCAAGTCCCTATCATTAAAGAAATATTAAAAGTTTTTTCTACAACGAAACTGGAGGTCATAAGTTCTTCCAAAGGAACCGTTTGGAAAATAGCACCCATAACAATTCCCAGTATTACACCAGCAACTAACACAAGAATCGCCATTTTCTTGAAAAAGGAGCTATATAAATATAGTACAGGCTCTGCATTTCTGCTGCTGTCGTTGTTCCAATTCTCTTTCATCAATATTTCCACATCCTTTATTTTTACAGTTGCCCATTCCCATTCGGCGGAATGAACTTTTTTATACCTTTGCGGGGTTGATCGGTTTATTTTTCCCTTTGATATTTTAAGATCCGAACATTTTTGTTGGGCCACAAATGATAGCCCCGTCGGTACTGACGGAATCGGGATCAATATCTGGAACTCCTTCAAAATCCTGTGTTGAAAAGGCAACCGGCGTATCAGGCGTTAGGGGCTGCGGTAGTTGATCAATAATAACCGTCCGTAATTTCTGGGATTGGTCCTTGACGGGGATAACAATATATGCCTCCTCAACCGTGTCCTCTATATGGCTAAGGGCGCGCCCTTTGGCCGCGATATTCCCGTAATCGGTAGAAAACAGTTCTAATTCTGTAAATTCCCCATCCACAGGAATCACGTTGCTGGATTTACTATAATTGATATTGCATTTTGCAGCAGCACACTCTTCTTTGGTAACGTTTTTCCCCATAGAAGCATATAGCCCCGTGATAAGGTTTTCACAAATATAGGAACTTTCCCCGGGGTCGATAACGGTCGGATATGCGTAGATATAATTGACAACCCCCAAGAGTTTCCCATCGGGATCATTGACTTCAATAGAAATAGTATCCAGCGACAACTGGACGTCGCTGGTGTTTTTTATTTCCGAGAGGAATACCACATGGTCTTCGCTGGTTTCTGTGCTGTACTTTAACAGGTCATCCCCGTTGGAAGAAACAATTTCGATGGAGGGCTTTTCAGCCGCCGACGATGAAGGCTCCTCCGATTCAACCGATTCAACGGAGGAAGAACTGTTTTGGCTGCTTTCTTCTTGGGAAGATGGGGTTTCCTTATCAGAACATCCTCCAAAAACCAAAGACGCCATCAGAAAAAGACAGATTGGAATCAGATAACGTTTTTTTCTCCGCATTCACAAATCCCTACTTTCCAAAAATTTACACTCGTTCCGGTATTTCCAAAACGATGAGATTCCATCATAAATCGCCGTTCAATTCATTTTAAAATATTATACACTATTTAAAAAATTTAGTCAATAATAATACTAAAACTCGAAAAATAGAGGTTGCTAAGAGAAATTACCTGTTTTCATCAGGGAAGCCGGAAAATGGCTGTTTCTTCCTTCTTATTATGATAATAATTTTATCGAAGAAAATATGAAAAAGTAAAATCACACATACGCAAATAAACCACGCTCGAGCCGGGCGTGGTTTTGTTTTATCTGTGTAATAGTGGACTTATAAAGAGATTCCCCAATGATGGGAAGTTTACTATGAATTTTTGTGAAGGCGTTGACTTCAATGTTGACAAAGTGTACAATATAAAGCAGAATGTTGCAAATAAATATGTACAATAAAGGAACCATTTGCACGTGAATAAAATATAGGGGGAAAAGATATGGCATTATCGGAACTCATCAAATATGAAGGTGATAACTCCACCTTTGTTTGGAAATATCCCCATGAGGATTTTAATGATATGACGGAACTTGTTGTCCACGAAAGTCAGGAAGCCGTTTTCTTTGCAGACGGCCAGGCAGCGGATGTTTTCGGGCCCGGACGATATAAGCTGTATGCAGAGAATATTCCGATTTTAACCAATCTCATCAACATGGTGTCCGGTGTGAGCGTTTTCCATTGTGAAGTGTATTTCATCAATAAAACGGTTCAGATGGCATTGAAATGGGGAACCGATTCGAAGGTCCGATTTAACGAGCCTACACTGGGAGTCCCCATTGAGCTGGGAGCCTCCGGAGAAATGAATCTGGCAGTGTCGGACAGCAAAAAGATGCTGGTAAAATTGGTTGGCACCATGAAGGGGATTGCATGGGGAGAGGAAAAAGCTGGCTTTGCCAAATCCATTCAGACATCGTTTCGTCCCTTAATTTCCACGGTGGTGAAGTCGAATCTTTCGGCGGTAATCAAACAGCAACATATAGATATTGTCGAAATCGACGAGCATTTAACAGAACTATCTGATGCCCTTAAAGCCAAAATGATTCCTGCATTTGAGGAGTACGGCTTAACCATTCCACAGTTTTATGTCACAAATATAGTGCTGCCTGAGGACGACCCGAACTTTAAAAGACTGCGAGAATTACATACCGTCTCCCTGCAGAAGAGAATGGCGGAAGCGGAAGCCGAGGTTCGCGCTTCCAAAGCGAAAAGCAGGGCTTCTTACATGGCCGCTGAGGCGGAAGCAGAAGTTAAAATCAAAGCGGCACAGCGAGAATCGATTCTTGAGGACCAGACAACCGAGACAGAAATTGCAAGGCGTGAAGCGGAGAGAAAATTGATTCAGGCACAAGCGCAGGCTCAGGCCGCGCAAATGGCCGGTATGGCAGAAGCCGCGGTTATGCAGGCGCAGGGGTATAGCCGGAAGGACGTTCTGCAGGCAGAAGTACAGAAAGCATATGCAGAAGGTATTGGAAACATGGGTGCAGCCGGCACTTCCGCTGGTTCAGCCATGGGAGAGATGCTGGGCCTTGGCGTAGGCGTGGCCGCAATGGGAGCGATGGCGCCCCAGATTGGGGAGGTGATGAAGGGGCTCCAATCTGACGCTTCCAACAATAGTGGAGAAGCCCACCATCATGGTCAGACGGAACAAATTATACAGTGCCCCAAATGTGGCAGTCATCTTCCTGCGAACGCGAAATTCTGTGTTGAGTGTGGAGCAAAAATTGAAAGCCTTGCAGAAGATGAAATGATTTGTCCAGCGTGCGGCAAAAAAACGCATAAAGGAAAGTTCTGTATGGAGTGTGGGCAGCCTTTGGCCATTATATGTCCAAACTGCGGAGCCAAAGTGCCGCAGGGTGGGAAATTCTGCTTGGAGTGCGGTACCAAAATTGTGTAATGGTGGGAAGAATCCATAAAAGCACAAGCCTACAGAGAGAAAAGGCAGGGAAGGATCAATGACAGTTTTAAAATGCAAAATGTGCGGCGGCAATCTTGAAGTTCAAGAGGGCATGCATATCTGTGAGTGTGAATACTGCGGCTCTGTCCAAACGGTACCTGCGCTGGATAACGAGAAAAAAATCACACTTTTTGCCCGGGCCAACAGACTGCGAAGTGCCGGTGAATTTGACAAAGCCTCTGGCGTATACGAAAGCATCGTAACGGAATTCCCCGAAGAAGCAGAAGCATATTGGGGGCTGGTGCTGTGCAAATATGGCATTGAATACGTGGACGACCCTAAGACAGGAAAAAAGATTCCCACCTGTCACCGTTCTTCGTTTGAGAATGTGATGGATGATGGGAACTTTGAAATGGTTATGGAGTATTCCGACTCCGCAGCACGGGCGGTTTATCGCGAAGAGGCCAAGGCAATCGAAAGACTGCGAATGAACATTATAGAGGTTTCCTCAAAAGAAGAGCCCTATGATATTTTCATCTGCTATAAGGAAACGGATGCCAAGGGAGAGCGGACGATTGACAGTGTGATTGCCCAAGAAGTCTACGACGTTCTTACCGAAAAGGGGTATCGGGTATTCTTTGCCCGCATAACGCTGGAAGATAAACTGGGGCAGGAATATGAACCGTATATTTTTGCAGCCCTCCACTCAGCCAAAATTATGCTGGCTTTTGGTACGGATTATGAGTATTATAATGCCGTATGGGTTAAGAATGAGTGGAGCCGGTTCCTGAGCTTAATCGAAAAGGGCGAGAAGAAAACCCTGATTCCCTGTTACAAGGGCATTGACGCGTATGATATGCCAAAAGAATTCGCCAGGTTACAGGCGCAGGACATGGGAAAAGTCGGAGCAATTCAGGATTTGGTTCGTGGGATTGGAAAGATTCTGGGGACAAAAAATGCCATAGCCGGAAATCATGTTTCAAAGGCTGGAACCGCGGAAATCACGGCCCTATTGCAAAGAGGGAATATGGCGCTGGAAGACAAAGATTTTAAGGGCGCCGAAGATTATTTTGAAAGAGCTTTGGACATAGATCCGTCGGATGCCCACGCTTATGTAGGAAAATTTCTCTCAATTTATGGGTTGGCATCTTTGGATGATTTGGAAGATAAGGTCTTTCTGTTAGAGGATAGCAAGGAATTTCGCAGAGCAATGCAATTTGCGGATGCCGCGCTATCGAAAAGATTGGAGGAAATAAAAGAATCCAACGAACTGAAAATAGAGAGGCTCCGCTTGATAGACGTGATGAAAAAATGTTTCAAAAAGCGGACTATTGTGGAGCTGAGTTCCATGAAAAGAGAGGCCTATTTCCAGATTATGAGCCAAAGCGCAAATGGCGAAAAGCGGGCGAGAAATATTTATGCAAACCTGTTGGGGTTACGCATGATTTCTCCAAATGAGTATTCTCAACTTATAGAAAGGATTTCGGTAATAAGAGGAATCGGGGCGGTTTTGGGAGATTATGAGCTGCATCCTAAATCTGATATTATCGATCGTTATAAAAAGTATGCGGTTGGTGATATAACAGAGGCCCTTCGGGAACTGATTTCATGTAAATGTGTCGAAAGGTATGACAACAAATATTGTTGGGCCGGAGCAAGGGACGAAAAAGACAGACTGCTGAAGGAAGCAGAGGAACGCCGAAAGAGAGAAGAACAACAGAAAGCGGCGTATAGCGCAGCTTGTGAAGCGATGGAAAGGCAAATTATGCAGGAAGCCGCTGGGGATATTGACTCGGTTTCTCAGGAATATGATCCCCAAATACACAGTCTTCAAAACGAGATGGACGAGGCTATAGCTGCTGCCAATAGGCAAAGAGACGCCATTCAAAGTGAAATTTCCAGTTTGCAGAATCAAAAAAATGCGCTGAACTTTCTCAAAATAAAAGAAAAAAGAGCCCTGCAAGTGCAAATTGATGAAGCACAAGCCCGTTGGAATGGTGTTATGTCTCCCCAGCAAATTCAGTCGCAATATCAGCCGCGGATTGATTTGCTGACTGATAAGAAAAAAGAGGCAATTGATAGCATATTAAAAAAGGTGCGTTCAAAACATACGATGCCGAAATATGAGGATTTTGAAAGCCCGGTATCCGGTACGATTTCATAAAAGCCTAAAAATCCATATGGAAGCCGGGCATGGGTCAATGGGCAAAAGAGGGTACAGTTGATGAGCTGATAAATTTATTTATCACCATGCCGCCTATCCCTGAGGAATGAAGGAGAGCAGAGAGATGATTAAATGTTCAAGGTGCGGAGCGGAACTATCTGAGGATACGAAATTTTGTTCATACTGTGGCAACAAGATTGAAGTAACCACACCTCCACCTATTAAGGAAGATACCATTTCTTCCGGCACTTTTCAAACGGAGCAGACCAAGCCCAATGTCAAAAAATCAGATGCCCCAAAATCTGTAGTAGACAAAATCAAAGAAAAGGCTTCTGCAAAATGGCACGAAATGAGTACATACGGCAAAATTGCAACGGTTGCCATCTCGATATTTGTGTTGCTGTGTCTTGTGGCATTTATATTTGGGAAAACCGCTGCTGGTATTATTGCAATCTTGCAAATTCTGCTGACTGTCGTTGCAGTGCTTATAAAGAAGGAGATCATTAAGGTTCCCAAAACTTGGATTCATTTTGTTGCACTTGCACTCGCTGTTGTCTTGATAGTGCCGTATGTAAGCTTGTTCAGCGTGGATTATGGCGATGCCGAAAAGTTTGCATGGTCGGATATTCTGCTGGCCGATGTTGTTCCGGAACCTGAATCTCATTTTGGAGAAATTATAGGGAACTCCGACGAATGTCTGTCCTTGTATGTGTATAGGACCAGTGTCGAAGATTACAGCGAATATGTTGAGGCTTGCAAGGAAAAGGGCTTCACGGTTGAGGCGGAACAGTCCGAGCAATCCTACAACGCTTATAATGCGGACGGCTACAAACTGTCTTTATATTATGATGAAAACGATAACAAAATGAATATCGGTGTAGACGCCGCTAAGCAGTATGGAACACTCGTGTGGCCTGACAGCACAATCGCAAGTATGCTTCCTGTCCCCAAATCGACAACGGGAGAAATTACGCAGGACGATGAAAATGGCTTTGCGGCCTGTGTAAGTGATACTCCGATTGAAGAGTTTAATGCTTACGTGGCGGCGTGTGCAGATAAGGGATTTACCGTTGATGCCCACGAATCTGACAAATCGTATTCAGCAGAAAACAGTGATGGATACCAACTCTCTGTTTCATATCAGGGAAATAGTGTTATTTCCATCTCCGTGGATGTGCCGGAGTATGCGGTATCCATTGAAATAGAATGTGTAGAAAACTGGATTTTTAGTAAATATGATGTCAAAGTTTATGTTGATGATTCCATACAGGGAACCATAAATCACGGCACAACTGAAACCTATGAGTTGAGCCTGACAAAAGGCGTTCATGAAGTCAAATTTGTAAGTGCGGATGATCATGATGTCATGGGCACAACTACGATTGACATTTACCAAGATGAATCACTGAAATACAAAATCTCCTGTACAAGTACTGAAATCAATGTTGAAACTATTAAAGGGACAGTTTCAAAACATGGGGAAGATGAAGCGCCGGTGCCCCGGTCCGCATCCTCCTACAAATATGAAAACTATGTAGATGTGCAAACAGAACTTAGCAAAGCCGGATTCACAAATATCTCTTTTGAAATTCTGTACGATATTGTGATTGGATGGACAGAAGAAGGTGAAGTGGATAGCGTCTCTGTCGATGGAAATACAGAGTTTGAACAGGGAGATATATTCAAGAAAGATGCGGCCATTGTGATTACATATCATATGAAGAAAGAAGATGATCCGAACAAATCCGCTGAAAGTGAAACGCCAAACTCCACAACAGAGTCCGCCACTGAACCGGCAGAAAATCTTACTGTAGAGAACTGTCCTGATCTTGCAGCACTCTTAGCATTACACGATCCAGGTGATCCTTCCGTTGCGGCATTTGCAAACAAGTACTACGGCCAAGTTATTGAGTTTGATGGATGCGTAATGAATTTGCAACACCATGGCGATTTTGATACACGTTGGGATGTTTTGCTCGGTTCTGGGGATTATGACGAAAACAGTGCTTTAGGGCCGAATTTCCACTTAACAGATGTTAGTATCTATGATATGAATGTATCAGGGGGCGACAGCGTATATACGGGGTTGAATGTTTACGTTGTTGCAGAGGTTGGCGATTACAATCCTAATTCTCAACTGTTTGAATTGGACATCATAAGTATGCGTATTCGAGATTGATAGTGTGGGCAGCAATACATACTTCGAGATAACAGTATAAAAACCCCCACAGGTTTCATTCTTGATCAGAAATGAAATTTGTGGGGGATTACGTTTTCGGAAATGATTGTGAATGCAATATATTACTTCGCTTCTGTTCTTTAACCGAGACAGGAATTTTTATCGTAGCAGCTCATAATAGCGTCGAATCTTCTGTGCCATCAGGAACACATGGAACATTGGACTGCTGGCTACGGATGTATTAAGTTTTGTCACCAAGATATTATTCCAGAATGCATCGGATAGTTCACCGGCTTCGGTGTGCTCCAGAAATTCTATGGGATTGTTGGCCTGAAAACGCTTGATGTCATAGTCAAAGGTGGATTCAGGGGATCCAGAATATCTTCCGGTTAGAATAGTCAAAACTATCCACCGGCGCACAACTTTTTCAATAATGGATGCATCTTCCCCCTTGGAATGAAGCAACAAATACAGAGCATATCCAAAATTCAGGACGTTTTGAGAACGAATCATCGCATGTGAGATGATACCAGTGGATTTCACAATCATCAAATAACGCTGAAAATTAGTCTTGTTGACGAATTCAAGAACGCCTTGCAAAAGGGCGCTGGATTTCTGGAATGGCAATCTCCCCGCTGCGAATCCAGGATAGCAATGTTTGTATAGAACTGTTGTTTACTTCATATTGTGCCATGATTCCTCCTGAGATTTATCATTCTGTATTATGCAACATCCGGATAACGGGTGTACACATATTCATAGATTCTTTGGCGGTAACCGGAAATGCTGATTTCATCGTAGCTTTCCGGCAGTTCTACCCATAAGGTATCCCGAATCAGGTTATCCACCGCCGCTTTGGTCTCCTGCTTGTCGGTCCAGTGGTCCAGCTCGGCAATTTTAGCTTTTACTTTCGCCAGTAAGTCTACCGCTACCTTTTTGATCTGCTGAATGTCCTGCTTGGAAAGGTTTTCCGAGAACAGCATATCGTAAAGTGAAAGTTCCTCATCGCTGGAAAATCCTTCCCGTACATACCGCTGTTTTTCTTGATCCATACTATTGGCCAGATTCATCAGTTCCATAAAGGTCTTTTCAATACTGGCGCGGTTCTGCTCGTTGTTGTACTCCTCAATAATCTGCTGATACCGCTCATAGTAGTTGATGCGCTGCGGATTGGAAAACAGCAAAGCATCCAACCGCTGCTGGATCAGCTCATTCAAATCCTTGAGAATGAGATTTTTTCGCTTCGATCTGGCAAACTCCCGCCGGAGCAAGTCAAAATCGATCTCGCTGATGTCAAATTGACGGGACGGCGCAACGCCTTCTTCGGGCGCATCCACCTGCACATACTCGCTGATAATCTGATTGATCTCCACCATCAGCTCCGTATTGTTGGCGTGCTTGCGCTTTTTCTGCATCTGGCGATAGATGGCCTCAATAGCCTCGTATTCCTTTCTGGCTTGACCGGAAACATCCTCCCGATCCGCATACTTCATCATCCGTACCAGTTCTGCCCCATAGGTCTGGAATTGTTTCCGCTCTTCCAGACTGCCGCTGACCGCCTCCACACCAGAGAGCAGATAACGGGTCTTTTCAAAATCATCGGCGTCCAGTAAATCTTGCAGCACAAAATCATGCTGCCGTAAGTACTCTTTGGCGGCGGAAATGGTATCCAAAATGTGGGCGATCAGTTCTTCCTTGTCTACCGTGGGGTCAGCGCCGTTTTGGCCGCCCACATTGGCGGTGTAGTCTGCCAGCGCTTTCCGAAGGGCCTTGACAATGCCGATATAATCCACAATCAAGCCGTTGCTCTTGCCCTCGGCCACACGGTTGGCGCGGGCAATGGTCTGCATGAGGGTGTGTGCCTTTAAAGGCTTGTCCAGGTACAGGCAGGACAGGCACTTCACATCAAAGCCGGTGAGCCACATCGCGC
>OBYM01000466.1_pt1 | contig 22593 bp, 22 predicted proteins | sample 1538191 | NCBI WGS metagenome assembly OBYM01 (sample SAMEA2580165, study PRJEB22360) | human gut metagenome | biome: human gut; feature: human-associated habitat; material: faeces | place: Denmark | collected 2008/2010 | reverse complement strand
AGGGGAGCCGTAATTGCTTATCTCCCGCAAATCCCGGCTTCATTGTCTGTACTTGGGCTTTTGGCGGTGGCAGCGGTGCGTCGAGTCGCCGCACCCTACAAAGTTACAGCATATTCAAACGAACAAGGAAACTTTTACAAAGTATAAAGGTAAAGTAAGCGACTTGATAAATTCCGAGGAATAAGCCTCCAATAGCCGCGCCGCAGTGGAACAGGCTATCTGAGAACTGCGAGGGAACGGCTTGCAAAGCAAGCCGCACGAGCCCGTACTGTTTGAGCGAAGCGAGTTTACGGGCGAATGTGCCGAGCTGCCTACTGAGTAGCACAAGCTATGTACTGCGGCGCGGCGTTAGAGGGGGTACAGGGGGTTCCCCCCTGTTTTGCTTTTCTTTTGCAGGCGTTTTCTTTTTCAAATAAAAAGAAAATGCCGAAACGCTGTAGAAGATAAAATATTTAGCTAAGGTAGGTAGCGAAGGTAGTGGGTAAAATTTACCGGCACAGGTGCATCGAGTCGCCGACCCCTACAAAGGATATTGAAAAATTAAATAAACAGGGAAAAATCGGCTAATCCGTGCAATAACCTCTCTGCCTCGCCTCCCTCATAATTGCATCTGCGCCGCAACTCACGCTCATCCCGCCAAGCAAAAAAGGCCTCCGTATGCAGTCACACGGAGGCTTCGTTTTCTGTTCTGTTTTACTTTACCTGCTTCATCTTGTTTCCGGAGACGAGGAATGCGTGCTCGGAAATCTCCATCATCGGGGTGTCATTGACGGAATCGGTATAGAAATTGTCGATTGTCGTGTCGGGATACATCTCCTTGAAGCGGTCAACCTTTTTCGCGCGGAAGCAGAGGTCGACTATGTGCGCGTTGCCGTCGGTGCGCGAGCAGATGTAGTTCTTGATGTTGAGTCTGTGCATGACCTCGTCGAGCAGTATCTCGGGGCTCGCGGAGATTATCACGTCATCATCCTGCCTCTGGCGGAAATAGAAGGGCTTTATCTTGTGGATATTCGTATCCCAGAACTCGGTCACGAGCGCATCGAAATCCTCTATGCCCTTGTAGTACTCGGTGACGACATCGGAATACTGCTCAAGCGCTTCCTCGGCGTTTATCGTGCCCTTTGTGTATTTGTAGAGTCCGCTGAAGACGTCGGGAATGTACTTGACGAGCGAAGGGTCTTTCTTGAAAAGAAAGACAAACAGGTCAAAAAAGCTTTCGCCGTCGTAGATCGTGTTGTCAAAATCGTAAACATTCATTTTCATTTTCTCCTTGTTCGGGAAGTTCTGCACACATCCCAAAGTTATTTTCTCCTCTAAATAATACCATATTTTTAACTGTTTGTAAAGACGCCCTGTGCGATTGACTAAACGGGATTTAATTGGTATAATGATATGAGGTATGTACGAAAATAAGAAAGGACTGAAAAACGATGATAAAAATAGCTCCTTCAATGCTCGCAGGCGACTTCTCCCGCATGGGCGAACAGGCCGCAATGATAGAAAAAGCAGGCGCCGATTGGCTCCATTTAGACGTTATGGACGGGCATTTCGTGCCCAATATAACCTTCGGCGCGCCGATTATAAAAAGCATACGCGACAAGAGCGCTCTCGTCTTTGACGTTCACCTGATGATAAGCGACCCGCTCAAATATGTTCCCGACTTTGTAAAGGCGGGCGCGGACGTTATCACGTTCCATATTGAGTCGGATTCCCCCGTCGACGAGACTGTTGACCTCATCCGCTCGTCGGGCTGCAAGGCGGCTCTCTCCGTCAAGCCCGGCACTCCCGTCGAGAGCGTTTTCCCCTATCTCGACAAGCTCGACATGGTGCTCATTATGACCGTTGAGCCCGGCTTCGGCGGTCAGAAGTTCATGGCGGATATGATGCCCAAGATAACCGCCCTGCGCGAGGAGTGCGAGAGGCGCTCGCTCGATATTGAGATTCAGGTCGACGGCGGCATATCCGCAAAGACCATTGAGGAGCCCGCGCGCCGCGGCGCCACTGTCTTTGTCGCGGGAAGCGCCGTGTTCGGAGCGGACGACCCCGCTCAGGCGATAGCTCAGATGAAATCCATTGCTGCAGACTGCAAATAATCAGCCGCCGAAAAGCCTTTTCAACGCGTCGCTCTCCGATATGCACCTCCAGTGCTCACGAGTATGCGATGCCGAGAAGGGCGAGTCTATCGGCGTGCCGAACTCGCTTAATATGTGCTCGGGCGCGTCGGTCGGGTTTTCGCCCATAAGCAGGCGATATCTGCCCTCCGACTCGTAGAGCCCGCCGCTTTCGCAGCGTCCGCCGAGCGCGTGCGCCGCGTCCATGACGGCGTCGAGCGAACAAAACTCGTATACGGCGGTATTTTCCCCCTTCTTTATCGACGGGGTGCGGACCGCACGCGAGCCGTCGGCGCAGAGGGTAAACTTCAAAATGCACCCGCCCCTGCCCGCAGGCACGGCCTCGATTATCATCCGCCCGCTCGGGTCGATGTCGCGTTTTAATTCGTGACCCGCTCGGTCGAGCAGAGTCCAGACCACGCGGCGCGTCTCGATATTCGAGTAGTCCATCTGCTCGTATGTAATGTTGAGCGCGTCCATGTCGCGCGCCGAGAGCTCGATGGTTATCCTGTTTTCCGCCGGCGCAAGTATCTTCAAGCGCTTCCCCTCCTTATAAATCAGAAAGTCTCTGCCTTATATAATATTACGCGCCCCCTCGGCGTGCAATGCAAAATTTTTGCCAGCTGAAAAAAAGGCAAAAAGAAAGGTTGATTTTATGGCAAAATTCAAACGCATAAAAACGCCTAAAAGTCCCTACATGAGCTATCTGCTCATGCTCGCCGCTCCCGCGATAGTCGCCTGGTATTACTACGGCGCGTTCGCGTTCAGGGCGATACTTACGGGAGTAGTCAGCGCGGCAGCCGTTGAGGCCGTCGCTCTGCTGATAATGAAAAGGAATCTGAGTCTCCTGTCCGATATGCACGCGGTATTTACGGGGCTTGCCGTAGCCATGCTTCTGCCCGCCACGGCTCCCGTCTGGCTGATAGCCTCGGGCGCCGCCTTTGCCGTTCTCGTTGCAAAGATACCGTTCGGCACCGCGCGTAAGGCTCCGTTCGTGCCCGCCGCGGCGGGAATCGCGTTTTTGACGGTCTGCTTCCCGGACGAGGTTTTCAAATATCCCGCCATTGACTCCGCGTCGTTCGACGTCTTTGAGGCGGGCTCCTCCCTCGCCGCTCAGCTGAGCGCGGGCGGAATACAGCACGTAAACTCAGTCGGCATAATGTCGATAATCTCCGGCAACGTAGCAGGCGCCCTGGGCACCTGCTGTTCCGTAGCGCTGCTCGGCTCCTGCGCCCTGCTCGCCGTCGGAAAACCCAAGAGGCTCATAAACGTCCTCGGCTTTCTCACCGTGTGCTCCCTGCTTGCGGTAATTTTCCCGCGCGGCTCGTTTTCAAGACCGGTGTCCCTGCTCACGGAGCTCTGCGCCGGCAGCCTGCTCTTCTCCTGCATTTTCTTCGTCACCGACCCCGGTACAAGCCCGAAGCCCCCGCTGACAAGATTTATCTACGGCGCGTTCGCCGGACTTATATGCATGATCCTGCGTTACTTCGGCACGTTTGAGGACGGCACCTGCTTCGGCATACTGCTCACAAACGCCTTCTGGCCGCTGGTCGAAAGTGCGCTGAGAAAGACAGGCTACAACAAACTCATTGAAAAATCCATGAAAAAAAGCGCGGAAAAGAAAAAGCGGAAAGCAGCGTTAAAGGGAGGTGAGCCGGCATGAAGTCAGGCAAAAAGTATTCATTCTCCGACGCGCTGTTCAGCAGCACGCTCATTCATAACCCCGTGCTCATTCAGGCTGCGGGCCTCTGCGCGATAGTCGCGGTCGCAACGACCCTCAAAACGGCCGTTTTGCTCGCGGCGGCGTTCTTCCCCGTGCTTATAATCACGCAGTTTTTCGCCTGCGTGGCTCTCAAGCGCGTGCCGAGATGGATAAGAGTTGCGATATATCTGCTCCTTGGCACGGCAATAATCTCCGGTATAATCTACGCCATTGATATCTTTGTGCCGGAAATCCGTCTGGGCGCGGGAATATATCTCGCCCTGACGGCGGCGAACTCGATAATCGCACTGCACTGCGAAAAGCTCGCGGTCAAGACCGATCTGCGCCACGCATTTTTTGACTCCGTGGCAACCGCGCTCGGCTATGCGGCGGTCATTATTCCCGTCGGCGCTCTGCGCGAGATAATAGGCTCGTCCACAATATGGGGCGTAAACATCAGAATCCCCGTTATATATCCGGCGGTGCTCATGCCGTTCGGCGGATTTATATTTATCGCATTCTTCGCCGCCGCGCTCAAGGCGCTGATAAACAAGCGCTTCCCCGAGCAGTCGGCAGAGACCGAGATGAAGATAAAGAAAACCTCGGTTATAGTCAGCAAGAAGAATCTTCCCGAAAATGCGGCTCCCGCCAAGGCGGAGGAGACTCCCGACGCAGAGGAGAGCGTTGAAAGCGAAGAAAGAACCGAGCCCGAGGAGACGGCAGAGACCGCCGAGGTTTTTGAAACCGTTGAGACCGCGGAGGAAGAACCGGATGACCTGTCCCACTTCGAGCCGCTCGACGGCGACAACAGCTTTGATTTGGCGGATATCTTTGCCGACGACGAAAATGACGGCAAGGACTACGGCTCGGCGTTCAACCGCCTCTTTGACGAGGCAGAAGATTTTAACTCCGACGAAAAGAAGGAGGGAGACAAATGAACATGACCTGGTTTTTTGATCTGCTCTCCACCGCGCTCTACACCGTGTTCATTCAGAACCTCGTCTTTAACGGCGGCTATGCGGCGAGCGAGGCGCTCATGCTCGCAAAGAAGCCGCGCAGGCTCTGGATGTTCTCGGCGATGATAGCGTTCTTCTCGACCGTTACGGCTCTCGCCTGCCGCGCACTCGAGCTTGTCCCGCAGCACGCCAATCTGCCTGCGGCTCTGCATTTTGCGATGTACAGCGCCGTTCTAATAGTTGTGTTCCTGATAACGGGTCTTATTCTCAAGCTCGCCCTCGGCGCTACCGAGAAGTTCCTCGGCACGCTCGGCATGGCGGCGCTCAACACCCTTGTGCTCGCAACGCCCCTGCTCAACCGCAGCGCGGCCTACACCATTCCCGAGAGCATAGGCTCCGGCATAGGCGCGGGTCTTGCGTTCATCCTTGCGGCAACGCTCATATGCAAGGGACTTCACATAATCTCGCAGAATCAGGATATTCCCAAGGCCTTCCGCGGCACTCCGGCGGCGTTTATCTATGTCGCCCTGCTCTCGCTCGCGTTCTCCGGCTTCTCGGGAAGCTCCCTGTTCTCATAAATAAATTTTACGCCGCAGGCGGTCTGTCATACCGGCACGCGGCGCAAAGGATGATGAAAAATGGCAAAGCGCAGCAAATATGATAAGTATTTTTCACCCGGCACTCACAGGAGCATAACCGAATTCAGCAAGAATGCTGCCGGCGGCTCGAAGCGCCGCAAAAGCTACTCCGAGCGCAGGCGCAACAGAACAGTGGGCATAGTCCTCGCGTGTATTTTAGGCGCGGCTGCTGTATTCACTGCGGCATTTTTTGTCACCGACACGCTCCTGGGCATCTCCGACTCCGAGGTTAAAACCACCGTCGCCCCCGGCAAGAGCGATAAGGACGATAAGGGCAACAAGGGCGGCTCAAACGACACCACCGCGCCCGCCGCAACCCCGCAGAGCTCCGGCGAGCTGAAGGCTCGCGTCGGCAATGTCTCCCTGCTTGCGGGCGGAAGCGGACTCGACAGCTATATAGCCTCTCTCAAGAGCGCGGGTCAAAATGCCGTTGTTATAGACTTCAAGGACGCGTCCGGCTACCTCTCCTATCCCTCGTCGATAGCGGCGGTCAAGGACAAGACCCCCTCGTCAAAGGCTCAGGCCAATGCCGCTCAGAGCATAAAGAAGCTTCAGCAGTCCGGCATAAAGGTCGTTGCGCGAATATACTGCTTCAAGGATTCGCAGATGCCGCGCGTTGACCGAACCACGGCTGTTCACTACAACAAGACACAGACTATCTGGCTCGACAATGAGGCGTCCAAGGGCGGCAAGCCGTGGCTCAATCCCTATTCCGAGACGGCTCGTAATTATCTTCTCGAAGTCGTAAAGGAAGTGAAGAACCTGGGCGTCGACGTGATATTGCTCGACGGCGTGCAGTTCCCCGACCTCAACTCGAAGATAGCGACGTTTGACGGCGAGGGCTCGGTATCGAGAAACGCCGTGCTCGTAAACTTCGTCAACTCCTGCGTCTCCGCGTGCTCGGGCACGCCCGTTATCTGCGCGATGAAGGGCGAGGCTGCGGCAGGCGGCAGCAGCGAGATATATAACGGCTCTCTCTGGAGCGCGAACGCCTACGCCTTCGCGGTAGACCTCAGCTCCCTCAAGGCGGACTTTAAACGCAGCTTCCCCGCCTCAAAGAAAGTAATCGAAATCAAAGCCTCGGCCTCAAATGCCGACAGCACATATATTTTAACAAAGTAAACAAAGGCCGATAAAAATGCATTTTATTCCCTACAATTCAAGAAAAAAATATCACCTCTCGCCCGGCGCGGCAGTGCACTCGGGTGAGAAAATGACCTTCAGAATAGTCCTGCCCCGCTCGGAGCAGTGCAGCGCGGTTCGCCTTGTGCTTGAGCCGGACTGCGGCGGCAGAGAGGATATCTCTTTCTCTTGGGAGAGAATGCAGGGCGAGGACGAGGAATGGTGGCGGCTCGAGACCGCCGCGCCCGAAAAAGAGGGCCTTGTCCGATACCATTTTGAATATGACACTCCGTGGGGTGAGAGGGAGATATCTCTTGAAAGCGGCGGCATCGCCGTAATGGGCGAGGGCGAGCGCTGGCGGCTGACGGTTTGCAGCGAAAACAGTGACACTCCCCTGTGGCTGCGCGGCGGAGTTATGTATCAGATTTTCCCGGACAGATTCCGTCGCTCCGGCAAAACTCCCCTTCCCAAGGACAAGCCCGCGGCAGTCTACCACTCCGAGTGGGGCGAGGAGCCCGATTGGGCGCCCGACTCCGACGGCATGATAGACAAATACGACTTTTTCGGCGGAGACCTCAGAGGCATAGAGGAAAAGCTCGACTATCTCGAGAGCCTCGGCGTCACCTGCATATATTTGAACCCGATATTCTCCGCCCGCTCGAACCACCGCTACGACACGGGCAACTACATGAAAATCGACCCGATGCTCGGCACGGAAAAGGATTTCAGAAGTCTTTGCAGAGCGGCCGCTGAGCGCGGAATAAGAATTTTGCTCGACGGCGTGTTCAGTCACACCGGCGCAGACAGCAAATATTTTGACAAATTTTCAACTTACGGCGGCAAGGGCGCATATTGCGACAAAAATTCTCCCTACCGTTCGTGGTATAATTTTCGAAGCTGGCCGGACGATTACGCCTGCTGGTGGGGCGTTGACATTCTGCCGGAGCTCAACGAGACCGATCCCGGCGTGTTGGATTTCCTGACAGGCAGACACGGCGTTGCGCGGCACTGGCTCCGCCTCGGCGCATCGGGCTGGCGGCTCGACGTCGCAGACGAGCTGCCCGACGAATTTCTCGACCGTTTCCACGACGCAGTCAGAAAAGAGAAAAAAGACGCGTTCATCTACGGCGAGGTCTGGGAGGACGCGACCGATAAGATAAGCTACGGCCACCGCCGCAGATACCTTGAGGGCGGCGAGCTTGACAGCGTGATGAACTACCCGTTTGCAAACGCGATCATTGACTTTGTCCGCACGGCGAATGCCGAAAATCTGCGCGAATGCGTAGAGAATATAGTCGAGCACTATCCCCGTGCTTCGCTCGACACGCTGATGAACCATATCGGCACTCACGACACCGTGCGCGCCCTGACCCGACTCGGACGCGGAGATGTCCCCCGCCCAAAAAACGGGCGCGACAGGGGCATTATGACCGACGAGCAATATAAAAAGGGAGTTGAGCTTTTGATGCTCGCCTCCGTTTTGCAGTTCACCCTCCCCGGCGTTCCTTGCGTCTATTACGGCGACGAGGCGGGACTCTCGGGCGGAGAGGATCCGTTCAACCGCGCCTGCTTCCCGTGGGGGCACGAGAACAAAGAGCTGCTCGAACACTATAAAACGCTCGGCAGGATAAGAAAGCTCTGCCCCGCATTTGTCGACGGCGAGTTCAACTGCATATCGGCGGTTCTCGGCTGCATAGCCTACGAGCGTATCTCGGACACGGGCTGCGCGCTGATAATCGCAAACGCAAACGACCGCGATATAGAATACCGCGTCCCCGAGTGCTGGCGAAACGCGCCCGCTCTTTTCGGCAAGGCGGCATACGGGCGCTCCGTCTCGGTAGGCGCACATTCGGCAGTAATTTTGCATAGATAATACAAAGACCGAGGTGATCGAATGTCAAAGAAAAAGGGAATGAGATTTCGCACGACGCAGGAGAAAAAGACGAGGCAGTTTCGCCTCTTTTTCCTGGGCTTTATCGCCTTCCTGCTCGTTTTCGCGCTTATCTCCGTAGCCTATATGTTTAAATCGCATCATCTCTCGATAAAGGACCTGCTACCCGAAAAGACGAGCGACTCGACCGACGAAAGCACGGATGAGGCTCTTGTTCCCTTAGACGGCAGCGCGACCTTCATGCTTGCGTGCGTCTCAGACGACAGGGATGACTTGTACTTAGTCGCCGCGGTGAACGCGGAGTTAAGCTCCGGCGAGGTGCGCGTATGCGCCTTTGATCCGAACACCCGGGTTGACGTCTCCGGGAATAAGAACTCCCTCAAGGGGCACTATTCGGAGGGCGGCACAAAGGCTCTCAAAAGCGCGGTAGACGCGCTGTGCGGCTTCACCGCAGAGCGGTATGCCGTCTCGACCGCGAGCCAATTCAAAAATGCCGTAAACGTGCTTGACGGCGCGCAGATAACCGTGCCCGAGCGCGTGAGCTACAAGACAAAGGAGCTCTCTCTTTCGCTCATGCCCGGCAATCAGACAATAAAGGGCGAGACGCTGCTGAAATATTTCCGCTATTTCCTGACCCCGTCGGGTGGCGGAGCCATAAAGCAGAGCGAGCTGCTCTGCGTGATGTTTTCGCAGTATATCAACAAGACCTATCTCGCCTCCGGGCGCAACTACTTCTCGCAGATAGTGAATTCTTTGGACACCGACATATCCATCGTCGATTTCTCGCGCTGCGAGAGCACGCTCTCGGCTATGGCGGCGAGAGATATAGATTATTCCGCTGCGTCATCTGTTGACGAGCTGAATGCCGCTCCCGACAGGCGCGGAAAATAAACCGTTCGGACTTAAAACAAGGGGGTAGGCAAATTGGCAAAAAAGCTTCTGCGGCTTGCGTCGCTTTTGCTCGCGCTTATACTTATCTTCTCGGGCTGTTCGCTGCTTGAAGTAGAGGATACCGTTCCCCCGTCCGAAGAATCGGCCGCCTTCGGCAGCTTCAAGCACTACTTCGCAAAGCTAAACGAGGACGAGAAGCGCGCCTACAATGCCGTTTTGCGCGACATTGAATCGTTCCCCGAGGAGATTGAAATACCCGAGCTTGATAACGGCGAGCTTGAAAACGTCTGGCTCGCCCTAATGTACGACAATCCGGAGCTGATGATGCTCGGGCGCGAGTGCGTGCTCGTCGCAAGAGGGCGAAAGTACTTCTTCAGCTGCGAATATTCCATGACGAAAGAGGAATATGAGCAGAAAAAGGCCGAGCTTAAATTGAAGGCAGACGAGCTCGGAGCTAAAATAGAAAAAGAGCCTTCTGATTTTGACAAGGAGCTGCTTATCCACGACGCAATAATCGACTCGTGCAGCTACGCGGACTCCGGTCAGCTCATAGCGAGCTCCGCCTACGGCGTGCTCGTCGAGGGCTCTGCCTCCTGCGAGGGCTACGCAAAGGCCGCAAAGCTCCTGCTCGACAGAGCCGGGATAGATAACTACGTCATAACCGGCACCGCAACGCGCGACGACGGCGAGAGCGAGGGTCATATGTGGAACGTCGTCTTTCTCGACGGTCAGCCATATAACTTAGACCTCACCTGGGATGACCCTATAGGCGAGGGCGCGGAGCAGAACAAGCGCTATGCCTATTTCAACATCACCGACGAAGAGCTTCTGAAAACTCACACGTTTTTTGACGAGGCTCCCTGCTGCACGGCAACGGACTTCAACTATTTTATAAAGCTCGGCAGACAGTTTGACAGCTACAACGCGCAGACGAAATCCGCGCTCTCGAAGCTGTTCGGGGGGCTCAAATCAGGCGGCAAGCTCGATATCAGGTTCTCGTCGGATAAGGCTTACAGAGCCGCCCTCAACGGGCTGATAAAGAAAGAGGAAATCTACCGCATTCTGAGCGTCGCCGACGCGGGCAGGCGCGGCTTTTCAACGACGCAGATAAACTATATCACCGACGACACCCACCGTGTCATCGAATTTATTCTCGTATAACCGGGGTGAAACAATGGACAAAAAGAGAATCGAGGCGGCTGTGCGCGAGATACTTGCGGCGGTCGGCGAGGACCCGGACAGGGAGGGTCTTGTCGAGACGCCCGAGCGCGTCGCCCGAATGTACGAAGAGATTTTCTCGGGGCTTGAGGACGACCCCAAGCGCCACGTCAAGCTCTTCAACGAGGAAAAAAACGAGGAACTGGTCATTGTGCGCGACATACCGATGTATTCCATGTGCGAGCACCATCTTCTGCCGTTTATCGGCAGGGCGCATATTGCATATATCCCGCGCGACGGAAGAGTCATAGGGCTCTCGAAGCTCTCGAGAGTCGTTGACAGCTTCGCTCGCCGTCCCCAGCTTCAGGAGCGGCTGACCTCGCAGATAGCGGACTTTCTCGATGAACAGCTCGACCCGCTCGGCGTGGCCGTCGTTATCGAGGCAGAGCACCTGTGCATGACGATGCGCGGGGCGCGTGCTTCGGGGGCGCAGACGAGAACCTCCGCCCTGCGCGGCACAATGCGCTCGGACGCACGGGCGCGCGCCGAGGCAATATCACTTCTCACAAAATAAGGCGATACCATGGAAAATTTTATTTTTGACACCTCATCCCACACGCTTGTGTGCGGAATACTCAACATAACCCCCGATTCCTTTTCGGACGGCGGCAAATGGGACGAGCCGCAGAAGGCTCTCGAGCACGCGCTCGAGATGCAGTCGCTCGGCGCCGATATTATAGACGTCGGCGCGCAGTCGACCCGCCCCGGCTCGACAAGGCTCTCCGTCGAGGAGGAGAACGCGAGGCTCATTCCGGTGCTCGACCTTTTAAAGGGCAAAATAACCGTCCCGATAAGCGTCGACACCTTCTATCCCGAGTGCGCGCGTACGGCGCTCACGCACGGGGCTAAAATAATCAACGACGTCAGCGGCGAGGCAAGCGACGAAATGGCAAGGGTCGTCGGCGAATACCGTGCGGGCTGGATAATAATGCACAACCCCGCAGGTGCGGATGCCGTACCCGTCTACGAAGGCGGCGTCTCCGACGATGTGCTCGACTTTTTTATAAAAGCCGCAAAGACCGCACGGGCGCACGGGATTCCCGCGGGCAGCCTCTGCTTTGACCCGGGCATCGGCTTTGCAAAGAGCTATGAGGACAATCTGCGCCTGATAAGGGATATCGGCAAGCTGAAGCTCAACGGCAGCGCGCTTATGTCCGCAGCGTCGAGAAAGCGCGTCATAGGCACGGCCTCCGGCGAGACGGATGCCTCAAGGCGCGACCCCGGCACGGTGGCACTGCACACGGCGAGCATATTAAACGGCGCAGATATTATCCGCGCCCACGACGTGTTCTCTGCCGTCCAGTCGGCGCGTGTCGCGGACGCCTTAAAAAAGATATGCGGGGAGGAGAACGGTGGATAAGATAATTATAGATTCGCTGCGCATCTTCGCGTATCACGGAGTAAATCCCGAGGAGCAGGAGGACGGGCAGTTCTTCATTCTCGACATCGAGGCGGATATGCCTCTTTCAAAGGCCGGAGAGAGCGACGATATAGACGACACCGTCAGCTACGCGCAGATGATAAAATGCGCGCGCAGGGTGTTCACCGCACAGAAGGACAGGCTCATTGAGCGTGCGGCGCGGCGGGTTGCCGACGCACTGCTCGAGGAATTCCCTCCCCTTTCGGGCGTAAGAGTGACCTGCAAAAAGCCGGACGCGCCGATGAAGGCGGATTTTGCTTTTGCCGCGGTCAGCATTTACAGGGAAAGACAGTAAAAAAATATAGAACGGGCAAGATTTATCAATCGAAAGGACTTGTTATTTTATGGCCAACTGTATGCAGGCAGTTATAGGTATCGGTTCAAACATGGGGGACAGATTAAAGAACATAAACGGCGCCGTGCGCTCTCTGTCCCGCCTTCCAAAGACGAAAATAACGGCATGCTCCCACGTCTACGAAACAAAGCCCATGGGCTACGAGGATCAGTCGATGTTTTATAACGCCGCGGTAACTGTGGAGACGGAGCTCTCCGCGCAGATGCTGCTCGGCGCGTGCCTCGGCATCGAGGGCGCTTACGGGCGCATAAGGACGATAAAGGACGGGCCGCGTGTGCTCGACCTCGATCTGCTGCTCTATGAGGGCATGAAGAGCGAGAGTTTTCTGCTCACCCTGCCGCATCCGAGAATATTCGAGCGCGCTTTCGTGATGGTTCCGCTGCTCGACCTGTTCCCGTCCGGCAGAGCCCCCGGGCTCTTCTTCCTGCCCGCTCTTCACGAGACAGGCACGGACGGCGTTGAAAAAATAAACGAAGAGATAACTCTTCCCGAATAAAGAACGAGGTGTACAAATGAAATACGACGTAGTTATCATCGGCGCGGGCCCTGCCGGAATATTCACGGCTATCGAGCTTATCCGCAAGGGCGCGAACAAGAAAATAATGATGGTCGAAAAGGGTCAGCCGATCGAAAAGCGCCGCTGCCCCAAATCGAAAACAAACAAGTGCGTCAACTGCAAGCCCTATTGCCATATCACCACGGGCTTCTCCGGCGCAGGTGCGTTCTCGGACGGCAAGCTGTCGCTGAGCCCCGAGGTCGGCGGTCAGCTCCCCGAGCTCATAGGCTATGAAACCGCTCAGGAGACAATAGAATATGCCGACAGCATCTACCTCGAGTTCGGCGCGGACACCCATGTTGAGGGCGTCGGCCGCGAGGAGGAGGTCAAGGAGATAAGAAAGCGCGCCATAAAGGCGGGTCTTCGCCTTGTCGACTGCCCGATACGCCACCTCGGCACGGAGAAGGCGCAGGATATCTACTACGCCATCGAGCAGTATCTCATAGAAAACGGCGTTGATATGCTCTTCGGCTACGAGTGCGACAATATAATCCTCGACGGCGACCGCTGCAAGGGCGTCTATGTCCGCAAGGGCGAGGAGAACATAGAGATATTCGCGGAGCACACCGTAATAGCGACAGGGCGCCGCGGCGCGGACTGGCTTGAAAAGCTCTGCGCTCAGCATGATATCTCCCATCAGCCCGGCACAGTCGATATCGGCGTGCGCGTCGAGATAAGAAACGAGGTCATGGAGAAGGTCAACGACGTTCTCTACGAGTCGAAGCTCATCGGCTATCCCAAGCCGTTCAAGAACAAGGTTCGCACGTTCTGCCAGAATCCCGGCGGCTTCGTCAGCCAGGAGAACTACGACAACGACCTCGCCGTCGTCAACGGACACTCCTACAAGGAGCTCAAGAGCAACAACACAAACCTCGCCATACTCTGCTCCCACAATTTCAATCAGCCGTTCAATCAGCCCATTGAATACGCGCAGAAGGTCGGCGAGCTGACAAATATGCTCGGCGCGGGACACATTCTCGTCCAGCGCTACGGCGATATCCTCGACGGCAAGCGCACGTGGCAGAAGGAGCTCGACCGCTCGAACGTCAGACCGACGCTCCCCGATGCCGTCGCGGGCGACATAACCGCCGCCATGCCCTACCGCGCCATGCTCAACATAATCAACTTCATCCAGGCCGTGGACTACGTCGTGCCCGGCTTCGCCGCCGAGGAGACGCTGCTCTACTCCCCGGAGCTCAAGTTCTACTCCAACCGCATAAAGATGGACGAAAGCTTTGACACCAACGTCAAGGGACTCCACTGCCTCGGCGATTCGAGCGGCTGGACAAGAGGTCTTATGATGGCCTCCGTCATGGGCGTGCTCATGGGCAGAAGCATAGCGGACAGATACGAAAAGTAAAGAAAAACAACCCCAACTCAAGAGAGACTCCGCAAGGAATAAGGCAGCACAAAATTTGTGCTGCCTTATTTTTGTACTATCCCAAAAAGACCCATAAGGGCTTTTGGTGACAAAATCCGATGCTTGCTGTGCCTATGGACAAAAGCGATATTCCGGGCTTTGCCCGGAGTGATATTTTCCTTTCGGAAAGTGAAATGAAAGTCTGCCGGCTTTCGTGATATTATATTCGCCGATTAAACTGCCGCAGGCAATATAACTATGCGAAGCATAATATCACTGTCCGAAGGACAATATAACTGAGGCGCACTTCCTTACGAAGTGCGCCTCTCCGATGAGTGTTTTGGGGTTGTTGATTTTTATGGCACAAACGGCATAAAAGCTCTCGGGTAACGGGAGCTTTTACTTTTATGACCTAAGCCGTGCGTTCTGTCGTGTGCCAACACGTTTAAATTTTCCCGAACGCACTGCGAAAATCACCGAAATTTATTGCCTGTTCTTTTTCAGCTCTTCTCCCGACGCTATCGCAACGGAAAGGGTCAGAGAGAACGAGGCGGCAAAAGTCACAATATAGATTATCCAAAGTGTGTCTATCATCATCCAACCGTCAACAATAATGCGGGTGAGATCCAAGAGCAGGCTGACAACACAGATGATCATCCGAGCGAGTGAATATGCCGCAACCGTGACGCCGCAAATATAGCCCTCCTTGCCGAAGCTGCTGCGGAAAAGCATGACAACCACGCCGACCATAACCGCCGCCGACAAAATCGCAACGATCAATTTCGTCGTGTCATAGAATCGCACGGGATCCGCAAAGGTGATTGCGCCTGACGCTTGCGGTATATATACAACGTAGGACAGCACCGTCCACAGCGCACCTAACAGCGGCACGAACAGGAACAGGTAATATTCCGTCAGTCCGCGCGGGTCAAGCTTGCAGCTGCACCGCCTCTTGTTGAGAATCGCGCAAACCGTCAGCGCAGCGGCGCACAAGAACATAGCGACGCACGACAAGGCAACCGTCGGAGAACCGATAATCCTCCCCGGGGCTCTGATAAGCAAAATTATACTTTCGCTTATAAATGTAATCGCCTGCGGCGCTAAAATCGACGCGCCGAGCATGAGCACGCTTTTTGACAGCAGAGCCCGCGCCCCAAACGCAGCCAGAGCGACCGCGGCGATGAAACCCGCGGAAAAAACATATCCCCATATGCCGAAACTGCAGTAGGACATCGTTTCGCCGCTTATGTCTATCATTGCAGTCTGAAAAATAAACAGATATCTCCCGAAAAATACGACAACGCTCATCAAAACCATGCCTATAATCGAAAACGCGTCGAAAAGTTTTCCGTCGCTTCTCTTGGTGGTTGACCGCGGCGTTTTAGCGGCGGGCTTCGCTGTTGCCGCCTGTGCGGGCGCTGCTTTTTGCACGGGCTTAGGAGGCGCACATTTCGGAAGAGGCTCCGAGCCTGCGAGGAAGCAGCCGCAATAGGGGCAGAAGCGTATGCCGTCCTTTACCGGTCTGCCGCATTGTTTGCAAAGCATCCGTATGTCCCCCCGTTTTAAAATTCGACCTTGTGACCGCACTTTGTGCAGAATACCGAGTCGTCATCAAGCCTTGCGCCGCAGTTTGTGCAGAAGAGTATCGGCGCCAAGGGCTCATTCTCGTCCTCGTCCTCGTCATCGTCATCCGTGAACGCCATCATGCGCGTCACCGGAATCTCCGCGACGGCGGGCTGTGCGTTTTCCTCTTCCTCTTTTATGCAGTCGGTTATTGCAACGCACAGACTCATCGCAGAAAACATCAGTTCGTCGAAGAACTGTTCCGCCGGAACGGATTCGTCCCGCTCGCGCAGGCTGTCAAAGACCACGCGGCCGAGCTGTTCATACAGAGAAGAAATATTCTCGTTCATTTTTTTCGCTCCTTTAAAAAGCTATGATATCGGATCGTATTTCACATTGTAGAACGACCACAGGCGCTTGCCGTTCACATTTTTCAGGGCAACGATCATCTCGCAGGGTCTGTCTTTTCCGGTTTCGTCGCTAAAGTCTGTGGTAGTTATTGTCAGACTGACCTTGTATTTTCCGTCGCTCAGGCGGGTTTTTGAATTTATTTTCGCTTCCTCGCTGTAGATCTTGCCCGTAGCAGTAAACTCCGCATAAACGCGCCCGTCATAATAATAGATCGACTCGTAATCGCCGTGCGCTATCGTCGTGTTGAAAACATTCTTTGCGATGTAATCCACTTTTGCCGCCGAAAATGACTCATATCCAAACTGCGAATATTTGTTTAAAGGATCCGGAACATAATTATCATCGTACGGATCCGCACTTGATGCTTCGTCGGGAAAATATTTATTATATACTCCGAACACCCCTGCGATTTTATAAAGAACCTTCCTGCTTGCATCCGCACTTGTGCAGTCATGATTCGAAATAAAGGTATCGTTGCTGTTCAGCAGCGCTTCAAGCGCTTTAAAGTCCGCGTCGGTCGCAGTCAGGAATTCCGAAGATGTGCTTGCGGGCTTTTTTGTTTCCGACTTCTTTGTTGTTTCGACCGGAGCTGCCGTTGACGGCTCGTCCGCAGCTTCGCCGCCGGTCAGGGTTTCGCTGTTTCCCTCCGAGGGCTGCGTGTTCGCGGATTCGCGCACAGAAACCACGATTGCCGGAACCGCTATCGCCACCGCCGTAACGGAAAACACAACGGAAAGTATTATCGCCGCAAGCTTGCCTATTGTAAGTGTTTTCATTTTATTGTCCTCAAAGCATATCGCCGCTTATCTCGGACAGTTCTTCGCCGTTTTCCACTCTCTCGTAGAACTCGCTGAGAAGCTTGATGAATTCCTCATGCTCCTCGTCCTCATAGCCTCTGAAATAGATCTCGGCTATATCGTCGTGATTGAATACATACTGCACGTCCGTGCCGATGTTTCCCTCGGGATAGGGCACGCCGGCATAGTCATATTCAACGCCGTCATTTTCTTCGTCAAGCTGTTTGATTCCGAAGATCATAAGCTTCTTTTCTCCGCCGTTGAGAACAACGACACTTCCGATCGGCAGTAAATCCTTGACATTCATTTGTTATTCCTCCTGTTTATGCAGCTTTTTTGCCCCAGATTACAGAGGCGCCTTTTTTAACTTCTTTTCCGCAGTTGACAAGCACGTCAGTCATCATCTTGTATTCCTTCTTTTTCGTCTTAACGAAGAAGTCAGTAACGGCGTCGAAGCCGTCCACTATCTTATCGGACGCAAAATCGGTCAGACCGTCATACTTGCCCTTGGACAGAGACGTGGTTGCGGCATCAAGACCCTTCTTTATAACGAAGGTGCACGCGGCAACGGCAAGAACGGGTGCCCCGCCGCATACAGCCGCCAGTCCCGCGGTGACCGCAATCGTCAATCCCTTATCAAGCGCTACATCAAGCGTTGTCTGCACAATGGTCTTTTTGACCGCCTTGTTTGCGGAAATCTTTCCGCTCTTATATTTATCATAGTTGGAAAGTCCGTTGCAGATACCGGAAACAAGTGCTCCTGCCGCCAACGAGCCTGCTTTGAGCTCTTTCCCGGCGACCTTTCTCGCGTTGTTTGCCCATCGCATTGCAAGACTTCTCGATTTCGAAACCGCCCCGAGACCGTTGACGGCAAAATAATCCCTGAGACCCAAAGCGTTTTTCCACCAAAGTGTGGCGTTTTTGCTCGCAGGCATTTTGAACCGTTTATACAGCTCCATTCCCTTGTCCGCTTTTCTGGCGGTTTTAAATGCACTGAACAGAGTTTTTCCCGATGATATGACGTCCTTAACGCCGAGCGCCCATTTACCGGCCTGCATTTTTTTCACGCCGTCTGAGAGTTTTTTTACCGCCCCGTAACCTCCGCCGATAATACCGACCTTTTCGAGGATTCCGAAATCAAGCGAGAGGGCGCCCGATTTTTTCTTCTTTGCCGCTCCGAATTTTTTGTCGCCGACATTCTTGTCCGTCTGCGCATAGAGCCTCGCCGCGTTCTTCAGCGCCCCAGAGAGCTTCCTGGCGTTGCTCGCGGAGGTGTTGATAGTTGCCTTAAAGTTTCGGCCGCTCCTGTCGAAAGCGACGGTGAGCCGTCCGCTGAAGTTGAGACTCTTTATCGTCTTATCGGTCTCGTTGGCGATAGCTGATATTTTTTTTGATATTTTTTCAAAGTCGCTTCCTCTGTCGTTGAGCAAGCTTGTGTTTACGACTAAATCCGCCATTTGAATTCTCCTTCTCGTTTTCTTCTTCCTTATAATACATCAGCGGCCGGGAGAAAATCGGCTCGACTGACGAAATGCCGCTTTGTGGGAATGAAGTGCACTCATCGGGCGGCACGGCGCGTGAATTGCGCCGTGCGCCCGGGGGAAATGCGTATCCTGTCAGCGCTTCTGATAACGGTACATCTTAACCTCTTTGTAATCGTAATAAGACGAGGGAGGGTTCTTGGTCGGTGCAGAGTAAGCGGAGAGCTTGTTGTAGCAGTAAGTGTCTACATAATTCGGTTCTCTTTTTCTTGTGCGGTGACAGTCTTGCTTGCTTTCATTGATAATATAATATTCCGCCACGCCATATCTGCTGCATTTTTTCTTACGCATTGTTTTCCAATAAGTCACACCGCTGTCCTGACTTTTGGCATCTTTTGAAAAAGCGCTATCGGAAAATATTCTGCACGGATCTTTGCTGTTGCAATATGGCAAATACCCTCTTGTCGGACACCAACGAATTTCACCGCCATTAGGATTTTTTCCGCAATAATGCTCGGCTACATACATTTTTCTATTATCAACCTCTTCATAATCTGTTGAAGTTCCGCCGTAGCCTATCTCCCATTCACTCCAATTACCGATATTCTTATATCCGTTCTTTTTCCGTTGTGTCTGCTTCGTCGAGTCTAAGATATATCCGCCCGGCTGTTTGCCCTTTTCGTAGTAACCGCTTGATTCAACGGTTCTGTATTGATACCATGTTTCCTTTTGTTCATAGCGGTATTCATCGGAATTTTTAACATACGAGGGAAGCTCATCGTATGTCATGAGAGATGACCACTCATTCTCCGTTGCATACGCAGTCAGGGTGACATTGCTTTCGGGCATGGTAAAGGTGTAGCTCGCGCTGCCGCTGTCGGACACCTCGTAGTTATCGGAATTCCAATTGGAGAAGGTGTAGTAGTCCCTCGCCTTTGCCGTTACCTGAACTTGCGTTCCGGCGGTATATGAGCCGCTGCCCGAAACCGAGCTGACTCCGCTGCCGCATTTTACCGAAACAGTGTATTTCGGAAGCTCCGTGCGGGTGACGGATACGGTGCAGGTCTTCTGATATGTTTTCCCGTTGTACTCGAACTCGGCTCTTATCGTTGTCGTTCCCGCGCTGACGCCGTAGACCGTACCGTTCGAGACGGTTGCCGTGCTCTCGTCATCCGACGACCATGACACGCTCTGTCCCGAGGGCGCAGTCGTCGCGGTTATTCTCTCGGAGCCCTTGTCGGAAACGGTGATGCTGCCCTTGTTGAGCGATATCGAGGGCGCCTTTATCGTCAGAGCAAGACTCGTTGTGCAGCTTCTTCCGTCGGAATAAGAGATCCTTACCGAGCAGCTGCCCGCATATCTCGAATCAAAGCTGTCCGTGTCTATGTCGCAGGAGCTTGTGACATCCTCTGTCGTGCCGTCGCTGTACTGCGCCTCAACCCTGAGTCCGCTGCTGTCGAAGCTGTCGCCGATATAGTAGGTCGTCTTGTTCGGCTTTGATGCCACCCTTATTCCCGTAAGCGTCGGAGCCTCGGGCTCAACATACTCTTCTCCCTTGCTGACAACAATTGTCACCGTGTCATTCTGGCTGCAGGAGGTGCCTGCGGCGGGAGTCTGTCTGATAACATATCCGCTGTTGACAGTGGAGCTTGACTCGTAGCAGACGTTCGCCACAAGACCCGCCGAGGTTATCGCCTCGCACGCCTCGCTCTCCTCCTTTCCCGTGACATTGGGAACGGAAGTAGTGTATCCGCTGCTCACATATACCGTAACAGTCGTTCCGGCGGGTACTGATGTTCCCGCTGCGGGCTCCTGTCTGATAACACAGCCGGGCGACACGTCGCGGCTCTCCTCATTGAGGACTGTCACGTTGAGGTTCTTGTCGCCGAGCATATTCCTGGCGTCCTGCTCGTTTCGGTACTGAACATCGGGAACGTAGACGCTCTCTATGCCGAGGCTGACTACAACGTTGACCGTCGTGCCCGCCTTGACTTGGCTGCCGGACTGCGGATCCTGCGAGATTATCTGATCCTTTGTATATTTGCTGCTGAAAACGGTATCGACTATCTTTATGTAGAGATCCTGTTCCGAAGCCTCCTTCTGCGCGGCGCTGAAAATCTTGCCGGTAAGGCTCGGGACGGTGACCGTCTTGTTTTGGTCTATTCCCTTTTTGCCCTTGCTGACCGTCAGAACAACCGTTGAGCCCTTTTCGAGCTGAGTTCCGGCGGCGGGATCCTGTCCGATAACGGCGCCGGGGGCGACAAGGTCATCGTACTTCTCTTTTATCTCGACCTTGAAGCCGAGATTCTCAAGCTCGTTCTTTGCGAGCTCTTGGGAATAGTTGAGAACATCTACCACATATTCCTCGCCGTTGCCCGCGCTGATAACGATTTCGATTATTGTTCCCTTTAAAACCGTGTCCGCCGCTCCGGGGTTCTGCGAAAGAATCGTGTTGTTCTTGAACTTTTCGCTCTCTATCTTTCCGCCGATAACGGTGCGGTTATTCTCGTTGCCGAGGTCGGCCTTTTCGAGCTTCTTATCCGCTTTCTCGCGCGTCATGCCGAGAATATTGGGAACTCGCGTCTGACCGTCGGGCAGATTGTAGTTGCCGAGAAGTCCGGACTTGGGGCCTATCACGCCTACCGCAAGCAGCACGCAGAGCGTGACTATCGCCGCAAGCGCCGTCGGCACGCCTATCTTCGCCCATATCGGCCAGGTCAGCATATCTATCTTCTTTATCGTTCCCTTGCGGCGCTTGACCGGCTCCTCCGAGAGCAGCTCGCCCGCGAGGGTGACCATGTTTTCCGTTCTGTCCTCTATGCGGACATTCATGGCGTTGTAGATAGCCGCCTCCTGGTTAGGCGTGATATCCTGCGTGAACTTCGTTATCGGCTGAAGAATGTCCTTGTGCTTCTTCTCGTAGCTCGCCCTGCGCTCAAGCGCATCGGGCGGGGTGACTCCGGTTATCATCTTGTAGAGTACCGCGCCGACGGAATAGACATCCGTGTGCGGTCCCTGGTCGCCGCGGCTGCGGTACTGCTCCTCCGCCGAGTAGCCGGGCTTGATTATGACGGTAAGGCTGCGGCTGTGGGTCGTTGTTGCGAAGCGCGCCGCGCCGAAGTCGATAAGCTTGGTCTTTCCGTCCTTTGTCAGGAATATATTGTCCGGACTGATATCACGGTGAAGTATTCCCGCCTCATGTACATGGTTGAGAGACTCTATGACGGGCATCATTATCTGAATCGCCTCGTCAGCCGGTATGGTCTTTTCTCTCTTGAGTCTGTCGGCAAGCGTTTCGCCGTCGAGATATTCCATGACTATATATGCGGTTCCGTTTGCCTTGAAGCTGTCAAAAATCTTGACGACTCCGCTCTCGTTCTGGAATTTCGCAAGGCGCTTCGCCTCGTCGATAAACTTCGACATTCCGTCGTTGAACTGACGCTCTTTTTCGCCCGTGAAAACCGTTACGCGAGTCTGTCCCTCGGCACGGGTGGAGAATTCACTCGGGAGATACTCCTTTATCGCCACCTTTATGCGCAAAATGGGATCCCACGCAATATATGTAACTCCGAAGCCGCCGTTTCCCAGCACCCTGCCTACCTCGTAACGTCCGTTGAGGATCGAGCCCGGGGACATATGGAGAGGGCTGTCCGCCGTTGCGTTCGCCGGATATCCGCAGTGCGGGCAGAGCTCCCATTTCTTGTCGTAGAGCTCCATGCACCCCATACAGCGGCGCTTGTCAGAATTCTCCGTGCCGCGTCTGTGCCCGTCTTCCCCCGGGAACATCGCAACCGTCTTATCGTTGCTCATAAATAACACCACCTAAAAAACTTTCTTTTATACTACAGCTTTAATCTCGAAAAATCTCATAATCCGACATACGGTCAGAATAATCGGATAAACCGCTTTAGCTGTACAGATAGTACTCGCTCCTGTTTTCATAGATATACGGCATATCGTGCGCATCCTCGCCGGTCAAAGTCTTCAGCGCGTTTTTGTCTATCGGCAGACCGACCTCTTTGCTGTTGTTGAAGAGTATACTCTGTCCCTTGTTTGCAAGCATCAGCTTAACCTTTGCTTCCAGTTCGTCAACGGTAGGGGTGTTGTTGATGATACCGTCA
>OBYM01000463.1_pt1 | contig 22735 bp, 29 predicted proteins | sample 1538191 | NCBI WGS metagenome assembly OBYM01 (sample SAMEA2580165, study PRJEB22360) | human gut metagenome | biome: human gut; feature: human-associated habitat; material: faeces | place: Denmark | collected 2008/2010 | reverse complement strand
ATTAATTTCAGGGGGAAATTAATCAGAATAGATAAAAAACCAAGGTAGAATGAGGTTTATAGTTCATTTATAAATAAAATAAACTAACTATTTTTGACACTACCAAAAAGCAGAAAGGAGAAAAGTTATGGAAAGTATCAGAAATTATAAAAGTGTAAGTCTTTGGCAACGTTATCAGAATAGTTATTTAAGTTACTTTTTCATGTATAATTTTTATTATTTATCATGGGCATTATTTAGTGCTTTGATTTCAGTTTATTTGATGGGCATGGGATTTAAAGCCAGTGAGGTTTCATTGGTTGTATCTGCCTCATTTTTAACATCTTTAGTCACACAACCCATCATTGGTAAATGGAATGATCAGTATAATCTCAAAAAGGTGAATACTATTTTATTTGTCATTGCGATTGTGGGTGGTCTTGTTTTTATGTTATCACGTCATCTTATCATGATTATGATCAGTTACAGTGTTGTCTTGATGAGCATTAATGGTGTCAATCCTATCATGGAAAAAATTGCGACTGCATCCCCTTATCAATATGGAAAAATAAGAATTTGGGGAACAATTGGTTATGCTTTAGGTTCACAATTAGCTGGAATTCTATACGAACGTATTTCACCACAAGCTATTTTTATTGTTTTTGTTTTCACCATGTTTTTATGTTTTCTTGGTTTGTTAGGAACACAACCTCAAATGCAAAAACAATCTCAAAATGTAGAGAAAGTCAAAACAAGAGATATATTAAAAAATAAAAAATTCTTATATTATTTACTGATTTGTGGTCTGTTTTATGGTGTGACTTATATGTCTAATACATTTATTCCATCCATGTTGACAGATAAAGGATTAGATGTAGGAATAACATCGACAGTCTTATCTATTGCTGTTTTTTGTGAAGCACCACTTGTATTATTATCTAGTCATTTTATGGATCGTTTATCTAATAAAACATTATTAATGATTGCGACGACAATGGTCTGTGTTCAATGTGGTGTATATGGATTGGACATGCCTATGTGGATGACTGTGATTGTCACTTTTTTAGTCAAGCATCCTGCTGGAATGTTATTTATAATGATTAATCTTAAAGTTGTGAATACATTAATTGATGAAAAACATCAGATTACCGCTTTAGCCATTGTCGCGACATTAAAAAATCTAGTTTCAATTATCTTTCAAAATGCAGCAGGATACATACTGGATATGAGTTCATATTCTTATCTTTATATGATTTGTTTGATTTGTATGGTGATCAGTTTATTATTAGTTATTTTCTTTAAGATTGATTGAGGAAATGCAAAAAGATTATTTAGTTAGAAATTGGGAATGAGAGAAGAGTAAGGAGAGATGAAAATGAATCAGAATACAAAAGTCAAATTATGTTGTTGTCAAAAGATGCCTATTATTGCTTTAGGTGTATGGCAAAGTGGAAAAGATACAAAACAGGCTGTTTTAGATGCTTTAAAAGCGGGTTATCGTCATATTGATACTGCAGCCTGTTATGGTAATGAAGAAGCTGTTGGAGAGGCTGTCAAAGAAAGTGGAATACCAAGAGAAGATATCTTTATTACGACGAAATTATGGAATGATGATATCAGAGCTGGAAATACACGCAAGGCTTTATTAACAAGTTTACAGAAATTACAGATGGATTATGTAGATTTATATTTAATTCATTGGCCTGTAGAAGGTTATGTTGAAGCTTATTTAGAAATGGAGAAACTGAAAGAAAAAGGACTTGTCAAAAGTATAGGTGTATCTAATTTTAGAAAATCACATTTACAAAATTTATTATCTCAGGTTCATAAGATTCCAGCAGTGAACCAAATAGAAATCAATCCACAAATGCAGGATGAAGAAACTATACAGTTTTGTCAGGATAATAAAATTGTTTTGGAAGCTTGGTCACCACTAGGAAGTGGAGCCTGTTTACATATGCCTGCTATTCAAATGATTGCTGATAAATATCATAAATCAACAGCACAGATTATTTTAAGATGGTTATTACAAAGACATATTGTTGTATTACCTAAATCAGTTCATAAAGAACGTATTGAAGAAAACATTGATTTGTTTGATTTTGAATTAACGAAAGAAGAAATGGACTTCATGAATGCACTGAATCAAAATAAAAGAACCGGACCTGATCCAGACCATTTTGATTTTTAAGGAAGAATGTCTATGCGTATACATTATAAAAATAGTTATTTCAGTTATTTACTCATGTATTTCTTTTATTTCTTTTCATTAGCTGTTTTTTCTGGATATATATCTGTTTATTTGATGGATAAAGGTTATCATGCTTCACAAGTTTCTATGGTTGTCTCATGTTCATTTATTTTATCCATGATTATTCAACCTATTGTCGGTTATTTCAATGATCATTATTCTCAAAAAAGATTAAATATGTTGATTTTATTATTAGCAGCAGTTTTAGGAATCATATTTATTTATGCTCAAAATATTTATATGATTGCATTGATTTATAGTTTAGCTTTAGGATTATTTAATGCGGCTAATCCTGTTATTGAGAATATGGCAACATTATCACGTTTTTCCTATGGAAAGATTAGAATTTGGGGAACGATTGGTTATGCTGTGGCATCTAAAATCTCAGGTGTGATTTATGATGATGTTTCTCCAGAAGCTATGTATACATTCTTTACAATTGGATTAATCTTATGTGTTATAGGCATTTATGGCACACAAAATGTCAAACAGGTCAAAACGCAAAAGAAAGAAAAAACAACAGGTTTATTTCAAAAAACTTTATTATCTATTTAGTGATTGTTTGCCTGTTTTATGCTATAACAAATACCAATACAACCTATTTACCAGCTATGTTTCAAAATTTGGGATTATCAATGAATACAATATCGACAGTGATTTTTATTTTAACTCTTTCTGAACTCCCAATTATTTATTTTTCACCCTATTATATGAATAGATTAAGCAATAAACAATTGCTTGTTGGTATATTTGTATTGTTGATTGTACAGTTTTTCACTTATTCTTTTATTAAACAGGAAATCATTGTTATTATTGTATCAATATGTACAAAAGCAGTTTCCACAATGTTATTTATCATGTTGAATTTAAAAATTGTCGCAACGATTGTGGATATGAAACGTCAGATGAATGCCTTAGCCCTTGTTCAGACATGTCGTAATTTTGGCTCTATTGTATTTCAGTTTGTTGCTGGATATTTGATTGATTTTTATTCATATGATATATTTTATTTAATTCTATGTTTATTATCTATAGTGGGTATGGTGATTTGTATCTTTTATAGAATACCAAGTGGAAATCATCAACATTTATTTGATTAGGAGGTTTTTTATGGAATTTCAAGATAAGGTTGTGGTTGTGACAGGTGGCGCTAAAGGTATTGGGAAATGCATTGCTGAAATGTTTCAAAAAGAAGGAGCACATGTTTGCATTATTGATACTGAAAAGAATGATTATTTTCAGGGTGATGTTGGCAGTCAAGATATTTTAGAACAGTTTCATCAAAAAGTGATTGATGATTATGGGCATATAGATTATTTGATTCATAATGCAAAACCACTGTTTAAAGGAATTGATGAATGTAGTTATGATGAATTTCAATATGCATTATCTGTTGGTGTCACTGCTCCGTTTTATTTGACGAAATTGTTTCAAGATGATTTTCGTAAAGGAGGTTGTATTATTAATATTTCTTCATCAAGAGATGGGATGAGTCAGCCTCAAAGTGAAAGCTATAGTGCGGCTAAAGGTGGTATTCATGCTTTAACGCATAGTTTAGCCATGTCCTTAGCTGGAAAAGTGCGTGTGAATTCTATTTCACCTGGATGGATTCAAACAGAATCAGACCAGACAGTTTATCAGGGAGCAGACGTTTTACAACATCCTGTTAAACGTATTGGCAAAGTTGAAGATATTGCTCATATGGTTTTATTTTTATGTAGTGATAAAGCTAGTTTTATCACTGGTGAAAACATTTGTATTGATGGCGGTATGACAAAACAGATGATTTATCATGGAGAACATGGATGGGAATATAAGGGATAGAAAAAGATATAGCGCAATGGCTATATCTTTTTTAAAATTCATCTTCTTTCATAATATCAATGGTTGAAAAACGTCCTTTTTCAATCATTGAAGAAATCTTTGTTTTTCTTTCTACGTTTTGATCATAGTTTAATGCAAAGATGCAGGAATAAAGTAAATCTAATATATATTCAAAAGAAATATCAGTAGAAAAAGTCGCAATCTTTGAATAAAGCTTTTCTCTTGTACAAATTCTTAAAACCACATCTGCATGTTTAGAAACAGTGTTTTCACCGATGTTTGTTAAAGCGATGATGGGAATGCCATTGGCTTTTAAAGCTTGAATGACTCTTGAAAGAATGGGTGTTTCACCTGAATAGGAAACAATAATAGCACAAGAATGAGGATCAGCATTCATAGCACTATAAACCAGTTCTCCTTGCAGATGACAGATTGTGACTTTCTTTTGAATTCTAGACATATTATGTGCAAACTCCTGTGAAATCAGACCATTGTTACTGACTGCAAAAACATAAATAGAAGACGCTTTACGAATGATTTGAACAGCTTTTTGTAAATCATCATGAGTCACAAGTGATAATGTATCATCAATGGCTTCTTTCTTTAAAGTGGCAAGTTTGGAAGCAATAGACATAATTGTATCATCATTGGTAAATGGAAAGTTTGCATCTACATCTAAAAAATGTGTTTCCAGATATTCTTCCTCTTTTAAATAAGCTCCTTTTAATTCATTCCATCCTTTGAATTTCATCTTATGTGCAATTCTGATTAAAGTAGAAGGTGAAGTATATGTAGCGTTTGCTATATCCTTGGTTGTCATATCCTTAATTTTCATTTTTTCTTTTAAAATAAAATCAATAATGACTCTTTCGCTATGAGAAAAGTCACATCTTTCTAATCGTTCTCTAATTAACATGGATATCACCTCATTTTTATCATAGCATAATTTTTTTAAGGACTCTAGAATCACCCAAAGATTCAAAATGAATTTACAGAATTGTATATAAAAAACAACTTATTTGTAAATGGAGTTTTATTTCAATGAAATACCATTGTTTAATAAATCTAAAATCAATATGATAAAAGTGCTTATAAAAATGGTAAGGAGGAATCGTATGTTATCAAATTCAAAATTAGGTTTTGGGTTAATGAGATTACCAAAAGACAAGCAAGGTCAAATCAAGTTAGATGAAGTCCAGAGAATGGTTGATTCTTATATGGAAAGAGGATTTAACTATTTTGATACAGCTTATGTATATGAAGGAAGTGAAGAAGCTATTCGTCAAACGTTAGTAGAAAAGTATCCTAGAGATGTTTATACATTAGCAGATAAGCTTCCTGCCTGGAAATTAACTTGTCAGGAAGATGTTGAAAGGATTTTTCAGGAATCATTAAATAGAACGGGTGTTGATTATTTTGATTTCTATCTATTGCATAGTGTTGAAAAGAGTCATTATCCAACATATGAAAAATATCAATGTTTTGATTTTATTCAAGAAATGAAAAAGCAGGGAAAAATCAAATATATGGGATTCTCATTTCATGATGATGCTGATTTTTTAGACAAAGTTTTAACAGAGCATCCTGAAATAGATTTTGTACAGTTACAACTTAACTATTTAGATTGGGAAAATGGAGTGATTCAATCAAGAAGAAATTATGAAGTGGCTAGAAAACATCATAAACCTATTATTGTGATGGAACCTGTAAAAGGTGGAACACTGGCAAGCTTTTCTGATGATATTGAAAAAATATATAAAGATTACGCTCCTCAAAAATCTATAGCGTCATGGGCTTTGCGTTATGTTGCATCCTTAGAGGGTGTTATGACAATTTTATCAGGTATGTCTAATGCACAACAGATGAATGATAATTTGGATACGATGACTCATTTTGAAAAAATCAATAATGAAGAAGCCAAATTGATTAAGCAAGTTACAGATCAAGTCTTATCATATCCAACTATTCCATGTACAAAATGTCGTTACTGTACATCAGGCTGTCCAATGCATATTCAAATACCGGATTTATTTACAGCTTATAACAGTGCCAAAATGTATGGCGAAAATAGACGCTATGATACATACTATAAAGATCATAGCACAGGAGATTATCAACCCGCTAAAGCTTGCATTGCATGTGGACAATGTGAAAGTGTCTGTCCACAGCACTTAGAGATTATATCTTTACTCAAAGAAGTATCAGAAGTTTTTGATTCATAGAAAAGGAGATGGAATCATGAGTCGTGATTATTTATTTCGTTATTTTTATCGCTGGGTGAGCACAATGAAAAATGCACATGTCTGTCATGACAAGAATATTGTGTGTTTTTGTAATGATAAGTATCATGCTCATATCATATTTTATAAAGAGTTTAACATGATGGAATTATCTATTGAGGATAAATGGACTGAAAAGAATGTGTTTTATTTACATTTTGAAATGATGGATATTTTATCAACCAGAAAAAACATTCTCTCTTTCTTCCAATTTCTAAAAGATGAAAATCATCACAATAAAGTAAATTCCTCTTTAAAACTTTCTTCTTTAAAAATATTAATCTGTTGTACATCAGGTTTAACAAGTCATTATTATGCTTCTTTAATGCAACAAGCTCAACAAAATATCATTGTGGATGCTTATCCAATAATGAATGTAGAAGATGTAGCAAATGATTATGATCTCATTTTATTAGCACCTCAAGTGGCTTATATGTATCCAAATTTAAAAAGAAAGTTTGGCAAAAAGGTTATGGAAGTAGAAGCTATGGATTTTGCGACAGGAAATGTTAATCATACTTTAGAAAGTATTTTTGTATAGATGTTTTTAACGATGCGTAATAATCATAATTGAATATATGTTTATATGATTTTCTTCTGTTATTTTGTTAAAATTATGTGTTCATCTTATCAAATATTTCCATTATAGATGGTTTTGTTGGGTTTAAAAAACTAATAAGATGAAAAGATATTGATATCAATAGAAATATACTTATAATAAAATTATAAGCTTATATTTTATATGAGGAAAGGAGAAAGAAGATGGTATTAAGTAAAGATTTTTTATGGGGTGGAGCTTTAGCTGCCCATCAATTTGAAGGTGGTGTTTTAGAAACATCAAAAGGTTTAAGTGTCGCAGATGTCATGACAGCAGGAGCACATGGCGTACCTAGAGAAATTACGGATGGTGTGATTGAAGGAAAATACTATCCTAATCATGTTGGGATTGATTTCTATCATCATTATAAAGAAGATATTGCCATGTTTGCTGATATGGGCTTTAAATGTTTTAGAACATCTATTGCCTGGACACGTATCTTTCCATTGGGTGATGAAGAAGAACCTAATGAAGAAGGATTACAGTTCTATGATGATGTTTTTGATGAATTATTAAAATATGGTATTGAACCAGTCATTACTTTATCTCATTTTGAAATGCCATATCATTTAGCTAAAGAATATGGTGGGTTCATGAACAGAAAGACAATTGATTTCTTTGTGAAATTCGCAAAGGTCTGCTTTGAAAGATATAAAGATAAAGTCAAATATTGGATGACTTTCAATGAGATCAACAATCAGATGAATTATAAGAATGATATCTTCGGATGGACAAACAGTGGAGCTCATTTTGGAGATTATGATAATCCAGAGGAAGCCATGTATAAATGCGCTCATCATACCCTAGTTGCCAGTGCTCTAGCTGTCAAAGCAGGTAAGGAAATCAATCCTGATTTCAAGATTGGAAACATGATAGCCATGGTTCCTATTTATCCATACTCTTGTCGTCCTGCGGATATGGTGTTATCAGTACAAATGATGCATGATCGCTGGTTCTTCTGTGATGTCCAATGTCGAGGACATTATCCAGCTTATGCTTTAAAGATGTTTGAAAGAAAAGGATTTGATATTGATATTACAGAAGAGGATAAAAAAATCTTAGCAGAGGGAACAGTGGATTATATTGGATTCAGTTATTATATGACAAACACTGTAGATTCAACAGCGCATAAAGATGTTTCTAAGGCAACAGATGGTTCTAGTGAATACAGTGTAGAAAATCCATATGTCAAAGTTTCTGACTGGGGATGGGCTATTGATCCAGAAGGATTAAGATATGCCTTGAATATTTTCTATGAAAGATATGAAAAACCATTATTCATTGTAGAAAATGGATTTGGCGCAATAGATGTTAAAGAAGTAGATGGTTCATGCCATGATCCATACCGTATTGATTATCTAAGAGCACATATTGAAGAAATGAAGAAAGCAGTAGAAGAAGATGGAGTAGATTTAATGGGATATACACCATGGGGATGTATTGACTGTATTTCATTTACAACAGGAGAAATGAAAAAACGTTATGGATTTATCTATGTAGATAGAGATAATGAAGGACATGGAACATTAGAAAGAAGTAAAAAAGATTCTTATGACTGGTATAAGAAAGTCATTGCTTCTAATGGTGAATATTTAGATTAATCAAAAAGAGAATACAATATTAAAAAGAGGTTCCAAGATTTTCTTGGAGCTTTTTTTGTAAAAAATCATAGACTTGAAAATATTTATTATTGAGAATATTTAAAAAAATAGATAAGATAGAATTATAGGAAAAGTGGTGAAATCATGGTTAAAAACAATTTAAAATCATTAATAGTGATTTTAGGCATCATTGGAGCATTGATGATAGGCATTATTTATTATCATTATCAATATCCTAATACACAAAATCGCATATTTGGTGTGACATACATGACAATGAATAATCCTTTTTATGAAGTTATCAACAATGAGTTATTGAAAGCAATAGAAGACAATGGCGATCAGCTTCTTGTCAGAGATCCTGCTTTAGATGTGGATAAACAAATAGAACAGATATACTCATTTATTGATTATCATGTAGATGGTATTTTTATTAATCCCATTGATTCTGAGAAAATTACACCAGCATTAGAAGCGGCTCATCAAGCTGGAATACCTGTTATTGTTGTGGATGCACCTGTTAAAAATGAAGAACTTGTGAATTGTACAATTGTTTCAGATAATTATGATGCAGGGGTACAATGTGCCAATGATATGATGAAAAGATTTGATTCTGCGCGCATTGTTTTGTTGAAACATACAAATGTCAAATCTGCGAAAGATCGTATAGATGGTTTTTTAGATACAATAGACGGATTATCACAATATCAAGTTGTAGATGAAGGTGAGTGTGAAGGACAGGTAGAACTGGCGATGCCTTTAATGGAAGATATATTACAGCGTCAATCAAATATTGATGTTGTCATGGCATTGAATGATCCAAGTGCTTTAGGAGCTTTGGCTGCATTGGAAGCACATCATCAGGAAAATACAGTTGTTTATGGAGTTGATGGAACACCTGATATGAAAACACTTATAGGTGGTCATGCAATGATAGCTGGAACAGTCGCTCAATCACCTATTTCTATTGGGCATCTGGCAGCAGAAAAAATGTATGAATACTTAGCAGGAAAAGATATTGAAAATGAAGTTGTCATACCTGTTCAACTGATTAATGAAGATAATATTGAAATGTATGATGAAACGGGGTGGCAATAATGCAATATTCTTATCAGCGTTTATTATCATTTTTAAGAAATGCAATGACGATATTGAATATGTTGATTGTTGTTTTTTATGGCAGTGTTATTCTTTTGACAACGCAATATATTGTTTCCACACGTTTGGCTAGGGATTTTTTAGATCGGATTACGCATCTTCCACATCAGCCCATTGTTGCATTTTTTGGTTCATTGATGTTGTATGGTATATTTATCTTTATTATGTATAGTCGTAGTGAAAAAGTAATTGCGCATAAAAGACTCAATTTTATTTATAGTTTTATTGAAATGATTGTTAGTTTTACTTTGATTTATTTTTTGTATATGGGATATAATGGTATCTTGTTGCTTGTTTTTTGTGATTGTATATTTCATTTAAGAGATGGAAGATATTCTAAGTGGTTTATTTGGGTTTTGGTTGTGGCTTATTTAATATCTAGTTATGATGTTTTTTCGGCTATTTTTCCATTGACAAGTATAAATGAATATTTTCAAATCTATGGATCACAAATTAATGGTATCTTTATGATGAGTAAGTCATGTTTAGAAACGCTCAATATGATATTGTTTATTGCTTTTATGATTGTTTATCTGGTAGATGAAATACAAAAGAATCAGCATATTTCTCAAGAATTGGATATGGTGCATCAGGTGAATAAAGAATTAGAAAATTATGCAGCCATTACCGAAAAAATTGGAGAAAACAATGAAAGAAAACGTCTGGCTAGAGAAATTCATGATACTTTAGGTCATGCCTTGACGGGAATAGCAGCAGGAGTGGATGCTTGTATTGCGATGATTGATCAAAATCCTAAAGCAACGAAAGCGCAGCTACAAGTTATTTCAAAAGTTGTCAGGCAGGGCATTAAAGATGTTCGTAATTCTTTAAATAAGTTAAGACCAGGAGCTTTAGAAGAACATAGTTTAAAAGAAGCTATAGAACGTATGATAGGAGAATTTTCCAGTGTAAGTGATCTGACGATTGCATTAGAGTATGAACTAGAAAATATAGATCTGGAAAAAACAAAAGAAGAAATTTTATTTAGAATTATACAGGAATCTATTACGAATGCTTTGCGTCATGGACATGCGACAGAAGTTCATATTCATCTTTATCAGGAAAATCATTTCTTATATCTCAAAATACAAGATAATGGAATTGGTTGTGATCATGTCCATTATGGATTTGGCTTAACACAAATGAGAGAACGTCTTGCGGTTATTAATGGTCAGGTAGAGTTTGATGGTCATCATGGCTTTTTGACAATCGCTAAAATACCAGTATAAGTAAGGGGAGAGGACAGATAATGATTAAAGTGATTATTGCAGATGATCAGGAATTGATTAGAGAATCTTTAAAAATTGTATTAGGGACACATGAAGATATCCAGGTTGTAGATGTTGCATCGGATGGGTTTGAAGTGATTCATATTCTTGAACAAGAAACAGCTGATGTCATTTTGATGGATATTCGTATGCCAGGAATGGATGGTGTTCACTGTACAAAAATTGTGAAGGAAAAATATCCTCAAACAAAAATTATTATTTTGACAACATTTGATGATGACGATTTCGTATTTAGTGCGCTTAAATATGGAGCGAGTGGTTATTTATTGAAAGGTGTAGGAATGGATGAGCTTTATCAGGCTATTGTCACTGTGAATAGTGGTGGAGCTATGATTAATCCCGATATTGCCACGAAAGTTTTCAGCATGTTTTCTAAAATGACACAAAATAATTATGCAATTCAGGTTGATGAAGAGGCTATTCAAGATATTAGTCATCCTGAATGGCGAGTGATTCAACAAGTTGCATTTGGATTATCCAATAAAGAAATAGCACAAAAGCTTTTTCTATCAGAAGGAACAGTAAGAAATTATTTAAGTTCGATTTTATCTAAATTAAATTTAAGAGATCGTACACAACTGGCAATATGGGCGGTACAAACAGGTATTACGACAAAGGATTTTAGCGATGAGTAGAAAAAAGATAGTCTGTATACTGGTTGTATTGGGATGTCTTTTATGTGTTGTTTGGCGCCCTCAACGCATAACTTTAAAAGTTGGTATTTTTGCTGGAAGTAACTGGGATGTACCTAATGGTGATTGTTATAAAATTATTGATCAGGCTATTGAAAGATATGAAGAGGAAAATCCTGATATTCATATTGAATATGAAAGTGGTATTTTAAAAGATGATTATTCAGAATGGTTATCTGCTCAATATTTAAAAGGAGAAGAACCAGACATCTTTATGGTCTTAAGTGAAGATTTTAATACTTTAAGTGCGCTAGGTGCATTAAAGAACTTAGATGATTTTATGCAAAAAGATAGTCAGTTTCATAGCGATGATTACTATGAAAACGCCTTGCTTGCAGGGCAATATCAGCATCATCAGTATGCTTTGCCTTATGAAAGTAATCCAACATTAATGTTTGTGAATCAAACATTACTGCAAAAAGAAAATATAGATCTTCCAAGTAATGACTGGACTTTAGATGATTTTTATAATATCTGTCAACAAGTAACAAAAGATACGAATAATGATGGACAGATTGACCAATATGGTTGTTATAATTATGATTGGTTAGACTCTGTTTATAGTCATGAAGTTAGTTTGTTTGATGAAACAGGTCAGACATGTTATTTAAACCAGGAACCTGTAAAAAATGCGATTGCTTTCATTCAAAGATTGAATCAATTGAATAAAGGCTATACAGTGACTTCTCAGGATTTTGATACAGGGAAGGTGGCATTTTCTCCGATGCCTTTTGCACAATATCGTACTTATAAGCCTTATCCTTATCGTGTTCAAAAATATTCTCAGTTTGAATGGGATTGTGTTCCTATGCCTGGGATGACAGAAAGTCGTAGTGAAGTGTCTTCATTATTGATGGGTATTTCTGCTCGTACATCTTATGGACAGCAGGCCTGGAATTTTTTAAAACTACTAACATATGATCAAGAAACGCAAGCAAGTCTTTTTCGCTATTCACAGGGAATATCATCTTTAAAAACTGTTATTCAATCAACTGAAGCATTAAGTCTACTCAACGAAGAATCCTTAGGAGATACGCAAGTTGATTTAAGCTTGTTGAATGATGTTATGGAAAATGCTATGAATCAAAATCAATTTCGAAAATATAATGCCACTCTAACAATGATGGATACACAGATACAACAGATGATACAAAATAATGAAGATTTAGATTTATCATTAATGTCTTTACAAAATGAAGTTAATGAATATTTAAGAGAATAAAGCATCAAAAATTGTATATTTTTCTAACTTGTTTATGATTTATAATGAGTCATGAAAAAATAAGAGATTTCAACAATGATTTTACGCTATCATTTAAGAAATCTCTTTTTATATTTCATTATTATATTCTTTTATATCTGTAATTAGAGGTTTTCTCTTATTTTGTTTCTCACCATCATAAGACTATATCCTAGTCAATTTTTACCCTTCCAATAAGACATATCATATCTTTTTTTATCATTCATTGACAAACCAATACCCCAGATTTTATCGCCAACAGCGCATTCAGCCAATATAGTTTCTTGTGTGTTTAATAATTCTATTTTTAATTGTTCATTTTGTGAAAATTTAGCTAATAAACCTTCATAAATAATAATTTGCCTGATACCATTCCAATAAGATTCATTATAATTGGAAACTTCTCTTCCTAACGCTTTGATAGTGGCAGGATTATCAGTAGATAGTATTTTTTCAGCTATTTCATGATCATGAAAACATTTAGCTTTCATATACATCATGTATTGTTCCATAGAAGAAAAGGACATATCATGTATAGTAAACTGTGATATGTACCAATTGCTTAAATATCCATTTTCTTCATCTGGGTTATGAAAGAAAACAAAATCCATATTAGTATTCACCCACTTTCTTGACTGCTAATTCTAAATCTAAATCATGAAGACCAGGATATGCGTGAATAAGATAATTTACGGGAATCTTTTCTACGATTAAAGAACTAGGGATATTATAAAACCATTGATAATAGGCATAAAACTCGCCAATCCAATCAGGAATAAATCCTGGGATAGTTTCACCATCTTTTATGTCAACATCTTCTGTAGTATAAAAATAATTCCACAATTCTTCAAAATCCATAGTCATAACATATGCTTTTGAATCGTCAATACTTTTTCTTGTTTTACTTTTCATATAAGTGACTATAAAATCTTCTGTACTTTTATTTGGATATGTTTGAGCAAAGTAGTCAAATAATCTTCCTTGATTTTCAACAACATCATCTACGTAAGCTTCCGAATATGCATGCATTATTCATCACCTCTTATTAAGTCACTAAAAACATTGTTAAGTTTATTTTTATCAGAATTGATAAGTTCTTTCATTTTCATTCTTGCATTCACATCTCTTTGATTATATTTTTCATTATATTGATTATATTCAACGCTTATAAGTTTATTTTCATTTTCTACAAGTTGCAAGTAGGCTTTTTGTGATTTGATACAATACTGGATACCTAATCCCCTAATGATAGAAGATTTTCCAATAGATCAATATCTATTTCATCTCTTACAAAAGCTTTAGCAATATAAAAATATGAAGCGTTAGCCCTATAACCAACGATAACATCACAATGATTTGTTTCAATACCATATTTTTTAATAAATTTTTTTGATAGCAATGAATATCTTCTAGATTTATCGGCATCTCTATGTTTCATTAGTTCAGCCAACCATGATAATACATTTATATTTTGAAAATTGATAATATCTAATCCAGTAATATCAAGTTCAAATGTATGAACCCAGCCATTTTTGTCATTTGGCATACATACAGCCCATTCTTTAGCTAATTCTAAATTATCAGTTAGGTAAAAAATCCTCTACCATAATCATGCTTATCTTCTCCATAGCCATAAGTAGGTTTAATCATTTTATGAGGACTTCCATGATATAAAATAATTTTCGTCATATGATCTGTTCCTTTCTTTTCAACTGAGTTAATAATAATAAAACTATACTGAAAACTTATCTATGTGGAAAGTCATTTATGACAGCAATAACATAGCTCCATCTTGTTGTATAAATATGAGTGTTTTCTCATCTTTCTTGTTAATTACTTTGAATATTTCATGATGAGATTTATATTGATAAAATATCCCATTCTATAATAACAATTCATTCTTCTTATGGATAATTTTGCCATATGTTTTTATTGAGTACAAGAGTTAATTGTTAAGAAAAGCAATTTATTAAAAAAGCATGACAAATGTCATATTTGTTTCTATCATCTGTCATGATAAAAATGTGACAATAGACAGATGGAATGAAAGGGCTTAATTGATACAATAATGGTGTCAAAAAGAGGAGGGGAAAAAAGAAATGAAATACTTAGTCTTGGTAAGTCATGGACAATTTGCTGATGGATTAAAAGATGCACTTTCCATGTTAGCAGGAGAACGTGATGATGTTTTATCAGCTGGTTTAAAAAATGGAAAAAGTGCTGATGAATTCGCTGAAGAATTTTCACATGTTATTGAGGGTATTCATCAAGATGATGAAATCATTTTATTAGGTGATTTGATTGGTGGATCTCCACTGACAACAGCTATGAATGTAATCGCTGAAAAAGGATTAAGTGAACATTGTACAACAATAGGTGGAATGAATTTACCACTTGCTTTAACAACAGTATTGATGAAAGATACAATGGCACGTGATGACCTTGTTGTACAAGTTTTAAATGAAGCACAAAGTGCTTTAAAAGAATTTAAAGTTGTTAATGATGATGAAGATGATATTTAAAGGAGGAGAATAATATGTCAGTTTCATTTATTCGTATTGATGATCGTATGATTCATGGGCAAACATGTACACGTTGGGCTCGTGAATATCCATGTGATGGATTGATTGCTGTGAATGATAAAGCAGCTAAAAATGATGTGTTAAAAGCTGCTTATAAAGCTGCCAGTGGAAAGAAAACATTTGTCTGGACATTGGATGATTTTCAAAAAAAGGCACAAAAGGTTTTAGATAGTGATACAAGATATTTCTTGATTACTAAAAACCCAGTTGATATGTGTAAAATTTTAGTGGATCAAGGGTTCAAATGTGGTATTGATACAGTCATTGTTGGACCATGTAATGATCGAGAAGGGGCAGTCAAATTAGGAAATAACCAGTCTATTACACAAGAAGAAGCAGATGCTTTCGAGAAAATTGCTAAAGCTGGTTATAAAATCAAATTTGCCTTATTACCAGATGTTTCTATTGGAACATGGGATGATTTTAAAGGAAAATTTGGATATTAAAAAATAAAGGGGAGGTTTCATTATTATGGAAATTAGTTGGATTCAAGCTGCCTTACTTGGACTCTTTGCCTGTTTATCGAGTATGCCAGGTTTAGGTGGAACATCAATTGGTAACTACACTTTAGGTAGACCATTAATTGGTGGATTGGTATGTGGTATTATTTTAGGAGATATTTATTCAGGTATTTTAGTTGGGGTAGCGATGCAAGTCGTTTATATTGCTTTAGTTACACCTGGAGGAACTGTTTCAGCTGACGTTCGTGCTGTAAGTTACATTGGAATTCCACTAGCTATGATTGCATTAAAGAGCTATGGTTTAGATGCCGGAAGTGCAGATGGACAAGCTATGGCAACTTCATTTGGAACAATGGTTGGAACTTTAGGAACTGTTTTGTTTTATGGAACAGCAACAATCAATCTTGTATGGCAACATATTGGATGGCGTGCTGTAGAAAAAGGTGATTTCAATAAATTATATGTTGTCAATATGGGATTACCTTGGATTTCACATATTCTTTGTTCATTTATCCCAACTTTGATTATGTGTAAGATGGGAGCTCCAATGGTAGAATTAATTAAAAATTATTTACCAATGGATGGTATTGCAATGATGACATTATTTACTGTTGGATCATTACTTCCATGTGTTGGAATTGCGATTTTATTGAAACAGATTGCAACAAAAGCAGTTGACTTTATTCCATTCTTCTTTGGGTTTACTCTAGCAGCAGCATTAGGTATTAACCTTGTATCTGCAACAGTGATTGCCGGAATGTTTGCTTTAATTAACTATCGTATTAAAATGTTAGCAATCAATAAGCCAGCAGCTGCATCAGAAACTGATGATGATGACGAGGAGGATATTTAAGATGGAAAAGAAATTAACAAAAAAGACTCTGACAAAGTCATTTCATAATTGGTATTATGGAAACTTAACATGTTTCTCTCAGGAACATATGCAAACTTTTGGATATTTATGTTCAATGCTTCCTGTTGTTAATGAATTGTATGACAAACAGGAAGATAAAGCCAAAGCTATGCAAACTTATACAGCTTTCTTTAATACAGAACCACAAATTGGTTCAGTCATTGTTGGTATGACAGCTGGTTTGGAAGAAGCGCGTGCCAATGGTGATGATGTAGATGATGAAACAATTAATGGTTTACGTGCTGGGTTAATGGGACCTTTAGCCGGAATTGGAGATTCATTAGTTGTTGGTACAGTCATTCCTATTTTATTAGGCGTTGCATTAGGAATGTCTGATGGGGGATCACCTTTAGGAGCTATCTTCTATATCATTGTTTGGAACTTATTTGCTTACTTTGGAATGAAATTCTTATATTTCAAAGGATATGAATTAGGTGGGAAAGCCGTTGATTTCTTAGTTGGACCTCAAGGAGAGGCTTTAAGAGAGTCAATTACAATGTTAGGTGGTATTGTTATTGGGGCTGTCGCAGCAACTTGGGTATCAGTTTCAACAAGTTTTACTTTGACAGCTGAAGGGGCCACAGAACCATACTTGAATTTACAAAAAACTTTGGATAGTGTTTATCCAGGATTTTTAACGGCAGCATTTGTTATGCTTTGCTGGTATTTACTTGCTAAAAGAAAAATGTCACCAATCAAAGTTATGTTATTACTTGTTGTGATTGCATTTGTTGGTGTATTAGTTGGATTCTTTAATCCAGGTTTACAATATTAATCAAAGGAGACGATATCATGGATGCCAAACTGAAAAAAGCATATATAGCAGAAGTACAATATCAAACAAAAATGTTAAATCATTTAAAAAAATGGTTAAGAAATCTTATTATATTTTCTTCAATTTCTTTCGTTCTTGTTCTCTTTGGTTCATCCATTCATCCATTTATACAAGTTCTAGGAGTTATACTTTTGATTATCAGCATCCTCTCTTGTGTTCTTGTAGGACTTGGCTATAAAAACGGATATGATAACGTTCAAAAAATCATTAATCAGATCAAATAGTGGATTGTTATTAAACAATCCCTTTTTGTATAAAGGAGAAATATTATGTATCAGGCTATTTTTAGTGATGTTGATGGAACACTTTTAAATCAAAATCATCAAGTCACACCATTGACACAAAAAGCACTTCATCAATTGATGGAAAGAAATATTCCTTTTGTTGTGGTTTCAGCACGTAGTCCATCAGGTATTTTCCCTATACTTAAAGATTATCAATTGAAAGCATCAATTATTGCCTATAATGGAGCTTTGGTTATGGATCAGCAGCGATATATTTTAGCAGAAAAAGGTATGGTCACGACAACAGCATTACAAGTTTTAAAAGAACTGGAAACATTTGATGTCGCATGGTGTGTTTATTCTTTTGATCAATGGTTTGTTAAAAGTCGTCATGATGAGCGTATTTTAAGAGAAGAAAGTATAGTGAAAGCACAATCTTTAGAAGCCACTCTAGAAGACTTACAGACATTATCAACAGTTCATAAAATTCTTTGCATTTGTCATTCATCAGATATTTTCACCATCGAACAACATCTCCAACAAGCTTTTCCTCAATGTACGATTGTTCGATCTTCTGATATTCTGATTGAAATTGTAGATTTAGGAATTAATAAAGCCAAAGCAGTTCAAAAGCTTTGTCAATTATGGCGTATACCATTAAAAAATGTTGTTGCATTTGGCGACCAGTATAATGATTTAGATATGTTGATGGAAGTTGGTTATGGCTGGGCAATGGGGAATGCTCCTGTAGATATTCAAAAGAAAGTCGGAAGAGTCACTCAGGATAATAATCATGATGGCATTTATCATGCTTTAAAAAGTTTAGATAAAAAGGAAGAACATGGGATGTAATACATTTCATGTTTTTTTGACGGGAAAAATAATAAAATTATTTTATTGTAACTATTGACGTTACAACAAAGCAGATATATAATAAAGTTGTAATAAGAAATGTTACAACAAAATGAAGGAGGAAAACTTATGAAAATTGCAGTTGTTTGTGCCAACGGAAGAGTTGGAAGAATAGTTGTTAAGGAAGCGGTAGAAAGAGGATTGGATGTGACAGCATTTGCCTTAGGAGAAAATGAAACTATAGCAACGCAATATGTAGAAAAAGATTTATATGATCTTACAAAGGAAGATTTAGCTGGTTTTGATGTTGTGGTAGATGCATTTGGTGCATGGGCTCCAGAAGACCTTCCAGGACATAGTACGTCATTAAAACATTTATGTGATATCTTATCAGGAACAGACATCAGATTATGTATTGTTGGTGGTGCAGGAAGTTTATATGTGAATAAAGAGCATACATTACAGGTTATGGATGGTGAAGATTTCCCTGCAGAATTCAAACCATTAGCTTCTGCACAAGGAAAAGCTTTAGATGAATTAAGAGAAAGATATGATGTCAAATGGACATTTATCAGTCCAGCAGGAGATTTCCAGGCTGAAGGAGAAAGAACAGGTCAATATATTTTAGGTGGAGAAGAATTGACATTGAATGAAAAAGGAGAAAGCATTATTTCATATGCTGACTATGCTATTGCAATGGTTGATGAAATTACAAAAGGAAATCATATCCAACAAAGAATCAGTGTTGTGAGAAAATAAGTCCGATCATTTCGGACTTTTTTCGTATCTTGTTTATCTTTTTTATGAGTGCTATAATTTGATTAATGGAAATAGATTTTTAAGAATATCCATATTGAGAGGAGGAAAGAAGATGTCAAATCAAAAACCTATTCCAGGAACAAATGGAAATCATTATGTACCTTACAATGAAAGAAGTGGAAAAGAATCTATCGTTTATTTTACAAGAGATCTTTCAGCAAAAGGATTATTAAAAGTTTATAATCGTATTCAGGAACATTTAAATGGAAAAGTTGCAGTGAAGCTTCATACCGGAGAACAACATGGACCTAATATTATTCCTCGTCCATGGGTAGAAGAGTTAATCAAAACACAGTTACCAGATGCGACAATTGTGGAAACAAATACGTATTATGAAGGAGATCGTTATACAACAGATCAGCATCTTGAAACATTAAAAGTGAATGGATGGACATTCTGCCCAGTTGATATTATGGATGCTGATGGAACAGTCGATTTACCGGTGAAAGATGGAAAATGGTTTGATCATATGACAATGGGAAAGAACATTGTGAACTATGATTCTATGCTTGTTTTAACGCATTTTAAAGGACATACACAAGGTGGTTTTGGAGGATCCAATAAAAATATTGGTATTGGCTGTGCTGATGGACGTATTGGAAAAGCCGTGATTCATACCACAGCTGGTTCTGATGATATGTGGGATATTGCGAAAGAAGAATTTATGGAACGTATGACAGAATCAGCAAAAGCTGTTGTTGATCACTTTGGAGATCAGATTGTCTTTATCAATGTGATGCGTAATATGTCTGTTTCTTGCGACTGTGAAGGAACAGCTGCAGCACCAGTTGTCACACCAAATGTTGGTATCTTAGCTTCATTAGATATCCTTGCGATTGATCAGGCATCAGTAGATTTAGTCTATGCCATGAAAGAAGAAGACCATCATGATTTGGTTGAAAGAATAGAAACACGTCATGGTTTACGTCAATTATCATATATGAAAGAATTACACATGGGAAATGATAAATATCTTCTTATTGATGTGGATCATGATGATCAACAAATCTCTTTAGAAGATGCTGTTAAAGATGTTGTTCCTTTTACAAAGTAATATAAGTTCAGGGAGTTTTTCCTTGAACTTTTTTTATGCACAGGCAATCAATGACAGAACATCATCAAAGGACATATTATTCATATCGTTGACATATCTTTCCATACGTTGAGCATAATCTTCTTCGCTCATATTATCCGGATTATCCAAGTGTATAGTCTTCTCTATGACAGGACTATATTTTCCTTCATCGGTTCCATATCCTAGATAGTCTGTATAATAGACAAAGTGCTGTTTATTGTCTTTATCTGTATGTAAATATAATGAAAGTCCTAGATTGATATTATTCTTTTCTACCATAATAGAATTAATAAGTTTAACTGACAATATTTTCCCTCCGCCAACAACAAAAGGAGTCTATGAGACTCCTGTGGCAAGGAATAGTATATCACATTAAATGCTTGTTGTATGAAATTTATCAAAAAAATTGTTCATAAAACTTTCATATTTTTTCCATCTATTATCCACATTTTTATAATAATATGAATTTATAAAGTGGAAAGGAGAAAAACAATGAAGAAAGTATTTACGATGATTTTATCAGGTATCATGGTGTTTTCAATAACAATCGGAAACGTTATGGCTTCAAATGAAAATCCTGCCATACAGTATACAGAAAACACCATAAATAATCCATATTTAGAATTGAATGAGATTATTCCTGTAATCAATGAAAAAAGTATTGAATTGAAGGGAACGACGAATCCATTATATTGGGAGTTTAAGAATTTTGATAATGCTATTGATATCATGAAATCCTATAATCAGGATAAAATCGACTTATCAGAATTAACGATTCATAATTGTGAAAAATATGCAGAGGAATTCGAAAAGTTATATACAATAGATGAAGTGGCTCAAGATAAACAGCTTAAGATTTTAAGTCAATTTTTTACAGTCTGTAGAAATCATATTATGAACAAAGAAATATTAAGTCTATATAATCAAAAAGATTATCAATTTGATGAATTAGTGATATTGTTGCCATACACGAGTCCAGTCATTGAAAAGATTATAAATTCAAATGCAACTTTAAGAATGGCTCCAAGAAGTATAAGTGCAAGAGATAGAAGAATCATGCAGCAAAATAGATACGCAAGGGTATATGGCGATAAACCAAATAGAAAAAAGTATACGTATTATGAAGGAGAAAATAGGGGAGATTGTACAAACTTTGTTTCACAGATTTTAGTTGCTGGAGGAATAAAGACAAATAACACATGGAAACCTTATACAAGAACCTGGATAAATGCACATGCTTTTGTTTTATACTGGTATATGAAAACAGGAGCTAAAAACGGATATTCTAACTTTGCTTCAATATCTAAGACTCTTAAAGCAGGAGATATTATAGGAGCTGATTGGGGTGGAGATGGCCATTATGACCATTGTGCATATGTTGTTGCTGACGGACCTAAAACATCAGCCGGATATTATGATGTGACGATTGCACAACATACTCCAAATTATGTTGCAAAAGCTTCTCAGAAAGGTTGGAAGGATTTAAAGAAAGGATTATATGTAAGATTAAGAATATAGTATGAAAAATAAAACAAAAGGAATCATATTAGGACTGATTGTCGCTATATCACTTGTTGCTATGTTTTTGAATCAACCCATCAAAACAAAAAAAGAAATTCGTTATAACGAAACACATAAAGAAGAAGATGTCCATATGATTATGGACGACGCCATCAAAAGTTATAAGAACGATAATTCAAAAGTCTATAGCGTGTATTATGACGAGAATAAAAGCAAAGAAATGGAAGCTGAGTATGTCAAAAAAGGCAGTTATCGAGAAGTGATAATCGTCTATGTGGAATTTAAGACTTCGTTTTTCAATGCTCCTGAGCAATTAGGCAATAATCACTATTATTTTGATTATATGTATATAGCCGGAAAGACTGCAGAGGCGACTTGGGAATGGATTGATGGAGGATATGTTTAATAGTTTCAAAAAATCAATTGGTAGTTATTTCTAACTACCTTTTTTATATTATAGGAATTTGGTTTCGTTTGGTTGATAAACGCTTAAAGCAAATATTAACAATGAGCAAAATAAAAAGTAATGCACCAGCATTACT
>OBYM01000459.1_pt1 | contig 22833 bp, 18 predicted proteins | sample 1538191 | NCBI WGS metagenome assembly OBYM01 (sample SAMEA2580165, study PRJEB22360) | human gut metagenome | biome: human gut; feature: human-associated habitat; material: faeces | place: Denmark | collected 2008/2010 | reverse complement strand
CTTTTTTCAACTTTTTTGCCCTCTTTTTTCGCTTTGTCTCTTTTTGCTAGTTTTTGGAGCGTTTTCAATCCCGCCTTTGACAGATATCAAAGTGCTTGACAAGCGGCACTTTTTCCTTTTATTATAGGTATATTAAAGGGAGGGGTTCTCATGTCCTGCATCACCATCCGAAACTGCTGCATCGGCGAAGGGAAGCCGAACGTCATCATCCCCATCGTAGAACACACTGAGGCTGCGATCCTGCAAAAGGCCGCTGAGTTTTCCACGCTTTCCGCCGATTGTGTGGAGTGGCGCGTCGATCTGTTCGAGCTTGCAAAAGACCTCCGGGCCGTCGCGCACGATGCGGCGAAGTTGCGTGTCGCCTTGAAGGACAAGCTTCTGCTTGTGACCTTTCGCACGAAGAGCGAGGGCGGAAGCGCCGCGCTGAGTCGGGAGGAGTACATTCGTTTCATCCATACCGTCCTTGCCACCGACTGCGCCGACCTGATCGACATTGAATTTTTCACCGCGGGCGCAGATCTTCCGGGCCTGATCGAAGATGCTCATACTGCCGGGGTCAAAGTCGTCTGTTCCAGCCACGACTTCCACAAAACGCCGCCCTGCGCCGAGCTCGTCTCCCGGATGACCGCCATGCAGGAGGCCGGAGCTGACCTGCCCAAGCTTGCCGTCATGCCCACCTGCCGGGCCGACGTCATCGCCCTGCTGGCCGCGACTGCCGAGATGGCGGATCATCACCCGAAAACGCCGGTCATCACCATGAGCATGGGCACTTTGGGCGCCGTCAGCCGCCTGTGCGGGGAGGCATTCGGTTCCGCTATGACCTTCGCAAACCCCGGCGCTGCCAGCGCCCCCGGTCAGGTGCCGCTGGATGTGGTCAATGAGGTGCTGGAAAGTCTGCACGCAGAGCGCTGATATATAACTACAAAGCAGGTGAACAGGATCGGTTGGTCAAAGAGCGGGTCTCATCCGGATCGCTTTGCTTTTCACATAGCCGTTCTGCTCAATGTAATGGATGACTTTCTGGACAAATGCGATCTTCAGCGATTCCTCGTTGATAAACTTGGAAAACGCCCACACATGGCGGCTGCGTGGTCCATTTTTGCTACCTTGCGCACCAGCAGACCGAAGGACGTAGCCTCTGCCGTGCCAGAATACTTCTTATCGTCCAAAAAATCTTGTTTTAGATTATCAGACCGGGCTGCACTTTTCTGAATCTTCTTCATTTTTGTACCTCTGACCTCGAATATTTTTGAAAAAATCATAGGTGCAAGCTCAAAAAGCCCGTATAAAACAAAAAAAGACGACGAACCGTTTATCTCAACGATTCATCGTCCTTTTGGTGCGCTCGAGGGAACTCGAATCCCTGGTCCTCTGATTAAAAGAGCCCACCGGGCAGAACACTCTGATTTTAGAAGTTTCGAGTTTTCGTTATTTTTGTGCAAAGCATCGTAATTTTCTGCCCGGCAATTTCTGCACCATTTGTCGTATTTTGCAAGTCAGAGTACCCATTGCATCCCTTGAAACCGTGCAAAAACAGTGCAGAAACCGTGCACTTACTCTGGGACAAATGAAAAATGATGATTTTTGATCCATGACTTGGTGGCGATTTGAGTGACCACAAAGGTAAATTTGATACACGGAAAGAAGAATGCCCACTCGTCTGAGAAGTTCTCAGGGGAGTGGGCAGTTCTGTATAATGGCGTTTTGTATATGTCACTTGCCACTTTTAGCATAGAGGTTGCCATTTTTTGAGATGAAGTTGCCACTTTTAGCGTAGAGGTTGCCACTTTTCTATGGCAAGTTTCCGCACTTTCCGCATTGCTTTCCACACTTTCCGTACCTCATAGGATATACTCACCTCGCTAAACTTTTGTATGGGGCATTGCTATTGAGGTGTAAATTGAATATAATCTTGAATGGAAAGCGGACGTCACTCCGCTGGTGTGGCTGACACCTAAAATCCGATCTGATGCAAGACGTAAGGGCTTGAGGTTGGCGGGCAATGATAAAACCCGAAAGAGATGCAGGACGTAAGGGCCTGAGGTTGGCGGACAACGATAAAATCAGTCGCGAGGGACATCGGACAGCACTACGGTGTTGTAGGTGTCCCTTTTATTTTGTTGCTGTCCAGTTCTCCGCTGAATAACCAAAAATATCCGCCCACCTCTGGAGCTAAATCTCCACGGTGAGCGGGCATTTTGCGTTTTCGTTCGATTCGAGTGAATCTATTCGGCTTGTGGTTATCGCTGAACCCACGGTTTGGCTCTACAACAGGCTGATGCCGAACCAGTCTATTGCTTCAATGCCACCGATAGCTGGTCAACGCCGCTATCCTCTAAAAGTATTATACACCGTTGATGTGGCATTGCAAGGAAAAAACGCGATACACGATAATATGCTCAATCGAAAGTCGATACTTTTGGGGAACGCAATATATCGAAAGCGATACTTTCTTCGTCAATGTCGATACTTTTTACAAAAATATAGCGAGTTCCCGCACTCCACGGGATATGCTTGCTCGCTAAACATAGTACGCAGGACATATCCAAACAATATAATCCTAATTATGATAATTCAAATTATATTGTTCTCATAAACAGTGTCTTCCTGAATCAAAATCAAGTTCGGATTCTCTGCAGCCATCTCCACCAGTCGATCGGTAAAGCCGCTCTTAGAGAACAGTCCGTACACAATTTCATAGCCCTTAAAGGCCGCTGTAAGTTCTTTGGACTGCCCCTTTTCTTGCAAGGCAGAGTAGACCGCCACATCCACAGGTTTCGCATGGTACTTGCACTCGCCAAGGAACAGCCGTTTGTGCTGATTGTCCACCGCAGCAACGTCGATTTCTGTGTCTCCCTCGTTGTCGTTGCGCCAGTAAGAGCCAATGCGTGAGGGTGCAAAGTCGATTTGTCCCTTGCGGCACAGCTCCGCAAAGATATTCCGGCAGATGCTCTCATAAGCGAAAGCCACAAATTTTTGCTTAAAGTCTTTGCCCATCTCATCCAGCACGATCTGCTGATTATCCAGTTCTAGCTCTCCCTTGAACGGGTACACATAGCGAAACCAGAAGCGAATAAAGTTGTCCGAAACATAGTACAGCCCCTTTCGGGAACGTTCCGGGTTCTTTTCTGTGATGGGAACATTCTTGGTGACAAAGCCAAGGTCAATCAGTGTTTTCAGGTACGGCGTAATGGCCGAAGTGTCCTGCGCCATCGTCATGCCGATTTTGCTCAGCTTGTGGTTGCCGTCCGAAATCGCTTTTAGCACAGAAAAATAGTTGATAGGCGTCTGCACTTCCTCGTTGAGCAGGAAATCCGGTTCTTCATACAAAAAGCCATTTTTTGACAGTACCACACGCCGAATCTGCTCCACCAGCGGCTCGTCCGTCTGGAAAAACTCCATATATTTCGGTACGCCGCCCGTGATGGCATACTGCTCCACAGCCTGCTCAAACGACAGGTTCTGTGCCGCATACACATCCGTGAATTGCAAAGGCATCAGCCGAATCTGCGCCGTTCTGCGGCCATAGAGCGGACTGTCGTAGGCAAGTGCGTGCTTTTTCATCATGCTGATCAGGGAACCGCAGAGGATCAGCATCACATTGTGGTCTTTCAGCACTTCATCCCATGCGTTTTGCAGGATGGACGGAAAATCCGGGTTCGTTTTGACCAGATACGGAAATTCGTCAATGACAAGCACCTTTTTTTCATCCGAGTGGTCGTCTGCTACCACCTGAAATAAATCAAGCCAGTCAGTAAATGTGACCTTGCTGAGCATGGGGTTCTTCGTGGTACGGGAAAGCGCTCCGGCAAACCGCTTCATGCTCTGGGCTTCACTTTCTGTGGTTGCCAAAAAGTAGAACGCGCGTTTATCTTTGATAAACTCTTTGATCAGCGTCGTTTTTCCAACACGCCGCCTGCCGTAAATCACCACAAAACCGCTGCCGTGCTCTAGCTCCGCATTCAGCGTTGCCAGTTCGGATGTTCTGCCGATGAAGTCCATACCGTTCACCTCTTGCTTAATATAATTTGAATTATGATAATTTCAATTATATTATAGCCGTTCGACGCAAGACCGTCAATAGGACGAAACATCGAATTTTCAATATCGAATTCATACAATGTAGAAAACTCCGGGCTTCCCCCTTTTGCAGATTGAACCGATCCCGAAGAAACGGTATAATAACAGTATAACAAATTATTGTTTGTCGAGCTCATTTTCTCGACACGCAGGAGGAACATACATGGTAACCGGAGAACTGAAAAGCAAAATTGACAGCCTGTGGGAAATTTTCTGGACGGGCGGCCTGACGAATCCCTTGGATGTGATCGAGCAGATGACCTATCTGATGTTCATTCACGACCTCGATGAAAGCGACAACACCCACGCCAAAGAAGCCGCTATGCTGGGTCTGCCCTACAAGAGCATCTTTGCGGGCGAGGTACAGGTCGGGGAGCGCACTGTGGACGGTACACAGCTCAAATGGAGCGTTTTCCACGATTTCCCGGCAGGCAAAATGTACTCCACCATGCAGGAGATGGTGTTCCCCTTCATCAAAAATCTCCACGGCGACAAGGATAGTGCCTACGCCAAGTACATGGGCGATGCCATTTTCAAAGTGCCCACGCCGCTGATGCTGGATAAAATCGTGACCGCCATGGACGGAATGTATGAGCAGGCGGCGCAGCTTTCCAACACTGACATTCGCGGCGATATCTACGAATACCTGCTTTCCAAGCTGGCAACGGCGGGTGTCAACGGTCAGTTCCGCACCCCACGCCACATCATCCGCATGATGGTTGACCTGATGCAGCCCCGTGCTGACGATGTGATTTGCGACCCGGCCTGCGGCACGGCGGGCTTCCTTGTAGCCGCTGGCGAATATCTGCGCGAAAACCGCAAGCAGGAAGTGTTCTTTGACCGCAAAAACAAAGACCACTATATGAACCACATGTTCCACGGCTTCGACATGGATCGTACCATGCTGCGCATCGGTGCCATGAACATGATGACCCACGGCGTGGACAATCCGTTTATCGAGTACCGCGACAGCCTGAGCGACCAGAACCCCGACAAGGACAAATACAGCCTGATTCTGGCAAATCCCCCATTCAAGGGCAGTCTGGACTACGACATTGTTTCCACCGACCTGCTCAAGCTCTGCAAGACCAAAAAGACCGAGCTGCTGTTCCTCGCCCTGTTCCTGCGGATGCTGAAGGTCGGCGGACGCTGTGCATGCATCGTCCCGGACGGCGTTCTGTTCGGCTCTTCCACTGCACACAAGGCGATTCGCAAGGAGATCATCGAGAACAACCGTCTGGAAGCCGTAATTTCCATGCCCTCCGGTGTGTTCAAGCCCTATGCGGGCGTTTCTACTGCCATCCTGATTTTCACCAAGACCGGCCACGGTGGCACTGATAACGTTTGGTTCTATGATATGAAGGCCGACGGCTTCTCTCTGGATGATAAGCGCAGCCCGACCACGGAAAACGACATCCCCGATATTATCGCCCGGTTCCACAACCGGGAGGCTGAAGCCACCCGTGAGCGCACCGAACAGAGCTTCTTTGTGCCGAAAGACGAGATTGCGGGCAACGACTATGATTTGTCCATCAACAAGTATAAAAAGACCGAGTATGTGCCGGTGGAGTATCCTTCCACACAGGAAATTATGGCACAGCTGCGTGATTTGCAGAAAAAGATTGACGCAGAGATGGACGCTTTGGAAGAACTTTTGAAATGAAACAATTCTAATTTGTGGGAGAGAGTTTATGGAATACGCCCTGTCGGAACTTTTTACTCTCCAGATGGGCAAAACCCCATCCAGAGATAACTCAAGCTATTGGAAAAAATCAGAAAACAACTGGATTTCTATTGCGGATCTGACTAACTCAGGAAAATATATATCAAATACAAAAGGGACGCTTTCGGATTCAGCTGTTGCAGAAAGTGGCATCAAAAAGATTCCCGCCAATACGGTCATAATGAGCTTTAAGCTGTCTTTGGGCAAGGTGGCAATAACAGAAAAAGAGATGTACTCCAACGAAGCTATTATGGCCTTTATTGATAAAGGAGTAGAAAAGATTTCGCCGGAATACTTATACTACTTGCTTCGCGCAAAGGATTGGAGTAAAGGAACCAATAAAGCAGTTATGGGTGCTACGCTGAACAAAGCCACTCTATCTACTATAAAAATTCAGCTTCACGAATACGATAATCAGCTTGAAATTGTAAATATGCTTAATCGGGTATCGTCTAGCATTGATTTCAGAAAGCAGCAACTCACCAAGCTGGATGAACTTATCAAAGCTCGATTTGTGGAGATGTTTGGTGATCTCGTGGAGAACCCCAAGCAATTTCCCTGTGTGCTGCTGGGTTCCATTATGACTGTTATGCCACAAAATGGACTATACAAACCACAGTCAGCCTATGTTCAAGACAAGTTCGGCACTCCGATTTTGCGTATTGATGGTTTCTATAATGGAAAAGTAACCGATTTTAACAATCTGAAAAGGTTATGTTGTACAGACTTTGAAAAAGAGCGATATTTGTTAGTGGAGAATGATATTGTTATCAATCGTGTGAATAGCATTGAATATCTTGGAAAATGTGCGCGTATTAGTGGCTTACAAGAAGACACTGTTTTTGAATCCAATATGATGCGCTTTCATTTGGATGATAGTAAGGTGAATTCCACTTATATAACAACTGTGCTTTGTTCTCAATACATTTACCGTCAGATTTTAACACGAGCAAAAAAAGCTGTTAATCAAGCAAGTATAAATCAGGGAGATGTTCAAAGCCTTAATGTTGTTGTTCCCCCTCTTTCCCTCCAAAACCAATTTGCCGACTTTGTAGCCGAGGTAGACAAATCAAAAGTTGAAGTGCAGAAAGCCCTTGACCAGACACAATTACTCTTTGACAGCCTGATGCAACAGTATTTTGGCTGATAATAAGCAACAACAGGCACTTTGCCGGAGCAGGATGTTGGTACACCAGAAAAGGAGTGCGCCAATATGGAAGACAAAATCGTGAAGATTATCAACGAGATGGCAGAGTACCTGAATGTTGCGCAGATGAAAAAGCTGCAAGAGGTGCTGTTGCAGACGTTTTCCGAATCCGAAGCGCAGAAAGAGCAGATTTCCAACGAGGAATATCTGAAGCTGTTCCTTGATGCCAAGAAAATCGAGGTCTGCTCTGAGCGCACCATCCAGTATTACCGCGTTACCGTGGAGCGGCTGCTGCAAACCGTGGACACGCCCCTGCGCAAGATGACCACCGAAGAGATCCGGCGGTATCTGGTGGAATATCAGAAAATCAACAACTGCGGCAAAGTGACCATCGACAATGTGCGTCGGAATATTTCCAGCTTTTTCTCGTGGCTGGAAGAAGAGGACTACATCCTCAAAAGCCCCATGCGCCGCATCCATAAAATCAAGACCAAACAGCCCGTGAAGGAAACCATCTCGGACGAAGCTATTGAACGCCTGCGGGATAACTGCAAGTGTGCGCGCGACCTTGCCATGATTGATTTGTTGTATTCCACTGGCATTCGTGTGGGAGAGCTGGTGAATCTGAACATTTCAGAAATCGACTTTGAAGCCCGCGAGTGTGTAGTGTTCGGCAAAGGCGACAAGGAGCGCCGGGTTTATTTTGATGCCAAGGCAAAGCTGCATTTACAGGACTATCTGCGCTCCCGCACCGATGCAAACCCGGCGCTGTTTGTAACGCTGGATGCCCCGTTTGACCGCTTGAAGATCAGCGGCGTGGAGATCCGTCTGCGGGAGTTGGGCCGGGAGTTGAATTTGGACAAGATCCACCCGCATAAATTCCGCCGCACCATGGCTACCCGCGCCATCGACAAGGGAATGCCCATTGAGCAGGTGCAGAAAATCCTCGGTCATTCGCAGATCGGCACCACCATGCAGTATGCAATCGTGAATCAGAACAACGTCAAGACCTCCCACCAGAAGTTTATCGCCTGAAAAGGCAACTTCTAATTTGTGGGAGAAAACAATGCGAGTCAAACTTGAAGATGTTTGCGAACGTGGGACATCCAGCTTGATGCAAAAGGACATCGTTGATAAAAATGGAAAGTATCCGGTATACGGTGCATCAGATCGTATTGGAAGCATGGAAACCTATCAGCAGGAACATCAAACTGTTGCTGTTGTGAAGGACGGTGCGGGCATTGGGAGAACGATGCTTCTTCCCGAAAAATCCTCTGTCATTGGCACGATGCAGTATCTTATACCAAAGAACTGCATTGAATCTGAATATCTATATTATGTTGTCAAATATATGCACCTCGAAAAATATTTTTCAGGTGCAACTATTCCGCATATCTATTTCCGGGATTACAAGACCGAGGAATTTAATTTGCATGATAAAACGGAACAGCGAGAGATTGTTTCCACATTAAAAAGAATAGAGGCTATAATTTCAAATCGTCAGGAGCAGCTTACCAAGTTGGACGAGCTTATCAAAGCTCGATTTGTGGAGATGTTTGGGGACTGTCGATTAAACCCAAAGGGGTGGGTCACAAAGAATCTCGACCAAGTGGCAGATGTTGGCTCCAGCAAACGTGTTTTTGTAGAAGAACTTCAATCTGAGGGGATACCATTCTACCGAGGAACGGAAGTCGGTGCATTGGCTGAGGGAAAATCGATACGGCCAGAGCTCTTTATTACAGAGGGACATTATAAACAACTGTGCGAAGCAACGGGAAAACCTCAAAAAGGTGATTTGCTAATGCCGTCAATTTGTCCAGATGGAAGAATTTGGGTTGTTGATACAGATGCACCCTTTTATTTTAAGGATGGCCGAGTACTATGGGTTCATTTGACAAGCCAAAACTATAATCCCGTTTTTCTGCTTTACACACTGAAAGATCGAATTATGACTGACTACGAGAGCATTGCGTCTGGTACAACATTCGCCGAATTAAAAATTTTTGCATTGAAGAAATGCAGAATTTTTGATGTTCCTCTTTCCCTCCAAAACCAGTTTGCCGACTTTGTAGCCGAGGTAGACAAATCAAAATTGCTCGCAGAACTTTTTGCGCAAAGCACTTGCATTTTGGCTGAAAATCGTTCAAAATAGAAGCCGGGAGGTGTGAGAATTGACCAACTTTGACTTTCTGAAAGACGACCCGCAGTTTTCCGGCTTTGCGGATGCCGCGATCGCTGCGGAGAGGATTCTGCCCATTGATGCGGCCACCGCTGTGCTGGACTGCCGCCGTGCCATGGAATTTGCAGTCAAATGGATGTATTCGGTGGACAGCTCCCTCGTCAAGCCGTGGGATGATAAGCTCATCAGCCTGATGAGCACCGAAGAATTTCACGACATTGTAGACGATGATTTGTGGCGGCGGATGGATTTTATTCGCAAGCGCGGCGCAAAGCCGGCCGCAGGCGCGGCGTTGATGCCGCCCACGGAAGCCGCAGCATCAGCCGGGAACAGGCGGAACTTTGCCTCGAAAACCTGTTTCTGTTCCTTGATTTCGTAGCGTACTGCTATGGAACAAGCTATCAGGAAAAGAAATTTGACGCTTCCCTGCTCACACAACAGCCTGCTGCACCCGTTGCACAGCCCGCCCTGCCGGATGTGGATTTGGATGCACTTATCAAAGAAAACGCTGAGCTCAAGGCGCAGCTGACCGCCCGCCGCGAAACGCAGCAGCCCACCTATGTACCCAAGCCGCTGGAACTTTCGGAATACAAGACCCGGAAACTGTATATCGACTCCATGCTCACCGATGCCGGGTGGGTCGAGGGCAAAAACTGGGTCAACGAGGTCCCTCTGCCCGGGATGCCCAACAAGAGCGGCACCGGCTATGCAGATTATGTCCTGTACGGCGATGATGGCCGTGCGCTAGCTGTGATCGAAGCAAAGCGCACCTGTAAGGATGTTGCAGTAGGCCGTCAGCAGGCAAAGCTGTATGCAGATATTCTCGAAAAGCAGTTTGGCCGCCGCCCGGTGGTATTCCTGACCAACGGTTTCGACACCCGCATTGTGGACAATATCTATCCCGAGCGCAAGGTCGCTTCCATTTACTCCAAGCGCGACCTTGAAAAATGGTTCAATCTGCAAGCAATGCGCACCAGCCTTGCCAATGTGGATGTAAACAAAAACATTGCCGGACGGTACTATCAGGAGGGTGCCATCAAGGCTGTTTGCGACAGCTTTGGCCGCAAGAACCGCCGCAAGGCTCTGCTTGTTATGGCAACAGGCTCCGGCAAGACCCGTACCGTCATTGCACTGGTGGATGTATTATTGCAGCATGGCTGGGTCAAAAACGTGCTGTTTCTGGCTGACCGCAACAGCCTTGTGACCCAGGCAAAGCGCAGCTTTGTCAACCTCCTGCCGGAGCTTTCCGTAACGAATCTCTGCGAGGACAAAGACAACTTTACAGCACACTGCGTGTTCTCGACCTATCAGACCATGATGAACTGCATTGATTCCGTTCACGATGCAGAGGGCAAGCTGTTCACCTGTGGCCATTTTGATCTGATCATCTGCGATGAAGCACACCGTTCCATCTACAATAAATACCGCGACATCTTCCACTATTTTGATGCGCCGCTGGTTGGCCTGACCGCCACACCCAAGGATGAGATCGACAAAAACACCTACGAGATCTTTGACCTCGAAAACGGCGTGCCCACCTATGGTTATGAGCTGGCGCAGGCCGTCAAGGATGGCTTTCTGGTTGATTTCCTCTCGGTGGAAAGCGAAGTCAAGTTCATGAAGAACGGCATCACCTACGATGAGCTTTCGGACGAAGAACGGGAAGCCTACGAAAACACCTTTGAGGATGAAAACGGCAACCTGCCGGCCAGCATTGATGCATCTGCTCTGAACAGCTGGTTGTTCAACAAGGACACCATTCGGCAGGTCTTGAATGTCGTTATGCAGAACGCCTTGAAAATCGACTACGGCAGCAAAATTGGTAAGACGATTATTTTTGCCAAGAGCCACTACCACGCAGAAAAAATTCTTGAAGTGTTCAGTCAGGAATATCCACACCTGAACGGCTACGCTAGGGTGATCGATAATCAGCTCAATTATGCGCAGAGTGCCATTGACGAATTTTCCGACCCGAAGAAACTGCCGCAGATTGCTATTTCGGTAGATATGCTGGACACCGGCATCGATGTGCCGGAGGTTCTGAATCTGGTCTTTTTCAAAAAGGTTCTAAGCAAGGCAAAGTTCTGGCAGATGATCGGACGCGGTACACGCCTGTGTCCGGGACTTCTGGATGGTGAGGACAAGAATAAGTTTTACATTTTTGACTTCTGCGGAAATTTTGAATTTTTCCGCATGAACAAAGGAAATGCCACCCCGAATATGATTGCCGTTCAGGGCGCGATTTTCGGCCTGCAGTTTGAAATTGCGTATAAATTGCAGAATATGCAGTTCCAAACGGAAGAACTGAAAGCGTTCCGTACTTCACTGGTGGAGCACATGGTCAGTCAGGTGCAAAAGCTGAATCGTGACAACTTTGCAGTCAAACAGCATTTGAAGTATGTCGAGTTGTATGCGGATAAAAACAGTTACAATGCTCTAACGTATGCAGACACCTTGATTGCCCGGGAGGAGCTTGCACCCTTGATCGAACCGGAAACGGACGACCCGAAAGCGCTGCGTTTTGATGCGCTGCTGTACGGCATCGAATTGGCATATCTTGCCGGAAAGCCCTATACCCGTGGCCGCAGCGAGCTGCTGAAAAAAGCGAAAGCGGTTGCGAGCGTGTCCAATATTCCAGAGATTGATCAGAAACGTGCGTTGCTTGAAAAAATTATCCAGACCGACTATATCAAAACTGCCGATGTGAACGAGTTTGAGCACATCCGAAAAGAGTTGCGTGACCTGATCAAGTACATTCCCATCGAGCGTGTACGGTACACCACAGATTTCTCGGACGAAATTCTTTCGACAGAATGGAAGGAGGCCGAGCTGGAAAACGATGATCTGAAAAATTACAAGGCAAAAGCTGAGTACTATGTACGGCAGCATCAGGATAATGCAGCCATTGCCAAACTGAAAGGCAACATCCCGCTTACTGCCGAAGATGTCAAAGAACTCGAAAAAATTCTTTGGAGTGAGGTTGGCACAAAAGAGGACTATGAAGCCGAATATGGCACAAAGCCTTTGGGAGAATTCGTGCGGGAAATCGTTGGTCTTGATATGGCTGCGGCGAAAGCTGCATTTTCGCAATATCTGGATGGTGCTAACCTCGACAGCCGACAGATTTACTTTGTCAACCAGATTGTCGAGTACATCGTACATAATGGCATGATGAAAGACCTCTCCGTTTTGCAGGAGCCGCCTTTTACAGATCAGGGAAGCATCGTAGAGGTCTTTACAGATTTGAGTGTATGGCTTGGTATTCGCAAGACCATTGAACAGGTCAACGCCAACGCAATCGCAGCGTAATAGAATATCTTCTAAAACGGTAAAGTGGATTTTATCCGCTTTGCCGTTTTTCTTTTTGTCTAAAATTGTGAAATTTTCAAAACTGTATTCCAAAACGGTCCTGCGGATTCCTATTAGTGTAGAGGCTTTCAAAATCTTTTGTAAAACGGCTTTCCGCTAGTTCTATAAGTGGATAATGAACAAAATCTATATTCTAAAATTAGGCAGTTCAACAAAATTTGAAAATCTGTATGCCAAACACCCATTTTAGAATGTTATAGGTATAGGAGGTTGTTTGAAAAAGTGAAAATTTTCAGAATTTTCATAAGCCCCCGTTTAAAAACACCCCTTTAAGTTTGTATAAGGTGTGGGAACTACTTTCAAAAGCAGTCTTACCCGCATTTTTGAAAGCCCTCAACTTCTTACAAAATCACAGTGCACCTTGAAAACCACATGATCGGCTGCAAGTTAATATGCTTTTTCGGGGAAGTGCCGCCACGACACGAGCGCACCAAGAAAAAGCCATACGCCGGAGGAAATCGGGCAGGAACCGCTTGCAGGCAGACCGACACCGAGGAAGAACCGGGCAAGCTGGCAGAGAGGACTTCACAAGTCTTGTCTGTCAGGTTGTTCGGCGCAAGAGTGCAGAGAGCGCAGCTCTTTGCGCGGGTCAAGGGCGGCAGCCTTGCCCAGTGGATGTGATGCCCTGCGTCATATCCTACTGGGTATTATCTGGCGCATAGCAGGCGGCAGATTTGCAGCTTCGCTGCACCGCGTTGCCTCTACCCCGCGCACGGCGTTCTCTGCGTGACCCCAGAAAGGAGAGATGGTCGCTGAAACTGACCCGACACAATGGCCGCGCCGGAAAGCACGGCACTTATAACCCAAAGCACAATGACCGCAGTTTTGAAATTGCCAACAGCGAGCATATCGACCCGGAACGTGTCCAGCAAAACATCTATTGGGATTGCTACAACGGCATCCGCTCTGCTCTGCAGCCCAAGAGTGAGGAAAGTCTGGCTGACACTTTTGAAGAAGTTGAAAAGCTCTACTACAAACTGCATTACACCAACTTCACCGAAAAGCAGAATGAGCGCAACGCCAAAATCCGGCACACGGAACGAAACCGTTCTCCCGAAGATTTGCTTACCAGCAAGAAAACCTGCCCCGAAGAAAGCATCTATCAGCTTGGAACGCTGGAGAGCCACGCTTCGCCCAAAGAGCTTTTTCAAATCGCCACAGAATTTATGGATGAGTTCCATGAGCGTTTCGGCAAACACGTTCACATTCTGGATTGGGCCTTGCATCTGGATGAAGGTACGCCGCACATCCACGAACGCCATGTGTTTGACTGTGAAAATAAGTATGGAGAGATTGCTCCGCAGCAGGAAAAGGCATTGGAAGCACTGGGTTTTGAACTGCCAAAACCAGACAAGCCCCTTTGTCGCTACAACAATCGTAAGATCACATTTGATGCAGCCTGCCGCACGATGCTATTCGAGATTGCCAAACGCCACGGCTTGGAACTGGACGAAGTGCCGGAATACGGCGGACGGGCTTATCTGGAAAAGCGGGACTATATCATGGCAAAGCAAAAAGAACAACTTGCTCAACAGGAAAAAGCCGTACAGAAACAGACCGCTCAGCTTGAAAATTTGAAACAAGAGAATGAGAAAGCACAGCATCAGCAGGTTCGCCGTACAACCTATCAGTCCCTAACACTTCTGAGCAACGATAAAAAAATTCAAAAGCAGGAAAAACAGTTAAGTGAACTTTCTCAGAAGATTGAAGATACCGAGAACTTGTTGGATGAGATTTCTGCGGTTGCCTACGACAAAGCTGTGGCTGTTGTTTCAGAAAACGCTGTGAACGATGCTTTGAAAGCAAGCACAGAACAGGTCGATATATATTTGGACTGGCTGAAAGAGCCGGGGCGAACGGCAAGCAAGGAAACATTGGACTACACCACATATCAAATCACAACGCTGCGGAAAAATATTATTGCAGCAGTAAACAGGATTACCGCAAGATTGACAACTGTCCTTATAAAGCCGGAAATCAAAAAGCCTGCCATCGAGCAAATCAAAGAAAATACTCGTCCGTCTGTTCTACAAAAGCTGCATCAGAGGCAGGAAGAAATCAATCAGCGTGAGCAGACATGCACCAAACCGAAGAAGCGCAGTCATGGCATGGAACTGTAAAGGAGGAAAATCTTCAAGAACAACAATTTATTTGAAGTCGTAAAGCTGAATATTACCGCCCGACAAGCCGCAGAAGCCTATGGTTTTCGTCCAAACCGCAGCAGCATGATTTGCTGTCCATTCCATGCAGACCGTAATCCCAGCATGAAAGTGGACTCTCGGTTTCACTGCTTTGGCTGTGGAGCGGATGGTGATGTGATAGACTTCACCGCAAAACTGTTTCAACTGTCCCTGCTACAAGCGGCTGAAAAGCTGGCTACAGATTTTGGGCTTTCTGCAACAGGCAATTCTCCACGATTCCTCTGTAAACCCGTGGAAAAGCCACTAAGCCCGAAAGAACAACTTTACAAAATCTTGTGCAGCTATCGTTCTCTGCTAGTAAATTGGCGCATGGCCTATGCACCCAAAAATCCAGAAGTATCCCTGCATCCTTGTTTTGTAGCAAGTCTACACTATGCAGACCGTGTGCAATATCTGCTGGATATTCTTTTGCAGGAAAGTCCAAATGAAAAGCAACAACTATTGAACGGAAAGGAAGTGACCGCCCTTGGAGAAGCAATCGAACGATGCAAAGAAACCGAAGAAGCAGCATAACACACCTGCTCGGAACTGGGTGGGTGACAACGGAAAAATCATCGAACCGCTGTTTGCAGACTACTTTTTGAGCCTGCACCCCATGCGCTGCTTTCAAGGCAGATTGTTCACGGTGGATGGCATGATCGAGGATGAAGCCCCATTGAAAAAGGAAATCTATGAGCAAGTCCGCTATTACGCTACCACCAGCATAGCACGACGTATTGAACATATCATGCAGGCCATCAAGCTGGCCTGTGCATCCGAACCACCGGAGATTCAAACAGACCGCATCCATGTCCGAAACGGCACATACTTTGTGGACGGTCACTTTACCCCTGAAAAAGAATACTGCATGAACCGACTGCCCATCGCCTATGTGCCAGAAGCACCAGCACCGACACGCTGGCTGCAATTCTTGAACGAACTGCTATACGAAGAAGATATTCCGGCCTTACAAGAATACATTGGCTATTGCCTGCTGCCTGTTACCAAAGCGCAGAAAATGCTGCTGATGGTCGGCAAGGGCGGTGAGGGAAAATCCAGAATCGGGCTGATCCTGCGAGAATTGTTCGGCAGCAGTATGTACACAGGCAGTCTGCAAAAAGTGGAAACCAATCGTTTTGCCCGTGCAGACTTGGAGTACAAGCTGCTTTTGGTGGACGATGACATGAAAACTGAGGCCCTGCCGCAGACCAACAACATCAAGACCCTTGTTACACTGGAAGATAAAATCGACATTGAGCGCAAGGGTCAGCAGAGTGTGCAGGGTACGCTGTATGTGCGGTTTGCCTGCTTCGGGAATGGCAGCTTACACGCACTCTATGACAAGTCCAACGGTTTCTATCGCCGCCAGCTGTTGCTCACCACTAAGGAAAAACCTGTTGGCCGGGTGGATGATCCTTTCCTCATTGACAAGATGCGGGGTGAAAAAGAGGGTATCCTGCTTTGGGCATTGGAGGGGCTGCATCGGCTGATTCGGAACAACTATCAGTTTACCATCAGCGAACGCACTGCGGCAAATCTGAAAGAAGCAATGGAGCAGGGCAATAATATCCTGGGCTTTCTCAAATCCGAGGGTTACTTTGAAATTCGGCAGGGGACCAAGTGCAAGTCTACCGATTTCTATAAGGTCTATGAACGCTGGTGTCTGGACAATCTGGAAAAGCCACTGGCGGCTTCTACCTTTATCCATCACCTGAAAGATAATCAAAAAAGTCTGGGCATCGTCTATGATGATAAGTGCATTGGCACAAATCGGGGCTTTCACAATGTAGACGTTGACCTGTTTTTACCCGTTGATGTTCCCAGTCCGTGGGATTAAAAAATAGAATCAACTTGAAAAAGCCCTGCTCAGCCTGCTCACAGTGTGCAATAGGCGCAGGATGAGCAGAGTGAGCAGGTGATTTTGAATTTATATCAAAAATAAAACATGGAGGTTTTGCCTATGAACAAATCTCGGCCTGTTGCGACCGAAACTGTGAAATCTTTGGATTATACGAAAAATATATTGCAGACCATTCCGAATAACGATACAATGGAAGTAGTCACTCAAACCAATGCCGTCAAGTCTCCGACTGACAGCCTGAAAGCCACAACACTGGTGTACACGGTGGAGGAAATTGCGCAGATGCTGTCCATCAGCCTGCGCTCTGCTTACAACCTGTGCAACAGCACCACCGAATTCCGTGTTCTGCGGGTAGGCGGAAGCATTCGCATCCCGAAAGACAGCTTCGATGCGTGGCTCCGGGCAGCTTGAAAAAGGAGATAACGTATGGCATATATTACGAAACGCGGCAGCTCCTATGGCGTCCGCTATACTTACCAAGATGAGCAGGGTAAAAACTGCAACAAATGGGAAAGTTTTTCCACGAAAGAGGAGGCAACAAATCGCAAAAAACAAATCGAACATGAACTGGCAAACGGAACGTTTCTGATTCCGTCCACCATCACCGTCAAAGAGTTTTTGATGGAGTGGCTTCCCAAGCAATGCAACAAGCACAAATGGGCACCCTGCACCTATCAATCCAATCTGGGTACCGTCCAGAATCTTATCATCCCGTACATCGGCGATATGCAGATGCAAAAGCTCAAGCCTTACCATCTGGAAGACCTGTATGCCACTCTCGGCAAAACGCCCTGCGGCCAGTATTACGAGGGCAAAAAGCAGGTGCTTTCGGAAAAACAGCAGCAGCGGCTTCTCTCTGGAACAACCATCCACGAGGTGCATCGCTTGCTGCGGACAGCGTTCCAATATGCGGTGGAGTGGGGCATCCTCATCAAAAGCCCCGTTCCGGTGGACAGCCCCAAGAAATCGATTCAGGAGCGAGCCATCTGGGACGCGGACGAGATGTGGGCCGCACTTGCCAGCATGGAGGACCCGATCCTGCATCTGGCAGTCCATCTGACACTGGTGGGCGCGCTGCGAGAGGGCGAAGTCGCTGGTCTGACCCCGGAAGATCCTGATTTTGAGGGAGCAGACGGCACCGGCACGTTCCGCATCAACAAGTGTATGCAGCGTGTCCAAAAGGCATCGCTGGCAAAAACGGGCAAGGGCTGCATCTTGCAGGAGTTTGAGGATAAGCGCGAGGGCAGCACCACAACGCTGGTGCTCAAAAAGACTAAAACGGCATCTTCCAACCGAACCATTTTCATGACAGCCGTGCTGAAAGAGGAATTGAAGCACTGGTTGAAGCGTTTGGAAATGGACGAAGCTGTTGACCCGGAACGCTACCGCAACAGTGGGATGCTCCTGCGCTTGCCCAACGGTTTGGCGGTAGAGCCGATCCTCATCCGCAAAAAGTTCATCAAGTGGCAGGACGAACACCCGGAGTTCACTCGCATTGTGTTTCACGGTCTGCGGCATTCCAGTGCCACCTATCAACTGATGATCTCCGGCGGTGATGTGAAAGCGGTGCAAGGCACAACGGGCCACGCCAGTGCCAATCTGCTGGTCAACACCTATGCACACATCCAGCAGGATTCCCGCAAAAAGCTGGGCAAAAAGTTCGAGGAAGGCTTCTACAAGCCGGGAGCAGCACTTGTGCAGGCTGCCCCGGTTGAAGCAGAACCGACCATCTCCGTGTCGGCACTTTTGGAGCTTCTGAAGGACGCAGACCCTGCCGTAAAAGCGCAGCTTCGCTTGGCTTTGCTGACCTGAATTGCAAAAAATAGCACGAATTGCAGAGTAATTCACAGACTTACTCCATCTGACACGAAAAATGCGGACCGTGCAAAAACCGTGCAGAGACCGTGCAAATGGCGTATAAAAGGAAAATCCCACGAAGAATCTTACGATTCTTCGTGGGATTTTGGTGCGCTCGAGGGAACTCGAATCCCTGGCCCTCTGATTAAAAGTCAGATGCTCTACCGGCTGAGCTACGAGCGCATACGATATTGATACAATACTCAAAATATTGCCGTATTATATTACCATACCCGCCGCAAAAAAGCAAGCCTTCGGGGCAAAAAACTTTCTTTCACAAAATCTGCGGGCGCTGGCACGAACTTCCCCTTTACAAATCCGGCAAGAATCAGTACAATCAAATCATGTACACTGTATGCCGATCCCGGCGGGCGGCGGCGCGGAGAAGTGCACGCCCGGCCGATGCAATAGGAGGTCTGTTTCGTATGAAAATTTCTCGACGGTCCGTACTTCGTTACTCTGGGCTGGCGGCCGCTTGGCTGGCGCTGACCGGCTGCACCCCCACCGGCAATGCTTCGCTGGGCAGCAGTCTGCCCGCGTGGATGCAGAAGGCGCTGCGCGTCTCGCCCGCTGATTCGTCGGCTGCGTCGTCCCGCCCGCCGCGTGGCCCCCCCCCGCCGCTTCCAGTGAGGCGTCCTCTGAGATGGCCGCCTCCTCCCTGCCCGCGAGCGAGCAGCTCGACCCCGGCTTCGGCGTGATGCCGAACTATGACGCCAATCCCCTGACCGGCGAAGAGCGCAGCGGCAACGACCGGATCGTGGGCGTCATGGTCAACAACATCTGCAACTCTGAAAGGCAGAACGCCCGCCCCCAGCGCGGCATCGCCTCCGCCGACCTGCTCATCGAGAGCAAGGTCGAGGGCGGCATCACCCGCTTCTGCGCGGTGTATTCCAGCGTGGACAACATCCCGGAGATCGGCCCCATCCGCTCTGGCCGCGACCAGTTTTTGCAGCTGCTCATGCCGTGGAATGCCCTGTATTACCACGACGGTGAAAGCATTTTCTGCACCCAGTTCATCAACGTCTACAACTACTCCGGCCTGAACATCGGCGGCAAGAGCTACTTCAACACCCCGATCCATCCCCATGTGGCCCACCGCATCAAGCGCAGTGAGAACGTCGCCTACGAGCACACCGAGTTCACCTCCGCCAAGGAGATCAAACAGGCGGCCAACGATGCCGGCATCAGCCTGAGCTACCCGTATGAGGGCACCTTCTTCCGCTTTGCCGACTACCGTACCAAAGCCGTGAACACCCTTGAGGGCACCCCCGCTGCCAAGAGCATCAGCATCACCCACTCGGCCAGCTACAAGACGAGCTTCGCCTACAACAGTTGGAACAAAAACTATAAGATGTCGATGTACAGCAACCGCACCAAAAAGTTCGAGTCCACGGTGGACGAGCTGACCGGCAAGCAGCTGGCCTTCGACAATGTGGTAGTCTGCTTTGCCAACATTGCAGCCTACGCGGGCGACTCCCACGATGTGCAGGAGGCCCAGTACGTACAGGGCGGCGAGGCCTACCTGTTCACCCGCGGCGGCGTCCAGACCGGCCGCTGGGAAAAGAACCACCCCACCCAGCCCCTGAAGCTCTACACCGACAGCGGTGAGGAGATGACCCTGAACCGTGGCAAGACCTACTTTGCCCTCGTGGACGACGACGAGTGGGCCAATTTCAGCTACCAGTAAATCACCCGCCCTCCGGGGCAGAAGAGGAACAACATGAAATTTTGGAAGCGGACTGCTTTGTGCCTTGCGCTCTGCGCCGCGCTCTTGGCCGGCTGCGTCCCCGCGCGGGATGCGGCTGAGTCCGACACGCCCGTCGACCCCCTCACCGGGCAGGAACTGCTCTGGCCGGGGCAGCGGCCGGTGGCGGTCACCATTGAAAACGATCCTTCCAGCACGACCCAGTGGGGGCTTTCCACGGCGTCGGTGGTGCTGCAAGCCCTGACCGAGACCCAGACGCCCACCAGCCTCTGTCTGGTCTACCCCGCCGTGGACGCGGTGCCGCAGGTCGGCCCGGTCAGCGCCGGGCAGGACCTGTACTGGCGGCTTCTGGTAGGCCAGCAGGTGCTGCCCGTCCAGCGCGGCGGCGGAGCCTTTGACCAGAACTATCTCGATTACTACTCCCTGCGGGCCGTGGACGCCTTGGAGACCGGCACCAACGCCTTCTCCTGTGATGGCGCATGGAGCAATCGCCCCCTGTGGTACACCAGCGGCAGCGCCTTGGCCGGAGTGCTGGACAAGCTGAACATCTCTTCGGTACTGACGGAATCCCGCCTGACCGACGCAGCCGCCAGCGGCAGCAGCGAAAGCGAGACGGAGACCACCGTTCTCTCGGTCCCGGCCCTGCTGCCCCAGCAGACCAAGGGCCACCTGCCGGACGCCGCAGCGTCCGACGCGGTCAGCGTCCGCGTGCAGTTCGACGCCTCCAACGCCACCGGCTTTTCCTACGATGCCGACAGCAGCACCTACAAGATGCTCCACGCCGACGGCACGCCCCAGCTCGATGCCAACAACGGCCAGCAGGCGGGCTTCGACAATCTGCTCGTCCTGTTCAGCGCCTCGGCCCTGCGGGACGACGGCCTGACCCTCGACTACGACCTGACCATGGGCGGCGGGGTCTGGCTCAACGGCGGGCATCTGTGGCCGATCACATGGACGCAGGGCAGCGACACCACCTTTTTCTTCTACGACGCCGACGGCCAGCCGCTGACCCTGACCGCGGGCAGCAGCTACATTGCCCTTGTCTCCAGCCTCACCGGGCAGGAGCTCATGGTGCTGAACTCCGCCGGGGAGAGCCTGACCCCTGCGCTCGCCACCGAGGCGGACTCCGCTTCCATCAACCCCTGACGACCAAAAACACCCTCGCGGGCTGTGTGTGCAGCTCACGAGGGTGTTTTTTCGTTTTTCTGTTACAAGTCCACCACGCTGCCGACCTCGGCGGGGGTGGTGGGGACGGCGCCCAGCTGGACTTCGTCCACGTCCCGGCGCACCACGAAGTGCATGGTCTGGCCGGAAGCAAAATCGGGCTGGTAGGTCAGTTCCAGCGTGGTCCAGTCCTCCGGCGTCTCGCAGAAGCAGTGGAGCATGGCCCCGCGGCCCGCGGCCAGATTCAGCGTAAAGGCCGAGGCGTCTGCTGCATTTTCGCCGTAGAGCGGGGCGGTTGACGAAGTGCCATCGCAGACCGCCGTCAGCCCCGTGCCCAGCCGGTACAACTGGTCGGTGGTGGTCATATCGCGGCTCTGCAGATAGCTCGTGCCGACGGCCAGCGCCTTGGCCGAGAGGTTCTCCACCGACAGGTACACAAGGGTGCTGCCCAGCTCCGGCGCAGGGGCATAACCCAGCAGCTCGACGGCAGCCTTGCCGTCCAGCAGAGCCGGTTCGCCCTCATAACAGGGGGCCAGTGCCGCAGCCGAAACGCCGGTGAGCAGGGCGGCAGCCAGACTGACCGCACCGGAACCGGCACATTTCAGGAACGAGCGGCGGGACAGGGATTGGGACATCGGGGATTCCTCCTAACGGAATAGTTCTCCTTATACAATAGTAAATTCCGGGCAGCCTGTCAAGGGATTTGCCCGGAATTTTACCAAGCCTTATTCAAACGCTTCGTTTTCTTCGTTCTCGGCCTGACCGCGCAGGGTGTCGGCGTAGCCGAAGGGTACGATGTCGATGGCCTCCACAAGGCGGTCCCGCATCCAGAGCTGAACGTCGGTCTGGACGGTGTAGCCGCAGCCGGGGTCGGCCATCCACTGTTCCGGGTGGCGGCTGGGCAGGGCCCGCTGGCTGAGCATACTCATGATGACGCCGCCGTGGGTCACACAAGCCGCCTCGGTAACGTCCATCCGGATCATATACTCAAACAGCTTGAGCAGCGTCTCGGAGCAGCGGGCGTGGAACTTCTCGGTGGGCTCGGCTCCTTCGGGCACGAAGCCGGAGCCGGGGGTGATCCACTTCTTGAAGTCCTCATCCTTGACCAGCTCCTTGACGGGGCGGTTCTCGAAAACGCCGAAGCCCGCCTCCCGCAGGTCGTGGACCGAAAACTGATGGGTCGCGTTGGGGAAGAGGATGTTCGCCGTTTCCACCGCGCGCATCAGCGGCGAGGAGAAAACAGTGTCCACCTGCGGATACTCGAACCGCTCCTTCAGGTCGGCCAGCTGGGCGCGTCCCTCGTCGCACAGGGGGATGTCCGTGCCGCTGCCGATGTACAGCCCCTGCAGGTTGCCGGCCGTGATGCCGTGGCGGATGAGATGCAGCTTAAATGTTTTCATCGTCAAAAACACCTCGATTTTCGCAAAGTTCGTCGCGTTGTGCTAAAATTTTTGTGTGCAGCGGGCAGTCTGCCCTTTCTGCGCAGCACAAAATATACGCCAGTTTCTTCTTAGTTTAACATAGATATGGTGGTTTGAGCAAGACCTTTGACAAAAATGACGAAATCC